>Ga0101944_10001321_pt1 | contig 53068 bp, 41 predicted proteins | sample DewCreD2012metaG_FD_75245 | JGI IMG/M metagenome (GOLD analysis project Ga0101944, IMG submission 75245) | Hot spring sediment bacterial and archeal communities from British Columbia, Canada, to study Microbial Dark Matter (Phase II) - Dewar... ... | reverse complement strand
TCGAAGCCCGCCACGGCCCCCGGCCGGACGAAGCGCTCCGGCCGAGGCGCGCGCCGGCGAGGATCTCATCGTCACGACCGGTAGAACCAAGAGCGCCAGGCGCGGTTCGTCAGCGGCCTCGCTCGAAGGACTTGACAACGGCGTCCGGATCGGCACCCCCGCTCAGGCCGGGTGCGGATGGCGCAACGTCTCCGCCAGGATCGGCAGCGCCGCCTCGATGTGCTCGTCGGGGACCGTGAAGGACAGCCGGAAATGGCCCGGGGTGCCGAAGCCCGAGCCGGGCACGACGAGCACGCGGTGCTGCGCCAGGGCGCGGGAAAAACCGACGTCGTCGCCGCCCGGAGCCTTGGGGAAGAAGTAGAACGCTCCCGCGGGACGAACGACCTCGTAGCCGGCCCCCGTCAGCCCTTCCCAGATCCGGTCGCGCCGCCGCCGGTAGACCGACAGGTCGATCGTCACGTTCTGCAGCGTCTCGACCGCGAGCTGCATCAGCGCCGGAGCGTTGACGAAGCCCAGCGTGCGGACGCTGAACGCCATCGCCGCGAACAGGCGCTCGGCGCTCTGCGCCTGCGGGTGGATCGCCACGTAGCCGATCCGCTCGCCCGCCAACCCCAGATCCTTGGAGTGCGACATCACCAGGATCGTGTTCGGGTAGTACTCCAGCGGGCTGGGGCAGTGGTCGATGTCGTAGATCAGCCGGCGGTACGGCTCGTCGGAGATCACGTAGATCGTCGTCCCGAACTCCTTGGCCTTCGCCTGCAACGCCTCGGCCAGCCGCTGGAGCGTCGCGCCAGGGTAGATCACCCCGGTCGGGTTGTTCGGCGAGTTCACGATCAGCGCCTTGGTCCTGGCCGTGATCGCCTTGGACACCGCGGCGACATCGATGTCGAACTCCGGCCCGGTCGGCACCTTGACCACCACCCCGCCGTGGTTGTCGACATAGAACAGGTACTCGACGAAGTACGGCGAAAGCACGATCACCTCGTCGCCGGGGTCGAGCAGCGCCTTGAGCACGACGTTCAGGCCGCCGCCGGCGCCGGTGACCATCACCACCTGCTCGCGGGTGAACGGAAGCTTGAACTCCTCCTGCAGCCGCCGGGCCACGGCGTCCCGCGTCGATGGGAAACCGACGTTCGGCATGTACCGATGCATGCCGGGCCGCGGATTCCCGACCAGCTCGCGCAGCCGCGCGTGCAACGCCTCCGGCGGCTCCCGGTCGGGGTTCCCGATCGAGAAGTCGTAGACCGGCCCCTGGCCGGAAGCCCGCAACCTCTCCCCCTCCTCGAACATCTTGCGAATCCACGAGGCCCGGCTCATCGCGTCGGCAACCTTGGTCGAAATCGGCATCTCCCTCGCTCCTTCCTACTTCTCCCCCGCAGCCTCGGTCGTGCGCCGCCGGCGAATGAGCTTCATCGACAGCAGCCGGTACAAGACACGGCAAACCTCGAACGAATCGAGACGCAGCGCGCGGATGATGTCGGAAACCGACGACGAACCGGTGACGTGGTCGAGCACCAGCTTCTCCTCGGTGGACAACGTCCCCGACTCCAGCTCGGCGATCGCCGCCGGGTTCGGCTCGTACACCTCGCCGAAACCCTTGATCTCCCGCTCGATCACCCGCCACTCGTCGACCCGCCGGTACCCCTCCATCAACAGCCCGGAGATCGGGATCGCCAGCGCCGCCGAACTCGCCTCCGCCGCCACCACGTGCGGCCGGAACCGGTACAGGCCGTGCGTCCAGCGCAACACCTCGTAGAAGATGTCCTGCGCCTGCAACTGCAACGCCTTGCGCAGGTCGTCCCGCGAGATCAACCCGAGCTTGATCAACCGCTCGCCGATCGGCGTCCCGTCCGGGTCGGCCATCTCCGCCATCCGCTCGACGTCCTGCGGCGCCACCAGGTCGAGCTGCACCAGATAGTTGCCCAGACGGAAGTTGCCTTCGCCGCCGTCGAGCCGCGAGAGGTCGACCTTGCCGCCGGAGAGGAACACCCGGGCCGTCAGCCCCGGACCCTCGATCTCCATCACCCCCGTCAGGTTCTGCAAGGCCACCATCTGGAACACCTCGCCGATCGGCAGGGCTTCGATGGCGCCCGAGAACGACGGGAGACCGGCATGGGGATCGAGACCCGCCAGCGCCGGAACCAGCTCGCGCAGCGTCTTCTCGTCCAACCCCTCGAGCAGCCCGCGGCGCGCCGCGTCCAACTCCGACTCGGCCAGCCCGAGCGTTCGGGCGAGCGGCCCGAGCAGCCGCGACAACAGCAGGCCGCGGGTGCGCTCCAGCGCCTCGGCGGCGGCACGCCGCTGGCGCTCCTCGTCCGACGGCGGCGGCAACTGCGACGGCGAGGCCGGCGGCGGCTCCCCCTCCCCCTCGGCCTCCCCCCGCCGCTCCGTCCGCCGGCTCGGCCGGCCGATCCGGTGCTCGAGCACCGCCCGCAGCGCGGCCGGCTGGAACGGCTTGGACAGCGCGTCGTCCGCCAGCCCGTGCCGCACGAACTGCTCCCCGATCCGATCGACCTTCACGCTCATCAGCACGACCGGCACCGTCCGCAACGCCTCGCTCTTGAGCAGTTCCTGGCAGAACTGGTAGCCGTTCATCCGCGGCATCACGAAATCGACCAGGATCGCGTCCGGTCGCCGCCGGCGAGCCTCCTCCAGCCCCGCCGCCCCGTCCCCCGCCGTCTGCACCCGGTAGGCCTGCGCCTCCAGGATCTCCCGCACGCGCGTCCGCACCGTCGTGCAGTCGTCGATCACCAGCACGGTCCCGCGCTCCTTCGCGCGCCCGTCGTTCCCGGCTCCCGACGCCTCGACCGCCATCCCGCCCCTACTCCTCCGAACCCCACCGCACCGGCTCGATCGCCGTCCCGCACGTCACCGGCTCCGCCGGAATCCCCTCCGGAGGCGGATAGCTCCAGGCGTCGTCGGGCAGCTCGACGCCCGGCTCCACCTCCCGGTACCAGACCTCCACCGGACCGTCCCCGTCCCGCGCCGTGAACCGCACGTGCGCCGGCAGGCGCAGGGCGCCGAACTCCCGGTGCCCGTCGAACGTCGCTTCCCAGACCGTTCCCACCCCGTCCCGCAACCGCACGAGCAGCGTGTCCAGCCGCTCCCCGAACGGCGCGACGTGGGCCTCCAGCACCAGCCCGTCCTCCGTGGCCTGCCGGTAGTCGTAGAACCCGTCGCCGTCCCACGCCACCCGCCCCTCGGCCCCGCCCACCACGGGAGGCAGCCCCAGCAGGATGCGGACCACCGCGTCCCCGCCCAGCGGGATGCGAAGCAGCCGGGCGATGTTGCACGGCTCCGCGGCGCCGAAGTAGTAGCGGTTGCCCCCGATGTCGTGCAGCGCGAAGTCGATGCCGTCGGACACCAGGACCGCGAGCGGCGAATCGACCATCGACATCGCGTCGAAGCGCAGGTGGTCCGGGGTCCGCAGGAAGACGTACACCAACCCCTTGACCGGTCCCCGCTCCGTCCCCTGCTCCACCCGCGCCTCGGCCCGCACGTCCCCGGCCGCCGCCAGCACCGCCGCCAGCCGCGCCTCCATCGTCGGACCGTCCGCGATCGCATGCTCCGGCGGCGGCACCGGACAACCCACCACGACCATCGCCGCCGGCAGGCCGGCGAGACCGGCGGAAAGCACGCCCCACGCCCGGCTCCCGACCGCCACCCCCCCGCCGCGCTCGAACCTCATTCCTCCACCTCGTGCCGCCGCGCCAGCGCGTGGGCCATCGACACCCGGTCGACAAAACCCAGCTCGACCCCCCGCGGCACCCCGTAGGCGATTCGGGTGACGCGGTCAACCCCCGCCGCGCGCAACCGCTCGGCCAGATAGTGCCCCGTCGCCTCCCCCTCCGGCGACGGCGGCAGCGCCAGGATCACCTCGCGCACGCCGTCCGCCGCCCGCTCGACCAGCCGCTCCGCCTCGATCTCGTCGGGACCCTGGTCGTCCAACGGCGAGAGCAGGCCGTGGAGGACGAAGTACCGGCCGGCAAACGCCCCGGACTGCTCGACGGCGAACAGGTCCGGAACCTCCGCCACGACGCACAGCAGGTCGTCCTGCCGCCGCGGATCGGTGCACAGCGCACAGGGGTCGCGCTCGGTCAGGCCCCGGCAACGCGAACAGCGCCGGACGCGCTCGCGCAGGCCGAGCACGCCGCGACCGAGCTGCTGGAGGTAGTCGTCGGGGGCGTCGAGGAGCTGGAGCGCGAGCCGCTGGGCGGTCTTCGGCCCGACACCGCGCAGCCGACCGAGCAGCCGGGCGAGCTCCTCGAGGGCGGGCGGCAGCACGGCGCGCTCCTTCGGAAACCTACGTCAGGCCGGGAATCTTGAGGCCGCCGGTGATCTTGTTCGTCTCGGCGTCGATCATCTCATCGACCTTCTTCAACGCGGCGTTGACGGCGGAAACGACCATGTCCTGGAGCATCTCCGCCTCCCCGGGCTGGAGCATCGAAGGATCGATCCGGACCGCGACGACCTCCTTGCCGCCGGACACCACCGCCGTGACCTTGCCGCCCCCGACGGTCGCCTCCTGCTGGCGGGTCTTCAACTCCTCCTGGAGCGTCTCCAGCCTGCGCTGGATCCGCATCGCCTGCCGCTGGAACTCGGCGAACCCCCCGGTGAAGCCTCGACCCGGCCTGGTCATCGCACCCCGGCTCCTTTCGTCGCGCCGGACGCCCCGGCGCCTCCCGCACGCACCTCGACCACCCGACTGCCCGGAAACGTCTGCAACGCCTCCCGCACGGCGGGATGGTCCATGATCTCCTGCCGCATCCTGGCCTCGGCCGCGTGCCGCGCCGCCAGCCGCTCCGCTACCGCCCGCGCCGCGTCGCTCGAACGGTCATCGACCTCGATCCGCGGCGGCACACCCAGCACGCGCCCGGCCGCCGCCGCCAGCGACTCGCTCCGCCGGGGCTGGCGCAACATCTCGGCGGCCGTCGACCCTTCCGGGAACGCCAGCCGCACCCGCTCCGCGCTCAGCTCCACCGGCACCGCCTGCGCCAGCAGGCCGGCGAGCACCCGGTCGGTGCGCGCCAGCTCCTCGACCACGCGGCTCCAGGCGTCCGGCGGCAGGTCCAGCACGCCGGCGGGAACCGCGGCCCCCGAGCGGGCCGGAACGGCAACGGACGGCGGCGGCACGGGCGCCCCCGCCCCGATCGGCGCGACGTGACCGTTCACCCCTTCCCCGCGGTCGGGGAGCGGGAGCGGCGCGTCGTCGAGGGCCTTGCCCGAGACGAGGCGCGGGGAGGCCGGGGGAGACGCCGCGGCCGCCCCGGCGGCGGCATCCGGCTCCCGGCCTTGCGTGCGGGCAGGCGGTTCCCCCCGGGTGAACGGAGACGGCTCGACGTCCCAGCCCAGGGCCGAGCTGCGCGCGGACGGCGGACCGCCCGGCGCGGCCGCAACCGGCCGCGCCGCCACGGACGGCGGCAACGGCGGGTCGTCGACCGCGGCGCGCGTCGGCCGCCCCGGCGGGGTCGCGTCGAGGTCGGGAGGCTCGAACTCGGGCGGAGGGATCGATGGCGGCGGCGCCTTCGCCCCGCGCGGCGGACCGGCCGGCGGCGCGGACGGCGCCCCGCGACCGGCCGGGGGACGCGCCGGAGACCCCGAACCGCCCGCTTCGCGCGCCGCCGGCACCCGCTCCAGCCGCGCCAGGATGTCCGCGATCGGCAACACCGTGTCGGCGGTCGCCATCCGCGCCAGCGCGACGTCGACATGCACGCGGGGCAGCGGCGAATGCGCCAGGTCCTCGAGCAGCCGGGAGGCGAGGGCGAACAGCCGGTGGAGATGCGGCACCGTGGTCCGCTCGACCAGCGCACGCGCCGCCCGCTCCTCGGCATCGGCCAGCCCGGTCAACCCGGCGGCGTCGGCGCAGGAGGCCAGCACCAGGAGGTCGCGCAGGTAGTGGAGGAACGAACGCGCGAACTGCTGGAGGTCGTGGCCCGCATCGTCGGCCTCGCGCACGGCCTCGAGCGCCGCGCGGGGGTCGCGGTCAATCACCGCCGCGGCGACGCGATGCAGCAGCGCCTGGGGCGTGACGCCGAGCAGCCAGGTGACGTCGGCGGCCTTCGCGCCGTCCGGAAACGCGGCGAGGACCTGGTCGAGCAGCGACAGGGCGTCGCGCATCGAGCCGCCCGCCTCCTCGGCCAGCACCCGCACCGCCGCCGGCTCCAGCGGGATCGATTCCGCCGCCAGGATCTGCTCGATCCGCCCCGCAATCTGCCGCGTGGCGATGCGGCGGAAGTCGTAGCGCTGGCAGCGCGAAAGGATCGTCACCGGGATCTTGTGCGGCTCGGTGGTGGCGAAGACGAACTTGACGTGGGGCGGGGGCTCCTCGAGCGTCTTGAGCAGCGCGTTGAAGGCGCTCCCGGAGAGCATGTGCACTTCATCGATGATGTAGATCTTGAAGCGCAACGCGCTCGGCTGGTACACCACGTTCTCCCGCAGCCGGCGAATGTCCTCCACGGAGTTGTTCGAGGCGCCATCGATCTCCTGGACGTCGGTGGCCGAGCCGTTGGTGATCGAGACGCAGGCGTCGCAGCGGCCGCACGGCGCCGGCGTCGGCCCCTCGCGGCAGGTCAACGCCTTGGCCAGGATGCGCGCGGCGCTCGTCTTGCCCACCCCGCGCACGCCGGCAAACAGGAAGCCGTGGGCCACCCGGCCCTGCCGGATCGCGTTGGACAGCGTGCGGGCGACGTGACCCTGCCCGAGCAGGTCGTCGAAGGTCTGCGGCCGCCACTTGCGGGCCAGCACCAGGTAGTTGTGCGCCATCGACCTACAACTCGATCACCAGCCCCTCGCGGGCCGCGATCGTCTCGGGAAACAACGCGCGGGCCGTGCGCTCCTTCTCCTCCACCGCCTCGTCGCCCTGACTCGGGTCGTGGTGGAACAACACCAGCCGCCCGACCCCCAGCTCCTGCGCCAGCCGCGCCCCCTCGATGTTCGTCGAATGGCCCCAGCCGGTCTTGGGCACGCCGTCGCTCTTCCCCGCGTACTCGTCGGGCGTGTACGTCGCATCGTAGATCAACACGTCCGCGCCGCGGGCGAGCCTGGCCAGCTTGGGGTCCGTGATCGCGTAGTGCTCCGTGTCGGTGGCGTACACCACCGACCGGCCCGAGTGCTCGATCCGGTAGGCCAGCACCCCGGACGGATGGTTCAGCCGGGCGTTGGTCACCACCCCGCCGCCCGGCAGGTCGATCCGCTCCCCCTCCCGCAGGTCGTGGAACGTGATGCTCGCCCCCATCTCGCTCAACCGCACCGGGAAACTGGGATAGTTCATCTGCCCCGACAGCGTCTCCTCGATCGTGCCGCTGACGTTGATCATCCCGTAGAGCTTGAAACTGTTGCCGGGGATGAACGCCGGCACGAAGAACGGAAAGCCCTGGATGTGGTCCCAGTGCACGTGGCTGTAGAACAGGTGGGCGCGGACCGGCAACTCCTTGAGCAACGCCAGCCCGAGCAGCCGGAGGCCGGTGCCGGCGTCCAGGATCACCAGGTCGCTCCCGCAGCGGACCTCCACGCACGCCGTGTTGCCGCCGACCTTGACCGTCGCGGGCCCCGGGGTCGGAATCGAGCCGCGGACTCCCCAGAAGCGGACTTTCAGCATCGTGCTTCCACTCCTCCGGCCGTAGCGGGCGGATCCCACACGTCGAGTGCGTGGTGTAGCCAAATCGCCGCCGGGCGTCAACCGTGCCGAAGCCCGCCGCAGCCCGACCGCTCCCGCGCCGCCGCCGCGACCCCCGACCCCCCACCGCCGCCCCGCGGGCGTCCGGGTTGCCGACGCGCCCCGCGCTGTGCTACGAAACGCCGCGATGTTCGAGACGCTGACCCGCGGGTTCCGCGCCGCCAAGAACCGCCTGACCGGCAAGGCCGAACTGACGGAAGCCGTCATCGACGAGGCGCTCCGCGACATCCGCCTCTCGCTGCTCGAAGCCGACGTCGATTACAACGTCACCCGGCAGTTCCTCGACCGCGTCAAGGAGCAGGCGCTCGGCGAGATCGTCCAGCTCAAGGCCGAGGCCAAGGGCAAGGCGGTCCGTGTGACGCCGGTCGATCACTTCATCGCGATCTGCCAGCGCGAGCTGACCGAGATGATGGGGCCGGTGCAGACCCGGATCGACCGCGCCAAGAAGGGCCAGCCGACCGGGATCATGATGGTCGGCCTGCAGGGCTCCGGCAAGACCACCACCGTCGGCAAGCTGGCCCGCTTCCTGATGAAGAAGGGCCACCACCCGCTGCTGGTGGCGGCCGACGTCTACCGCCCCGCCGCCATCGAGCAGCTCCAGGTGCTGGGACAACGGCTGCACCTGCCGGTGTACGCCGAGCCGGACGTCAAGGATCCCCCCGGGATCTGCCTGCGCGCGCTCCAGGAAGCCCGCGCCCAGCACCGCGACATGGTGATCTTCGACACCGCCGGCCGGCTGGCGATCGACGAGCCCCTGATGCTCGAGCTGGAGGAGATCAAGCGGCAGGTCAAGCCGAAGAACATCTTCCTGGTCTGCGACGCGATGATCGGCCAGGACGCCGTCAACACCGCCCGCGAGTTCCACCGCCGGCTCGACCTCACCGGCGTCATCCTCACCAAACTCGACGGCGACGCCCGCGGCGGCGCCGCGATCTCGGTCAAGGCCGCCACCGGCGCCCCGATCAAATTCCTCGGCATGGGCGAGGCGCTCGACCGCCTCGAAGAATTCCGCCCCGAAGGTCTCGCCTCGCGCATCCTCGGCTTCGGCGACGTCGTCGGCCTGATGAAGGACTTCGAGGAGGTCGTCGACGCGAAGAAGGCCGAAGAGGACGCGATGAAGCTGCTGCGCGGCCGCTTCACGCTGTCCGACTTCGTCGAGCAGATCCGCCTGCTGCGCAAGATGGGCTCCCTGGAAGAGATGTTCGACAAGATGCCCTTCTTCCCCGACGGCCTGCCCCAGGGGTTCAAGGCGCCCGACGAACGCGACCTGGGGAAGGTCGAGGCGGTGATCTCCTCGATGACCGCGCGGGAACGGCTGGAACCGGAACTGTTCCAGCAGCAGCCCGCCCGCATCGCCCGCGTCGCCCGCGGCTCGGGACGCACCGAAGCCGAGGTCAAGGACCTGCTGAACAAGTTCCTCGGCATGCGCAAGATGATCGGCGAGATCGGCGCGCAGGCCGGGCTGCTGGCCAGGATCCCCGGCATGCGGCAGCTCGCCATGGCCCGCAAGCTCCGCGACGCCGTCCGGATCCAGGGCGGCGGCGGCATGCAGCAGCTCCAGGAATCGATCCTCGAGGCCGCCGTCGCAGCCCAGGGAGACGGGAAACCCGGCGGCTCCCGCAGCCTCGGCGCCCGCGTCAATCCCCGCGACCGCCGCCAGAAACGCAAGCAGGAGCGGAAGGCCCGCAAGAAGAGCCGCCGCAAGTGATGGAGAGTTCAACGATGACGGCACCCAAGTTCCTCGCCCTGACCCTCCTCGCCACCCTCGGCGCCGGCTCGTGCATCTGCGTCGAACGACCGCGCCGCATGACCGACGACGAACGCGCGAAACTGCAGGCGCAGATCCTCGCCGAGGCACCCGCCAACCTGCAACACCGCGTCGGCGCCGACCTCGACGGCCGCCTCGAACTCGTCGGCTACGACCTCCAGGTGGAGCGCGACGCCCAGGGCCGCATCGTCCCGGGCCGCACCCTCACCGTCACCTGGTACTGGAAGTGCAAGGAACCCCTCGAAGAGGGCTGGCGGCTGTTCACCCACGTCGCCGACGACACCGGCACCAACCGCGTCCCCGGCGACGACGTCGGCCTCGTCCGCCAACACTACCCGCCCAGCCTGTGGCGGGCCGGCGAGGTCATCGCCGACCAACAACAACTCGTCGTCCCCGCCGACTTCAACTCCAAGAACCTCACCCTCTACGTCGGCGCCTGGTTCGGACCCCATCGCCTGCCGATCCGCAACGACGCCCCGAACGACGGCGCCGGCCGCGTCCGCATCGGCCCGTTCCCCGTGCGCTACGACCTGCCGTCCGCCACCGTCCCCCAGACCTCCTCCGTCCTGACCATCGACGGCCGCCTCGACGAGCCGGCCTGGCAGGTCGCCGCGACGCTCTCCCCTTTCGTCCAGGCCCCGGACGGTCCGCCGGCGGGTGACCGCGTCCGGGCGCGCGTCCTCTGGTCCCGCCAGTACCTGTACGTCGCCTTCGAGGTCCAGGACCCCCTGCTCGTCTCCCAGTTCACCCAGCGCGACGACCCGATCTACACCCAGGACGCCGTCGAGGTGTTCCTCGACGAGGACGGCGACGGGAAGAACTACTACGAGTTCGAGGTCTCGCCGAGCGGCGTGCTGTTCGACGTGGCGCTGTCCGAACCCCGCAAGGGCGAGGCCTCCGCCTTCACCGCCGCCGAGTTCCGCGCCGCCGTCGCCCCCGACGGCACCGTCAACGACGACGTCCCCGACCGCGGCTACACCGTCGAGATCCAGATCCCCTTCCTCGCCCTCGCCAAGTTCCAGCAGCGCCCGCCGCGGCCCGGCTCCACCTGGCGCGCCAACTTCTACGTGCTCGACATCACCGGCCTCCCGCAGCCCGGCGCGCCGGCCCCCGCGCAGACCGGGTTCGCCTGGTCCGCACCGAAAAAACCGGACTTCCACGAGTACCGCCGGTTCGGCGAACTGACCTTCGGCGAACCGGCAGCCGAACCGGCCCCGCCGCCACCCCCGCCCGAACCCGCCGCCCCCGCCGAACCGCCGCCCGGCGACGCCGACACCCCGGGCGACACGGACCAAGAAACACCACAAGCCGCCGCCGAGCCGGCCGCCGCACCCGCCGCCCCCGGCACGACCCGCGCCCCGATGCGCATGGCTCCCCCGGGCGCCCTCCAGGTCCTCGTCCAGCCGGCCTCCCCGCCCGCCGCGCCCCCCCCGACCTCCCCCTGACCATCGATGCACCCACCGCTTCCCGCCCTCGCGACCGCCCTCCTCGCCCCGGCCGTGCTGTCGCTCGCCACGGCGCGCGGGGTCGCCCAGCCCGCCGAAACGGTCGAGCAAACCGCGGTCCCGCAACCAGCCCCGGCCGCCCCCGACCGCCTCGAAGCGGGCCGGGCCGCCTTCGAGGCTGGACGGTTCGTCGAGGCGGCGGAGCAGTTCCGCGCAGCCTACGACGAGACGGGGTCGCCCGAAGTGGCCTTCAACGTCGGCCTCTCCTTCGACCGGGCGGGAAACCGGACCCAGGCCGCGGTCTGGTATCGCGTCTACCTCCAGGGGAGCCCGGAGGCCCCGGACCGCGACGCGGTGGCCGCCCGCATCGCGGAACTCGAGGCGCCGCCGGTGACGGACACGACCACCGGGCCGGAGGAGCCGTCGCCCACTCCGGGACATCGGATCCGGTTGCAGCCCGCCTACGGCTACTACCTCGACGGGGCGGTGTACGAGCGCGTGCCGCCCGAGCCCGTGGACCTGGGAGGATTCCACCTCGAACTCGGCTACCAGCTTCCCCTGTGGCGCAGCCTGGTGCTCGACGCCCTCGTCGGCGCCTCGTTCTCCCTCGACGCCGAGGCGAGCACCCGGACCTGGGACGTCTGGTCCGGATGTCTCGGACTGGCCTGGATCTGGACCGACCTGCCCTACGTCGTGGCCGGCGTGCGGGGGAACTTCGGCTTCTACGCGATGGTGCCCAACGTCGGCGACCTGCACTACCTCGTGCCGTTCCGCGCCGGCGCATGGCTCGAACTGCCGCTGTGGAACTGGCTCGCCCTGCACGTCGGCATGGACCTCGGCCTGGGCGCCTACGTCGCGCGGGACGACACGATCTTCGGGTTGCTGGTCGAGGCCGGCGGCGGGGTGACGTTCGTCCTCGGCGCGGACGACGGAGAAGACGAGCCGCAAGGCGAGACCGACCGCCGGCCCGGCCGACACGGACCGCCCGAGGACCTCGGCCGAGGCTGGCAGTAGCGCCCGGGACGCCGTCGTCCGGCAGCGTCACATCACGGGCAGGTAGTGCTCCAGCTCGTACTGCGTGACCTGCGTCCGGTACCGATCCCACTCGATGTGCTTGTTCTCGATCAGCTTCTCGAAGATGTGGGGGCCCAGCACCTCCCGCAACAGCGCGCTCTGCTCGGCCAACGCCACCGCTTCGGCCAGGCTCCCGGGCAACACGTCGATCCGACGGTCGCTGCGCTGCCCGCCGGTCATCTCGTAGATGTTCTCCTCGACCGGCGCCGGCAGTTCGTAGCGGTCCCGGACGCCCCGCAGGCCGGCGGCGAGCATCGCGCTGAAGGCGAGGTACGGGTTGCAGGTCGGGTCGGGACTGCGCAGCTCGATGCGCGCCGACTTCTCCCGCCCCACCCGGTAGCGGGGCACCCGGACCAGCGCCGAACGGTTGCGCTGGCCCCACGAAACGTAGACCGGCGCCTCGAACCCCGGCGTCAGCCGCTTGTAGCTGTTGACCCACTGGTTGAGCACCAGCGTGATCTCGCGGATGTGACGCAACAGGCCGGCGACGTAGCCGCGGGCGAACGGCGACAGGTTGTAGGGATCGCCCGCATCGAAGAACAGGTTCGTCTCGCCGCGGAACACCGACTGGTGGACGTGCATCCCCGAGCCGTTCACGCCGAAGATCGGCTTGGGCATGAAGGTCGCGTAGGCGCCGCTCTCGCGGGCGATCTCGCGCGTGAGAAAGCGGATCGTCATCACGCTGTCCGCCATCGTCAGCGCGTCGGCGTAGCGCACGTCGATCTCGTGCTGGCTCGGCGCGACCTCGTGATGCGCGTACTCCGCCTTGATCCCGATCCCCTCCAGCGCCTGCACGGTGCGGCGCCGCAACTCGGTCCCCTCGCTGACCAGCGACGCGTCGAAGTAGCCGGTCTCGTCGAACAGCTCGCGCGTCCGGGGCGAGCGGAAATAGAAGTACTCCATCTCGGGCCCGACGTAGAACTCGAGCCCCTGCTCGTGCAGTTCGTGCAGCGTGCGGCGCAACACCCCGCGCGGGTCGCCCTCGTAGGGCCGGCCGTCCGGAGTCTCCAGATCGCAGAACACCCGCGCGAAACGGCTGGGCGTCCCGTCGCGCCCGACGAAGATGCGCAGCGTCGAGGCGTCGGGACGCGCCATCAGGTCGGACTCGTGGATCCGCGCGAAACCCTCGATCGAGGAACCGTCGAACCCCATCCCGTCCCGCAGCGCATCCTCGAACTCGCGCGGCGTGACCGCCACCCCCTTGAGCTGCCCGAGAATGTCGGAGAACCAGAGCCAGATCGCCTCGACCCGCCCGTCGCGGATCGCCCGCAACGCATCCTCCCGCAGCCGCTCGCCGTCCATCCCGCTCGCTCCTTCCGCCCCGCCGCCGCGCCGGCGACGCCGGAAACTATCCCGCCGCCGCGCGCCGGGTCAACCGTCGACGGGACAAGGTCGAACCGGAGCTTGACGCGGCGCGGGACCGCGTTAGAATCGGCTCGGCTCGGGGAGGCAGGGTGACCAACGGACGTCCGGCCAGCGGCGGATCGCAGGGCGGGGCGCGAAACGCGCGACGGCTCGATGCCCCGTTCTCCAGCTACGAGGAGTTCCTCGAATCGCGGCTCGATGTGCAGCCCGCCGGCCTGTTCCTCGCCGGGAAGTTCGACCTCGAGGTGGGCGAGGAGGTCGTCGCTCACTGCACCTTCCCGGGAGACGCCGACGCCGTCCGCCTCAACGCCCGCGTGCTGTGGCGGCGCCTGCGGGGCGGCACCGACCGGGCGACACGGCCCGGAGTGGGCCTGCTGCTGCGCGCCTCGTCGCTCCCCGCCTTCCGGCGCCTCGTGGAGCAGGCGGAAGGACGGAGCGGGCTGGCCGGCCGGTCCCAGGAACGCTTCCCGGCCCGCTTCTCCGTCACCTGCACCTTCGGCAACCGCCACCCGGTGCAGGCCGCCGGAGAAGTCTCCGACGTCAGCGCCCACGGCGCCGCGATCCGCGTCGCGCACCGGCCGTCGGTCGGCGACCCCGCGTTCCTCCAGCTCGACGACCGGCTGCTGGGGCGCATCGAGCTGTCCGGGTTCGTGAGCTGGGTCCGGCCGCTGCCGGGCATCGGCCCCAACACCTCCTCGATCGGCGTCGAACTGCGCTTCCCCGGCGACGACGTCCGCACGCTGTGGGAGCGGGTGGTGGGCCGCGCCCGGGCCGAGACGCGGCTGCGCACCGAGTACCCCGACGATTGAGTCAGCGGTTCGGCGTTGGCGCGTCGAGATCGGCGAGGTTGGCGCGGGCCTGCGCGTCGCCGGGGTCCAGCTCCAGCGCCCGCCGCAGCGCGGCCCGGGCCTCTTCGATCCGCCCCGCCACCGCGTACGCCACTCCCAGGTTGTTCCACGCCCCGACGTGCTCCGGCTGCTCCGCCGTCAACCGCTCCAGCAGCGGGATCGCCTCGCCCGCCCGGCCGGCGAGCGTCAGGGCCAGGCCGAGCGCGGCGCGGCGGGCCGGCGTCGGCTCCAGCGCCACCGCCCGCTCGTACTGCACCACCGCCTCGTCGAACCGCCGCTCCACGAGCAGCGCGGTCGCCAGCAGCGCGCGCCCCTCCGCCAGCTCCGGCGCGACGCGCGCCAGCCGCTGCAACGGGTCCAACGCCGCCTCCGCCCGCCCCTCCGCCAGCAGCGCCTGCCCCGCGAGCTGCAGGATGCCCGGACAGCCTCCGTGACGCTCGAGCAGCTCCAGCGCCAGACGGGCCGCCTCGTCGGTCCGGCCGCGGCCCAACTCCAGCAGCGCCAGCCGCAGGCGCGCGCGGTCGTCGTCCGGCCGCCGCTCCAGCGCCCGCCGCAGCCAGCCCGCCGCCGCCTCCGTCCGCCCCGCCGCCGTCGCCTCGTCCGCCAGCAGCAGACAGCCGCGGTGGCCCACGTCCGTGCGCCGCTCCAGCGCCGCCGCGGCCGACTCGACCGCCGCGGGAACCGTCGCCGCCGCGCCCGTCGCCCCGAACAACCCGGCCCGCCGCAACTCCAGTTCCAGACGCGCCGCCAGCACCGGCTCCTCGACTTCGAGCCCCGCGGCGAGCACGTCGAGCGTCGCCTGAGCCTCGTCGTACCGTTCCTCTGCCAGCGCCCGCTCGGCTTCCGCCAGCCGCGCGGCGCGGTCGGCAGGCATGCGCTGGGCGGCGGCCGGCACCGCCGCACTCCATAGCCCGAACAGCAACCAGACCGACGCTCTGCCCCGCATCACGTCGCGAGCCTATCGCTCACGACCGCCGGCGGCAAGCTCCGCTCCCGCGGCTCGCCCGCTTCCCCGCCCCGCCACCCGCTCCGACACCGGGCGTACGTCACCTTCTTGGGGTGAGCCGGTCTGGCGGGTGCAGGTGGCCGGCATGGCGGTCCGTTGCGCACCCGCGCATTGACAGACGGGCCCCCGCGCGGTAACTGCGCCGGCATGTTCGCCGGCAAGGCGCCGATCCGGATCAAGAGCGCCCGCGACCTCGAGGCGCTGCGGCGCAGCTGCCGGCTCGCCGCCGAAACGCTGCTCCTCGCCGGCGACCACCTGCACGTCGGCATGACGACGCTCGAGATCGACGAGCTGGTCCACAAGTTCATCATCGACCACGGCGCCTACCCGTCGCCGCTCAACTACCACGGCTTCCCCAAGTCGGTCTGCACCTCGATCAACGAGGTGGTGTGCCACGGGATCCCGTCCCGCCGCCGCCTGCGGGACGGCGACATCATCAACATCGATGTCACCTGCAAGCTCGACGGCTTCCACGGCGACACCTCGGCCACCTTCTACGTCGGCACGCCCTCGGCCGAGGCGCGCCGCCTCGTCGAGGTCACCCGCCGCTGCCTCGAGATCGGCATCGAACAGGTTCGCCCCGGCGCCCGCATCGGCGAGATCGGCCGGGCGATCGAAGCCTACGCCGTCGCCCAGGGCTGCTCCGTCGTGCGCGACTTCGTCGGCCACGGGATCGGCCGCGACTTCCACGAGGGACCCCAGGTCCCGCACTTCGGCGACGCCGGCCGCGGCCCGCGGATGGAACCCGGCATGACGTTCACGATCGAGCCGATGATCAACCTCGGCGGCTGGGAACTGGAGATCCTCCAGGACGGCTGGACCGCCGTTACCAAGGACCGCCGCCTGTCGGCCCAGTTCGAGCACACCGTCGCCGTCACGGAAACCGGCTGCGAAGTGCTGACCACCCGCTCCCGCCCCCTGCGCAACAGCGAGACGTTCGACCAACCCGCCGCGCACCCCGCCGGCGGCCCGGTCAGCGGTTGAGCGCGTCGAGCGCCCGGCGGGCGTCCGCGTTCGCCGGGTTGCGGTCCAACAGCTTCTCGAACTGCCTCCGGGCGTCGTCCCGCCGCCCCACCCGCACGTAGGCCACGCCGAGGTCCATGTTCCCCTGGCTACGGTAGAGCGGCTCGAGGTAGCGCACCGCCTCCTCGAACTGCCCCTGCTGGAACGCCACGCGCCCGAGGCCGGTGCGCGCCGCGCGGTTCGTCGGCTCGAGTTGCAACGCCTGGCGGAACAGCATCCGGGCCCGGCCGAACTGCCGCGCGCCCAGCGCCCGGTTGCCCGCCGCGACCAGGCCCGCCGCCGTCTCGCCGCCGGCCGGAGCCCCGACGTCGCCTCCGCCGCCCGCCGCGTCCTCCTCCGGCGCCGTCTGCTCCGTCGCCTCGCCCATCGCCGCCGGCACGTCGCCGGCCGCCTCCCCGCCCACCTCGGCCGACCCCGCGCCGCCCGCCGCGTCGTCCTCCGGACCGACCGCCTCGGCGACCGCCGCCTCGACCGCCTCCGGACCCGCGTCCTCCGCCGCTCCGGCCTCCGCTTCGGCGGTCGTCGCGGCCTCCGGCGCCGGCCGGAACGGCGCCGTTCCCTCGACCTCCGTCGCCTCCGGCGCCGCCGCCACGACGACGACCCCCGGCGCGTCCGCCCGCGACGACGCGGTCCCGCCGCCCGAGAAGGCGATCGCCAGTACCACGGCGAGCAACACCACCCCGACGCCCGCGCCGACGTAGAGCCACATTCGCAACGTCGGCTTCCTCCGGGAAGTCGTCGCCCGGTCGCGGGACGCCGATCCCGCCGCCACCGGTTCCTCGACGGAGATGTCGATCGGGGACTCGGCCGGCGCCTCCCCCTCCGCCGCCGGCAACATGCCGAATTCCGCGGCCGGCGCCGCCGGCGGGATCGACTTGGCCTTGACCTCGGCGATCGCCGCGGCCATCTGCGCCGCGTCGACGGGCAGCTTGTCGTCGGGTCGGGGCCGGAGGCGCGGCGGCGGCCGTCGCGCCGGCCGATCCTCGATGATCTCGGGCTGGATCTCCTGGGTCGTGCCCTCCTCGGGAGTGGCCTGGGGTCGCGGCGCCGGCACGCCGCCCTCGCGCCCCGCAGCCCCGGCGGGCTGCGCCTCGGCCGACGGCTCGGGAGCCGCCGCGGGCTCCCGCGCATCGGCCTGCGCGAGGGCCGCGCTTCCGACCGCCGGCACCCGACCGGTCGTTCCGCGACGGAGCGCCGCCTGGCGGCCCGTGTCGGATTCCCGGCGCACACCGGCGTCGGACTCCCCGGCGGCGGCCGGCGGGGCGGACTCGCCGGCCCCTTGCTTCGTTCCGATCGCCTGCAAGACCACCGTCGCCCGCTCCCGCCGCGTCGGCCGCGCCTCGCCCGCCGGCGGCGGCACCGACGCGACGGGGGAGGGCGGAACGGACCCGCGCAACGCCCGGAGTCTCTCCAGCACCACGGCCATCGCCGGCGGCCTCGCGGTCGGCCGCTTCTCGGTCATCTGCCGGACGAGGTTGTCGAGCAGTTCGGGAATCTCCTCGCCCGACGGGGCCACGAGCGGCGGCGGAGCCGCGCCGGCCACCTGGCGCACCACCTCGGCCTCCGAGCCGGAGAACGCGGAGGCGCCGACGATCAGGCGGTGCAGGAGCAGGCCGGCCGCGTAGATGTCCGACTTGAACGTCGGGATCTTCCCCTCGATCTGCTCCGGCGACATCGTCCGCAGCGTGCCGTACACCTCGCGGTTGCCGACCCGCCGCAACGGTCCGATGCCGAAATCGACCACCAAGATCCGCTCGAAACCGCGGTCGTCCGGCGGCAGCACGAAGATGTTGGAAGGCCGGATCTGCAGGTGCAGCAGGGCGGCCTTGTGGGCGGCGGCCAGCACCGCGCAGACCTGCTCCACCAGCGCGATCGCGCGGGCCACGGGCCAGGCCGGGTCGGCCGCCAACAGGTCCTGGAGCCGCTCGCCCTCGACCCAGTCGCGCACGACCAGCAGCCGAGTCCCGTGCGCCCCCACCGCCCGGATCGATGCCGCGCCGGGATGCCGGAAGTCCCTGGCCTTGAGCAGGTGGCGCCGCAGCGCGTCCCCCGCCCTCCGGTCCCGCGTCAGGTCCTCGGACAACAGCTTCAACACCACCCGGTCGCCGGCTTCGCCCTCCCGCCCCTCGTAGATCTCGCCCGTCTGGCCCAGCCCGATCGGCCGGACGACCCGGTAGCCTTCTGCCACCGTCGCTCCGACCTCGAACGTCGGCTCGTGCGGGAGCAGTTCCTCGGCGTCGAGCGGACAACGCGCGGTTTCGTCGTCGTACAGCCGGCCGCAGGCAAGGCAGACGTTCATGTCGATACCCTTCTCCGTCTTTCCGTCGATCCTACATCCGACGGATGCCACGATAGGTCGGCCGAGGTTGCCGCGCAAGGGCGGCGGCTCGGGCTTGCGGCGCGACTTGGGCCGGCGTCCCGCGCCCTCCGCCCCGCCCTCCCCGAAACGGGCCGACCAAGGATCCCCCGGCCCGCCGGCACGCCCGCCGGTCACCGCCGCCCCGCCGCCCCCGCGCACGCCGGTCGGCACACCCCACCGGAGCCTGCTATGGTCTCTCTCGTCGCCGGAGCCCGGGATGCTGATGGAAACGCTCCGATCGTTCTTCGCCGCCGAGCGGATTCCGCTCTGGGGTACGACCGCCGTCACGCCGCTGGAACCCGAGGCTCGGCGGCTGGCGGAGTGGCTGGCGCGCGGCCTGGACGGCGGACTGTCGTACCTCGGCGCCACCGCCGCGTTGCGCGGCGACCCGACCCGGCCGGACGTGCTGCGCGCCGGAGCCCGCGGCGCCGTCGTGTTCGGCCTGTCGTACGCCCGCACCGGCCCCGACACCCCGCCCGCGGCCCGCGTCACCGCCGCCTGTCTCCGAGGCCGGGACTACCACCGCGTGGCTCGCGGCGTGCTGCGACGGCTGGCCGCCCGGCTGCGCGAGGCTGCGCCCGGTCTCGCCCTGCGCCCGTTCTGCGACGCCCTCCCGGTGCTGGAGAAGGCGCTCGCCGTCCGCGCCGGACTCGGCTGGCAGGGTCGCAATACGCTGGTGATCCACCCGGACGCCGGCTCGACCTTCGTCCTCGGCGGCCTGCTGCTCGACCGCCCCCTGCCGTCCGCCGCGCCGCAGAACCCCGCCTGCGGCGATTGCCGCCGGTGCGTGGAGGCCTGCCCGACCGGGGCCCTGTCCCTACCCGGCGTGCTCGACGCCGGCCGCTGCCTCAGTCGCTGGACCACCGCGGGACTGCCGCCGCCGGCGGCGCTGCCGCCCGGCCCCTACACCCGGGGCTGCGACGTGTGCCAGGACGTCTGCCCGTTCAACGCGGGCCCCGGACCGGCTCCGTACGCCGGCTTCTACCAACGCAAGACCAGCGAGCCGGGCAGGAACGAAACCTCGACCGGAGACTCCTCCCCGGATTCGACCCGCGCCTCCCCGTCCCCGGCCTCGGCCGAGAAGTCGGTGAAGAAGAACAGGACCGTGCCCGCGACCAACGCCGCGCCGGTGAGACCGAGGAAAACGTAGCCCGAGAGGTCCAGCGCCTCGCCCTTGTCGGCCAGACCCTGGTCCGCGCGGCCGCCGTCCACGTAGTCCTGGTAGGTCAGCTCGCCGAACGTCAACGTCAACGCCCCGACCAGACCGAACCCTCCCGTCGCACCCACCATCGTCCAGAACGGCCAACTCGACAACGACCCGGCCGGCTCCCCCCCGCCCCCCGGCTCCACCGGCGGCTCCACCAGATCCTCCGGCCGCGCGCACGTCACCAGGACCGGCGGGTCGAGCCCCGCCGGCACGTCGGCCTGCCGGAAGTCCGGGTCCGGAAGCCCCGCCCAGCGGACCTCGACCCGGTGCGATCCGGGCGCCACATAGACCACCTGGTCGAGCGGCGAAGGACCGACCGCCTCGCCGTCGATCAGCACGGTCGCGCCCGCGTCGGGCACGAGAAGCCGGACCGCCCCGACGCTCGGCGACAGCTCGGTCACCAGCTCCCGCGCCCGGGCTGCCTGGGGCAGCTCGGCGCCGCCCTCGGCGAGGAAGCGGAAAAGCTCCTGGACCGCGTCGGGGGCGCTGCCGAGCTTGCGGTGGCACAGCGCGATGTTGAACGTCACGATCGGCACGGTCGGGTTGAGATGCCGGGACTGGCGGAACAACTCGAGCGCCTGGCGGAAGTCGCTCGACCGGACCGCGTCCAACCCTTCGTTGAACAGCCGCTCGGCCTCGGCCACCTGCTCCGGCGTCTGGGCCGGCGCTCGACCCGGCAGCAGCAACGCGGCCGCCAGCAGCACGGTCCAGGGATGGCGATGGATGTTCATGGCGTGGATCCGCTCCCGTAGTTCGTCACGAAGTCGTCGTCGGGCCGGCGGGACGTGCCCGCGTCCCGCCGCTGCCCGGGGTAGTCGGTGATGAAGTCGTCGGCCGGCGGCGCGGTCGCGCCCGCCTCGCGGGTCGTCCTCGTCCCGGCGTCGGCACGGCCGCCGGGGTAGTCGGTGATGAAGTCGTCCGTTCCGGTGCCGCCGCCGGCGTCTCGCCGGAGCACGGTCTCGGCGGACGGGCGCACGACGCCCGCGTCCCGGCCCGGGGACGGGACGGAGACGTCGTCCGGCGGCGTGGCGGCAGTACCGTCACGCGTGGCACCGAGACCCGCGTCGGCGCGCGTCGTCGCCGCGTCGGCGCGTGCCTCCGGAACGGCCGCGACACCGGCGTCCTCGAGCGGCTTGACCGCAAGTGCCGCGACATCCTCGGCCGCCGCGTCGTCCTTCGGGCCGGCATCCTCCACGGCCGGCGCGAGGTCGGCCTTGGCGTCCGGCGCCGGAGCGGCGTCGACCGGCGACGCGACTTCGGCCTGCACCGTCGCCGCGCCGCGCGCATCGGCCGGCAGGACGGCACCCGCGTCCGGCGCCCGAACGGCCGGTCCGCCGGCGTCCGCGCCCGCCTGGACGGCGGGTCGGACCGGAACGTCCGCCGGGGCCGCGACACCGGCGGGTCCGCCGGCATCGACGACACTCGCGCCGGCGGGCGTCGCCGCTCCGCCGCCCTTCCCCGCGCCGCGCCCGCGCAGGATCACCAGCGTGCCGACGACCAGCAACGCCAGACCCACGCTGGCCGCCGCCAGCACCGCCGGACGCCTCCAGAGCAGCGCCAGCCGCCGGCGCACCGGACGGTACGCGCCGATCGAACTGGAAATGTCGCCGGTCAGCGGAGCCGCGGCGGACGGCGCCGAACCCGCGGCGACCTCGCCCGGCTCGAAGAACGACGCGGGCTGCCGCGCCGCCGCGACGTCGAGCGGGCCGGAAGGGCCCGCCTGCGGCGGAAGCGCCGCCGACACAGGCGTGGACGAGACCGCCGCCGGGCCGGGCTCGGCCGCCACCACGACCGGTTCCGAGGAACCGGGCGGGAAGACGACGGGCCCCGTCGCCAGCGTGCCCACCGCAGGCTCCGACCGACCCTGCGGAACCGCCACCGCCGTCGCCGCCATCGGACGCGCGGAAGCCGGGGACGGCGTCACCGGGGCGACCGAATCGAACGCCGTCGCCAACACCGAAGGCCCGGGGACCAGCGGAGGCGCGGGAGCGGCCGAAGGACCAGGCGACGCGGGGAGCGGCCGGGACCCGGCAGACGAGCGGGCGGCGAGCGGTCCGGGAGAGGGGGTCCCGCCGTCGGAGGAGGCCGCCGCGTCGGCATCGCGCATCAACAGCAGGAACCGGTTCCCCGCCTCGCGCTGCGCCGGCGCCAGCATCGCGTCGGCCCGCAACAACTCCTGCTGCATCTCCGCCGCCGAGCCGTAGCGCCCGGAAGGACGCCGCCGCAAGGCCCGCATGATGATCCGCTCGACCGGCTGCGGCACGTCCGAGACGTAACGCGAGGGCGGCGGATAGTCCGTCATCTGGTTCCGCTCCGCGTACCGCTCGGCCCACATCAGGTCGACCTTGGTTTCCCGATAGGGGAAGCGGCCGACCACCGCGCGGTAGAAGATCATCCCGCAGGCGAACAGGTCGGCGCGGACGTCGAGTTCCTGCTCGAGGAAGATCTCCGGGGCGGCATAGGCCGCCCGCCCGAGGACCGAGCCCGGCTGGGTGACGGCGCTGTCGGCGTGGCTGCCCCCGATGCCCTTGGCCAGACCGAAATCCAGGATCTTCACCCGAGGAAAGGCGTTCGGCTGCCCCACCAGGTAGATGTTGGCCGGACTCATGTCGCGATGGATGATGCCCATCGCGTGGACCGCCGCCAGGCCGTCCAGCACCTGCAACATCACCCGGTTCATGAAGGCCACCGGCAGACGGCGATGCTGCCGGATCATGTCCTGCAGCGTCACCCCCTCCAGCAACTCCATCACCACGTACGCCTGCGGCTTCTTCCCGGGCTCGGGGATGCTCCAGTCGAAGACATCGACGATGTTCGGATGCCGCAGGCCCCGCAGCACCTGGACCTCGCGCGTGAACCGCGCGTAGTACGATTCGTCCCCCAACGCGTGCTGATGAATGAACTTGATTGCGAATTTCTCGTAGGTCGCCATCTTCTCGGCGAGCCACACGGACCCCATGCCGCCCGCGCCGATCGACTGGAGCAGCTTGTAGCGACCGTCGAGGATGGTCCCCTCGCGAATCATCCGGACAATTCCGCAGCCGGCAGCATACCCGAAGAACCGTACCCGCGGCAACGATCGCGTGCCGCCGGGGTGCGACGTCGCGGTCCGACGCACCGCCGCCGGCCGCCGCCCGGTCCCGCCCGCCGGCCGGTGGGCCGCCGGCAGGATCGCCCGAAACCCCGAGACCGACGGAGGACGCTACGGACAGACCCCGGAGGGAAGGCAACGGGCCAGCAGCGACCCCGACCCGGGACGCGCGCAGACCACCACGATCCCGCCGTCGCCGTCCACCAGCACGTCCAGGCAGGCGTACGTGCCGTCGGGCAGCGCCTGCCACTCGGCCGCCAGCCCCGCGGCGCCGTAGCGCGCCAGCACCCCCTGGCCGGTCGTCCCCGTGCCCGGCCAGCCACGCGTGCCGACGGCATACAGGGCGCCGCCGGCCGAGTCCGCCGCCAGCTCGGTGTAGCCGTCGATCTGCGCCGTCGGATTCCAGCGCGGCGCGAAGGTCGCCGTCGCTCCCGCGATTCGCGCCAGCACCGCGCCGACGTCGTCCTCGACGCTGGCGAAACCCGCCGCGTAGACCGAACCCCCGGCCGCCGCCAGCGCCCGGACCTCCGTGAACGAAGCGCCGGCGAACTCCACCGTCGCCGACAGGCCCGAAGGAGTGCACGGGCACGGACCACTCGTGAACCCGCACTCGTCGTCCGCGAAACTCGTCACCACCCCGTGCCCTCCCTGCACCCCGGCAACGTAGACCCGCCCGCCGGCCAGCAGCAGGCCGCGCCCCAGCGTCCCGCCGGCGTCCCCCGGGAACAGCGCGAAACCGCAGGCCCGGCCGGTATCGGCGTAGCCTCGCACGATCCAGGCGTGGGTCGGCGGGGCATCGAGCCACGTCGTGCCCGCCAGCCAGCCGTTCCCGGCCGGGGTGACGCCGAGCGACCAGATCTCGTCGAGGTGGTCGCCGCCGTACAGCGCCAGGGACCAGGAGATCGCGAAAGTCGTCTTCGACAGCCGCAGCCACAGGCCGCTGCCCGGGTCGGCGCCGGCCGACAACGCCTGGCCCGCGACGTAGACGTCGGCGCCCGAGAGGGCGATCGCCGCCAGCGAACTGCGGGTCGCGGTCGCGGGCTCCAGGAACCGCCGCTCGCGCCGCCGGACGCCGCACGCGTCGTAGGCCGCCACGTAGGCCTGCTCGCCGTCCGCGCCCGCCACGTACAGGGTTCCGTCGATGTCCTGCGCGACGGCGTTGAGCGCGACCGCGGTCTCGACCCGCCATGTCGGGTCGCAGCAGGCGCCGCCGAGGCACGCCTCGCCGGCACCGCAGCACGCCGAGCCGCACGGCGTGCCGGGACAGGCACAGGTTCCCGCGGGCGTGCAGGCGAAGCCGGGGCCGCAGGCGCCGCACGCGCCGCCGCAGCCGTCGTCGCCACACTCCCGCCCGGCACAGTTCGGCGCGCACACGCACCTCCCGGCGGCGTCGCACGCCGTGCCCGCCCCGCAGGTTCCGCACGACCCGCCGCAGCCGTCGCCGCCGCACTCGCGCCCCGCACAGTTCGGGACACACAGGCAGCGCCCCCCGACGCACTCCTCGGCGCGCGCGCACGCCGTGGAACAGTCGCCGCAGTGGTCCGGATCGCTCGCCGGGTCGACGCACGCGCCCCCGCAGTTGGTCAGGCCGCCGGAACAGGTGGAGGCGCAGACCCCTTCGTTGCACACCTCGCCGGCCGCGCAGGCGCGCCCGCAACGGCCGCAGTTCCTCGGGTCGCTCGTCGGGTCGACGCACGTCCCCCCGCAATCAACCTGCCCCGGACGGCATCCCCAGATGTCCGCCTCCGCCGCATCCTCGGCCCCCGGCACGTCGCCGGCGTCCGGGGCGTCGGCCGCGTCGCGGAGCGGGGAGGTCGATTCGGCGCAGCCGAGCGCCAGCCAGGCCGGCACCCAAAGCACCCGCATTGCCCCTCGCGTCGCCACGCGCGCTCCCTCCGGCTTTCCGGCCGCCCGCCTCGCCGACCCTAGCGGATCGGCGCCACGCAGCGGAAGCCGGTATGCCAGTCGTAGAACCCCGGCGCCTGGCGGAACCGGTTCGCCACGCGCAGGTACGTCGCCACGTACTCCCAGTGGCCGCCGCGGAACACCTTCTCGCTGCCCATCGCCGGCCCCGCGGGATCGACGCAACTGCCGGTCCGGCAGCTGTCGTAGGCCGACGCCAGATACCAGTCGGAAACCCACTCCTGGACGTTGCCCGTCATGTCCTGCACCCCGTACGGACTCGCGCCCGTCGGTCGCGACTGCACGCGGTCGACGTCGGCCACGCAGCCGACGAAGTTGGCCCGCTCGCAGGTCGGCTCGGCCGAACCCCACGGATAGGTCAACTCGTCCTCGGGCCCGCACGTCGTCGGCGCATGCACCTCGCACCCGCCGCGCGCGGCCTTCTCCCATTCGGCCTCGGTCGGCAGCCGCTTCCCGCTCTTCCGGCAGAAATTGTCGGCCTGGAACCAGCTCACGTTGACCATCGCGAAACCGTCGTAGGTCGGGTTGCCGTAGTACGAACTCCGCGTCGCCGAGGCGGTCGCACCGGGCGGCTCGCAATCGCCGCGGTCGACGCAGGCCTTGTACGCCGCGTTGGTCACCTCGGCGGCATCGATGCAGAACGCCGACACGTCCACCGTGTGCTCCGGCTCCTCGTCGGTGTCGCCTTCGCCGGGGTCGCTGCCGAGGACGACGGGACCGCAGGGCACGAGCACGGTGCCGGGAGGGCACGGGTTGGACCCGTCGTGGCAGGTCATCTCGGCGTCGCCGCCGGCGTCGTCGCCGCCGCCGGCATCGTCGCGGAGCCCGGTGTCGGGCGGCGCCTCGGCGTCACGCTCGATCGGGGAGAAATCGGTCAGCGCGCTGCACGATGCGAGCGTCAGCCCCGCCGACAGCGCCACCACCCCTCGAACGCACCGCAACCACGCCCGCATCGCACCCGCGATCCCTACCTCAGAGCCCCGCCGCGTGCAATCGCGCCGCCAGGTCGGCGTAGAAGGCAAGATGGTCGAACGGCCCCCCCGGCCCCCCGTCGGCCAGCTGCCCGATCTCGTCCCAGTGGTCCCCCGGAATCGTCCCGAGGAACACCCCCCACTCCGCCGAGGCCACCGGCACCAGCCCGTCGTTCGCGCCGTCCTCGGCCAGGAACTCGTAGCTCGCCGCCAACAACGGGTCGACCACCTCGCCGTGCTGCTCGGCCTGGCAGGCGAAATCGAACACCCCGCAACTCCGGCCGGCGACCGACCAGTACGCGACCCGCGGGTCGTCCGGATGCGCCGGATTGAACTCTCCCTCGATCCGCGCCGTCGTCAACTGCGCGAATGCCGCCCGCGTGTCCGACGCGCTTCCCCCGAGAATCGCGCCCCAGGCGTCGAACAACGCCGCCAGCACCGCCGCGCTCACCGGCAGGTCCCCCACCAGCGCGTCCGCCACCGGCGTGCCGCGGTTCGGCGTCGAAATCATCACCAGCGCCCCGACCCGGTCGCCGTAGCCGAGCGATCCGATCAGATCGCGTCCGTCGAGCCCCCCCTGGCTGTGCGCGATCAAATTGACCTTGCGCGCGCGCGTGGACGCCCGGATCGCATCGATCTGCGCCGCGAGCTGCCGGGCCCGCGTCGGCGTGTCGTTCACGGCGTCCGTCGTCGTCGTGTGCACGTCGTAGCCGTGCGCGGCCAGCTCGTCCGCAACCCCGTAGTAGTACTCCAATCCTCCGAGGATCGTGTCCCAGCCGCCGAAGCCGTGGACCAGCACGATCGGGAAGCGGGTCGCCTGCCGGTCGCAACCGGCCAGACAGGTCGCCGACAGCGCGTAGGGCCCGACCCCCCGCAACTCGAGGTCGTGCAACAGCAGCAGGTACTCGCCCCCCGCCGGCACCTCCACCTCCAGCCGCGCCGTGTACCCCGGCGCCCCCACCGCCTCGACCCGCGCCGCCGCCGGCCCCGCGCCGAACGCCTCGGGCCCGTACCACGCCAGCCGCGGCGTCAACCGGTACGCCGCCTCCGTCGTCGCCTCGAACCGCAACCGCATCCCCCCCGCCGCCACCACCCGATACCCGTCCGCCTGACACGGCCCCTCGATGCGCCCCAGCCGCGTCAGCGGCCCCGCGCCGATCAGGTCGAACTCCGGCCGCTCCCGCCACAACGCCCGCGGGTCGTCGGTCGGCGTGCACGCCGGGGCGCCGTCCGCACCATCGTCCGCACCATCGTCCGCGCCGCCATCCGCGCCGCCATCCGCGCCGTCCGGGCCGCCGGTCTCCCCGTCCGCGCCGACCTCGCCCGCGTCGTCCGTCTCGTTCGGCCCAAGGTCGGCGACGTCGGGCCCGCCGTCCGCGCCGCCGCCGCCGGAACATCCGACGAGCAGCGTCCAGCACAGGCACGACAGGGCGGCACGTCCGAATCGCATCCCCGTTCCGTCCCCCGCATGGTAGCGCGACGGGACGCGGGCGCAAGGCCGGCCGCCGGCGGCTTCGGAGTGACAAGGTCGGGTGCCCACCGTACAATGTCCGGTGGCTGCATCGCCGCCCGCCGGGCGGGGGAGGATCGGATGCACGGAATGCGGATCGCGGTCGCGTTGGTCCTGGCGTTGCTCGGCCCTGCCCGGGCCGTCGCCTATCCACGGGAGATCCACATCGCCTACCTCCAGCGCCTGGACTGGCACAGCGACTACCCGGAGTGCATGAACTGCTTCGCCGCCCACCCGGCGGTCCCCGACGACTGGTCGGTCCGGCACGAGGCGGTCGACCTGGACCGCCTGATCTCGGGCGAACAGGACATCTCCGATGTCGACCTGGCGATACTCACGGGCCACGTCTACTACGCATTGCTCGACAGCGAGCGCGCGATTCTCGAACGGTTCGTCGACGAGGGCGGGATCCTGTGGTTCGACGACTGCGGCAACGTTGAGATCGACAACTTGCCGTTCGGCTTCGAGATCGATTTCGGCGGCGACGTCTGGGGGGCCTGGGGACAGTGCCACGACGGGTACTTCACGATTCACGAGCCCGACCATCCGTTGATGCGCGGCGTGTTCACGATCGATACGTCGTTCATGAGGAACGACCCCGGGCTGCGCGATGCGCAGTGGTTCACGCCGTTCTACGCGCTGGCGCCCGCGTACACGACCGTGGTGAGCGGCCAGAGCGTCGGCGGGGTGCATCGGGCGAACGGCCCGGCGATCGTCGCCGCCCGGCACGGTCGCGGCGCGATCGTGGCGACGGCGATGGACGTGACCTGCGCCCTGGAATGCCTGCTGTACGGCAACCCCGGACGGCCGCTCTCGGACTACGAGCTGGTGATCAACATGCTGGCCTGGCACGACGAGGACGGGGACGCGATCTGGGACCGCGACGAGGGAGTCTTCGACGGGGCCGGCGCGACCGTGGACCGCGACACCGACGCCGACACCCTGCCCGACGCCCTGGACCTCGACAGCGACGAGGACGGGGTCTCGGACACCGTCGAGGCCGGCGACGACGACCTCGATACGCCCGCGGTCGATACCGACGGCGACACGGTTCCCGACTTCCTCGACGACGACAGCGACGGCGACGGGATCGGCGACGCGGTCGAACAGCGCGCCGACGCCGACGGCGACCGCTTCCCCGACCCGGACGCCGACGGCGACGGGATCCCGAACCGCCTGGATCTCGACAGCGACGGCGACGGCGACCCGGACGCCGCGGAGGGAGCAGGGGACGCCGACGGCGACGGCATCGCGAATTTCGTCGATGCCGACGATGCCGACGGCCCGCGGGGCGACGCCGACGGCGACGGAACCGCCAACGCCGACGACAACTGCCCGGACGTCTTCAACCCGGACCAGGCCGACGCCGACGGCGACGGGATCGGCGACGCCTGCGAGGGGACTTCCCCCGGCGACGCGGGCGACGCCGCCGATGTCGCGACGGACGAGTCGGGCGACGACGCGGCGACGACGATCGATGTCGGGGGAGGGGAGTGCGACCTGGTGCTGTGCCTGAGCGGATGCCGCGCGGCCGGGTACGACCGCGGCGCCTGCGTCGGAGCGGAATGCGTCTGCAGCGGCGGGCGGGTCGATGGCGGCGGCGAGACGACCGCGGACGGCGCCGCTCCCGCGGACGACCGCGGCAGCGGCTGCGGCTGCGCGCTGTCCGGCCGGAACGTCCCGCCGATCCCGTGGCTCGTCGCGCTCGCCGGCCTCGCGGCGTTCGTCGCGCGCCGCCGGCGCTGACCGGCCGCGACCGGAACCACCGGGTTTCGCGAGGAGAACGACGTCGCCGCGGTGCGCGAGGTGCGGCGCGGGATCCGCCGCGCGCCGGCCCGCCACGTTCCGGAAACCGTCGCGCCTCGTTCCGCCGGAAGGTCCACTCCGGCGTCCGCAGCTCGTCCCCGAAATCCAGGTCGTACCACGGGTCGAGCCTCCGGTCGGTCGGGTTGACCAGCACGTGGATCTCCTGCGCCGGCATGTAGCTCTGCGCGAGCAGGAACACGGTGCGACCCGCGCCGTCCCGCGCCAGATCGACCACCAGCACCGCGTGCCCCGGAAAACCGCCGCGGATGAACAGGTCGCCGGGTCGCAGGTCGGCGGCGTCGATCGATTCCAGCTCGCGCGCCAGCGAGGCCGAACCGGCGTGGACGAAGACCCGCGTCAGGTACGCCAGCAGGTCGTCGTGCGAGCGACCCGTCCGGCCGCCCCGCACCCAGACCACCCGACGGTCCTCGACCTTCGGCCGCCAGCCCCGCGACCAGCGGAGGAAATCGACCCGCGTGCCGTCGGTGAAGTCGAACGCGATCTCGTCCCACCGGCCCGCGGAGAACAGCCACTCGGCGCGCAGTCGCATCACCGCGTCGGCGCACTGCTGCAGGTCGCGATCCCCCACGGACAGATCGACCACGGCGAAGTGGGCCGCCTGGTTCGCCTTGACCCGGCCGTCGAACAGCAGCACCGGCGGCCGCCCCGGCTTGAGCGGCAGGTCGCGCAGCCAGGCGCCGAACGAGCCCTCCTCGAGCGGGACGCGGGCGAACCCCGGCGGCGGCGGGATCCGGTCGGCGAGCCGGTTCGAGATCGGCCCCTCGGGCGTCTCGTCCGCGTCCGCCCCGCTCGGCCCCCTGACCGAGGATGCCGCCGGCGCGTCGCGCGGTTCGGACGTCCCCCCGTCGCCGCCGCCGGCAACGACCGCCGCGGCCGGCGCGTCGACGGGTCGCTCCGCGACCTGCGGCCGCCGGTCCGGATCCCGCGCGCAGGCGGCGAGCGCCGCCAGGACGACGAGCCGGCCGGGTCCCCGGAAAACGCGCCGCATACGACCTCGGTAGCACGCCGGCCGGCGAGACGTCGACTGCGGCGCCGCGCCCGGAGCGTCGCGCCGCAGGATCCGCTTTCGACCCCGGATCGGGTTGACGGATCGGTTGCGGTTCTTATGGTGGGGTCCCGCCCTGCAACGAGCGTCCGGCGGGTGGCGAAAGGGAATTGCACATGCCCCTGATTCCACTCGCGCACTTCGAGATCAACAGACTCCAGATCCTCGACGAACACGGCAACCTCGACGAGTCCCTCGAACCGCAACTCTCCCCCGAACAACTCCTGCGGCTGTACCGCGTGATGTGGCTGGCCCGCGAGGGCGACCAGCGGATGCTGAAACTCCAGCGGCAGGGGCGGGTGGGGACGTTCGGACCGACGACCGGACAGGAAGCGCCACCCGCCGCGACGGCCCTGGCGATGACCGAACGGGACTGGTTCGTCGGGGCGTTCCGCGAACTGTCCGGAATGCTGATGCGGGGCATGCCGCTGGCCAGCCACTACCTGTTCCACAACGGCTGGGAGGAAGGCAACGTGTTCGACGCGCCACGCACGCTGCCGATCTCGATCATCGTCGGCGCCCAGACGCTCCACGCCGTGGGACTGGCCTACGCGGCCAAAATGCGGGGCGAGCGGGATGCGGCGGCCGTCACCTTCTTCGGCGACGGCGCGACGTCGGAGGGCGACTTCCACGAGGCGCTCAACTTCGCCGGCGTCTGGCAGGCGCCGGTGGTCTTCGTCTGCCAGAACAACCAGTGGGCGATCTCGATCCCGCGCCGGCGGCAGACGAGGGCCGAAACCCTGGCGCAGAAGGCGATCGCCCACGGCGTGCCGGCGATCCAGGTCGATGGCAACGACCCCCTCGCCGTCTACTCCGCGGCCAAGGAGGCGCTGGACCGCGCGCACGCCGGCGGCGGGCCGACGCTGATCGAGGCCGTGACCTACCGGCTGATGATGCACACGACCTCCGACGACCCGACACGCTACCGCGAGGAGACGGAGGTCGCGGAGTGGTGGAAGCGCGACCCGCTCGTCCGCTTCCGCAAGTACCTGGAACGCAAGGGACTGTGGAACGACGAGCGGCAGGCGGCGCTGGAGGAGGAGATCCGGCGCGAGGTCGAAGAGGCGGTGCGGACCCTGGAGGCGGCCACGGGCTTCCCGCTCGACGCGCCGTTCGAACACGTGCTGGGAACGAAACACGAGGCGATCGAACGCCAGCGCGCCGAGTTCCTCGCCGCACGCCGGGAGGAACGCCATGGCTAAACTCAACATGGTCCAGGCGCTCAACCTGGCCCTGCGCCAGGAGATGGAACGGGACCAGAGCGTCGTCGTGCTGGGCGAGGACGTCGGGCGCGACGGCGGCGTGTTCCGCGTGACCGACGGGCTCCTCGATCAATTCGGCGAGGCGCGCGTGATCGACACGCCGCTCGCCGAAAGCGGCATCCTCGGCACCTCGATCGGCATGGCGCTCGGCGGCCTGCGCCCCGTGGCGGAGATGCAGTTCTGCGGCTTCAGCTACCTGATGCTGCCGCAACTCGAAGGACACGCCTCCCGCTACCGGTCCCGCACCCACGGCCGTTACACCGTCCCGCTCGTCGTCCGCGTGCCCTACGGCGGCGGCGTCCGCGCCCTGGAACACCACTCCGAAGCCCCCGAAACGTTCTACGCCCGGATCCCCGGCGTCAAGGTCGTGGTGCCGTCCGGGCCCCGCAACGCCCGCGCCCTGCTGGTCAGCGCGATTCGCGACCCCGACCCGGTCGTGTTCCTCGAACCGAAACGGTCCTACCGCGCCTTTCGCGAGGAGGTCCCCGAGGAGGAGGAGACGCTGCCGATCGGCCGGGCGCAGGTGGTCACCGACGGAACCGACCTGACCCTCGTCTCCTGGGGGGCGATGATGCGTCCGGCGCTCCAGGCGGCCGAAGCCGTGCGCCAGCGGCGTGGCGCAAGCCTGGAAGTGCTCGACCTCCTGACCCTCGCCCCGCTCGACGTCGCGACCCTGGTCGCCTCGTTCCGCAAGACCGGACGCGGCGTCGTCGTGCAAGAAGGCCCGCGCACCCTCGGCCCCGCCGCCGAGATCATCGCCCGCGTCAACGACGACGCGCTGAGCTTCCTCGAAGCGCCGATCCGGCGGGTGACGGGTTGGGACGTGGTCACGCCCTACTTCCAACGCGAAGAGGCGTACCTGCCGTCGGCGGAACGGATCGAACGGGCGATCGAAGAGACCCTGGACGACAAGTAGGCCGCCGCCGCGGCGGCGGCGGGAGGAGGGGCGATGTTCGAGTTCAAGTTGCCCGACCTGGGGGAGGGAATCCACGAGGGCGAAATCCTGCGCTGGCACGTCCAGCCGGGCGACACGATCGCCGAGGACGCCCCGCTGGTCGATGTCGAGACCGACAAGGCCGCCGTCACGATCCCCTCGCCGCGCGCCGGACGGGTCGTGTCGGTCGTCGGCAAGCCGGGCGACGTGGTTCACGTCGGCCAGGTGATCGCGGTGATCGAGGACGCCGCCGGCGCGCCGGCTTCGGCGTCCCCCGCCGCCCCGCCGCCGGGTCCCGCCGCCGGCGCACCGGAAGACCGGACGACCCCACCCGCGGCACCGGCCTCCCCCGCCTCGCCCGCCGCGACCCCGACCCCGGCGCCGGGACCGGTGCCGGCCGCGCCGGCCACCCGACGCCTGGCCCGCGAACTGGGCGTGCCGCTCGCCGAAGTGACCCCGACCGGTCCCGGAGGTCGCGTCACCGCCGACGACGTCCGGCGGTTCGCGGAACGCCGGGCCGCCGGCGCCGCCGCGCCGCCGCCCGCCGCCCCGCCCGCGGAACCCGGGACGGCGGCGCCGGCACCGAGCGAGGAACTGGCGCACGCCGAGTTCGCCGCGCACGCCGCCTGCACCATTCCGCTGCTCGACATCGAACCGCTGCCCGACTTCACGCCGCTCGGCCCCGTGGAACGCGAACCGCTGCGCTCGATCCGGCGCAAGGTCGCGCGCAAGATGGTGACCTCGTCGATCCTCGTTCCGCACGTCGCGCACATGGACGAGGCCGACGTGACGCTGCTCGAGGAGTTCCGCCACCAGGAGCGGGAACGCCGCCGGGGACAGCCGGGGGAACGCCTGACGCTCCTGGCCTTCGTGGTGCGGGCCGTCGTCGCGGCGCTTCGCGACGCCCCGGCCTTCAACGCCAGCGTCGATCCGCTGCGCGAGGAAATCCTCTACAAGAAGTTCTACAACATCGGCATCGCCGTCGATTCGGGCCGCGGCCTCGTCGTGCCCGTGATCCGCGGCGCGGATCGCAAGACGATCGTCCAGCTCGCCGAGTCGATCGAGGACCTGGCGCGGCGGGGCCGCGAGGGCAAACTCGAAGTCGAGGACCTGCGCGGCGGGACGTTCACGATCACCAACGTCGGACCGCTGGGCGGCACCGCGCTGATCCCGATCATCAACTACCCCGAAACCGCGATCCTCGGCATGGGCCGCGTGCAGGAACGGCCGGTCGTCCGCGACGGCCAGATCGTCATCCGGCGAATCCTGCCCCTGACCCTGGCCTTCGACCATCGCGTCGCCGACGGCGCGGATGCCGCGCGGTTCGTCAACACCCTGACCCGACTGCTGTCGGACCCGCGCGAACTGCTGATGCAGACCTGAGACGGGAGGTGCGCGATGGTGATGGGAACCCCGCGGCAGGAAACCGAGGTCGCGATCGTGGGCGGCGGTCCCGGCGGCTACGTCGCCGCCATCCGCGCCGCGGACCTGGGCCGCGACGTCGTCCTGATCGAGGAGCGCCCGCGCCTCGGCGGCACCTGCCTCCTCGAAGGCTGCATCCCCTCCAAGACCCTGATCCACGCCGTCGATGTGCTCGCGGCCGCCAAGGAGGCCGCCCGCTACGGCGTGACCTTCGGTCCGCCGAAACTGGACCTCGGCGCGCTGCGCGACTTCGTCGCCTCGGTCGTGGGCGGCCTGACCAAGGGCGTCGACGCCCTGCTCCGACGGCGGAACGTCCAGGTCCTCCGCGGCCACGCCCGGTTCACCGGCCCCCATGCCCTGCTCGTGGAAGGCGACGAGCAAACGACCGTCGAGTTCCGCCACGCCGTCATCGCCGCCGGCTCCCGCCCGACGCCGTTCCCGCCGGCCGGCGACTTGCCCGTCTGGTCCTCCACCGACGCGCTCGGCGTGCCCGAGATCCCACCGCGCCTCCTCGTGATCGGCGGCGGCTTCATCGGCCTCGAACTGGGCCAGGTCTACGCCGGCCTCGGCTCCCAGGTCACCCTGGTCGAATCCTCCGCCCGGCTGCTCCCGGGCGCCGACCCGGATCTGGCCGAGGTCGTCGCGCGCCGGGCCGGCCGGACCTTCGCCGAAATCCTCGTCGGAACCCGCGTCGCGGGCCTCGAACGGACCGCGGCCGGAATCGCGGTGTCCGTCCAACGCGAAGGACGGACGGAACGACGGGAGGCCGAACGCGTGCTGGTCGCCGTGGGCCGCCGGCCCAACACCGAGCGCCTCGGCCTGGAAACCCTCGGCCTCGAAACCGACCCCCGCGGCCGGCTCGCCGTCGGCGAGGACGGCCGGACCCGCGTCCCCCACATCTTCGCGATCGGCGACGTCGTCCCGGGACCGATGCTGGCCCACAAGGCCTCGCGCGAGGCCAAGGTCGCCGCCGAGGTGATCTCCCGGCATCCCTCCGCCTTCGACAACCGCGCCATCCCCGCGGTCGTCTACACCGATCCCGAGATCGCCTGGGCCGGCCTGACCGAACAGGAAGCACGCGAACGCAACATCCCCGTCAAGGTCGGTCGCTTCCCCCTCCGGGCCCTCGGCCGCGCCTGGACCCTCGGCCGCACCGACGGCCTGGTCAAGATCCTCGCCGAACCCGAGTCGGGCGCGGTGCGCGGCGTCGGCATGGTCGGCCCGCAAGCCTCGGAACTGATCGGCGAGGCGACCCTGGCGATCGAGATGGGCGCCACCCTCGAGGACATCCTGGTCACGATCCATCCCCATCCGACCCTGTCCGAGGCGCTGGTCGAGGCCGCGGAGGTCGCCGCCGGGACCCCCGTGCACGTGCCGCCCGCGCGCGGCGACGCATGACATCGCTCATCGTCCGCCCCTACGATCGCGACCACGACCTGCTCGACGCGGTACGCGCGGACGGACGACCCCGCGCCCGCGTCGAGCGGCCCCGCGAAACGGCGGTCGTGCTGGGCCGCGGCAGTCGGCCCGCGGTCGAGTTGCGGCTCGCCGAGATCGAACGCGACCGCGTACCGGTGTACCGCCGCCCCGGCGGCGGGTGCGCCGTGGTCCTCGACCCCGGCAACGTCGTCGTGGCCATCGCCGAGCCGCAAGCCGCGCTTCCGCGCCCGCGCGAGCTGTTCTCCGCGTTCTCCGCGCGCCTGCTGCGGGCGCTGGCGCGCCTCGGCTTCGCCGACGTCCGGCGCGAGGACGTCTCGGACCTCGCCCGCGGCGACCGCAAGGTGGGCGGCGCCTGCCTGTACGCCCCCCGGGGCGCCGTGCTGTACACGGCGACGCTGCTGGTCGAGCCGCGCGTCGACCTGATGGAACGCTACCTCGCCCACCCGCCGCGCGAGCCGGCCTGGCGGCGGGGCCGCCCCCACGCCGGGTTCGTCGGGCGGCTCGCCGATCGATCCGGCTCCCCTTCGACCGCCGAACTCGCCGTCGCCCTCGAAAACGCCCTGCGCCGGGAGGCCTGACCGACCCGGTCGCACCGCGCCACGCCGGCCCCTCGGCCCGCACCTCCCATCCTCGCCGCGCGCCGCCTCGGCCGATCCGTTCCCGCCATGCTCCCATCCCATCCGTTTCCGCCAGGATGGTTCCGCGCTCTCGGTCCGTGCCCCCGCGGGCGGTCTTCCCGCACCGGCCCGGGTTGCCCGCGCCTCGCGGCGTGGTTAGAGCTGGTGCCACCGGACGAAACGGTCCGGAGAGGAAGGGGTCGATGAGGATCGGCGACCGCGTCCGCAGACTGCTCGGCATCCGCCACCCGATCGTCCAGGGCGGCATGATCTGGAACGCGGGCGCGCGGCTCGCCGCGGCGGTGTCCGAGGCCGGCGGCCTGGGCCTGATCGGCTCGGGCTCGATGGATCCCGAGACGCTGCGCGTCCACGTGCGCAAGGCGCGGACGCTGACCTCCGCCCCGTTCGGCGTCAACGTGCCGCTCACCCACCGGCACGCCGCCGCCAACCTCGAACTCGCCCTGGAGGAGGGGGTGCGCATCTTCTTCACCAGCGCCGGTTCGCCGGCGCAGCACCTGCCCCGCCTCAAGCAGGCCGGCGCCGTGGTGTTCCACGTCGTCTCCACGCCGGACCTGGCGCGCAAGTGCGAGGCGCTCGGCGCGGACGGCGTCGTGGCCGAAGGCTTCGAGGCCGGCGGACACGACGGGCGGGACGAACTGACCACGTTCGTCCTCGTGCCCCAGGTCGCGGCCGCCGTGCGCGTCCCGGTGCTGGCGGCCGGCGGCATCGCCACCGGCGCCCAGATGGCCGCGGCCCTCGTCCTCGGCGCGGACGGCGTCCAGGTCGGCACCCGCTTCGCCGCGACGGTCGAGGGTTCCGGACACGAGGCGTTCAAGCGCGCGATCGTCGAGGCGGGCGCGACGGCGACGCACCTGGTGCTCAAGAAGTTGATCCCGGTGCGCCTGATCGACAACGCCTTCCGCCGTCGCGTGCTCGAGGCCGAGGCGCGCGGAGCGTCGGCCGACGAGCTGCGCGAACTGCTCGGCCGCGGACGCGCGCGCCGCGGAATGTTCGAGGGCGACCTCGCGGAGGGCGAGCTGGAGGCGGGACAGTCGGTCGGGCTGGTCCGGGAGATCCGCCCGGCCGCCGACGTCGTCGCGGAACTGGCGCGGGAGTGCGAGGCGGCGCTGCGCCGCGCGACGCAGCACGACTAGACGGCACGCCCCGTACCGGGGTCGATCCGCCCCGACGGCGGTGGCCGGCCGCGCCGCGGACGCCAATCGCAGCTGCCCGCGCCGGCGGAGGTCCAGCACCGCAGCCGCGGAGCCGCCTCCTCCCGCGGGGCGGCGCGCGCCATTCCCGTTGCGGCGGGCACGCCGGCGCGGTACACCGGATCCCGGGAGGTCCCGATGTCGCACTTCATCCGGTGCTCCCGTCGCCCGCCCGGCGTCCTCGCGGTCGTCGTCGGGCTCGCCGCGGCCGCGTCGGTCCCGCCCCGCGCCACGGCCGCCCCGCCCACCTGGCCCGCCGCCCGGGAGGTCTGGACCGACGGCTTCGAAGGCCCGGACCTCGACGACGCCTGGGAGGACTACGGCGAGGGTCGAATCGCCGTTCGCGCCGACGCCGCACGGCCGCCGAGCGCCGCCGGACTGGCGGTCGATCTCTCCGGCACCGACCAGGCCTACCTCCAGCGCTGGCACATGACCGACTGGCCGCCCCTGGAGTATCCGCGGGACACCTACTTCCGCTTCGCCTTCCGCCCGCACGGCGCCGCGATTCCCCCCGGCGCCGACACGGCGCTGCTGCGCGTGCGCGACACCGACTGGAACCTGATGGTCGGGCTGCGGCTGACGCAGGACGCCGACGGCTACCGCGTCGCCCTCGAGTTGCCCGACGGTTCGGTCGATTCGACGTCGTTCCCGCTGGACGACGACTGGCACACGATCGTCGTCGGCGTTCGTCCGCACGACTGGGTCGGGCTGTGGGTCGATGACGGCGCTCCGCGCATCGTCGAGGGGGTCGAGCACGCCGCCGACTTCGTCCAGGTCCTGCTGCTCGGCAAGCCGGACGGCAACTGGAGCGGGCCGACGCCCTCGGGAACGGTCCACTTCGACGACCTGACGCTGCTGTTCGGCGCCTACCCCGAGCTGTGGGTCGATCCGGCCGCCGGCGACGACGCGAACGAAGGGAACGACCGCGCGGCGCCGCTGCGCAGCCTGGCCCTGGCGGCGAAACTTTCCTCGCCCGGCACCACCGTGCACCTCGCGCCCGGGGACTACCGCGAAGCGGTCGTGCTGCGCGTCGACGGGACGGCGGACCGGCCGATCCGCTACGTCGCCGACCGCGGCCGCGGCACCGCCCGGATCCTCGGATCGGAACCCGCCGCCGCCGTGACCTGGTCCCGGCTGACCGACCCCGGCGAGATCGATCTCCCCCCCGGCGTCGACCTGGCGACAGCCGCGATCTGGAAAGCCGACCTCTCGGCCTACGCGCTCGACGAGCCGCCGAACTTCGTCGTCCTGCGCGACGGCCACGGCTCGGTCGTGCGCCTGACGGCCGCGCGCGAACCCGACGAACGGATCGACACGCCGTGGAAACACCACGAGTTCTGGTGGGCCGCCGAAGGCGGCTCGGCGGTCACCACCTGCGAGCCGCGGGACGAGCCCGACTGCGACGAGCCGCAGCGCTCCGACCGCTGGCTGATCGATTTCCACGACGACCCCGAACCCGCCGGCATCGAACCCGGGAGCCTGGCCGGCCTCGGCGACGTCACCGGCGCGACGATCTTCGTCAAGGACAACTGGAGCGGCCACTACCTGTTCCGCCGCCGCGTCGCCGCAACCCCCGAGCCGGGCCGCGTGCGGCTCGAGGCGTTCCCCGACGCCTACACCGAGGGCTGCTGGTTCGATCACGACCCCGCCAACCCCGCCCTCGGCTGGCACTCCAAGTACTTCGTCGAAGGCCTGGCCAAACTGCTCGATACCCCCGGCGAGTGGTACTTCGACGTCGCGACCGGCACGCTCTACGTCTGGACGCCGGACGGACGGCCGCCCGCGGAACTCGGACTGGAGTTCTCCGTGCGCGACGTGGGGATCGATCTGTCGGGACGCTCGCACGTCGAACTGCGGGACCTCGACGTGCTGCTGTTCGACGAGACCGGCATCGAGGTGTCCAACGGCGGCGCGCGCGACCGTTCGCACGGCCTGCAACTCGCCGGCCTCGACGTCGGCTGGGTGCGCGTCGGCCTGGAACTGGCGCAGCAACCCGCCCCCGGCTCGCCCCCCGGCGTCCAGATCCGCGGCTTCACGCTCCGCGACTCGGTCTTCCACGACATCGACACCGTGGCGATTTCCCACTGGGGCGGGTCGGGGGAGGACTTCGTGCGGCCCGGGATCACCGACGTGCGGATCGTGCACAACGAGTTCACCCGCATCGGGTTCCGCGAGAACGAACGGGGCGGGGTGGGACTCTCCTTCGGACGCGCCGACCACCTGTTGTTCGAGGCCAACCACGTGCACGACGTCGCCCACTGCGGCGTCCACTTCTCCCAGGGACAGACGGTCCCGGGCAACCGCGGCTACGACCTCGCGCCCGAACAGGTGCTGACCGGAGACATCCTGGTGCGCGGCAACCTGATCGAACGGTGCGTGCAGAACGCCACCGACGCCGGCGGCCTCAAGTTCTGGGGAGCGACCCGCGACCGCAGCCACGTCTTCCGCGACGTGCTGGTCGTCGGCAACGTCTCGCGCGACAACATCGGCTGGGCCTGGGTCTCCCAGCGGCGCGACAACTGGACCTACTTCGGCAAGGGCGGGATGGGCTACTACATCGATTTCGCCGGCGGCATCACCTTCTTCCGCAACATCGCCTGGAACAACGGCCTGGCCGGCTTCATGGCCAGCGGAAGCTGGATCGATCAGCCGGTCGTGCTGGCCAACAACACCATCGCCGGCTCGCCGCTCGGCTACACCATGGGCGTCCGTGGCGCCTTCGCCGACGCCGCCGTCGGCCTCGACGCCGTCAACACGATCTTCCTCCGCCTGCAGCGCTTCGCCTACGCGATCGGTCAGCCGGAGATCCTGGCCGGCCGCGCCCGCCTCGACCACGACCTGTTCTGGGACTGCGGCTGGGAAGCCTGGGAACATCACACGCCCGGGCTGATGGCGGGACACGTCGATGCTTCCGGCTACCGCGAGCTGCCCGCGCTGGCCGACGTGCAGGCGCTGGGGTTCGAGGCCGACGGCCGGGTGGAGGACCCGCGCCTGGCCGGCTTCGATCCCGCCGCGGATTGGCCGGACTTCCGGCCCACCGCCGCCGGCACCGCCGTGATCGACACCGCCGGGCCGCTCCCCGCCGCGCTCGTCGCCCTGCTGGCGAAGTTCGAAATGACCGACGGGCGCCGCGGCCCGGCCCTCGACCGCGGCGCGCTCGAGTACGACCCCGAGCACCCCGACGCGCCGTTCGTGCTCGACGTCGGTCCGGGCGACGGGACGGCGCCGATCCGGACGCCGTGGGACGAAGGCTACGAGGACCCGCCGGTCCCGCCGCCGGCCGCCGGCGATTCCGGCTGCGGCTGTCGCGCCGCCGGGACTCGCGGCGCGCTCCGCTTCCCGGCCGCCCTGCTCGTCGCGGCGACGCTGCTTCTCGCTGCGGCGCGGCGGAACCGCCGGCCCGCGGGACGCACCGGCTCGCCCTGGCGTCGAACCCCCACGCCCGCACCCGGGAACTCGCGGAACGCACCGCCGGCGGCGCTCAACCGCCGTGATCGATCACGTACTCGACCACGCCGTCCGGGTCCGGCAGCGTGAACTCCACGTCCGCGCACGACTCGCCGACCAGCGACTCGTCGCAAGGCGCGGTGCCGCCCCGACCGGTGCCCCAGCAGAAACGGGCCGAGTACGTCCCCGCCGGCACCGCCTCGGGCGCCTCGCACGGATGTGCGCCGCACGCGCCGTCGGTCGTCCACTTCCGGCCGTCCCACCGGTACTCGACACCCGCCGTACCGGCGACCAGCTCGGAGAGCTGCGCGCAGGGCGCCCCGCACACCGAACACGCCGGGCATTCGGCGCAGTCGCAGATGCTGCAGTTCTCGGCCTTCGCCAGCACCGTCCCGCCGTCCCGCAGCGTCAACCAGTGGCCGGCGGTCGAGGAAGCCTCCCAGGCGGCGACGTAGAGCGTCTCGGGGATGTCCGAAACGAGCCGGAGCACGAAACGCGTGGGGAACGGGGGCGCAAGGGTCTCCGGGCCGGCGTCGTCGGGCCGGACGTCCGCCGCGTCCCCCTCGTCGCCGCCCGAGGAGGAGGAGTAGCAGGCCGGGCCGCCGAGGACGGCGAGCAGGCCGACGAGCGTGGTTCCACGGGTTCGCAAATCGGGTATCATCCGCATGCCGGAATGGTGGGCGAGCCCGGCCGGGGCGTCAAGACGGTTGGCCGCCGGGGCGGTGGACGCCGGGGCCGGTGGCCTGGAGCCGCCCTCGGGCCGATCGCCCACTGAATCGCCGCACGGGCGCGCCGTCGAATGCGCGTCCGCCGGGCGGACCGCAGGGAGGTTTCGATGCGCAGGATCGCTCTCGTCGCCGTCGTCGCGATGCTCGGGGCTGTCGCCTTCGCCGCGCGGACGACCGGAACCGTCACCGAGCCCGAAACCGGGAAGACGTTCGAGACCTCGCGCGACTTCGGCGGAAAACCGCACACGCTGATCGGCGTCGGGGCGTTCGAGGCGTTCGGCGCGGTCGATGTCTACGGCGCCGGGTTCTATCTCGACACCGAGGCCGCGGCGCGCTCCTGGCAGCGCTTCCTCGAACGGCAGGCCGCGTCGTTCGTCCACGACGGCGCCGTCGATTGGGCCGCCCTCAAGAACAGCTCGACCCTCTACCAGTGGATCTACTCCGGCTCGTTCGGCAAGGGGATCCAGATCAAGATGGTCCGCTCGGTCACGCGCCAGCAGGTGATCGACCTGCACACCGACGTGATGCGCCGCCTGATCGAGGACTTCGACAACGCCGTCCACCAGCCGCCGCTCAAGGACTACGTCGATGCCACCTGCCGCGACGGGCAGGACGGCGACCAACTCGAGATCTGGACGCGCGGCTCGACGATCTTCGTCCGGAGCAGCCGCTACGGAGAGACGAAGATCGAGAACGCCGCGTCGATCATCCGGGCGGTGTGGCAGCTCTGGTTCGGCGCCAGCCCGATCCAGGTGCCGCTGCGCCGCGAGCTGGTGGAGCACCTCGAGAACCTGGGTGGTCCCGCGCCCGCCGCCGAATAGCGCCCCGAACACCGGAACTTGCGCGGACGCCAGCGTCGTCGTAGAGCAACCCGCGTTCCGGCCGACGGGCCGGGGGAGGAGAAACCGATGCGACGAGACCGACTGTACCGGCTGCTCGGTGCGGCGCTCGCGACCGGACTGGCCGTCTCGGCCGCCTGCGACGACGGCGGTGGACCCGGCGGCGACGGGGAGGTCACGCTCGACGAGTACGACGAGGCCTACGTCGAGGCGCTGTGCTCCATGGTGGCGCGCTGCCCCGGGATCGGCGGCGACGACCTGTACTTCATCGTCGGCGGCGCTACCGACGCCTCGGCCTGCGCGTCGCGCATGCGCCAGGCGCTGGCGTCCGACATCGCCAGCCCGGGCGCGCTGTTCCGGGCCGCCGCGGAACGAGGCTCCGGCACGTGGGACGGCGCCCTGGCCGCCGACTGCTTCCAACTCGTCCGCAACGCGCCGTGCGACGACTTCCTCAGCGGCGCCCTCGACGTCGAACACCAGGAGTGCGAGGAGATGTTCCGCGGCCGCGTGGCCGACGGCGGCGCCTGCTACCTCGACATCGATTGCGCCGACGGGTGGTGCGACGCCTTCTCGGCCTGCCCCGGCACGTGCGTTGCCTACCTGGCCCCGGGCGCCTCGTGCGGCTCCGGGGAGGGCCGCTGCGGTCCCGGCTACGACTGCGGCGACGCGCGCACCTGCGTCCCCTCCACCGTCGCCCGGATGCTGGACGTGGGCCAGGCCTGCGGTGCCCCCGACACCGAGTGCCGCCACGGCCTGTACTGCGACGAACGGACCTCGTCCTGCCGCGCCTACCTCGGCGCCGGCGCCGCCTGCGGCGAGGGGACCGCCGAGTGCATGCCCGGGCTGGTCTGCCACCCGACCGACGCCGTCTGCAGCCCCGTCCAGTTCTCCACCACCGCCGGGACCCCCTGCGGCGAGGGCACCACCACCCTCTGCGACACGCTCCAGAACCTGCTCTGCCACCCCGCCACCCGGCAGTGCACCCGGCTGCCCGGAGACGGGGAGGCCTGCCTGAGCCTCGGTCCCTACGACCTGTGCGGCCTCGGCCTCTATTGCGGCGCCGACACCGTCTGCCACGCCAAGCTCGCCGACGGCGCCGCTTGCGAATTCGACAGCTGGTGTCGGAGCGGCGAGTGCCGCGGCACCTGCCGCCCCCTCCGGGAGTCCTGCGACATCACCGACATGTTCTAGAACATCGCTCGAGGCTCTAGTACACGACCGTCGGTGGCGGCGGGCCCGGCGTCGCCGGCACCAGCGTCGCCGTCGGCCGGAGCGACCACACCCCGTCCGACGGCAGCGGACGGCCCCGCCGCTCGTGGATCGTGAGGCCGTTGCAGTCCTGTGCCAGCACGTCCCACGCAGGCCACGACGGATCGACCGAGACGGCCAACTCGCTCCCCGGCGGCAACACCAGCCCCCCCAGCAGCTCGTTGCCCCAGGTGCCGTCGGCCGCCGGCGAGAGCCACAGCCGGCAGATCGTCAGGCCGCTGTCGTTCGACAGGATCAGCCGGCTCGCCGCGTAGCCGACGACGGCGGGCGGCGGCGGAACGTACGGCGGACGCCCGGCCCCAGGCGGGATCACCCCATGCGTCGTCACCCGCACCGGCCGAACCCCGCCCGGCACCGCCGTCACCGCCGAGTAAGGATCGATCACCGGGTCCGGCGGCGGGTCCGGACGCGGCGGCGCCGGAGTTCCGATCACCAGCGGTCCCGGCGTCACCGTGGTGGTGGTGGTGGTGGTCGTCGTCGTCGTCGTCGTCGCCTCGGTTCCGACCGGAGCCGGGCTCGGCGCCAACGGACCGTGCTCCACCGGGACCTCCACCCCCGCCGGCGGCGGGTACTGCGGTGCCGGGGTCGGCTCGATCGTCGGCGCCGGCGGCGGCTGGACCACCGTCGGACGGTCCGTCGGAGGAGAACAACCGCCGGCGGCCAGCGCCGCGGCCGGAAGCAGGCAGAGAATTCGCGTCGTTCGCATGTCGGCCGGCTCCCTTCGCATCCCGGCCGCCGACTTGGACGCCCGGACGCCTCGCGAGATTCGCACGATCCCGCGGCCGCCGGAAGGCGCCGCATCGCCCGGTCCGCGATCCTCCGACCCCGTTGGCCCGATCGCGGGAAACCGGACGCGGCACCCCGTCCGTCGACGCCGACCTTGAGGCTGGCGGCGGACCGGCCGCCGGTGCTAGGGTGCCTCGTCACGTCCCGCGGGCAGGGGCCGGGGCGGCCGGGCAGGATGGACCGTTGACCCCGATCGAAGAGCCCACCGGAGGGGAGAACACCCAGCATGGCCGGCGGTATCCGCTCGCCGCGCTCGCCACCCTGCTCGTCACCACCGTCGGCCTCGGCTTCTCGATCGGGATCTTCACGCCCGCGATCGCCGCCCGGCTCGACGCCTGGGGCGTCTCGCCGGTCGTCAACGGACTGACCAGCACCGTGATGTACCTGGCCATCGGCCTGGGCGCGCTGTTCGCCGGACGACTGATCCGGCAACTGGGGGCCCGCTGGACGTTCCTGGCCGGGGCGGGCGGACTGGCGGTGACGGCGGCGCTCTTCCCGCTGCTGCCGAACCTGCCGGCGTGGTTCGTGCTGCGCGCGTTCGCCGGCGGCTTCGCGGCGCTGTTCTTCGTCTCGACGGAAGTGGCGGTCGGGCTGATCGGGGACCCGCGCAAGCGGGCCCGCAACTTGGCCTTCTACGGGGTGGCGTTCTCCGTGGGCTTCAGCGCGGGCGCCGGCTCCTGGCCGCTGTTCGAGCTGATCGGGCCGTGGGCTCCGCTGTACGCCGCCAGCGCCGCCAGCGCCGCCGGCGTCCTCCTCGGCGTGTTCCTCTTCACCGACGCCCGGCCGTCGCGGCGCGACCGACCCGAGCGGCGGAAGCGGCCCCGTGCCGACCTCAAGGCCACCCTCGCCGTCGGCTTCAGCTACGGGTTCTGCGAGGCCGTCGTCACCGCGCTGATCGCCGTCTATGCCGTCCGCATCGGCTACTCGACCGACGCCGCCGGGTACTTCCTGATGCTGATCGTCGGCACGGGCCTGGTGACTCACATCCCGGTCGGCCTGATCGCCGACCGCGTCGGCCCGATGCGCCTCACCCGCATCGCCACTTTCGTCGCTCTCGCCGGCGTCGTCGCTCCGCTGATCTTCCTTTGCGACGCCACAATCGTCCTGGCCTGCGTCCTGGCCGGCGCCGGCGTCGGCTCGCTGTACACCCTCGGCCTCGCCGAGGTCGGTCGCCGCGTCGATGCGACCGCGCTCGCCCCCGCGAACGCCCGTTTCACCGCCTCCTACGGGGTCGGTTCCGTGCTCGGCCCGGCCGTCGGCGGCGCCGCGATGATCCTGGTCGACGCCCAGGGCTTCTTCTGGAGCCTGTCCGCCTGTCTCGCCGCCCTCGCCGTCGTCGTCCTCGGCGCCCGCGCCGCCGCCCCCACCTCCACCGCCTCGATCGTCCCCCGCGTCTACAGCAAGTACCCCCTCGACCTCGTGATGTCCGACGCCATCGAGGAGTGGCCGTAGCCGCGCCTGCCGCTTTTTTGACCCGCTCCGCCGCCTGCCGCATCGTCGGACCATGGGACCCCGGCGCCGCAACGTCCGCCTCGCCCCATCCCGCGGGACCGGCCTGGCCGTCGTCGCACCGCTCGCCGTCCTGCTCCACGCCGGCCCGTGGCACGAGGACCCGCCGCTCCCCGGACCACCGGCCGGCAAGACCGCCGCGCGCGACACCCCGCGCTACTACGTCGCCCTCGGTCCCCTCGACGACGCCACCGGCTCCGGCCGCGACGACCTCGACGACCTGGCCCGCCGCTTCCTCCTCGACGAACTGGCACGGCTGCCCGCCGTCGAGCCGCACGCGGAAATCCCTGCCCCGGCCGAGTTCTCGGCGGAACTCCAACGGCGCGGACTGCGCGGCATCGTCCTGCAAGGTTCGATCACGCGCCTGTCCCGCAGCCGCGCCGGCGTCTCGGCCGCCCTGTCGATGCTCGTCCTCGACCAGGACCAGACCTTCCGCGCCCTCCTGCGCGGCGACGGCGACGCCCGCGGCCGCTCCGGCCCGCTCGCCGCGGCCGAACTCCCGGCCGCGGAAATCGATGCCCTGCGCGCCGCCGCCCGCGCCGCCGTCGACGGCCTCGACGGCTACCTCCGCGACCTGTAGCGCCGCCCACCACGTTGGCGATCGCCGCCTCCGTCGGCCGGCCCGCCGGCCTCTCGCCCGGGACCCGCCGCGCCAGCACCGTCGTTGCCCTCCGGCCGGTTGCGACCGACGTTGCCCGTCGCTCGCCCCCCACGAGCCGACGGTCACCTGCCGCACGGATCTCGCCCCGACGCCCGAACCGTGGGCCGCCGAGGTGCTCTGCGGGTAGATTCGCGCCCGACTCTTCGACTACACTGATCTCGATGCGCACGGCGAGACGGCTTTTCCGGCTCGCTCCGGTCGTCGCGCTCGTCGCGACGACGTGGGGCTGCGGCGACGACGCGACCACCCCCCCGGACGGGGACGTCGGGACGGACGACGCCGCCGCCGACACGCAGGACCCCGGACCCGGCGACGCCCCGAACGACGCGGAACCCGACGCGGCACCCGACGCGGCACCCGACGCCGCGCCCGACGTCGGAGACGAGGACGGCACGGGCGACGCCCCCTCCGAGACGCCGGAAGGGACGGCGGACGCGGAGGAGACGACCGACGCGCGACCACCGTACGTCCGCGGCAGCCTCGCCGGCTGCCTGCTCGACCCGTCCTGCGACCGCGTGCTGGTCGATTCCCACATGGGCGCCTGGACCGCCTCGATCCCCGGCAACAGCATGGCCGCCTACCGCCGCGCCTGGGAACTCGGCGCCGACATGATCGAAGCGGACGTCCGCGTCTCCCGCGACGGCGTGCCGTTCATGATCCACAACGACGAGATCCAGTACTACGAGTCGCTGATCTGCGCCGGCCGGGTCGTTTCCGAGTCCGACGCCGAAGACATCGATGATTGCCTTCTCGTCCCGTCGCTCACCGAGACGATCCCCACGTTCGCCGAGTTCGTCGAATGGGCGCGCGGAAAGATCCTGATCCACCTCGACATCAAGGAGACGGCCCACATCCCCGTGATGGTCCGCGCCGTGATCGACCACGCCGCCCAGGACTACGTGTTCCTCGCCCTGTCGCCGGGCGAGGCGGAGACGGTCTGGCCGACGGTGCCCGGCCACGACGAGGTGCGCTGCGAGATCCGCGTGAGCCGCATCGCCGACATCGATGCCGCCCTCGGCTCCCTCCGCCATCCTACCCTGTTCCTCCTGGAAGGCGACGCGAGCTGGGACGGCGTCGACGAGACCGCGATGCGCGCCCAGGTCGCCCGCGTGCACGCCGCCGGCCTGCGGATCATGGCCTCCAGCGACCAGTACCGCGCGACCGTGGAGAACCACCTGCACCTGTACGACATGGGCTTCGACGTGATCCTGTCGTACAACTGCGAGAACGGCGTCGCCGCGGCCCGCGAAGTGAACCTCGCCCGCGGCTGGCCGCCGTAGCCGGCGCGCAGCCGAACGCCCCCGGGGGGTCGCGCGCCGCGGGAGGGATCGCCCATGCTCCGGATTCTCGCCTGCGTCCCCTTCGTCCTCGCCGCCGCCTGCGGCCCCTCGACCGGCTCCCCGGACGCCGCGGACACCGCGGACGCCGCCGACGGCGCCGATGCGCCGGACGCCGAGGAGGACGGCTGGGAGTTCTCGTGGGACGCCCCGCCCGACCGCGACGCCGTCGACGGGCGCTACTACCACCCGTTCGAGGTGCTCCCGTCGTCCGCCATCCCGGCGCCCGCCGGCTGGCAGATCCGCCGCGGGATCATCCATGCCCACTCGGTCTACTCGCACGACGCCTGCGACGACGAGCCGTTCATCGACGGCGCGCGCAACGAGGCGTGCTTCCAGCAGCTCCGCGCCGCCGTCTGCGAGGACGCCCAGGACTTCCTGTTCCTCACCGACCACGCGGCGCTGTTCGCCGACCACGAGTTTCCCGACGTCCTGCTCCACGAGCCGGGCGACACCCTGATCGAGCGCGAAGGACTCCCCGTCGCCAATCGCATCCCCTGCGGCGACGGCCGCGACGTGATCGTCTGCGCCGGCACCGAGACCGGCACGATGCCGATCGGCCTGGAACGCCACGTGGGCGACACCCCCGAGCAACGTCACGCGGCCTACGACGAGGTGTCCGCCGCCGCGGTCGCGGCCTTCCGCGAGGCCGGCGCGCTGGCCTTCGTCCAGCACACCGAGGACTGGGACGTCGGGACCCTCCGCTCCCTCGGCCTCGACGGGATCGAGATCTACAACCTCCACCACAACCTCGAAGCCGACCTGGGCACCGTCGTCAACCTGGTGATCGACCTCGGCAGGCGGCCCTGGCGCGTGCCGATCCCCGAACTGGGCCTGGCGGCGTTCCTGCTCGAGAACGAAACCGACCTCGCGACCTGGTCGACGCTGCTCGCCGAAGGCCGCATGACCGGCATCCTGGCCACCGACGTGCACCGCAACGCCTTCGACGGCCTCAGCACCGACGGCGAACGGCTCGATTCCTACCGCCGGCTGATGCACTGGTTCGCCAACTACGTGCTCGTGCCGCCGGGCGACGTCGATGACCGGACGCTCAAGGAGGCGATCCGCCACGGCCGGCTCTACGGCTCGTTCGACCTCTTCGGCTACCCGATCGGCTTCGACTTCTTCGCCGAGGCCGGCGCGACGCGCTTCGAGATGGGCGACGAGGTCCCCGCAGCGCCGGCCCCGACCCTGCGCCTCCTCCTGCCCGCCGTCCATCACCTCGACCCGGACGGCCCCCGGCCCGCGATCCGCGGCCGCATCCTTCGCGCCGCCGCCGGCGGGACCTGGGAAGAAGTCGCCGCGGGCGACGCCGACATCTCGTGCGTCGCCGCCGCCGCGGGCGCGTACCGGGCCGAGGTCCGGATCACCCCGGAACACCTCCGGCCGTGGCTCGGCCTGCGCGCCGACCTGTACGTCGTCGAGCGTCCCTGGATCTACGCCAATCCGATCTACGTCGGCTCGCCGCCCTGAACGGGAGGTCCCATGCCCTCGGCCTACTTCACCCCCGACCACGAGACGTTCCGCGCCTCCGTGCGCCGGTTCCTCGAACGCGAGGTCGCCCCCCACGCCGAGCGGTGGGAGTCCGAACGGCGGATTCCGCGCGAGATCTTCCGGCGGATGGGCGAGCTCGGACTGCTCGGCATCCTGTTCCCGCCCGAAGTGGGCGGCGCGGGCGGCGACCTGTTTCACGCCGTCGCGTTCCTCGAGGAACTGCCGCGCTCCCGCATGGGCGGCTTCTGCGCCGCCATCTCGGTGCAGCAGTTCATGGCGACCCGTCATGTCTGGAACCACGGCTCCGCCGAACAGAAGCGCCGCTGGGTCGTCCCGTCGATCGAAGGCCGCGCCGTCGGCGCGCTCGCCGTCACCGAGCCCGACGCCGGGTCGGACGTCGCCGCCCTCCGCACGCGCGCCGAACGCCGCGACGGCGGCTGGGTCGTCCACGGCGCCAAGACCTTCATCACCAACGGCGCCGACGGGACCTTCTTCACCCTCGCCGCCAGGACCGCCCCCGACCGCGGCGCCCGCGGCATCAGCCTGTTCGTCGTCCCCGCCGACGCCCCCGGCGTCCGCGTCGCCCGCCGCCTGGAGAAGCTCGGCTGGCACTGCGGCGACACCGCCGAACTGTCCTTCGAGGACGTCCGGCTGCCCGCCGACGCCCTGATCGGCGAGGAGAACGCCGGGTTCGGTTACCTGATGGAGGCGTTCCAGCTCGAACGACTCTGCTCCGCGGCGATCGCCGTCGGTTCCGCGATCGTCTGCCTCGAGGAAACCACGGCCTACGCCCGCGACCGCCAGGCCTTCGGCCGGCCGATCGCCGAGTTCCAGACGATCCGCCACCGGCTGGCCGACCTGGCCACCGCCGTCGAGGCGGCCCGCCAGCTCACGCTCCACGCGGCCTGGCTGCTCCAGCACGGCCACCCGGCCGTCCGCGAGTGCTCGATGGCGAAACTGTTCGCCACCGAGACGGCGAAACGGGTCGCCGACGAGTGCCTCCAGTGCTACGGCGGCTACGGCCTGATGGAGGAGTACCCCGCGGCGCGCTTCTTCCGCGACGCCCGCCCCAACACCATCGTCGCCGGCACCTCGGAGATCATGCGCGAGATCATCGCCCGGCGCATGCTGGAGTAGCCGCCGCCCGACCCTGCTCTACGCGCCCGTGAACCTCGGCGCGCGCTTCTCGGAGAACGCGCTGAACGCCTCCACCAGGTCGTCCGAGGGAAGGAACGCGCTGTTCCACTGGGCGACCAGACGCAAGCCGTCCGCGACGCCGAGCCGGTCGTTCCACTCCAGGACCTGCTTGGCGCCCTGGACCGTCAGCGGCGGGTTCTCCGCGATCTCCCGCGCCGTCGCGCGCGCCGCCTCGATCAGCTTCTCCGGCGTCTCGTGCACCGCGTTCACCAGCCCGATCCGCAGCGCCTCGGCCGCGTCGAGGTTCCGGCCCGTGAACGCCAGCTCGCGCGTACGCCCTTCGCCGATGATGCGCGGCAGACGCTGGAGACACCCCAGGTCCGCGACGATCGCCAGCTTGACCTCCCGCAGCGAGAACTTCGCGTCGGCCGAGGCGTAGCGGATGTCGCAGGCCGCCGCGAGGTCCAGGCCGCCGCCGATGCACCAGCCGTGCACGGCGCAGACGACCGGCTTGCGGCACCGCGCCACCGCCTCGATCGCGCCCTGCAGCTCGCGGATCAGATCGAGAAGCTCGGCCCGCTGCGCGGCGGACGGCCGGCCGGTGACCAGCGGACCGAGCGTCCCCAGCATCGCCGGCAGGTCGAGCCCGTAGCAGAAGTGCGGCCCGTCGCCGCGCAGCACCACGGCGCGCACCGCGGCGTCGCGGTCCAGCTCCGCGAACACGAGCGGCAGCTCGCGGAACAGGTCGGGACCCATCGCGTTCCCCTTGCCGGGGCCGCGCAGCGCCACTTCCGCCACCGCACCCTCACGCGTCCACCACAGCGCCTTCCGCTCGTCGCCCATCGTCCTCGCCTCCATCCCGCCGGCCGCGCTTCGTCCCTCCCCGTCGTCCGCCCCGGCCCGCCTCGCCCGCCTCGGCCGGGCGACGCCAGCGCGCCGCGCCGTCTTGCGCCGTCGATCGCCGTCGTTCGCCCCGCCTCGTCCGTGGCTTCCGCCCTTCGTCCCCGCTCCCGTGCCCTCCGCGCGGGTGGCGCGGCACCGCAGGTTCCCGTAGCATCCGCTCCGCCGGAGGGTCAAGCGGCGCCGCGGGGGTTGCCGCCCGGACCCCGCGAGGAAACCATCGATGCCGACGTCCAGGCCGATCCGCACCGCCCTCGCCGCCGCCGCGCTCTGCTTGCTCACCGCCCCGTCGCCGCTCACCGGTTGCTCCCGGCGGAGCACCGAGGCGCCTCCGCCGGCTTCGCCCGGGCAACGCGCGGACGCCGAGTCGCCGCCCGCGACGGAGGGCGAGTCCGCGAACATCGCCACCGCGTCGCCGGCCGTGACCGCGTCGTCCCCGCCCGTCACGCCGTCGCCCCCCGTCCCGGACGCCTCGTCCGCCGACAACGCGGCTCCGACCGCGGCGTCGCCCGGCGCCTCGTCCGCCTTCCCCGTCGTCTTCCCCGAGCCCGGCACGGGGCGCTTCGGCCGACCGACCGTGCCGGAAACCTCCTCCGACCCGATCGTCCTCAACGAACTGCACCTGATGTGGCTCGCGCTCGACGCGCTCGAGGCCAACGGCTGGAACGGCGCGTGGGGCGACCCGCTGCCGATCACCGCGGCGGACATCGACGCCCGCGATCTGCGACGGATGGTCGCCGACGAGGAGCGCAAGGACCGCGAGCTGACGATCCCGGCCGAGTGGGAGGACCTGTACGCGGGAGAGGCGGCGCGGGCGGAGGTGCAGGCGGAGCTGCTGGCGGCGCGGACCGAGTACGTCGCGTTCCTGCGGGAGCGCGGCGTCCGGGCCGAGTACCTCGAGGAACTGGACTTCGTGCTGCCCGGCGACCCGCGACGCATGATCTACCTCGGGGACAACGACCCGCAGGCGAAGCCGACCGCCACCGAGCCGTTCGTGGTCGATGAGGCGACGCAGGAGCAGGACTACTCGCGGCTGACGCTGAAAGTCCACGGCGTCGACCTGTGGAATGGTTCGGAGATGTGCCGCGACGCGCAGATCCTCGGCCCCGCTCCGGCGGACCCCGAGCGGTTGCGGGCGTGGCACCGGGACTGTCGCGACTTCGGGTTGCGGCAGACCGCCTACCACGAGCTGACGCACGCCTTGCAGCGCGCCTACGTCAACCGGCACCTGGCGCCGCAGGACCGGAACGCCCGGGCGAGTTGGTCCGACGCCTCCAAGGCGTTGTACACGCTCGAACGCGCCTTCTTCTGGCGCTGGGGCGGCCACGACGCCATCGCCGCCGTGGCCAACCACGCGATGGCGGACGAGCGGCAGGCGGACGGCGTCTCGTTCCAGGTGCTCGTCCGCGCGGGCGGCCTGTCGGAGGCGCAGGCGAAGGCGGTCTGGGACCGCTGGTTCGGCCGACTGTCGGATGCGCGCGACCTTCTGTTGCGAATCCGGGATCGTTTCGACCGGCAGTGGCCCGAATACCCGGCGGACGACTTCGGCGGCGCGCTGTTCGACGTCTTCTCCGGCCGGCCGGGGGTCCAGCGCATGGCGCTCAAGCTCTCCGCCCTGCCGGCCTACGTCGGCTATCTCCAGCCGATGCGGCCCGAGGAGTCGGACGCCTTCTGGCAGGCACTGCGCGAGCCGTAGGCGGATCTTGCGCCGGCGCTGCACGGTCGGGCCTGTTCGAGGGGGCCCGGTGGTCGGTCGGAGGGGCGCACCTCACCGTTTCGGGATGCCCTCGGTCTGCGAAGGAACTCGCGGGACAACTCCGCGAAGTTCCATGGGTCAGGGTCCGGGCCTGGCCCGGATGGAGGCTGCTGACAAACCGGCCTTGATCTGACGCGGAGTTGCGGCCGGCCTGCGGATTTCGCTTGACAGGTGGTTCGCGA
>Ga0101944_10001319_pt1 | contig 53169 bp, 48 predicted proteins | sample DewCreD2012metaG_FD_75245 | JGI IMG/M metagenome (GOLD analysis project Ga0101944, IMG submission 75245) | Hot spring sediment bacterial and archeal communities from British Columbia, Canada, to study Microbial Dark Matter (Phase II) - Dewar... ... | reverse complement strand
GCGCTCGGCAAGTTCATGTCGCCCGCCCGGAGCCACGCTCATTCCGGGCGGCAAGGATGCCGCCCTCTACGGCAGGCAGGATGCCTGCCGCCACCGCCTGCAATAAACTGAGATGCGCCCTCCGCCGACAACTCCGGACACTTGGGGTTTGCCGCGCGGAACGGTGCGGGTATCTTCGCGGCCATGAACACCCTCAACGGCTTTGGCAATGGCGACCGCAGCTTCATTCGCGAGGACCCGTGGCGCGTCTTCCGCATCATGGCGGAGTTCGTGGATTCGTTTGAAACGATGTCGCGCGTCGGCCCGGCGGTGTCGGTGTTCGGCTCGGCGCGCATGAAGCCGTCGGACCCGTGTTACAAAGTGGCGGTGGACCTGGGGCGGCGGCTGGCGAAGCACAGGATCGCCGTCATCACCGGCGGCGGGCCGGGCATCATGGAGGCGGCCAACCGCGGCGCGGCGGCGGGGCGGGGCAAGTCGGTGGGGTTGAACATCGAACTGCCGCACGAGCAGAAGGGCAACCGCTACGCGAACGTGCCGTTGCACTTCCATTACTTCTTCGCCCGGAAGGTGTGCTTCGCCAAATACAGCATGGGCTTTGTGTATCTGCCGGGCGGGTTCGGCACGTTGGACGAGTTCGCCGAAATCGCCACGCTGGTGCAGACCGGGCGGATTCCGCGCTTTCCCCTGATTCTGATCGGTCGGCAGTTCTGGTCCGGCCTGCTGGCGTGGATGAAGGCGCAGATGGTCGAGCGCCGCAAACTCATCAGCCCGGAGGATCTCGACTTGTTCTCGCTCGTGGAAACGGCGGAGGAAGCGGTCGAAATCATTCTCGACTACGAGCGGCGCGTCGGCCCGCCGGACATCGTGCCCAGCGCGTTCCGCTGAAGCCTTTTCCACTCTCACTCGCAACCTTCATCTTGATGCCCTGACCCGGCGGGGGGATTACGCTTAAGGGCAAGATGACGATCAAGCTGCCAACGATGTATCGCCTCACAAAGCTTCCCAACGGCCTGCGCGTCGCCACGGCCACCCTGCCGCACATGGCGGGCGTGAGCCTCGGGCTGTGGGGCGGCACCGGTTCGCGGTATGAGCCGGCCGCGTTGAACGGCGCGTGCCATTTCATCGAACACCTGCTGTTCAAAGGCACGGCCCGGCGCTCGGCCCGCGAGATTTCCGAGGCCGTCGAGGGGCTGGGCGGCTACCTGAACGCCTTCACCAGCGAGGAGCACACCTGCTTTCACGCGCGGGTGCAGCGCGACCATTTCCGCCCCGTGCTCGACGTGCTGCTGGACATGTTCCACGGCTCGCGCTTCGCCCCGGCGGATGTGGCGAAGGAGCGCGAGGTCATCCGCGAGGAAATCGCGATGTATCGCGACCAGCCCGCGCAGCGCGTGCAGGAAGTCCTCAATGCGCTCACCTGGCCCGGGCAGCCGCTGGGCCGCAGCATCACGGGCACGGCGCGTTCCCTGGCCCGGCTCGGGCGGGCGGAACTGCTCGCGGTGCTGGCCCGCAACTACCGCGCGGCGAACACCGTGCTCGCCGTGGCGGGGCCGTTGTCGCACGAAGCGGTGGTGCGCGCCGTGCGTCCGGTTGCCAGACGCTTCACACCCGGCCCCGCCCCGGAGTGCGCACCGGCGGTCGCCCGGCAAACCGCGCCGCGCGTGCGCCTGGTGGCGCAGGACACCGAGCAGGCGCAACTGGCGCTGGGCATCCGCACCTGTTCGCGGCACGACGATCGGCGGTTCGCCCTGCGGCTGCTCAACGCGTTGCTCGGCGAAAACATGAGTTCACGCCTGTTCCAGCGCATCCGCGAAGACCTCGGCCTGGCCTACAACATTTACAGCGGGCTGTCGTTTTACGCCGACGTGGGCGATCTGGTGATTTCCGCCGGGCTGGACGCGGAGCAGTTGCCGCGCGTCGTGCGGCTCATCCGGCGCGAGTTGCGCCGCTTGGCGGAGACGACCGTTTCCGCCGCCGAACTGCGTCGGGCGCGCGACTACGCCATCGGGCAAATGGACCTGAGCCTCGAAAGCACCGAGAACCAGATGAACCTCCTCGGGGAACAACTGCTCGGCTATGGCCGCATCGTGCCGTCGGCGGTCACTCGCCGCCGGCTCGCGGCGGTGACGGCGGCGGAGGTGCGGCGCGTGGCGGCGGACTTCTTCCAGCCCGACCGTTTCAACCTGGCCGTGGTGTGTGCGGGGCGGCCAAGTTACGGCATTGCCACCGGGCTGGCCGCCATTTTGGGCCGTTGACCGGCGGATTTTCGCGGGGCAAGCTGGGGCATGAACTACGAAGGCATCATCACTGTGGAGCCGGGCAAGCGTAGCGGCAAGGCCTGCATCCGGGGGCTCCGCATCACCGTGCAGGACGTGCTGGAATACCTCGCGGGCGGCATGACTCCGGAGCAAATCGTCGCCGAATTCCCCGATCTGACTCCGGAGGATGTTCGGGCTTGCCTGGGATACGCGGCCAGCCGCGAGCGTCGGCTCGGCACGCCGCCGGCATGAAATTGCTGCTCGACGAAAATCTGCCTCCGCGACTGGCCAGGTTGCTGGCGGACATTTATCCCGGTTCGCAGCACGTTCGCGAGGCGGGCTTGCAGCGCGCCGATGACGAGCGGGTTTGGGAATGGGCGGCCCGCCATGATTTTGTCCTCGTCTCCAAGGATTCGGATTTTGTGGACCGTGCGCTGGTGCGTGGCTTTCCGCCCAAAGTCGTGCGTTTGCGGGCGGGTAATTGTCCAACCGATGCCATCGAAAAATGCTTGCGAGCGCACTCCGTGATTTTGCACGCGTTTTATGCCGACCCGGTCGAGCGGGTGTTGTTCCTGCCCTGATCCCCATGCGTCCCCTGATTGAAACGATTTTCACCGCGCACACGCCGGAAACGCTGGCCGCGTCGCTCGCGGGCGAGCCGGGCGTGGTGGTGTTGCGCAGCCGCCATTTCGCGTCGGCGCAGGCGCGCTATTCGCTGGTGACGGCGCGGCCATTTCTCACGTTCCGCTCGACCGGCTCGCAGTGCGTGGTCACCAGACGCGACGGGGGGCCGGCGGAGCAGGTTTGCTTCGGCAATCCGTGGCGCCTGCTGGATGCGCTGCTGGCGCGTTATGAACTGCCGGACGAGCCAGACGTGCCGTTTCCGCTGGGCGGCGGGTTCGGGTTCTGGGGTTACGACCTGAAAAAATTCGTCGAGCCGAAGCTGCGGGTGCGCACCGGCAACGATCTCGAACTGCCCGATTGCCACGTCGGCTTCCATGACAGCCTGGTGGTGTTCGATCACCGCGCTGACCAGGTCTGGATCGTCGCCACCGGGCTGGCCGCGGACGGCTCACGCTCGGCGGAGCGTGCCCGGGCACAAAGGGAATTCTGGCAGGCCCGCCTCGCCGCCCCGCCGCGCGCTGCCGTCCCGGCTCAAGGCCCGCGCCGCGCAGCTCACGCCCCGCGCCCCACGTCCACCTTCACCCGCGACCAGTTCATCGCCGCCGTCGCCGCCGCGCAGCGTTACATCCGCCAGGGTGACATCTACCAGGTCAACCTCGCGCAACGGCTGACCCTCCCCTGCCCCGTCCGCGCGGAGGAATTGTTCCGGCGGCTGGCGGAGGTTTCGCCCGCGCCGTTTGCGGCGTTCGTGGACGCGGGGGAGTTTCAACTGGCCTCGTCCTCGCCCGAGCTGTTCCTGCGGCTGAGCGGCGCGCATGTCCAGACGCGGCCCATCAAAGGCACCCGCCCGCGCGACGCGGACCCGGCCCGCGACGCGCAACTGGCCTTCGAGTTGCAAACCAGCGCCAAGGAACAGGCCGAACTGGTGATGATCACCGACCTGCTGCGCAACGACCTCGGGCGCGTGTGTGAATTCGGCTCGGTGCAGGTGCCCGACCTGTTGCGGCTGGAGAAGTTCGCGCAGGTGCAGCATCTGGTGTCCACCGTCGAGGGGCGGCTGCGCGCTGAGGTCACGCACCTGGCGGCGCTCGCGGCGTGTTTTCCCGGCGGCAGCATCACCGGCGCGCCGAAGTTCCGCGCGATGGAGATCATTGACGAACTCGAACCCGTGGCGCGCGGGCCTTATTGCGGGGCGATCGGGTATCTCGGCTTCAACCGGGAAAGCCAGTTGAGCATCGCCATCCGCACCGCCATTTGCCACGCGGGGCGGGCGCACTTCTCCGTCGGTGCCGGCATCGTCGCGGATTCCGACCCCGCCGCCGAATACGAGGAAACCCTGGCCAAGGCGCGCGGCTTTTTCGCGGCGATGGGCATGGCCGAGGCACGGTGCCGGATGCCGGATGAGGAACCCGGCGTCGCATTGGTAGCACGGATCACGGATCACGCCTCTTCCCGCTCGCTCCCATGATCGTCTTTCTCAACGGCCAGTTCGTGCCCGAAGCCGCCGCCACCGTGTCGGTGTCCGACCGGGGGTTTCTGTATGGCGATGGCCTGTTCGAAACGATGCGCGTGGCGGGCGGACGACTGGTTTTGCTCGACCGGCATCTCGACCGGCTCGAGCGGGGGGCGGCTTTCCTGGGCATTGCTTGGCCATTCCCGCGAACGGAACTGGCGCGTTGCGCGGCGGAACTGGTCCGGCGCAATGAACTCTCCGACGCGCTGCTGCGGCTGACGGTGTCGCGGGGCGTCGGGCCGCGCGGTTATTCGCCGCGCGGAGCGGACCGGCCCACGGTGGTCATGACGGCGCATCCGTTCACTCCTGCGCCGGAACTGTTGCGCTGGCGGGCGCGGGTGGCGTCGTTCCGGCTGGCGGCGGGCGACGCGCTGGCGGCGTTCAAGACGGCCAGCAAGCTCCCGCAAATCCTGGCGCGGGCGGAAGCCGAGGCGGCGGGGGCGGACGAGGCGTTGTTGTGCGACACCGCCGGAAACGTCATCGAAGCCGCCAGCGGAAACTTGTTCTGGCTGGCGAATGGCGTCCTGCACACGCCGCCCGTGACGGCGGGCGTGCTGGCCGGCGTGACGCGCGGGCTGGTGTGCGAACTGGCGGCGGCGGCGGGGCTGCCCGTGCGCGAGGCGGTTTGCCGGAGCGGGGAATTGCGGCGGGCGGCGGGCGCGTTCGTCACGCTCAGTTCGCACGGCGTGGTGGAACTCGCGGCGGTGGACGGCCAGCCGTTGCCGTCCGCGCCGGAAACGCGACGCCTGTGGGCGGCGCACCGGGCGGCCACGTCGGCTGCCGGAGCAGCCGCCTGAAGCCGCGGGGCTACTTGGCTGCGGCCAGTTCCGGCCAGAGGTGCGCGGCCATCCACTGGCCTTTCAAGAAGCAATCCAACTCGAACTTTTCGTTCGGGGAATGCGCGTTGTCGTCGGGCAGCGCGAGGCCGAGCAGCAGGGTGTCCGCGCCGAGAATGCGTTGGAACTCGTTGACGATGGGAATGGAGCCGCCTTCCCGCAGCAGGACCGGCTCGGCACCGAAGGCGCGGCGGAGGGCGCGCAAGGCGGCCCGGGCGGAGGGGCTTTGCGGCGACACGGCATAGGGGCGGGCGCCGTGGCCCGGGGTGATTTCGAGGCGGACCGTCGGCGGGCAGAGGCGGCGCAGATGCCGGCGCAGCAGGCGCAGGATGGTGTCGGGGTCCTGGTCGGGCACGAGGCGCAGGGTGAGTTTGGCGCGCGCCCAGGCGGGGATGATGGTCTTGCTGCCGTCGCCCTGGTAGCCGCTGGTGAGGCCGTTGATTTCGAGGGTGGGGCGGGCGCTGCGTTGTTCGATGGCGGTGTAGCCGCGTTCGCCGAAGAGCGCCTTCACGCCGAGGAGGTTTTTGTAGGCGGCTTCGTGGTAAGGCAGGCGGGCGAGCTGTCGGCGTTCGCGGGCGGAAAGCGGACGCACCTCGTCATAAAAACCCGGCACGGTGATGCGGCCCCGCGCATCGCGGAGTTGGGCGAGCAACTGGCAGAGCGCCATCGCGGGATTTTCGACGGAGCCGCCGAAGATGCCGGAGTGGAGGTCGCGCGCGGGGCCGTGCAGGGTGATTTCGAGGGCGCAGATGCCCCGCAACCCGCAGGTGAGCGCGGGCAGGTCCTTGGCGGGCATGCCGGTGTCGGAAACGACAAACGCGTCACAGGCGAGCTGCTTGCGGTGCTGCCGCAGGAAGGCGGGCAGGCTTCGGCTGCCAACCTCCTCCTCGCCTTCGATGAGGAAGGTGAGGTCGCAGGGCAGCGGGGTGCCGGTTTGCAGGAAGGCCTCGACGGCTTTGAGGTGGGCGAAGTTCTGGCCTTTGTTGTCACTGGCACCGCGGGCGAAGAGCTTGCCGTGCCGGACGATCGGCTCGAAGGGCGGCGAGTGCCACAGCTCGAACGGTTCCGGCGGTTGGACGTCGTAATGGCCATAGACGACAAAATGTTTGCGTCCGCGCTCAGGTTTTCGGGGTCGTGGCGTCTGCGCGAGGACGACGGGGTGGCCGGCGGTGGCGACGACCCGGGCGTTGAGCCCCATCTGGCGGCAATGCCGCGCCAGCCAGTCGGCGCAGGCGCGCATGTCGGCGGCGTGTTTGGGTTGGGCGGAGACGCTGGGAAAACGGAGGTAGGCGCAGAGTTCCTCCAGTGCGCGGGACTGGTGGGTGTGCAGGTAATCCAGAACAGCTTGCATGCGCGGCATCGTCGGGGCAGGCGCGGGGAATATCAAGCGGCGCTTCGGGCCCGCGCCCGTCGGCTTGACCTCGCCGAAGCTTGCTCTAGCTTGCGCGCATGCCAAAGGGCGACTCCAAAAGCGCGCGCCGCGCATTGCTGCTGGGCCTGGGATTGGATTCCGACGGGCACCGGCGAGTGACGCGGGGGGAGAACTTTCTGTTGACCGGGGGCACGGCGGAAACGCATGAGGCCATGACCGAGAAGGCCATCAAGATCAACGAGAAACTCGCCGCCCGCGGTCGGCGCCTCGAAACCGTCAGCCGGCGGGAGTTTGACGACATTGCCCACGAGGTCGGCCTGCGCCGCGCCGTGGTGGCCCGGCCGGACAACCCAGCATGAATGTGCCCGAACAACCCTATCTCGTCCTGGCCGTGCTGATGGCGGCGGCGGTGGTTTTTGCGGCGGCGCCGCTGACGCTGGCGTGGGCGTGGGCAAAGCGCTTTTCGCCCCGCAAGCCCGGCCCCATCAAGAACGCGATTTACGAATGCGGTCTCGAATCCAAGGGCGACGCCTGGATTCATTTCCGGTCCGAGTATTACCTCTACGGCATCATTTTCCTGGTGTTTGATGTCGAGACCATTTTCCTGCTGCCGTTTGCGGTCTCCTTCACCGGCCTGAGCGCGGGCGCGTTCGTGGCGATGATGGTTTTCCTGCTGCTGCTGGTCGAGGGACTGGTCTGGGCGTGGCGGAAAGGCGCGCTCACGTGGCGGTAACCGGGGGGATATTGATTTTGTTCGTGGGCAAGATGAAGCAGGGGTTACGCGGGGGGCCGACGGGTTTTCAATCCCAATCCTGCCCCGGTCTTGACCCCGTTCCGATGATAAAGCTGTGATTGACGAAGGACTGCGAAGTGAACTGCAAAAGCAGGGCGTGTTCACCACGACCCTCGAGGAGCTTTACAACTGGGGCCGGTCCAACTCGGTCTGGCCCTTGACGTTCGGCCTCGCCTGTTGCGCCATCGAGATGATTGCCGCCTCAATGTCGCGCTTCGACCTCGCGCGCTTTGGCGCCGAGGTTTTCCGGCCCTCGCCGCGGCAGGCGGACCTCATGATCGTCGCGGGCACCGTCACCAAGAAGATGGCCCCGCTGGTCGTGCGCCTCTACAACCAGATGCCCGAGCCGAAATACGTCATCGCGATGGGTGCCTGCGCGATCTCGGGCGGCCCGTTCAAGCAGGGTTACAACGTGCTCAAAGGCATTGACCGTTATCTGCCGGTGGACGTGGTGATTCCCGGCTGCCCCCCGCGACCCGAGGCGTTGATCCATGCCTTTATGACGTTGCAGAAGAAGATCGAGGCGCAGAGCCTGACCGGTCCGAACCAGCCGCGTCATCTCGACCCGGACGCGCCCGGCGAATTTCCCGTGCCCCGATACGGCCCGCACGACCTCGAGCCCCCCAAGAACGAACAAATCTGGCAGCCGCCCACCCTCATCCGCTGACCCGTGGAAACGCTTGAACAAATCAAGGCCAGATTTGTGGCCCGCTGCCCGGGCGCACGGCTGGACATTGTGGAGAATGAAAGCCCCTCCGGGCAGCGTTCGATTCGCGTGGACCATGAACACGCCCTCGCTTTCGCCCGCTTCCTCCGCGATGACCCGGAACTGGCGCTGGACTACTGCTCGAATGTGACCGGCGTGGACTGGCCCGAGGCGGTGGTCAAAACCCGGGTCAAAAGACAGGTGGTCGTGGACGGCCTCGAACAGGAAGTCGAGGAGATGATTGACACGCTGCGCTCGGGCCATTTGGAGGCGGTCTATCACCTGTATTCGATGCGCCGAAGGCACGGCCCCGTGATCCTGCGCCTGCGCACCGAGAACCGCGCCGACAAGGTCCGGTTGCCGTCGCTGACGCCCGTCTGGCGCGGCTGCGAATTCCAGGAGCGCGAGGCCTACGATTTGTTCGGCATCATTTTCGACGGCCATCCCGACCTGCGCCGCATCCTGATGTGGGATGGGTTTGAAGGCCATCCCATGCGGAAGGATTACGTGGAGCCGGACGATTACGAATACGAGCCGACGCCGCATGATGACGTGCTGGCGAAGGCGAAGGCGCATCAGGCACCGGAGGTGAAGTCGTGAGTGAACATCAGTTCAAGGAGGCGTCCGTCGCCCGTCGCGTGGATCCGGCTCGGGAGGAGATTGACGCCATGATTGACGAGTCCTACCGGCGGGAAGTTTTGCAGGCGCGGCAGATGTCGCCCGACGACAAACTCATTCTGGGCGAGCGGCTGTTCCGCTGGGCCTGCGAGGTCACCCTGGCTGGAATTCGTCATCAAAATCCCGGGTTCACCGAAGCGGAGTGTCAGCGGACGCTGCGCGAGCGGCTGGCCCTGCAAAAGCGCTTGGAAGAGTCCCCATGACGATGGATGACGTGACCTTGCGGGTGATTGACGCGCTGAACGCAAGCGGCAGCGCCTACATGCTCGTGGGGTCGATTTCCAGCAACCTCTACGGAATTCCGCGGTCCACCAAGGACGCGGATTTCGTCGTGCAGGTTGAGGGGGATCTAAGCCCGGCGTTCTACCAGCGCCTGGGCAACGACTTTGAGATCGAACCGCAACTGAAGTTTGAAACCAATACCGGCAGGTTGAAGCGGGAGATGACCTTTCGCGGGACGCCGTTCACGGTGGAATTGTTCCGGCTTTCCAATGACGAATTTGACCAGGAGCGCTTCCGGCGTCGGGTCGCGGTTTCCTTGCTGGGACGGCAGACGTTCGTTCCGCAGCCCGAGGATGTGATCGTAATGAAACTCCGCTGGTTCCGTGAAAAGGACCAGCCCGACATCAGAAACGTGATGGCCGTTCAACGCGGAAAATTGGACTGGCAATACATCGAAGGGTGGTGCGAGCGCCTGGGTAAGACCAATCTGATGGAGCGAATCCGCAATTCGGTTCCCAAAATCTGACATGACCGCCACCACCGACATTGCGCCGCCGCGCAACTACGAAATGCTTCCCAAGAGCGATGACGCCGAGGGCGGCCTGCTGGAGATTTCGATGGGGCCGCATCACCCGTCCACGCACGGCGTGTTCCGCATGGACGTGGTGCTCGACGGCGAGAAGGTCGTGAAGCTCAAGCCCGTCTTCGGCTACCTGCACCGCAACCACGAGAAGATCGCCGAGGGCACGACGTATCTCAGCTCGATGCCCTACACGGACCGGCTCGATTACTTCTGCTCGATGACGAACAACTGGGCGTATGCGCTGACCGTCGAAAAGCTGGCCGGCCTGCAGGTGCCCGAGCGCGCGGAATACATCCGCGTCATCGTGGCCGAACTCACGCGGCTCCAGAACCACACGTGCCTCATCGGTTTCTTCGTGCAGGACATGGGCGCGCTGGGCACGCCGCTCATGTATGCGTTCCGCGAACGCGAGAAGATTCTCGACCTCTTTGAGGAACTGACCGGCGCCCGCATGATGTATAACTACATGCGCTTCGGCGGCGTCCGTTGCGATGTTTCCGCTTCCTGGATTCAGCGCGTGAAACAATTGGTCGAAGGCTACGACCGGTTCCTCGACGAGTTTGACACGCTGTTCAACGAAAACGAAATCCTCCTCGCGCGCACGCAGGGTGTCGGCGTGCTCCCCCGCGAACTGGCTATCAACGCTTCGGTCACCGGGCCAATGCTCCGCGCCAGTGGCGTCAATTACGACCTCCGCAAGGTGGACCAATACGGCATTTACGACCGCTTCGAGTTCAAGGTGCCGCTGGGCGAGCACGGCGATCTCTACGATCGTTTCATGATCCGCGTGCTGGAGATGCGCGAGAGCGTGAAGATCCTCCGGCAGGCGCTGCGCGACATTCCCGCCGGCCCGGTCATGGACCCGAAGGCCAAGCTGCGCGGCTTTCGTCCGAAGGCGGGCGAAGCCTACGGCCGCATCGAAGCCCCGAAGGGCGAACTCGGCTTTTATCTCATCAGCGACGGTTCGCCCAATCCGTATCGCTACCGCGTGCGCCCGCCGAGTTTCATCAACCTGACCATTCTTGAGGACATGTGCCTTGGCCAGCGCATTTCTGACGCCGTGATCATTCTCGGCAGCGTGGACATCGTGCTCGGGGAGGTGGACCGGTGAAAGGCGCGCAGCGGAGAAAAGGGGCGGGGGAGAAAAGGAGAACTTTCGAGTTCGCGCGTCCCCCTTTCTCCCTTTCCCCTCTCCTCCTTTTCGCACCGGCAAACCGTAAGTCGTTCAAGCCACAGCAGTCATTCGTATGTTAGGCGAAGCCATCATCAAAGGCATGGCGGTCACCGCCAGGAACTTCTTCGGGAGCTATGTCTCGAAGGACCGGTTGCCAACCGTGCAATATCCCGAGGAGCGCCTCGCGCCCAAGGAGAACACGCGCCAGTTCCCGTTCCTCGTTTATGACGGCGACGACCCCGAAAAGGGGCTGCGGTGCGTGGCCTGTCAGATTTGCGAGAAGGAATGCCCGCCGAAGTGCATTTATATCGTCAAGAGCAAGGACAAGAAGCCCGACTACAAGGGCCAGATGCAGTTCTATCCGGCGGTGTTCGACATTGACCTCTCGGTTTGCATGAGCTGCCAGATCTGCGTCGAGGTCTGTCCCTTCGAGTCCATCAAGATGGACACCGAATTCGAGCTGAGCACGGACGACCGCTTCGGCGGCCTGCTCTACTCCAAGGACCGCCTGGCCAAGTCCAACCTGCACTACCACAAAATTCACCCGGCGGACGCGGCTGCTTCGGATGCCGCGCTCGCGGCGGAAAAGGCGAAAGCCGAGGCCAAGGCGCGGGCCAAGCCTTCCGGCGCCCAGCCCGCTTAATGCGGCGGTTAAGTGTCCTGAATTCGGCCCCCACGTTTCCCGCCGGTTTCGCGCCTTGATTCAAGGCCGCTTTCGGACAACCCTGCGCGCCTCTTGGGCACGCCGGATGATGGGATGATGTGAACATGGCCGAAACGCTGGACCAACTTTTTGTCAGCCTGAAACACTGGGCGGTCGGTTTGTTTCCCGCCGCCTGGCAGCCGCTCGCTTCGGCGGTGCTCTCCATCGCACCGCTGGTTGCGGTCTTCGGCGGTTTGTTTGCCATCACCACGATTTTCGAGCGCAAAGGGCTGGGCCGCATCCAGAACCGCTACGGCCCGAACCGCGTGGGCATCCCGTTCACCGACATCCGGCTTTGCGGCTTTGGTCAGTTTGTTCCCGATGGCATCAAGGCGCTCATCAAGGAGGATGTCGTCCCGCGCGCGGCGGACAAGGTGGTTCACTTCCTTGCGCCCGTCGTGCTGCTGATTCCCGTGTTGCTGGCGTATGCCGTGTTGCCCGTTGGCCGCAACATGACCGTGGCGGACTTCGACGCCGGGGTGTTGTTCTTCTTTGCCGTCGGCGGCGCGGTCGAGCTGTCCGTGTTCATGGCCGGCTGGTCCAGCCGCAACAAGTATTCGCTGCTCGGCGCCATGCGCGGCATCGCGCAGATGATCAGCTACGAAATCCCCCTCATCCTCTCGTCCGTCACCGTCATCATGATCGCCGGCACGATGAACACGGCGAAAATCGTCGAAGCGCAGTCCGGCTTCACCGGCTTCCTGCCTCACTGGCATGTGCTGACCCCGTGGGGGTTGCTCGGCTTCATCCTCTTCTTCATCGCCTCGCTCGCGGAATCGAACCGCGCCCCGTTTGACCTGCCCGAGGCCGAATCGGAAATCATCGCGGGCTATTTCACGGAATATTCCGGCTTCAAGTTCGCGCTGTTCTTCCTCGGCGAATACCTCGGCATGTTTGCCATCGCCGGACTGGGCATCACGCTGTTCCTCGGCGGCTGGAATGCGCCCTTGCCGTTCCTGACGTGGGTGCCGTCGTATGTCTGGTTCTTCGCCAAGCTGCTGGCGATCATCTTCACATTCATCTGGATTCGCGGCACGCTGCCGCGGTTGCGCATGGACCAGCTCCTGAACCTCGCGTGGAAATTCATGATCCCGCTGGCGCTCATCAACATCGCCGTCGCCGGAGTGTGGCATTTCATGGGGCCGGGGCTGGCGCGCTGGTTCGTCTGCGCGCTGCTCGTCGTCGGCGCCTATGTCCTGCTGGGCCGCGGCCTGATGGAGAACAAGCATCTCGGCAAGCGGACGTATCGTTTCGCGGACTGAGTTGAACATCCAATGACCAGCACCGCGAAATTTGAATTCTCATCAGCCCCCGGCTTCAGCCGGGGGACAGGGAGCCGTGGGAATGCCCCGGCCGTTTCAACGGCTTCTGGGCGGAGCGTGGAAACCGCTGAAGCGGTTGGAGTATTATTCGCATCGGCCCACATCGGGCTGAAGCCCGGTGCTGATGTGATGGGGCTACTCGGATGCGGCTTCGCCCGAACGGACTGACATGTCATCCGTGTTCATCATCCTCGCGCTCGTCACGCTGCTCTCCGCCTCGGCGGCGATGAGCCTGCGCAACCTTGTCCACTGCGCCCTGTCGCTCGTGGTGACGTTCGCCGGCCTGGCGGCCCTCTACCTGCAACTGCACGCGGAATTCGTCGGCTTCGCGCAGGTGCTCGTCTACATCGGCGCCGTGGCCATCCTCATCGTGTTCGCGATTCTGCTCACGCGCAGCGGCGAAACGCCGAACCAGGCCGTGCTTGCGCCCGGTTGGATTGCGGGCATCGCGGTTTCCGCCATCGTCTTCGCCGCGCTCGGCTGGGCGGTGTTGAACAGCAACGCCATCGCGAAGCAGACGCCCGCCGCGCCGGAAACCACCGTGAAGAACATCGGCGACGCGCTGATGACGAAATACGTCCTGCCGCTTGAAGTCATCGGCCTGCTGCTCACGGCGGCCATGATCGGCGCGGTCATCATTGCCATGAAGGACGAGAAGCCGGAGGCCAAATGATCGCTTCGACCACCATGGAGGGGAGAAAGGGAGAAGGGGGGCGTGGGAGAAACCACCCTTTCACCCTTTCACCCTTTCACCCCCGCGACGCCGCATGACCCCGCTACAGTCATATCTCCTGTTGAGCGCGCTGCTCTTCGCCATCGGCTTCGCCGGCGCCGTTACCCGCCGGAACGCCATCCTCGCGCTCATCGGCATCGAACTGATGCTGAACGCGGCGAATCTGAATTTCATCGCGTTCTGGCGCTTCGGCCCGAACCCGGAGGCGTTGACCGGCGTGATGTTCGTGATTTTCTCCATCGCGATTGCGGCGGCGGAGGCGGCGGTGGGCCTCGCGCTCATCATCGCCATCTACCGCCATTACAAGACGGTGAACCTGGATGAAGTGAAAGGGTTGAAAGGTTGACGTATGAAGCGTTGTCCAGTTTGCAATAGCCCTCTCACCGATAAGAAGTATGAGGAGGCACTGGGTATTCTCGAAACCAAAGAAAAGGTTTTGAAAGCGGCTCAGGAAAAACTGGCTCGTGAAAAAATGGAGCTAAACGAGAAGCTCAAGCAATCTAAGCTGAGAGAAAAGGCCGCAAAGAAACAAGGTGTGGATGATGAACGCGCCAGAACCAAGCGATTGCTCGCCGGTAAAGAAGAGGAGATCCAAAAATGGAAGGAGCGGGTTCAGCAGCTTCAGCGTGGGACGACTCCCCAAACAGAGGGATTGGAATTTGAAGACCGGCTCGTGAGACGCCTTCAAAAGGAATTTGGTGATGACCTAGTTGAACATAAAGGCAAAGGTGGGGACATCCTTCATACCGTCAAATTGCAGCAGGCGATTGCTGGAATAATCGTCTATGAGTGCAAACGGACGCCTTCACTGCCAACCGCGCACGTTGACCAAGCTCTTGATGCAAAAAAGCAACGTGAAGCTGATTTCGCTGTGTTGGTCACAACGGCCAAGAAGAAGGGTTTTAATGGGTTTGCTCAAATAAAGGGGGTGCTGGTTGTGTCACCGCTTGCCGTCATCCCGCTTGCAGCACTTTTGCGCCAGCATCTGTTTGAGATGATGCGTGCCAAAATTGACAAAGAACAAAGGGCAATCATTGCAAATAAGCTCGTCGAGTTTGTGACAAGTCCACAATTCAAAAACCCCATCGAGGAAGTCATTCAGTCAACGTCCGAGCTTCAGGAAATGGTTAAAGATGAAGCCAAGGAACACGTTCGGATTTGGCAGAAGCGCTGGAACCACTACCAAACCATCAAGTGGGATAGTTCTCACATCAGGGAAAATCTGAATCTCGTCTTGCGCGGGGAGGAGCCAAAATTGTTGCAGCGTCCGAAAGACGCGCCGCTGAATTTGTTATTGGAGGCGGCTGATTAGTATGCACTGGATCGTTAAAAATCTCTGGCTGGTTCCCGGGCTGCCGTTGCTGGCGGCGGGATCCCGTGCGCGAATCAGAAGCTCAGAAGTTCGCCGTGTCCAGAACCGTCAGGCCCGGCACGCGTTTGAAGTCGGTGGTGTTGCGCGTGACGAGCTCGGCGTTTTGCAGCAGGGCCGTGGCGGCGACGATGGCATCGGGAGATTTGAGCCGGTGATTTTTTCGGATGCGGATGGCTTCAGCAATCACATCGGACTCGATGGCAATTTCCTCGAATTCGTCCAGCATGTTCCTGATCGTGAGTTCATCGGCAGCGGTCAGGCCGGCGTAGCCCAGCACTTCCAGGGTGGTCATCGCCGAATAGCCAATCCACAGGTTTGCGGTGGCGCGTGCTTTCACCAGCACCCGGCAGGCATCGGCCCGTCCGGCATGGGAGTCAATCCAGACGTTCGTGTCGAGCAGCCAGCGCATCAGCGGTTGCCCCATTGCTGCCGTTCCCGTTCGTCCCATTCCGCCCTGGCTTCGCGTTCGATTTGCAGACCGTCCAGTTTCGCCTCCGCCGTTCCCAAGATGGCCATGATCTTGTCCCAATCCGGCTTGCGCTTCGTCTCCTCAATCACCGTCAACAGCGCCTTGCCGGTCACCGGCAGCCTGTCCGGCTCGGCGACGGTGATACGCCCGTGGTCAATGGTGGCTTCCAGCGTGAGATTTGCCATACGACGGGAGCATAACATGGAAAAACCCCTCGACAAGGCGGGAGTCTGCGGCCAACTCAAGCGCGGCCAACGGGAACGGATGATACACACAACGCCAAGTCGCCAAGACGCCAAGTCGCCAAGGAATGGAAATGCCTTGCGCCTTTGCGCCTTTGCGCCTTTGCGTTAGGACCGAAAATGCACTGGATTGTCAAAAATCTCTGGCTGATACCCGCGCTGCCATTGCTGGCGGCGGGGATCATCGCCGTCAGCACGCAACCGCAGCGGAAGCGGGCGGCTGCGCTCGCCATTGGTTCGATGGTTGGCTCGTTCCTGCTCTCGCTCTGTGCGCTGGCGGCGACGTTCAAGCACGGTGGCGGGCATGAAGCCTTCCGCGAAGTTTGCAACGTGAACTGGTTCCAGTTCGGCGGGCAGTGGCTGCAACTCGGCTGGGTGCTTGATCCGCTCACGGCGGTGATGCTGGTGATGGTCACGTTCGTTGGCGCGCTCATCTTCATCTTCAGCGTCGGCTACATGGCGCACGACGGGAACTTCACGCGGTTCTTCTGCTTCCTGTCGCTGTTCGCGGCGGGGATGCTCGGCGTGGTCATTGCGAACAATCTGCTGCTGCTGTTCATGTCGTGGGAGATCGTCGGCCTGACCAGCTACCTGCTCATCGGCTTCTGGTATCACAAACCCAGCGCGGCGGCGGCGGCGAAGAAGGCCTTCATCACCACGCGCATTGGCGACCTTGGGCTGCTGATCGGCATGGTGTGGCTTTATGCGCAGACGGGCACGTTGAACTTCTACACGACGGATGGAACGGGCTGCCTCGAGCAAACCGCGCTCGCCGCGATGGTGGCGAAAACAACCAGCGTGGGCATGGCGGTCTCAACCGCCATTGGCTTGCTCATCTTCCTCGGTGCGGTCGGCAAGTCGGGCCAGTTGCCGTTGCATGTGTGGTTGCCGGACGCGATGGAAGGTCCGACGCCGGTCAGCGCGCTCATCCACGCGGCGACGATGGTGGCGGCGGGGGTTTTTCTGGTGGCGCGGGTGTTCCCGCTCATGGAGGCAACGCCGGTTCAATCTCAGGTTCAGGCGACGGCCATTGTGCAATCGGCGCGGCCCCTCACCCCGGCCCTCTCCCCTTCCGAAGAGGAGAGGGAAAATCGTATCCAACGTGTCGAACATGCGACCGCGTCCAGATTACACGAGACGGCGGCGAGCGTTCACCCTCTCCCAGCGGGAGAGGGCCGGGGTGAGGGAGAACGCGTTCAACAACCCGCAACCCCATCGCCTGTTTCAATCGCGTTGCAAGTCATCACCTGGGTCGGTGCGCTCACCGCGATTTTCGCCGCCTCCATCGCCGTCGCGCAGAACGACATCAAGCGCATCCTCGCTTACTCCACGGTCTCGCAGCTCGGCTACATGATGATGGGGCTTGGAGTCGGCGGCGTGGCGGTGGGCATGTTCCATCTGATCACGCACGCATTCTTCAAGGCGCTGTTGTTCCTCGGTTCCGGATCGGTGATCCACGGCTGCCACGAGGAGCAGGACATCCGGCACATGGGCGGGTTGAAGAAGTTCATGCCGGTGACGTTTGCGACTTACGCAGTTGGTATGTTGGCGCTGGCGGGCTTTCCGCTGTTTTTCTCTGGTTTCTGGAGCAAGGACGAAATTCTCCATGCGGCGCACGGCTGGCCGGTGTCGCACTGGCCGTTTTACATCGGCTGCGCGGGTGCATTGCTCACGGCGTTCTACATGACGAGGCAGGTGGCGCTGGTGTTCTTCGGCCAATATCGCGGCGGGCATTTGGGGTGCGGCGACTTGTCGCCGCTTTCCAAGAACCACGCGAAATCGGACGCGGTTCACCCCTCGGGCAGCGACTTGAAAAGCGCGGACAAGTCCGCGCACTCCAAAGCGCCGCACGAAAGCCCCGCTGTCATGACCTGGCCGCTGATCATTCTGGCCGTCTGCGCGGTTCTGCTGGGCATCATCGGCACGCCGGCGTGGCCGTGGTTCGAGTCGTATCTGAACGGGCATCATGCCGAGTTGAATTTCAGCAAGCTCACCGAAGCGGGCACGCTTGGCTTGATGCTGGCGTCGGCGGCGATTGTCTTCACCGGCCTCGGCCTCGGCTGGTGGCTTTACGGCAGGCGCCAGCGCAAGACCGCCGGGGAGGCCGACGTCCTCGAAGTCGCGCGGCCCGACATCTTCGCGCTGCTGAAGAACAAATATTTCGTGGACGAGCTTTACGAGGCGACGGTCATCCGCTTCAACGCTTGGTTTGCGAAGGCGTGCGATTTCATGGACCGCTGGGTGTGGGGCGGGGCGGTGTCGCTGGTCTCCGGCGTGATGGTCGGGCTGGCGTGGCTGTATCGGGTCATGGATGAATTTGTGGTGAACCTCGGCTTTGACGCCGGCTGCAAGGGCCTCCGGCTTGGCGGTGGCGGGTTGTCCAGGCTGCACACGGGCCGCGTGCAAACCTACCTGCGCGTCATCGGCGTCGCGCTGGTGGTGCTGGTCATCTTTCTCGTCTGGGGGCGCAGGGCATGAACGGCTTTCCCTGGCTGACAATTCTCACGCTCCTCCCGGTCTTCGGCGGGGTGGTGGTCATTGGCCTGCGCGACCAGCAGAAGCTCGCGCGCAAGCTGACGCTGACGTTCAGTTTCCTCGCGCTCGGACTGACGCTGCTGTTGTGGAAGAATTTCAACGCGGCGTCCGGCGAACTGCAATTCACGGAGCAGTTCGACTGGGTGAAATCGCTCGGCATCCAATATCGCCTCGGCGTGGATGGTCTCGGGCTGCTGATGTTGCTGCTCACGGCCATCGTTACGCCGCTGACGTTGCTGGCGGCGTGGCTGGGCGGTGGGACAGGCGTCTCGCCTGTCCGGGGTGATGTGGATTTACCAATCGCAACCGGACAGGCAGGATGCCTGTCCCACAACCCCCACATCTTCGGCGCGCTGGTGCTGTGGTTGCAGGCGGGATTGTTCGGCACGTTCACGGCCCTGAATTTCTTCCACTGGTTCCTGTTCTGGGAACTGGCGCTGATTCCGGCGTTCTTCCTCATCAGGCTCTGGGGCGGGCCGAATCGCGGGCCGGCGGCGACGCAGTTCTTCATCTACACGATGGTCGGGAGCGTGGCGCTGTTGCTGAGCTTCCTTGCGCTGCGGCTGGCGACGGGCAGTTTTGATTTCATTGAACTCGCGGACATGGCCAAGCGCGGTGAAATCGTCACCAAGCTCGGCGATGCGCTGGGTTGGAAGTCGCTGAATTATCAGACGCTCGGGTTGATTATCTTTGGCGGCGCGTTCCTCGGCTTTGCGGTGAAGGTGCCGGTCTTTCCGTTCCACACCTGGCTGCCGTCGGCGTATGCCGAAGCGCCCAGCCCGGTGACGATGCTGCTCACGGGCGTGATGTCGAAGATGGGCGTGTATGGCTTCCTGCGCATCCTGCTGCCGGTTTTCCCCGAGCAAATCCGGCTCGTGCTGACGCCGCTGCTGTGGCTTGCGGTGCTGACCATCGTGCTCTCGGCCTGCGCGGCGTTTGCCCAGCGCGACCTCAAGCGGATGCTGGCGTATTCCTCCATCAACCATCTCGGCTACTGCCTGCTGGCGATGTTCGCGGCGGTGGGCGCGGCCACGGCGGTGAATCAGCCGGAACTCCAGAAAGCCGCCGCGCTGAACGGGGTGCTGCTCCAGATGTTCAACCACGGGATCACGGCGTCGGCGCTGTTCCTGTTCGTGAGCTTGCTGGAAAAGCGGAGCGGGGGATTGCGCGGACTGGATGATTTCGGCGGCATCCGCAAGGTGGTGCCGGTGTTCACGGGCTTGATGGGCATCGCGCTCTTCTCGTCGCTCGGGTTGCCGGGACTGAACGGCTTCGTCGGCGAATTCCTGATCTTCAAGGGCGTGTTCCCGCTCGCGCCGTGGGCGGCGGCCATCTCGACCCTCGGTTTGCTGGTGACCGCGATTTTCCTGCTGACGCTGATCCAGCGCGTGTTTTGCGGTCCGTTGAATGAGAAGTGGGCGCGGTTCCCGGAGATCACGCCGACGGAACTGCTGCTGGTGCTGCCGGGCACGGCGCTGATGTTCGTGCTGGGTCTGTATCCGCAGCTCGTGCTGGGCGCGGTGGACGCGACCGTCGTGAAGATGGTGCAACAACTGAATTTTTAACCACGGATGAACGTGAGCCAAGAGCGAATAGTCGGCACCCATAGAATGAGCCTGGCAAGAAAGGTGAAGCTCGTTGTTGGCTTGGTTGTAATCGCTGGTGCGGCGATGTTTTGGGTGTTTCGTTCGGCGGAGCCAACCTATCAGGGCAAAAGACTGAGTGCCTGGCTCGAAGATTTTGACAAGCCGTTCTCGACAACATTCCTCGTGTCATTTCAGGACATGCCGGAAGACGCATTGGAAGCGGTGCGGCAGATCGGGGTTGTTGCGTTGCCGACGCTTCTGACCCAGATACAGGCCAAGGATTCGGCACCTGTTGAGAAGTTCTATGAACTCTGGGACAAGCAATCGTTCATCAAGTTTCGTTCTACACCAGCCGTCGTGAAGCAACGCCGTGCTTCCATCGCGCTTGCGGCCCTAGGGCCGAAGGCGCTGCCAGCGCTGCCACACTTGGAGAGGATGCTTTCCGATGAGCACACAGTTAAGCCTGCCTCGCTAGCCATCGCATACATGGGGCCTGAAGGTGTGCGCGCATTGACGAACGCTTTAAGCAGCACAAATCCAGTCATTCGCCGCGAGTGCATGGAGGCATTGAGTGGCGTTCCATCTGGAGGCGCGGTGGCAATACCGGTGCTGATCGCTTCGCTTCGAGATCAGGACGTGTTGATTCAAGGCAGGGCGGCTCTGGCCCTGGCCGCCATTCGTGACGAACCATCCATGGCCATCCCGGCTTTGACTGAAATGCTGGCCGAGACCAACTCAGCCCGTCGTGAGGGAGTTATGGCTCTCGGACAGTATGGGCCGTTGGCAAAGCAGGCCGTTCCCAAATTGTTGGACTTTCTCGCCACTGAGGATTCCATGACGCGGATGTCCGCGTGGAATGCCTTGAAGCGAATCGGTGCGGAAACCAATGCCATCATCATGGCTCTCACCAATGCTTTGACGAACCGGGACATCATGGTTCGATTGTTTGCGATCAACGCGCTTGCTGGGTTTGGGCAAACAGCGTCGAACGCCGTCCCCGCCCTGGTGTTCTGTTTCAATGATCCAGTTTTCGTGATTCAAAGCGCCGCCTCAAATGCGCTTGTGAACATTGATTCAGAATTCACTAGGCGATTGAGTCCGACAAACCCTGTTCCACAGCGATAACCGATGCTGGCCTGGACCATATACATTTCGTTGCTCGGCGCGCTGGTGCTGATGCTCCTGCCGCGCGAGGACGCACGGACGGCGCGCAAGTTGGCGTTGTTCTCGGAAATCGCCGAAGCAGGGGTTGAATGGTGGAACGCCCGCCCTCACCCCGGCCCTCTCCCCCGGGGAGAGGGAACAGCGGTCGGGCGCGCTTTCTTTTTCGGCCATGCGTCCGGCCCGTCCAGTCGCAGGTATTTGAGTGGGACGGCGCACGGTTCTCCCTCTCCTGGGGGAGAGGGCCGGGGTGAGGGCGGGCGTCACACACTTTGTTTCGGGATGACACGCGCCTTGGCGTGCGGTGACTGGTCACCGCTTTCCGCAGGCGACTGGTCGCCGTCAACGGCCCGGCGCGTTGGCTTTGCTTGCGGCTGTCGCAGCGCGAAGCGTGAGGTGTCCGTTGTTCGTCGAGCTGCTGGACGCGGCTCTGCTTTGGCGACAAGTCGCCAAAGCGGTGAATGCGGTGACAAGTCACCGCACTCCAAAGCAGGCTGCGGCAGGTCGCAGCACTCCCAATTCTGATCATGCTGGCCTGGACCATATACATCTCGTTCGCTGGCGTGCTGGTGCTGATGCTCCTGCCGCGCGAGGACGCACGGACGGCGCGCGGCGTGGCGTTGCTCACGGCCATCGCCGGGTTTGCGGTGGCGCTGTTCGGGGCGATGCAACAGGGCAATCCGGGTGAAATTGCGACCATCACCAAGTGCGCGTGGATTCCGTCGCTGGGGGCGAATTACCATCTGGCGGCGGATGGCATCAGCCTGACGCTGGTGGTGCTGACGGGGTTGGCGGCCATCGCGGGCATTCTGTTTTCGTGGAACATCGAGAAGCGGACGAAGGAGTTTTTCGCGTTTTACCTCGCGCTGATTGGCGGCGTGTATGGGGTGTTCCTGAGCTTCGATCTGCTGCTGCTGTTCGTGTTCTATGAGTTGACGATCATCCCGAAGTATTTCCTCATCGCGCGCTGGGGCAGCACAAGGAAGGAATACGGGGCGATGAAGCTGGCGTTGTATTCGTTCGTCGGCAGCCATCTGGTGCTCATCGGCCTGATTGCAGCATGGGTGGTGGCGAAGGGGCAGCTCGGTCAGGCGTCGCTGGACTTGGTGGAATTGTCGAAGGTGCAGTTCCCGATTGGGTTCCAGAAGTGGGCGTTCCCGCTGGTGTTCGTGGGCTTTGGAATTCTCGCGGGCCTGTGGCCGTTCCACACATGGGCGCCCACGGGTCACGTCGCGGCGCCGACGGCGGGTTCGATGTTGCTGGCGGGCGTGGTGATGAAGCTGGGCGCTTACGGCTGTTTGCGCGTGGCGATGGTGCTGTTCCCGGACGGCGCGGCGATGTGGAGCACGGAGATTGCGACGCTGGCGGTGATCGGCATCGTGTATGGCGCGGGCGTGGCGCTGGTGCAGAAGGATTTTAAATTTGTCATCGGCTACTCCAGTGTGAGCCACATGGGCTTTGTGCTGCTCGGCCTGGCGACGTTGAACACGGTTGGCCTGAGCGGCGCGGTGTTGCAGATGTTTTCGCATGGCATCATCGCGGGGCTGCTGTTCGCGGTGGTGGGGCGGATGTTGTATGACCGGACGCATACGCGCGATTTCACCGAACTGGAGTTCATGGGCCTGAGCCGGAAGCTGCCGTTTGCGGCGGTGACGTTTGTCATCGCGGGCGTGGCTTCGATGGGGTTGCCGGGCTTCAGCGGGTTTGTGGCGGAACTCCAGGTGCTCATGGGCGCGTGGCAGGCGTTTCCGACGGCGGCGGTGCTGGCGGGCGTGGGCATTGTGGTGGGCGTGGCTTACACGTTGCGCGCGGTGCAAAGAGGGTTTTATGCGGATGGGGATAGGACGAATGGGACGCATGAGACGGATCAGCATGCGATGGAGCCGATAACTGTTCCGGAGCGCATTGGTGCGGCGATGTTGATAGCCACGTCATTAATGATTGGGTTGTGCCCGAGTCTTTTGCTCAACTGGATTGAGCCGTGTCTGAATTCGCCGCTGTTCCAGCGGTTGCTGGCGAAAGGAGGTGCGCTGTGAACTATCTCCAGATTCTTCAACTGGCCGCGCCGGAGACGGTGGTGGTGATCACGGCGTTGGTGGTGCTGGCGGCGGACCTGCTGGCGTTGCGCGAGCAGCCGGTGCGCATCCGGTTCGGGCTGGGAGCGGCCATTGCCAGTGTGGGGTGCTTGCTGGCCATCTTTCTGGCGGTGGGGCGGCATGACCATGTGAACATTGCGAATGGCACGTTCGTGGTGGATTCGCTGACGAACGTGGTGAAGGCGGCCATCCTCGGGCTGACGATTTTCACGCTGGTGCTTTCGACCTCGAGCAAGTTCACCGAACACGTCGGGGAATACCTTGCACTCATCCTGCTGGCGACGGTCGGCATGATGTTTCTCGTGAGCGCGGAGGATTTGCTGATGATCTTCATCTCGCTGGAGCTGCTCAGTCTCTCGCTCTATGTGTTGACGGCGTTCAACAAGCGGAACATCAGGGCGGCGGAGGCGGCGTTGAAATACTTTCTGTTCGGCGGCATGGCGGCGGCGTTCACGTTGTTCGGAATGAGCCTGTTGTATGGCATGTCCGGTTCGACGAACCTGCCGGAGATCGCGAAGGGGCTGGCGGGCAAAGGTCTCGACCCGCTGCTGATCGTGGCGATTGTGACCACGGTGATCGGCTTTGGTTTCAAGGTGGCGGCGGTGCCGTTCCATCTGTGGGCGCCGGATGCGTATGAGGGCGCGCCCACGCCGAGCGCGGCATTCATCGCGACGGGTTCCAAGGTGGCGAGCTTCTTCATTCTGGCGAAGGTCATGATGATCGGCTTCGCGGGGGCGGAAGGCAGCGGGGTATGGCGCGGTTTCATTTCGGGCTGGATGCCGGCGGTGGCGGTGGTGGCGGCGCTTTCGATGGTCCTGGGGAATTTGACAGCCATTGTGCAAACGAGCGTGAAACGGCTGCTGGCGTATTCAGCCATCGCCCATGCGGGTTACATGCTGCTGGGAGTGCTGGCGAACACGGAGACAAGTCAGGCGTCGTTGTTGTTCTACGTCATCACCTACGCGGTGACGACGCTCGGCGCGTTCGGCGTGGTGCAGGTGGTGGAGGAGGCGACGGGGAGTGATGCCCTCGAGAGCTTCGCCGGGTTGAGCCGGCGGGCGCCGGTGTTGTCGCTGTGTTTGCTGGTGTTCTTGCTGTCGCTGGCTGGCATTCCGCCGCTGGCGGGGTTCATCGGGAAATTCTTCGTGTTCAGCGCGGTGGTGGGCGCAGAGGCGAAGCATCTTGGGCTGCTCTGGCTGGTGGTGCTGGCCATCGCGATGAGTGCGGTGTCGTTTTACTATTATCTGCGGGTGCTCAAGGCGGCGTATGTGACGGATAGGACGAATGGGGCCGATGGGACGGATGTCATCAAGGTGCCGGTGGCGATGCTGGCGGTGTTGGTGGTGTTGGCGGTGTTGGTGGTGGTCATGGGGTGCGCGCCCGCGGGATTGATGGAGTTGTTGAGCGGCGCACCGGGGCACTGACGGCTGGCGGGATTTCGGCTCGTTTTTTTGACGGGCACGCTTACCCTTGCCGCTGTGAAAACTTCCGCGTTCGGGCTGGCGCCTCGTGTTGCCTTCACCCTTTTTCTGTTTGGCGGCCTGGGCGCCACCGTCAGGGCGCAGACCCCGGCGTTGCCTGCCCCGACCTGGGAGTATCTGGGAGCAGTTGCCCAGCAGCGCGGCGGCCCGGAGCGTTGGGTGACGCCCCAACAGGGCGGCGTGTTCCGGGTCAATCACGCGCAACTGACGTCCACGTTGAGCGAGGTGGTCGCCGCCGAGCCCGCGCACATCGCCGCTGTGGGGCGCGTCCTCGAGGTGCCGATGCCGGAGGGGCGGACGGCGCGGTTTCGGATTGTGGAGACGCCGGTGATGGCACCCGAATTGGCGGCGCAGTTCCCGGACATCAAGACCTATGCGGGTGAGGGCATTGACGATCCCGAGGCCACCGCGCGCTTTGATGTAACGCCGGCTGGATTTCACGCGCAAATTCTTTCGCCCCACGGCGCGGTGTATGTGGACCCGGCGTTCCGGGGCGACCCCGGCCACGTCGTGAGCTACCACAAGCGGGACCACCAGCAATTTGCGGGTGAGTTTGAATGCACGGTGCTGCGCGAGGCGGTGGCGGGCGGCGGTGGCGCGGCGCAAAAGACGCAGTCCGGGCCGACCTTGCGGACGTTCCGGCTGGCCTGCGCGGCGACGGGGGAATACACGCAGTTTCACGGCGGCACGGTGGCGCTGGGGCAGGCGGCCATTGTCACGGCGATCAACCGCGTCAACGGCATCTTCGAGAAGGAGCTGGCCGTGCGGCTGGTGCTGGTGGGCAACAATTCGCTGCTGGTTTACACCAATCCGGCGACCGATCCCTACACCAACGAGGACGGGAATGCCATGCTGGGGCAGAACCAATCCACCGTGGACGCGGTCATCGGCAGCGCGAATTACGACATCGGCCACGTGTTCAGCACGGGGGGCGGCGGTGTGGCGACGTTGGGAAGCGTTTGCAACAACTCCGTTAAGGCGCGTGGCGTAACCGGGAATTCCTCGCCCACCGGCGACAGCTTCTGGGTGGACTACGTGGCGCATGAACTGGGCCATCAATTCGGCGCGAACCACACCTTCAACGCGACGAGCGGGAACTGCGGCGGCGGCAATCGGAACGCTTCGACCGCCTACGAACCGGGCAGCGGCTCGACCATCATGGCCTACGCGGGCATTTGCTCGCCGAACAACCTGCAGTCCCTGGGTGACGCCTATTTCCACACGGCGAGCCTGGACGAGATCCAGAACTTTCTCGCCGGCGTCAGTTGTGCCGCCAATTCGGCCACGGGCAACAGCGCCCCGGTGGTGAGCGCGGGCGGGCCTTACACCATTCCGGCGGCGACGCCGTTTTTCCTGACCGCGAGCGCCGTGGACCCGAACGGGGATGCGCTCACTTATTGTTGGGAGCAGCGGGATCTCGGGGCGGCGGCCAGTTTGACGGGCGCCGACAGCGGCAGCGGGCCGTTGTTTCGCTCCTTCCCGCCGACGAACCATCCCACGCGGTTCTTTCCGCGCGTGGCCAGCGTGCTGGCGAACACCAACTGGAATCAGGAGGTGCTACCCACCACCACGCGGACGCTCAACTTCCGCGTGACGGTGCGCGACAACCGCGCGGCGGGCGGCGGCGTGGCGGATGCCGACACCGTGGTCAACGTCATCAACACCGGCGCGCCGTTTCGCGTCACCTCGCCCAACACCGCCATCGTCTGGTCCAACACGCACACGGTGACGTGGAATGTCGCGGGCACGGCTTCCGCGCCGATCAACGTGGCCAACGTCAACATCTTCCTCTCCACCGATGGCGGGCAGACCTGGCCGCACTGGATTGCCACCAACGCGCCCAACACCGGGTCGCACACGATCAACGTGCGGGGATTGGTTTCAACGCAGGCCCGCATCAAGGTCGAGGCGGCGGGGAGCATTTTTTACGACGTGTCGGATGCGAATTTCACGATCATCACGATTGCCCCGGAGCTGACCAACGGCCCGGTCACGGTGCTGGCCGAAAGCTGTGTCCCCACCAATGGCGTGGTGGACCCCTACGAAACCGTGACGGTCAACTGGGCCATCGCCAACACCGGCAATGACGCCACGACGAACCTCGTGGCCACGTTGCTGGCGACCAACGGCGTTTATTTCCCGAGCGGCCCGCAAAATTACGGCGTCATCCCGCCGGGCGGCGTGGTGGCGCGGCCGTTCACGTTCACCGCGGGCGGGCCGTGCGGCGGGGCGGTGACGGGCGTGGTGCAACTGGCCGACGGCCCGGCCCATTTCGGGACGCGCAGCCGCGTGTTCAACCTCGGCACGTCCTCGGTCAGTGTCGTCACCCAGGTGTTCAACAGCGCCTCAGTGGTCAGCATTCCCTCCAGCGGGACCGCGACGCCGTATCCCTCGGTGATCAACGTGGCGGGCGTGACGAATCCGGTCACCAGGCTGACGGTTTCGCTAAACGGGCTGACGCACACCTACGTCGAGGACGTCTTCGCGTTGCTGGCCGCGCCGAATGGCGGGCGCACCATGCTGATGAGTTATGCCTACACCGGGGCGGTCAGCGGAGTCACCCTGACCTTCGACGACCAGGCGGCAAACCTGGTCCCCTACAGCGGCGGCATTCCCTCGGGCACGTATTTGCCCACGGACTACTACTTCGGGGAGGCGGGACCCTACAGCCTGCCGGCACCCGCGCCCGGCTGGCCATACGGCAACCAACTGGCCCCGCTGGCGACCTCTCCGAATGGGACGTGGGGGCTGTATGTCTTTGACCTTGCAACCCCCGACGTCGGCACGCTGGCCGGTTGGACCCTGCGGTTCGTCACCACGGCGACGAACAAGACCTGCTGCGCGACGCTGCCCGCGCCCACCTTTACCAGCACCACCTGGTCAAACGGCGTGGCGCACCTGACCTGGGCGGCGGTGCCCGGGCCGAATTACCAGGTGCAGTTCCGCACCAATCTGGCGTCCGGCTCGTGGCAGAACCTCGGCGCGCCGGTGCCCGGCACCAACGCGCTTCTCAGCATCACCAACGCGGTCTCCGGCGTGCCCATGCGTTTTTACCGCATCCTGGTGCAACCCTGACGCGGGAGACCCGTCGTTGAAGGCCCAGCAAGGTGGGCGGGCGCGGCTTGAATCGCGGGTTTGCAATCCAACCGGGGTTCGGCTAGACCGCCCGAGAAGATTCGCATCCCGACCTTACCATGAACGCTCCCGTTTTTTCGCCCCGGCTTTGGAATGTCGGCTGGTTGCTCCTCCTGGGTGCCACCGCTGTGCTGGCCCAGCCTTCGAGCGGCTGGCTGCCGCTGCGGGAAGCACCCGCCTCCCGGGCCGGAGTCGAGCGTTGGGTGACCCCGGCGGGCGGCGCGCTGTTCGCCTGGGATGCGGTTGCTTTTCGCGGCGCTCTGGGCGTGGCGCCGGTGGGTGAGCCTTGGCAGGCGCGGACGGCGGGGGTGTTGATGCCGGTGCCGATGCCCGAGGGCACAGTGCGCTGGTTCCGCGTGGTCGAGGCCGCCATCATGGAGCCGGGCTTGGCGGCGAAGTTTCCGGAAATCAAAACTTACGCCGGCGAGGCGGTGGATGATCCGGCCACGACGTTGCGGGCGGATGTGACTCCGGCGGGGTTTCATGCCCAGGTGCTCGGCCCCGGCGGAGCGGTTTATGTGGACCCGGCCTATCGCGGGGACACGGAATTTTATGTCAGCTACCGGCGCGCGGATCAGGCGCGGGAGGCGGAAGCGTTCCAATGTCTGGTGCCCGGCGGCGAAGCTGTCCCCGGGGCCGTGCCGCGCGCCGCGGGCGAGCGCACCCTGTTTGGGGCGACGCTGCGGACCTACCGGCTGGCGTGCGCGGCGACGGGGGAATACACCCAGTTCCATGGCGGCACGGTGGCGCTGGGGCAGGCGGCCATCGTCACCGCCATTAACCGCATCAACGGCATCTACGAGCGGGAAATCGCGGTGCGCCTGATCCTGGTGGCCAACAATGACCTGTTGGTGTTCACCAGCCCGGGCAGCGACCCCTACACGAACGACGACGGGTTCACCATGCTCGGGCAGAACCAGACGACGGTGAACAACATTATCGGCCCGGCCAATTACGACATCGGGCATGTCTTCAGCACGGGCGGCGGCGGCGTGGCGTCGCTGGGCAGCGTGTGCAGCAACGCGCGCAAGGCGCAGGGCGTGACGGGCAGTTCGTCGCCCACGGGGGACAGCTTTTGGGTGGATTATGTGGCGCATGAACTGGGCCACCAATTCGGGGCCAACCACACGTTCAACAGCACCTCCGGTTCCTGTGGCGGAGGCAACCGCAACGCCTCGACCGCCACCGAGCCGGGCAGCGGCTCAACGATCATGGCCTACGCGGGCATTTGCGCGCCGAACAATCTCCAGCCCAACAGCGACGCCTATTTTCACGCCAGCAACCTGGCCGAGATTTTCGCGTTCCTCAACGGCGGCGGCGGCGCCTGCGCGGCCAACGTGCCCACCGGCAACGCCGCCCCCGGCGTGGACGCCGGACCGGCTTACGTCATTCCGGCGCGGACGCCCTTCGCCCTGACCGCCACCGCCGCCGACCCGAACGGCGACGCGCTGACCTACTGCTGGGAACAGATGGACATTGGCCCCGCCCAGGCCTTGAACGATCCCGACAACGGGGCCAGCCCCCTGTTCCGCACGTTTTCTCCCACCAACAGCCCGACCCGGTTTTTCCCGCGCCTGGGCAGCGTCCTGGCCAACACCAACTGGAACCAGGAAAAGCTGCCCGGGTTGAACCGCACGATGAAATTCCGCGTGACCGTCCGCGACAACCGCGCGGGCGGCGGCGGCGTGGCGGACGCCGACACGACCGTCACGGTGGTGAGCAATGCCGGGCCGTTCGTGGTGACCGCGCCCAACACGGCCGTCACCTGGTCCAACGTCCAGACGGTGACCTGGGACGTGGCGGGCACGGCAGCGGCACCCGTCAACACGGCGGGGGTGAACATTTACCTCTCCACCAACGGGGGCCTGGAGTTTCCTTTTCTGCTGGCCAGCAACGCGCCCAACACCGGCGCCGCCGAGGTGACGTTGCCACCGCTGACCTCCACCCGGTCCCGCATCAAAGTGGAGGGCGCGGGGAATGTGTTCTACGACGTGTCCGACGTGAACTTCACCGTGGTGCCGGGCCTGCCGATTCCGCTCGTGGTCGTCGAGCGCGGCGCCGTGCTGCTCGAATCCTGCCCGCCCGGCAACCAGAACGTGGACCCCGGCGAGACGGTCACGATGGAACTGCGCTTCCGCAACATCGGCCTCGCCGCCACGACCAATCTCGTCGCCACCCTGCTGGCCACCAACGGGGTGCTCGCGCCCGGCCCGGCGCAAACTCTCGGAGTGATCGCGCCGGGCGCCAGCCTCACCCGCGCCTTCACCTTCACCGCGTCCGGCCCCTGTTCCAGCAACGTCAACGCGCGGGTCCGGCTCACGGACAACGCCGCCGGGCTGGGGCAGCCGACCGTGCCGATTCCCCTCGGCAGCCCCGTGGTGGTCACCCAGCACTTCACCAGCACCGCGCCGATCACCATCAACACGTTCGGCCCCGCGTTGCCGTATCCCGGCAAGGTCAACGTGGCCGGGGTCGCGGGGAACGTCATCAAGACCATCATTCGGCTCAACGGCCTGTCGCATACCCGCGTCTCGGACATTGCCGTGCTGGCCGAAGGCCCCGCCGGGCAGACCGTCATGTTGCTCGGCTATCCGGGGGCCGCCACCGCCAGCGGGGCCGAACTGGTGTTTGACGATGACGCCACCGGTCCCGTGCCCGGCGGCGGCGGCACGCTGCCCTCCGGCACCTGGCTGCCCACCGACAACAGCGCGCCACCGCTGGCGGCACCGGCTCCGGCGGGACCCTACGGTTCCAGTGTCAAAGCCCTCGGGGCCACCCCGAACGGCGAGTGGAAACTCTACGTGCAGGATTTCCTGAGTCCGCGAGGCGGTTCGCTTCCGGGGGGATGGACGGTGACGTTGGTGACCTCGAACCGGGTCTGCTGCACGGCGTTTCCGCCGCCCACGCTGGCGGCCACCACCGTGTCCGGCAACGCCGCTCAATTGCGCTGGCTCACCTTGCCCGGAGTGAACTACCAGGTGGAATTCCGCACCAATCTTGTGCTGGGGGCCTGGGCCAACCTCGGCCCGGTCATCACCGGCGCGGGGGGCGAAACCAATTTCACCGACCCGTCCGCCTCCTCGCCGGAGCGCTACTATCGCGTTCGGCTGGTGCCGTGAGGCGGCCTGGTGCCGGGAGCGGGACAAACGGGCCGGGACGCATTGCGCAACGGCGGCCCGGGGGCGATACTCGCCGCCATGAACCGCTCCCGTCCGCTCAATTCGGTGGCCAGGGCGCCCGCCGTCGGCTTGGTCCTCGGTGCCCTGCTTTCAGCGCTCACGGGCTGCCGTGACCCGGCTGCGGACACCTCCGGTCTGTCGCCATCCGCGAACCCGCCGGAAAGCGTCGCAACCGACTGGCCGGAGTTCCGGGGGAATCCCGCGTTGACCGGTGTGGCCCCGGGCGAACTGCGCCTGCCGCTGCGGCTGCGCTGGTCGTTCAAAACCGGCGGGCCGGTCAAATCCTCGGCGGTCGTGGCCGACGGTCGCGTGTTCATCGGCTCGGATGATCAGCACATCTACGCACTCGACCTGAAAACCGGCGCCAAAGTCTGGTCCTTCAAGACCGGCGGCCCGGTGGAAGCGCCGCCGCTCCTGCTCGGCGGGCGCGTCATCGTGGGCGCGGGCGACGGCCAGTTGCACGCGCTCGGCGCGGCGGATGGCCAGCCGCACTGGAGCTATGCGACGGGCGACAAGATTCTCGCGGCGGCGAACTGGTTCGTGCGGGACGGCGTGACGAACGTGCTCGCGGGCAGTTACGACTACCGGCTGCATTGCGTGGATTTTGCGACCGGGCGGAGCAACTGGGTTTATGAGACGGGCAACTACATCAACGGCGCGCCCGCCATCGCCGATGGGCGCGCCTGGGTGGGCGGGTGCGACGCAGTGCTGCACGGCGTGAACCTGGCGAACGGCGCGCGGCTGGCCGAGATTCCGGCGGGGGCGTATGTGGCGGCGTCCGTGGCGCTGGCGGACGGACGGGCGTATTACGGCCATTATGAAAGCCGCTTCCTCGCGGTGGACCTGGCGCGCGGCGAACCGGCGTGGACGTTTCGCGACCGCAGCTTTCCCTACATGTCGGCGGCGGCGGTGACGGCGGACCGGGTGCTGTTTGGCGGGCGCGACAAACGGCTGCATTGCCTGAACCGCGCCGATGGCCGCGTGATCTGGCAGTTTGCCACGCGCGGCAAGGTGGACAGTTCGCCCGTCGTCGTGGGGGACAAGGTGGTGGTCGGCTCCGATGATGGCCGGTTGTATGTTGTCGCCCTGGCGGACGGGAGCGAGCTGTGGTCTTACGAAATGGGCCGGGCCGTGGGCGGCTCGTCCCCCGCCATTGCCGCCGGGCACGTCATCATCGGCAACGAGGATGGCTGCGTGTATGCCTTCGGCCCGGCGCCGGAGTGAAGCCGTCGGGAGAATTCTGCTTGCCTCCGGCGCGGCCAGCGTGGATTTGAAGCGGTGGCAGCCCGGGAACCGCTTCCGAAGCCTGCCGTGCAACGCCAACCAAACTGAAGCTCATCCCCATGACCCGTTTAATGACGTCGGTTTCGCTGCTGGCCGTCGGCCTGGCTGCCATGCCCTTGCGCGCGGCGGAGAACGAAGTTGAAACCCTGCGCCGCCAGTTGGGCGAATTGCAGGCGCAGTTCGAGCGCTCGATGCGCCAGCAACGCGAGCAAATCGAGGCGCTCCAACGCCAGCTCGACGCCCTCCAAAGGCCCGCCGCGACCCCGGTGGCCGAAGCCCCGTCCGGCGCCGTTGCGCCCGCCGCCCGCCCGGCGGCCGAGCCGCAGCGTGCGTGGCGGCCCACGGATCCCATCCGCATCGGTTCCGGCACCGCTTATGCCGACGTGGGCGTAGTGGCGACGTTTGCCGTGGGTGGCTCGACGGCGGAGGACATCGAGGGCGGCACCCAGTTGGGCGGACACGATCCGAACCAGCGCGGGTTCACCGTGCAGAACGTCGAGTTGAACCTCCAGGGTGCGGTGGACCCTTATTTTCGCGGCACGGTGAACCTGCTCTTCCAGTTGGACTCCGGCGGTGAATCGTTCACCGAGCTGGAGGAGGCGTGGCTGGAGACCATCGCGCTGCCGGCCAACCTGCAACTCCGCGTCGGCCAGTTCCTGAGCGAGTTTGGCCGCATCAACACGCAGCACCCGCACCAATGGGGCTTCGTGGATGTGCCGCTGGTGGCGGGCCGGTTCCTCGGCCCGGACGGGTTGCGCAATCCGGGCGCGCGGCTGTCATGGCTGGCGCCGACGCCGTTCTACTCGGAACTCTTTTTGGGGGTGCAAAACAGCCAGGGCGAAACGGCGGCGGGTTTTCGCGGCGGCGAGGATCACCACGGCGGGGACGCGGGGGAACTGCCCTTCGGCTTCCGGCATGCGGACAACGACCGGGGCGTGCATTCGGCGGGCGACCTGCTGTTCACGCCGCGCTGGGCGACGTCGTTCGAGGTGACGCAGAATCAGACTTTGCTGGCGGGCGTCTCGGCGGCGTTTGGCCCGAACGCCTCGGGCGAAAGCGGCGACACCCGCACGGAGATTTACGGCGTGGACCTGACGTGGAAATGGAAGTCCCCCAACCACCAGCGCGGCTTCCCGTTCGTGGCGTGGCAGACGGAGGCGATGTTGCGGCGTTACGAACTCGGAGAGTTCGACTGGGCTGAAGTGGCGGCGGGCGAACCGCGCGTGGTGGATGCGGGAGCTGCGCCGGCAGTGCTCGCCGCGGAACGCGTGAAGGACTGGGGCCTTTACAGCCAGTTGTTGTGGGGGTTCAAGCCGGGTTGGGTGGCCGGGCTGCGCGCCGATTATCTGACCAGCGAACGCGCCGCCTACGAACAGGCCGGCCTGTTCTGGGACGACGGCAGCGGCACATTGACGCCGCTGGGCCGCGACCCGCAGCGCGACCGCCGCTGGCGGCTCTCGCCCAACCTGACGTGGTATCCGAGCGAGTTCTCGAAAATCCGGCTGCAATACAATTTCGACGACCGGCGCGAACTGGGCGAGGACCACTCGGTGTGGCTGCAGTTCGAGTTCCTGCTGGGGGCGCACGCGGCGCACAAGTTCTGAAGCGGGAAACGTGACGCGTGAGCCAGCCCATGCGGGCAAAACGAACATGAGCGCGAAGCAATCCGGCGGGTGGTGGCCGGGGGCCGTTGTGGCGCTGGCGCTGGGCGCGGCGCCGGCGGGGGCGCAGTTGAACGTCGTCGCGACCACGCCGGATCTGGCGGCGATCGCGCGGGTGGTGGGCGGGACAAACCTCAACCTGACCACGCTGGCGCGGCCCACGGAGGACCCGCATTTTGTCGAGCCGCGGCCGAGCTTCATCGTGAAGCTGAACCAGGCGGACGCGCTGATTCACGGCGGCGTGGACCTCGAAGCCGGCTGGCTCAAGCCGCTGATCGGCGGCACGCGCAATCCGCGCATCGTTTCCGCCGCGCGCGGCAACGTGCGCTGCTGCGAGGGTGTGACCCTGCGCGAGGTGCCGGCGGAACTGGACCGCAGCCAGGGGGACATTCACGCGGGCGGCAATCCGCATTACCTCACGGACCCGGCCAACGCGCGCATCGTGGCCAAGCATCTGGCGGAGGCCTTCACGGAGCTGGATCCGAGGCACGCGGCCGCCTATGCCACCAACGCGGCGCGGTTCATCGCCGACCTGGACGCGCGGCTGCCGCAGTGGGAGGCAAAGCTCGCGCCGTTTCGCGGACGACATCTGGTGGCCTACCACAATTCGTGGCCCTACTTCGCCGCGCGGTTCGGGTTGAACATCGAAATCTTCCTCGAACCCAAGCCCGGCATTCCGCCGTCGCCCGCGCATCTCGCGGCGGTGATGACGCGGATGAGGGATACCGGCGCGCGCGTCATCATCGTGGACCCGTATTTGAACCGGCGGACGGCGGAGACGGTGGCCCGCCGGACGGGCGGACGGGTGGTGGACGTGGCCCAATTTCCCGGCGGCGTGAAGGGCACCGAAGCCGGGTATCTCGAATTGATGGATTACCTCGTGAACACGCTTGCCCGGGCGCTGGCGGAAACCGCCGGAGACGCGCCATGAGCGGCAGCGCGGACCTCATCCCGGGCTGGAACGAATGGTTCAGCGTGATGGGCTGGCCGCTGGTGGCGTGTCTGGTGTTGCCCGGCATCCTGGTCTATTACGGCCTGCACATCATCCGGCGCGAAGTCATCTTCGTTGACCTGGCGCTGGCGCAGGTGGCCACGCTCGGCACCTGTGTCTGCCTGTTCCTCGGCCACGAAGCGGATGAATGGCATGGCTATGCGTGGTCGCTGGGCTTCACCCTGGCGGGGGCGTTGCTCTTCACTTTTACCCGCTCGGGGCGGGGCGCGCGGGTGCCGCAGGAGGCGCTCATCGGCATCGTATATGTCGTGGCCGCCGCCGCCGGCATCCTGCTGTTGAGCAAAAGCCCGCACGGCAAGGAAGAGTTGCAACGCACGCTCGTGGGCGACCTGTTGACCGTCTCGCCGGGGCAGATTGGGCGCGTGGCAGCGTTGTTCGCGCTGATCGGGCTGGCGCACTTCATTTTCCGGCGGCAGTTCATCGCTTTGTCCTTCGCGCCCGAGACCGCGGTGCGGCAGGGCTTGCGGCTGCGCGCGTGGGATTTTTTTTTCTACGCCATGTTCGGCCTGGTGGTGACGAGCTATGTGCAGGTGGGCGGCGTGCTGCTGACGTTTTCGTATCTCATCGTCCCGGCGGTATGCGCGAATTACCTCGCGCGCGGCCTGCTGGTGATGCTCGGCGTGGGCTGGGGGGTGGCGACGCTGGGCGGGTTGGGCGGCCTGGCGGCGGCTTACCGGCTGGACCTGCCGACCGGCGCGGCGGTGGTATGCGTCCTGGGCCTGTTGCTGCTGGGGGTCGCCACGGTGACGCGCTGGGGATGGCGGGGAAGGTGAGTCGTCCACGGCCCGCGCTTTCCTCGTTGTCTGGCGGCTCCGCCGGCACCGGGACGCCGCTGCGCGTGGTGGCCGGCCCAAAAAAAGCCCGCCATTGCTGGCGGGCTGAAAGCATCCCCACCCGTGCCGTGTGCAACAGTTCCTTTGAACTGCTTGGGTCTAAAATGGAACGCGCCGGTGGAATTTCGACTTCCAATGAAGGCCTGTCGGCCATCAACCGAGCGGGTGTCCCATGTCTGCAATTTACGGTCAAAGGACGTGGTTTCCAATCACGAGCGCAGGCAGGGAAATTGTCAAAAGAGCGGCGCGATTCCGGCAGTCCTTCTTTTTCGCGCTGACGGTGCCAACTCTCGGCTTTCCCGCCGTCCGGCTCAAGAAAATTTTCGCCGCCGCAAAAAATCCCCCCGGATTCCAGCCCGAAAAATCTGGCCTCCAGCGGTGTCCGGGGGAAACTCCGCGCATGAATGATGCCGCCGCGCCTGCGGGCGCCTCCGTTCCGGGCACGGACCGCCAACGCCCGTTTCACCTGCCGTTGGAGGGCTTCAAGGGCACCCCCGAGGAAATCGAGCGCCAGTGGTTCGAGCAGGTGTATCGGGGGCGCGGCGACGTGATGAAGCAGTTGACGGCGCGGGCGCTGGTGATCGGCATGTTGCTCGGGGCGGTGTTGTCGCTGACGAATCTTTACATCGGCCTGAAGGCGGGGTGGGGGTTCGGCGTGGCCATCACGGCGTGCATTTTGTCCTACGCGATCTGGACCACGCTGCTCAAAGTGCGGCTGGCGCGGACGCCGATGACGGTGCTGGAAAACAACTGCATGCAGTCGGCGGCGAGCGCGGCGGGTTACTCGACGGGCGGCACGCTGATCTCGGCGTTTGCCGCCTACATCATTTTGAACGGGCAGCCGTTGCCGTTCGGGCTGACGCTGGGCTGGGTGTTCTTCCTCGCGGTGCTTGGGGTGACGATGGCGGTGCCGATGAAGCGACAGATGATCAACATCGAGCAACTGCGCTTCCCCAGCGGCATCGCGGCGGCGGAGACCTTGCAGGCCTTGCATTCCCACGCGGGCAAGGGCCTGCGCGCGGCGAAGGCGCTGGGCCTCGCGGGCATCATCGCGGCGGTGGACAAGTTCTGGGCCGAAGGGCTGACGCTGTTGGGCAAGACGGCGGCGGCGTTTTCCAGCGCGTCGCTCTTGCAAAAACTGCACGAACTCATCCTCGGCTCCGGCACTTACAAGCTCATGGCTGGTCGCTCGCTGGTGATTTCGTGGGACATGATCTTTGTGGCGGCGGGGGCGCTGACGGGCCTGCGGGTGTGCGCCACGATGCTGGTGAGCGGAACGGTTTGCTGGGCCATTTTTGTGCCGGCATTGCAGGCGAACGGCGTCATCTCCCAGGCAGGCGGGTTCCGCGAGACGGTGCAATGGACGTTGTGGGGCGGCACGGCGTGCATGGTGACTTCCGGGCTGCTGTCGCTGGCCTTGCAATGGCGCACGACGGCGCGGGCATTTCACGGGCTGGGCGCGGTGTTTTCGCGGCGGCCCCCGGTGAAGAATTCACCCGAAAGCATCGAGACGCCGATGTCGTGGTTCCTGGCGGGGCAGTTGATTTCTTTGGTTGCGCTGGCGTGGCTGGCGCAGCGGTCGTTTGGGATGCCCTACTGGGAGAGCGCGCTGGCGGTGGGGCTGTCGTTTCTGCTGGCCGTGGTGGCGTGCCGGGTGACAGGCGAAACGGACACCACACCCATCGGGGCGATGGGCAAGGTGACGCAGCTCACTTTTGGCGCGGTCAGTCCCGGCAACGTCAACGTCAACCTCATGGCCGCGAACATCACCGCCGGCGCGGCCGGCTCGGCGGCGGATTTGCTGACCGATTTGAAGAGCGGCTACCTGCTGGGCGCGCATCCGCGGAAACAATTTCTCGCGCAGTTCTCCGGCATTTTCATCGGGACGATTGTGACGGTTTCGACGTTCCGGCTGCTCGTGCCGGATGCGTCCGCACTGGGCGGCGAAAAATTCCCCGCGCCCGCGGCGCAGACCTGGAGCGCGGTGGCGCAGGCATTGAGCCAGGGCATCGGCGCGCTCGAACCGGTCAAAAAGTGGTCCATCCTCTGGGGCGGCGTCCTGGGCATCCTGTTGAGCCTGCTGCCCAAGCTGTTTCCGCGCCGGGCCGCTTGGCTGCCGTCGGCGGCGGCGTGCGGGCTGGCTTGGGTGTTTCAATGGTATTACAGCGTGCTGTTCTTCCTGGGGGCGATCATCGGCTGGATCATCGAGCGCAAGTGGCCGGCGACGGCGAAGGAATTCACGTTCCCGGTGGCGTCGGGCATTATTGCGGGCGGTTCGCTGATGGGCGTGGCGCTGGTCTTCATGGAGAACGGGCCGGAGATTGTCCGGCAGTTTTTCCGTCGTTGATTGTTGAGCGGCAGGGGGTTGGGAATTGGGTTCAATTCCACGGCCCGGCGCGTTATAGTCCCCCCATGCTTCGCGTGCTTCACGCTGTGTGGCCGTGGCTCCAACCCGGAGGCCGGGGGTGATCCGCAGCCTTTTCCAGAGCGTTCCGCGGGAATCAAGACCGCGCCGGCAGGAAGTGGATCTGCGGCTGGTTCCGCTGGGTTTCGCCGCTGTGATCGCGGTGGGCGCGGCGTTGCTGGCGTTGCCGTGGACGCATCAGCCGGGCAAGGAACTGGGCACGCTGGACGCGGTGTTTCTGGCCACCTCGGCCACCTGCGTCACCGGCCTCGTCACGGTCAACGTCGCCGAGACCTTGAACACCTTTGGCCATCTGGTGCTGCTGGTCCTGATCCAACTGGGGGGCATCGGCATCGTGACGGCGGGCATGTTGCTGGCCCTGGCGGCGGGTCGCCGGTTGTCGCTGGCGGACGAGCAGACCATCCGTGCCACGTTGGGGCGGTTGCGGGAGGCCCGGCCCCGCGACGTATTCATCTATTCCTGCATCTTCGTCCTGTTGTTGGAACTGGCCGGGGCGGTCGCGATGTTTGTGGCGATGACACGCGTGGAGGTCGGGCGCGACCCGGGTGCGGTGGCCTGGGAGGCGGTGTTTCACTCGGTCAGCGCCTTCTGCAACGCCGGCATCTCCACCTACCCGGAGGGAATGATGCGGTGGCGGCACGCGCCTTTGGTGGTGCTGGTGGTGGCCCTGCTGATTGTGGCGGGCGGCATCGGGCTGATGACCTTGATCAACCTGCGCTACTATTACTTTTGGCGGCGGGATCCGCGACGGCGCGGGCGGCTGACGCTGGGCACGCGGCTGTGCATCGCCAGCGCGCTGCTCCTGCTCGTGGTGGGAACGGTGGCGGTCTGGGGCTTCGAGTGGGGCGATACGCTGCAGGGGCATCCGTGGCCGGAGCAATTGCTGTGGGCGTTTTTCCATTCCACTTCCGCCCGCACGGCCGGCTTCAATCTCGTGGACGTGGGGACCATGAACCCCGCGACGTTGCTCATCACCATCGGCCTGATGTTCATCGGGGGTGCCCCCGGCTCCACGGCCGGGGGGCTGAAAACAGTCACGGTGGTGGTCTTGCTGCTGACGGCGTGGTCGGCCTTGCGGCGGCGGGACGAGGTGGAATGCTGGGGGCGCCGGCTGCCGCCGCGGATTTCGTTCGTGGCAACGATGCTGCTGTTGTTCGCAGGGCTTACGATCGTGGCGGGCGTCGGGCTGTTGATGCTGACCGAGAACCAGCAGCCCGCCTCGCGGACGGCACACGGCTGGCTGGGGATTGTTTTCGAGGTGGTGTCCGCCTTTTGCACCACGGGCCTCAGCACCGGCGTGACGCCGCTTTTGACGCCCCCCGGCAAGGTGATTATCATCGCGCTCATGTTCACCGGGCGGCTCGCGCCGCTGTTGCTGGCGCTTTACCTGGTCCGCCCGCCGGAACGCCGGCCCGTGCGACCGCCGTTGGAGGAAGTGGCCCTCGGCTGAACCCCCTTTCGAAATTATGGCACAACGCATTGTCATCCTCGGCGCCGGCCGGTTCGGCGTGGACCTCGCCGCGCGGCTGTCGGAATTCGGCTGCGACGTTTTGCTCTGCGACAAAAACGCCGACCGCGTCGCCGACCTCAGCCAGGACGGCTACAACGCCGTCGAACTTGACGCCGAGGACGAGGGCGCGCTCAAGGAGGCCGGCGTGACCGAGGCCGACGCGGTCGTCGTCAGCATTGGCGAGAACATGCAGGGCAGCATTCTCACCACGCTGTTGTTGCGCGAACTCAAGGTCAAGCGCCTCATCTGCCGCGCGATGGACGCCAAGCACGCCACCGTGCTCGAGAAACTCGGCGCGGACCTCGTCATTCTTCCGTCCCGGGACATGGCCTACCGGCTGGCCGAGCGGTTGCGCGACAACGCCGGCAGCGACCGCCAGGAATTGTGCGGCGATTACCAGCTCGCGCAGGTCCGCGCCGGCCCGCCGTTGCATGGCCGCACCCTCGCCGAAGCCGCGTTGCGCGAAACCTACGGCGTGAACGTCGTCCTCGTCACCCGGCCCGGGCGGGGCGGCCGCACCGACGCGCTGGAACCCAGGCCCGACCTCCGGATGGCGCTGCACGACCTCCTCTTTGTTGCGGGGCTGCGCGAGAAGATCAACAAATTCGAGCGCGAGTGCGGCCTGCCCGAGTAGCGCGGCATGAAACCGCCCTCCGTCATGGTCGTGGCCGGCGAAGCCAGCGGCGACACCCTCGCGGCGGAACTCGTCGCCGCCCTGCGCCGTGAATGGACGGCGCGCAACGCGGACGCTTCCGCCGACGCCCAGCCCCTCCGCACCGGCCTCGAACCGCGCTTTTTCGGCGCCGGCGGGCCGCGCATGGCCGCGGCCGGCGTCGCGCTGGCGTTCGACCTTACCCGGCATTCGGTCATCGGATTGAGCGAGGCGGCGCGGCAGGTGTTCAAATTTCACCGCCTGTTGAACCGGTTGCTGCGGCTGGCCCGCGAACGACAGCCCGACCTGCTGGTGTGCGTGGATTTCCACGGCTTCAACGGACGGCTCGCCGCCGGCGTCCGCCGACTCGCCCGGCGGCGGCGCGGCGCGTTCAACAATTGGAGCCCCCGCATCGCGCAGTTTGTGTCGCCCCAAGTGTGGGCGTCACGTCCGGGCCGAGCCGCGCGCATGGCGGAAACACTGGACCTGTTGCTCGCCATTTTCCCCTTCGAGCCGGCCTGGTATGCGGCGCGCGTGCCGCAACTGCGCGTCGAGTTCGTCGGCCATCCGATGGTCGGACGATTCGCGTCGGCCGCCCGGCGCGCGGCGGATGCCCCCCCCGGCCCCATTGTTCTGCTGCCGGGCAGCCGGGCCGATGAAGTGCGGCGGCATCTGCCGCTTGTGGCGGAGACGGCGCGGCGCATCGCCGCGGCACGTCCGGGGTCGCGGTTCGTGGCGGTGGCCCCGGACCCGGCGCTGGGCGACGAACTGCGGGCAGGGTTGCGGTCCCTGGGGACCGCTGCGGCGGTCCAGGTGGGCGACATTCCGTCCGCGTTACGCGGCGCGGAACTGGCCCTCTCCAAAACGGGCACGGTGCTGATGGAATGCGCGTGGTTCGGCGTGCCGGCGGTGACGTTCTACAAAACCTCGTGGCCCACATATTGGATTGGCCGACGTATCATCCGGGTGAAGTGGATTTCGATGCCGAACATTCTCGCCAACGAACCATTGTTTCCCGAGTTCGTTCAGGCGGAGGCGACGGCGGAAAACCTCACGCGGGCCGCGCTGGAACTTTTGAGCGACGCCGCCCGGCGCGCGACGGTGCGGGCGCGGCTGGCGGAGGTCGTGGCCTCCCTCGGGCCGCCCGGCGCCTCGGAACGCGCGGCGCGTCACCTCGCGGATTTGCTGGCCGAACCGCCACGTTGACCCTTGCTGTTGGGGCCTTCAGCGAATGCCGCGCGCTGAAAGGGGGGCGCGCCACGGGCGACGCCGCCCCCATTTGCGTTGTCACCGGGGTTTGCGGCACCACAGGCTCTGTGGCTGAAATGAACCCGAACTCCGAAATCGAAATGGCCGTTCGGAGGCGAGGCAGCCGTGTGGCGGCAGGCCTCCTTGCCTGACGCTGCCAGCTTCGGAATTCGGGTTAAACGAAGTCCGAAAGCCGTCCGGCACCGTCAGCACGGGGGTTGGGGACGGCAATGGCGGGTTGGCAAAGCAAGAACCACGCGCGAAGCGCGTGGTATTGAATCTGTCCCCTTTAAGGTAATCCCTTTCGGGAAATCAGAGGTGCCCCCGCATTTGTCCCACCCGGCATGGCAAACAGGGGCATGAAAAAACTCTTCGCGTCAAAGGCACGAGTCGCCGACGCTGCTGGCCGCCGGTTTTCAGCTGCTTTCGCCGAGGCTTTCGGCCCGAGGCGGCCCGCCTTGCCCAAGCGCCGCGGGCACCGGCCACGCGTGCCGCTGGCCAAGGTGCTCCCGGCCCTGGTCTTCCATGGCATGAACGCCGCCGGCACTTTCGCCCAGCATTTCACCCAACTCTTCGCGGATGACTCCCTGGCCGACAGTTCGTTGAGTGAGCGCCGCACCCGTCTGCCCCGGGAGGTCTTTACCGAGTTGACCCGCCTGGGCCTGCCCCGAAGGCTTTCGGGGCAGGCGGCTGGTCGCTCTGGATGGCACGCAGTTCAGCCTGCCCCACACGCCGCCAATCAAAGCCACGGCGCGCAAGGCCAAAAGCCGTCGCGGTCGCGCTGCCTTTGCCAAGCTCACCACCCGGGTGCGGCTCGAACTGGGGCTGCACGGTCCGCTGGCCGCGCCATCGGCCGGGGCGGCCAGTCCGAATGGGCGCTGGCGCTGGAGTTGTTGGCGCAACTGCCGGCCCGCGCGCTGCTGTTGGCCCGCGCGCTCCTGGCGTGCGAACGGGCGCGCGCGGCGGCGCGAGTCACGCCGGTGTTGCGCGTGAGTTGCATCAAGACGTTGGAACGGATGCGAGCGTGGTGGCTGACGCTGGCCCCCCGGGGTGACGTGTTGAGCGCACAGCAGAAGCAACAACTGACGGAGAAGTTTCCGGCCTTTGCGGGCCGGTGGTGTGTGACGCGGCGACGGAAGCCGCCCCGCAGTTGTCTGCGGGCGGTGCGCCAACCGGTCCGCGGCGGGCCCGGCTGCGCCGCAAGCCATCGGGGACAGGCCCGGTGCATTTCAAAACCCTTTGACCATGATTTCCCGAAAGGCATTAAGGCCAATCCCCATTTTTCCAATGGCCACGCCGCCGCCGTCGCGTGTAGGCTGGCCGCACCACTATGACGATTGCCGACCAGGTTCGCGCCGCCGGCGTTGTCGGGGCGGGAGGTGGGGGGTTCCCTGCGCACGTCAAACTCGCCGCCCGGGCCGACACCCTCATCGCCAACGGCGCGGAGTGCGAACCGCTCCTGCACAAGGACGCCGCCGCGATGGAGCATTTCTCCGCGCAAGTCGTGAAGGGCATGTTGCTCGCGATGGAAGCCACGGGGGCAAAGGAGGGCATCGTTGGGATCAAGGCGAAGAAGCAGGGCGCGGTGAAGGCCATGACCGACGCCTGCCAGGGCACGCCGCTCCGCGTGCATCCGCTGGGCGACTATTATCCCGCCGGTGACGAATACGATCTCGTCCACGAAACCACGGGTCGGCTGATTCCGCCCGCGGGCATCCCCATCCACGTCGGTTGCGTGGTGAACAATGTGGAGACGTTCATCAACATCGCCGCCGCCGCCGAGGGCAGGCCGGTCACGCACAAGCTCGTCACGCTCGCGGGCGCGGTGAAACATCCCGTCACGCTCCGGGCGCCCATCGGAACAACCTATCGCGAAGCCATCACCACGGCGGCGGGCGGTTTCGCCTGCGCCGACCCGGCGCTGGTGCTGGGCGGCTTGATGATGGGCCGTTTGAGCCTCGATCTCGACGAGCCGATCACCAAGACCAGCACGGGCGTCGTGGTGCTGCCGCAATCGCATCATTACGTCGAACGAAAGCTGCGTCCCGCGAAGGCGCAGGCCGCCATCGGCAAATCCGCGTGCGACCAGTGCCGTTATTGCACCGAGTATTGCCCACGCTTCCTGCTCGGCTACGACGTGCAGCCGCACGCGGTGATGCGCAGCCTTGCGTTCACCGGGACGGGCGCCGATTACTGGAATCCACTCGCCTCGCTCTGCTGCTCCTGCGGTCTCTGCACGCTCTACGCCTGCCCGGAGGAATTGTATCCCAAGGAGGCCTGCGACGATTCCAAGGCCGCCATGCGCCAGGCGAACCAGAAGTGGACCGGCCCCACGACCGTGAAGCCGCATCCGATGCGCGATGGCCGTCGCGTGCCGATCCAGTCGTTGATGAAGAAACTCGACATCCGGGACTACGACGCGCCAGCGCAGTTCGAGCCGATCGAGTTGCAGCCGCGCCGCGCCGTGCTGCCGTTGAAGCAGAACGCCGGCTCGCCCACCAACCCGCTGGTGAAGGCCGGCGACAAGGTGAGCACCGGTCAGAAGATCGGTGAGATGCCGGATAAGGCGCTGGGGGCGCCGCTCCACGCGCCGTTCGCGGGCACGGTGGAGTCGGTGACGGAGAAGCAGATCATTTTGGTGCGGTGACGCAGCGCAGACCTCCAGGTCTGCTGTATCGCCGTTTTCCAAATCGGCGGGGCGGGGAAACGATGAACGCGCCGGAATCGCGGACGGCCAGCGGGTTTGGAAACCCGCGACACGACAGGTTGGAACTTTGCGCTACGGCGGTTGGGGTGACCGACGTTGAACTGACTTCAGCTATGAACGACAAAGCGGTTGGTCTGATTGAACTTTCGAGCATCGCGGCGGGCTTCGAGGTCTGCGACACGATGCTCAAGGCCGGCAGCGTGCGGCTCTTGCTCTCGCGCTCCATCTGCTCCGGCAAATACATGGTGCTCATCGGCGGCTCGCCCGCCGACGTGAAAGCCGCCGTGGCCGCCGGTTGCGACGCGTCGAACGGCTGCCTCATTGACTCCACCGTCATCGCAAACATCCACCCGGAAGTGTTCACCGCCATCGGCCGCAGCACGGTGGTGCCGCCGGGACACAAGGGCGCGCTCGGCGTGATCGAATCGTTCAACATCGCGACGCTCATCTGCGCGGCGGACGCGGTGGTGAAGGCGGCGAACGTGCAGTTGCTCGAGGTGCGGCTGGCGATGGCTCTCGGCGGCAAGGCATTCTGCACCTTCACCGGCGACGTGAGCGCCGTGCAATCCGCGATGCAAGCCGGCCGCAAAGTTCTCGCCGCCGCCGGTGTGCTCGTGAACGCAACGGTCATTTCCCGTCCGCATCCCGACGTGTATCGCGAGGTGATTTAGCCCGGCTTCCGGGTTTGGTCATCCAGTCCGGGCCGGGCAACCCCTTGACGCCGCCCGGGGAAAGGGCTTGTCGCGCCCGGGGCGCGGGGCAGAATGCGGCCACGGGCCTGTAGCTCAGCGGTTAGAGCAGGCGACTCATAATCGCTTGGTCCCCGGTTCGAATCCGGGCAGGCCCACCAACTTCCCCTCGCGCCCGCCGCCCGCCTCGCGCATCCTTCCCGCATGGCGCTGCCTGCTGATTACCACATGCACACGCCGTTGTGCCGCCACGCCACGGGTGAGCCGACGGAATACGCCGCCCACGCCGTCCGGCTGGGGTTGAGCGAAATCGGCTTCTCCGATCACGCACCCATGAGGGAGGACGACTTCGACGACTGGCGCATGCGGCTTGACCAACTGGACGAATACGTCGCCCAAGTGCGTCAGGCGCAACGCCACCATCCGCAACTGGCCATCCGCCTCGCGCTGGAAGTGGATTACCTGCCCGACCGCGTGGCCTGGATCCGCGCGCTCGCCGCGCGGCATCCGTGGGACTACTTCATCGGCTCGGTGCACTACGTCTCGGGCGGCTGGGACATTGACAGCCCGTTCAAGCGCGACTTGTGGAAACGCTGCGACGTGAACGCGGTGTGGCGGGAATACTTTGAACGGCTCACGCAGGCGGCGGCCTCGGGCCTGTTTGAAATCATCGGCCACGCCGACCTGCCAAAAAAATTCGGCCACCGGCCCACGGCAGACCTGACCCCGGAGCATGAGCGATTCCTCGCCGCTTGCCGCGCCACGGACACCGCCATCGAACTGAACACCGCCGGGCTGCGGAAGGACTGCCGCGAAATTTACCCCGCGCGACCGCTGTTGGAACTAGCCCGGGCGAAGGGCGTGGCCATCACGTTCGGTTCGGATGCGCACGCGCCGGGGGAAGTGGGCGCGGATTTTGCGGCAGCGGTCGCACTGGCGCGTAGCGCCGGCTTCACCCACACGCGCCGGTTTGCCGGACGGCGCAAAATGGAAGTGGACCTGGCTTGAACCCGAATTCCGAAATCGAAATGGCCGTTCGGAGACGAGGCAGCGGTGTGGCGGCGGGCCTCCCTGCCGGCCGCGGAGCCGGGCTTCCCAGCCGGGCGGAAAAAACCTCCGAAGGCCCGCGGTCAAAGACTCCACGCGGGGGGGGCCAGTCGTTCGGGCGCGTTTCCGGCGGCCGGGATGCCGCCCGCCACGGCAGGCAGGAGGCCGGACGCGACCCGCTTCGGAATTCGGGTTGAACGTGTGCCGTGCCGGGTGCGCCCACCTGAACGCGTTAATCCTCCGCCTTGAAGGCGCGGGCCATCAAATCCCGCACCGCCTGGCGCACGTCCTTGCCCTCATAAAGCAGCGCGTAAGTCTCATCAATGATCGGCGTGGCCACGCCGAGTCTGCGGGCCAGCGCATGCGCGGAGCGGGCCGTGGGGTAGCCCTCGGCCAGCTTGGGTTCGGACGCCTGGATGGCGGCCAGCGTTTCGCCGCGCCCCAGCCGCTCGCCGAGATCGCGGTTGCGGCTCTGGCGCGAAAAACACGTCAGCATCAGATCGCCCATGCCGCTCAACCCCTTGAACGTGTCCGGCCGCGCCCCCGCCGCCACGCCCAGCCGGCGCATCTCGACCAGCCCGCGCGTGACCAGCCCCGCCTTCGTGTTGTCGCCGTAGCCGAGGCCGTCGCTGACGCCGGCGGCGATGGCGACGACGTTCTTCAAGGCCCCGCCGTATTCCACGCCCAGCACGTCGGTGCTGCGGTAGATGCGGAACTCGGGCCGGTGAAACAACCCCTGCACCGTGCGCGCCGTGCCGTCGCTTTCGCTGGCGACAACGACGGTGGTGGGAATGCCCAGCGCGACTTCGCGGGCGAAGCTCGGTCCGCTCAACGCCGCCACGCGGTTGGCCGGCGCGTGTTCGCGCAGAATGCGGCTCATGGTTTCGCCGGTCTCGAATTCAATTCCCTTGGTCACGCTCACGAACACCGCCGGATGCGTCGTCAGCCGCGCGGCCACCGGGCGGAACGCCTGCGACGGAATCGCCAGCACCAGGACCTCACGCCCGGCCACCGCGCGATCAAAGTCCGCCTCCACCTGCCAGTCCGTCGGCAGCGGCACCCCCGGCAACAGTCGTTCGCTGCGTCCCTGCCGCAATTCGTCGAGCAATCGCGCGTTGATGTCCCAGACGGTGACGGCGTTGCCGTTTTCGTGCAGCACTTTGGCGAGCGCGGCGCCCCACGCGCCCGCGCCGAGGACGGCGATTCTCATGGTTTCCCTCCCGTTGGCGCCGGTGCCGTGCGCCGGAAGGAAACGCGGTTTTCCGTGCCAGCGCGGAGCCGGGCCAGATTGCTGCGGTGCTTCCAGATCACCATCGCGCCCAGCGCCGTCGTGGCCAGCCCGAGCGCCACACTGCCATGCGTGCGATACGTCACCCACACGCCCGTTGGCAGCGCAACCGCCGCCACAATCGAGGCGACCGAGACGTAACGCGTCGCGAAAAACACCCCCACCCACGACCCCAGCGCGATGGCCGCCGCCGGCCAGGCCACCGCAAAATAGACCCCGGCGGAGGTGGCAATGCCCTTGCCCCCCTTGAACCGCAGCCAGCAGGTGAACGTGTGCCCGAGAATCGCCGCAAACCCGGCCACCACGCGCTCGGTGATGTCGTTGGCTGCAGCGACCCCGGCGAGTTGCAGTGCCGGGATGAGCCAGCAACTCGCCGCGAACCCCTTCAACGCGTCGGCCAGCAGCACGGCGGAACCCGCCACCGGGCCGAGCACGCGAAAGGCGTTGGTCGCGCCAATGTTGCCGCTGCCGACGGTGCGGATGTCTATGCCGCGCGCCCGGGCCACGAGATAGCCGGTGGGAATGGACCCGAGCAGATAGGCGGCGAGAATGATGAACGCGTAAGCCATGCGCGAATGTGGCGGCAGTCTGGGAAGCCGCCCCCCGCTTGGCAAGTGGTTGGTGCGATCCCCGTGCGTCGCAAACCGGGGGCGCATCTCACTTTCTTGCAAGTCCGTTTCATATGTGTGCGGTGGTAGCGTCGGCAATCCTTGGCTGACGTGGAGCCGGGCTTCCCAGCCCGGCGGAAAGCAACGCCCGCCCGCACGGGGCGCTCGGCAAGTTCATGTCGCCCGCCCGGAGCCACGCTCATTCCGGGCGGCAAGGATGCCGCCCTCTACGGCAGGCAGGATGCCTGCCGCCACCGCCTGCAATAAACTGAGATGCGCCCGCAAACCGGACTGCGCCAACTCCCCGCTTGAACGTCCCTGTGCGCGCCTGCACATTCCGCCCATCATGGCCGATCAAAAGGGCTGCCACGCCCGCCTTTGCACGCGGCCCCTGTCTTGAGACTCGCGCATTTTCCGATGCTCACCGCCGACGCCAAACGCCGTGCTTCGGGCGCAGAATGTTTCCCTCGAAGAATCGCGGCTGGTTCTCGACGACCGGCGCTACCTTCGCGCAGACTTTGAAGGTCCACCGCAAAAGATTGGGGCAACGCCCCTCGTCAAAGGCCGAAAACAAAACGAGGGCTGAAAGCCCGACCCATCGCCATGCTGCAACCGTCATCAAACCGCCAACCGAATCGCGCGGATGGACCGCGCCGTTGGCGCTCATGGGATTTTGGTTTGCCGATTTCCTGGCGCGTTGCCCCAGGCTGGAATCAAACGGGCCTTTGGCCTGACATCGCCATGCCACAATCCCTGAGCCTCGTCATCGTCCATGTCATCTTCAGCACGAAGGAGCGCCGCCCGTTCCTCGCCCCGGACACGCGCCCGAAACTCCACGCGTATCTGGCGACCGTGACACGCAACGCGGGTTGTGAGGCGTATCGCGTCGCCGGCGTGGCCGACCATGTTCATCTCGCCATCCGTCTTTCGCGAACCATCACCATCGCGGATTTGGTGGAGACGTTGAAAACGTCATCGTCGAAATGGGTGAAGACGCAATCACCGGCGTTGGCGGACTCTTCATGGCAACGCGGCTACGGATGTTTCTCCGTCGGGCCGGCGGATTTGGATTCTCTGCGCGCCTACAATGACGGACAGGAGGAGCATCACAAGACGCGGACGTTTCAGGAGGAGTTTCGGATGTTCCTGAAAAAATACGGCGTGGAATACGACGAGGCTGATGTGTGGGATTGAACGAGGGGACGGGCCGTTGGCCCTGCTGATTTTGGTTGGACGACGACCTGGGGCGTCGCCCTGGCATTACTAGGTTACGTGGTGACGGTCTGTTTTCGCCGAGTCAGACTGGCGTGCGTGAACTGGAATCAAAAACTCTGGCAGCGCAGTCTGGAACAGTTCCCGGAATTTCTGGAGCCGCTGGTGGCTGAATTGGGCCGCCGTGAACGGCGGGAAGGGGCCGCGCTTTATGTGCAAGGCCTGCTGACGCCGGGCGAGCGCAAGTCGGTCGAGCCGATGGCGGCCCGCCTCGGCGTGGACATGCAAAAGCTGCAGCAATTCATCGCCGACAGCCCGTGGGACGAGCAGGCGGTGTGGCAGGCGATTCGCCAGAAGGTGGTGCCGGTGATAATCGCCAGCACCGCCGCGAAGGCCATTTTATTCCGCCGCACCAGCTTCGTAAAAAGGTAGAGCCGTCCGGACGGAACGGTTCGTAGCTGCGGATATACAGATACCGATCATCCCGCAGCGCCCGTTGCATGTCCGGGACTTCGTCCATGCGCTCGCGGGCCATGAAGACCTGCGCCCGGGGCGGATCCTGTTTTTCGCCGAGGAAGACGTTCCCCTGCATTTCCGGCGGAATCTTCGAGCCGGTGATGGCCAGCCACGTTTTGGGCATGTCAATGAAACTGATCAGGCGGTCAATGCGGGCGCCCGGTTTTTCCGCCGGCCAGAGATGCTTGAACTTCTCCGGGATGCGCACGATGAACGCCGCCCGCGTGCCTGAATCATAGAGGAATCGCTTGCTGCGCCCGATGATGCCGCCGTGGTCCGAGGTGTAGATGACGATGGTATCCTCCGCGAGGCCGTGCTTTTCCAGTTTGTCGAGAATCTTGCCGAGGGCTTTGTCCGCTTTCATCACACCGGCGGTGTAGCGGGCGTAGTCCATGCGCATCTCGGGAATGTCCGGATGATACGCCGCGAGCTTCATCGTGGCCGGATCAACATCCTCATTCGTGTTCTGGTCATTTTGGAGGCAGGACTCGTGGCAGCCGGCCGAGTTGTCCACCTGGAAAAACGGCTGGCCCGGCTTGCGCTCTGGATTCTTCCAGGCGTCGTTCTCGTAGGAATCCCAGGTGTCCAGGTAGTGCCCGACCGAGCCTTGGTTTGCGCCGCCACCAAATCCAGCCTCCTTGGCCTTCCGGTTCGACGTGTTGTAGTCCGTCTTGGTGAAATTGGCCGCGAAGTAGCCGTTCGCCCGCAGGGCATCGGGATACCAGATCAACGAAGCCGGGAGTTCATTCAGGCTGCGCATGTAAATCGTCCCGGTCGAAACCGGATGAACACCCGTGATCCAACCACTCCGGGCCGGGGCGCAGACCGGCGCATGGGCAAAACAGTGCGTGTAGAGGAAACCCTCCTTCGCCAGCTTGTCGAAGTTGGGGGTCTTGATCTGCTCGTTTCCATAACAGCCGAGCCACCTGGCGCTCATGTCCTCGCCCGTGATCCAGAGTATGTTCGGTTTGGGTTCGGCACCACCCGCCAGGCAGGCGAGGAACAAAAGCAACAGGCCAATCCATTTGAATTTCATGCGCACAATTCCTTCGGCTCGGTGTGAACCCGCATGGCCTGGCCGACTCACACCTTCCACGGCCGCCGGTAGTCACGCGTCAGCCATTTCGGTTCGCCGCTGCCCTTGGCAAATTGAAGCTTCTCCGGATTCCACCCGATCTTCTGTTGGTGCGCATAGGCGAGATTCATCAAATGACAACAAATCACCGAGCGTCCGCCAATCTGCTCGTTCGTGATCGGAGCCTGGCGGGACTGCACGCACTTCAGGAAGTCGGCGGGATGATTTTCACTGTGGTAAAGCTTCACCTTCGCGTCTTTCAAATATCCCTCGCGGGCAATCTGCAACTGCTCCTTCAGGCTGGTGTCCTCTTCCCCTTTGTCCCGGTAGGCGGCGATGGTTTTTCCGTCGCGTTCAAAAATGAACTTGCCGCGCCCCACCTGCACCCGTCCCTCCGCGCCCACAAAATCCACGCTGAATCCGCTCCCGTGCGTCACCGTGATGCCGTTGGCATAGACCAGCTTGGCGCCCTTCTTGTCGCCCGCCTTCTCCGGCGGCAAAACCTGCACCGGCCCGCTGGCGTCCATATCCAGCCCCCATTGCGCGATGTCGAGGTGATGCGCCCCAAAGTCCGTCACCATGCCGCCCCCGTATTCGGCATAGTTGCGCCAGTGCGGAAAGCCCTTGTGCATGCCCCGCGGGCTGAGAATCGAATTGTAGGGCCGCACCGGCGCCGGGCCGAGCCAGAGGTTCCAGTCCAAACCCGGCTCCATCTGCTCCTCCGGCAGGTCACACGGGATGGGCGGATTGCCGAAGCTGCATTCCACACCCTGGATTTTGCCGATGACGCCGTTGCGAACCAGTTCACAGGCGACCCGGAATTCGCTCATGGAGCGCTGCATCGAACCCGTTTGCAGCACGCGCTTGTTCTCCTGCACGGCCACCATGACCTCGAGGGCCTCGTGGATGTTGTGCGTGAGCGGCTTCTCGCAATACACATCCTTGCCCGCCCGCACCGCCGCCAGTGTGATGATCGCGTGCCAGTGATCCGGCGTGGCAATGCAGACCGCATCAATGTCCGGGCGCGCGATCAAGTCGCGAAAATCATTGTAGGCCGCGCAGCCCCCGGAAATCGCGCCGCCGGTTTTCTGCGCCGCATAAAAGTCATCCACGCGCCGCTTCGCATCCTCCCGCCGCGTGGTGTCCACATCGCACACGGCAACGACCCGCGTATCCTGGCCCAGAAAAGACCGGAGCAACCCGCGTGATTGCGTGCCCATGCCGATGAAGCCCATCGTCAGGCGCGAGTTGGGTTTGGCTTCCGCCGCCCAGAGGTGCGACGGCAGCAGGTGCGGAAACACCATCGCTCCCGCCCCGCCCAATAATGATGACCTGATGAATCCGCGTCTTGTCTGGTTCTTCATGAGAATGACATTTTCGATTTGAGCAGTTCCTTCCGCGTCATGTTGCGTCCGCATGAACTGGTCTGCGCACGCCTTCTCTGGCCCACGGTGGTCGCACTCCACCCATCCCGGTATTACGACACCCTAGGGCGCGTGAACAGGCGCGACAAGACCGATTTGCCTACATCATTGTGCAGGTGTTTCGCGCGTCGCCGCAGTGGTATTCCTGACGCCAAACTGCTGTTTGTAGGTCCGACGGCAGACGGAAAGTGGCAGGAACCCTGGTGGGGAAGGCAAACAACTCAAGCCGGGCGGGACCATTCAATTGGAGGGTGTCCGCCATCGCGTATCTGTGTGGGAATCGGGTTATGACCGCACGAGTGATAAGGCCAAGGACTGAGGGCGAAATGACATGGCATCTGGCCGTGGTGGATGGAGCTGCGAACGCCGTGTGGTGATCGTGCGCACGCTCAAGCCGGTGAACCCGAGTCCGCAGGACGAGTTCTGGGACACGCCCGAAGACCCGGTGGCGGTCTATGTGACCAATCTGGAAAAGCATGAGGCGACGCCCGAACAAATTGCGCTCCTGTATGCGCGGCGGGCGGACACGGAGAACGTGTTTAACGAACTGAAGAACCAGTGGGTGTTCCGGGGCTATTGCAGCCAACGGGCGGTGGTGACGGAACTGGCGGCGCGGCTGGTGCTGTTGACCTACAACCTGCGGCGCCGGTTCACGCGGCTGATGGGATGGACGCCCGGACATCACAGCGAGGCGATCCAGAGTCGGCGGGACTTTTTGTTCCTGGCGGCGCCAGGGGTCGAGAGCGGACGACAGCGGGTGGTGAACCTGGCGGTGAAAGCGGAGTGGTGGGCGGTGCTGAAAGCCTGCTACGAGCGGCGGCGGACGTGGTTGGCGGCGACTGCGCCGCAGTTGGAAGCCGCGGGGCAAATCCTGCGCCGGCTCGCGCGCCAAACGACCGAAAACCCGGCGGAACCCCTCTTTCAATCCGCCTCCGGCTGAACCTCAACCGCGGAATCCAGGTTCAAATACCTTTCGGCAGTCACAGACGGCCGCTACCATCTCGCTCCGTCCGCACATCCCAACGGGTTTCCAATCCATCCGCTCCGGGTTGCCGCCGTTCGGGGCGCATCTCAGTTTATTGCAGGCGGTGGCGGCAGGCATCCTGCCTGCCGTAGCGGGCGGCATCCTTGCCGCCCGGAATGAGCGTGGCTCCGGGCGGGCGACATGAACTTGCCGAGCGCCCCGTGCGGGCGGGCGTTGCTTT
>Ga0101944_10001318_pt1 | contig 53214 bp, 54 predicted proteins | sample DewCreD2012metaG_FD_75245 | JGI IMG/M metagenome (GOLD analysis project Ga0101944, IMG submission 75245) | Hot spring sediment bacterial and archeal communities from British Columbia, Canada, to study Microbial Dark Matter (Phase II) - Dewar... ... | reverse complement strand
CGGCATAACCGCCCCGGCCAGCATCGCGGCCAGGAGCCAGCGGGTCACGGTCAATAGCCGACGTGACATGACGCTTCTCCCGACTTCCTTTCGTACACCGGCGCGCCTCTGCGTGGACCCTCACCCCTCGCCGAGCATATCGTCAATCTCATTATACGTCAGGCGCCAGTCCCGGCGGCGGCTGGCCAGGAGCTGGTTGAGGATGGCTGCGCCAACAGCGCCAAAGACCCCGGGCGACAGCCGGTAAGCTGGCAGGGCGCGGGCCAGGAGCGGCGCGGGCGGCTCGGCCGGCGCCAGGGCATACGCGTCCGGCACGGCGCGCGCCTCCACCGCCAGCGCCAGGCGCAGGAACGGCCCGGAGTCGGGGGCCGGCGCCGCGAAGACCGCCAGGTCGGTCAGGTCTAGATGTTTCGTCACAATGGCCCGCGGCTCGCCCGTCTCCAGCACGCCGATGACGTCTGAGCGCGGGAACAGGTCGCCCTGCACCTCGAGCCACTCGTAGACCTCCGGCGCTTCGAACTCCTGCCCGATGTCGTCCACCACCGTCTGCGGCAGGAAATAGGGCGCCGGCGGCTCCCACAGACGGTAGCCCGGCCGCAGATAAGCCGGCGGCCCGAACACCGGCGCCCCCAGCGCGCCGGCGTCCGGGCCGTAGACCAGGAGATATTGTCCCCGCAACGGGAGGACGACGCCCTCAACACAAAAAGCCATGCCCGCCTGTCATCCCTGTCCCTAAAATTTCAACGCCGCCATCGTCTCCCGGATCAGCTTGACCGACCTGTCCGCCATCGCCCGCTCGTCATCGGTCAGCGGGAACTCGATGATCTGCTCCACGCCGCCCGCGCCCAGCTTGACGGGCACGCCGAAGTACAGGTCCTTGTAGCCGTACTCGCCCTCCAGGTAAGCCGAGGCCGGCACGATCAGCTTGGAGTCCATCAGGATGGCCTCGGCCATGCGCGCCGCCGCCGCGCCCGGCGCGTAGTAGGCCGAGGTGCCCAGCAGGTTGACGATCTCACCGCCGCCCTTGCGCGTGCGCTCGACGATGGCGTTCACCTTCTCGGCCGGCAGCCACTCGTTGATCGAGCGCCCGAACACGGTCGAATAGCGGGTCAGCGGCACCATCTCGTCGCCATGGCCGCCCAGCACCACCGTCTGCACGTTCTCGATGGAGACGTTCATCTCCAGGGCGATGAAGGCCGCCATGCGCGCCGAATCCAGGATGCCGGCCTGGCCCATGACGCGGTGCTTGGGCAGCCCGGAGTGCTTGTAGGCCAGGTAGGTCATCGAGTCCAGCGGGTTGGTGACCACGACGATATAGGCGTTCGGCGAGCGCGGCAGGGCCTTGTCCAGCACGTCGGTGATGATGGCCTGGTTGGCGCCCACCAGGTCCTCGCGGCTCATGCCCGGCTTGCGCGGGAAGCCGGCCGTGATCACGATCACGTCCGAGTTCTCGGTGCCGTCGTAATTGCCGTCGGCCGTGCCCGTCACCCGGGCGTTATAGCCCACGATCGGCCCGGCCTGCAGCAGGTCCAGCGCCTTGCCCACCGGCGCAGTTTTGGCGATGGCGGCATCCACCAGCACGATGTCGGCGATCCCGCGCTGGGCCAGCCACAGGGCGCAGGACGCCCCGACGTTGCCGGCGCCCACGATGGTGATTTTCTTGCGCATCATGTTCTCCTTGTGAGACGGATGTATGGGAGTTTTAACCGGCCGCTGTCGCGCCGCCGGGTAGCGAACCAAACCCGCCCTATGATACACTACCTGACGTAATCCTAAGGAGACCGTCTAGCCAGGCTGTATGCTTAATACAGACACCTTGAGCGCAGCCCGCGAAGATTTCCGCCGGGCGCGCCAGCAAGCCGCGTTACAGGAGTTGATGGCCCGCGTCACGGGCCAGTCGATTGACCTGCTCGCCTTCGAGGAAGTTCGCCGCAAACTGCGCGCCACCGCCATGTCCGAGCGCGGGCTGCAGGACATCCCGGTGAGCGCCATCGTCGGCAGCGCCGGCCGTTACACCGACTTCACCCGCGACTTCCTGCCGCGCGCCGCCGTCGATGAGGTGCGCTGGGCGCGCGTCAAGCAGGCGGCCGCCGACGCGGGCGGCCTGCCGCCCATCGAGGTCTATCAGGTGGGCGACGCCTACTTCGTGCGCGACGGCCATCACCGCGTCTCGGTGGCGCGCGCGATGGGCGTCGAAACCATCGCCGCCTACGTCACCGAGGTCCGCGCCAAGGTGCCGCTTTCCCCCGAGCACCAGCCGGACGACCTGATCCGCATGGCGGAGTACGCCGAGTTCCTGGAAGCCACGCGCCTGGATGAGCTGCGCCCCGGCGCCGATCTGTCGGTGAGCGCGCTCGGTCAGTATCAGCGCCTGCTCGACCACATCGAAGTCCATCGCTACGTCGTCGAGACCGAATCGGGCCGGTCGCTCAGCGACGACGAGGCCGTCGTCAGCTGGTACGATCAGGCCTACCTACCCATCGTCCAGGTGATCCGCGAGCGCGGCCTGCTGCGCGATTTCCCCGGCCGCACCGAGACCGACCTGTACCTGTGGCTGGTGGAGCACGCCGCCGAGCTGCGCGAGGAGCTGGGCTGGCCCGTGAAGCCCCAGGCCGTAGCCGAGGAACTCGCGGCGCAGTTCAGCCCGCGCCGCCGGCGCTGGGGGCAGCGCGTGCTGAACCTGGTCACGGCCAAAGCCCTGGTCGACGGCCCGGCGCCCGGCGCCTGGCGCAAGGATCGACTGGAGGCGCGCTACCTCGAGCGCCTGTTCCCCGACGTGCTGGTGCCGGTCAGCGGCGAGCCGGAGGGTTGGCGGGCGCTCGATCAGGCGCTGGTCTTCGCCCGGCGCGAGGGGGCGCGCCTGCTCGGGCTGCACGTCGTCGGCGAGGAGGCGGCGCGGACCGGGCCGGCCGCGCAGGCCGTGCGCGCCGAGTTCGGCCGGCGCTGCGCTGAGGCCGGGGCGGAGGGCACGCTGGTGGTGGACGCCGGCGAGGTCGCGGAGCGGATCTGCGCCCGCGCCGCCCTCGCCGATCTGGTGATCGTCAACCTGGCCCACCCACCGGGCGCCGGGCCGCTCGAGCGGCTCAGCTCGGGCTTCCGGGCGCTGGTCCGCCGCTGCCCGCGCCCCCTGCTCGCGGTCCCGCGCGCGCCCGCCGCCGGCGACCGGCTGCTGCTCGCTTTCGACGGCAGCCCGAAGGCCCGGGAGGCGCTGTTTGTGGCCGCCTACCTGGCCGGCGAGTGGAAGTCGGCGCTGACCGTCATCACCGTGCAGGAAGGCAACGGCGCGGCCGCCGCGCTCGACTTCGCGCACAAGTACCTGGAGTTCCACGAGTTGTCGGCCGACTTCGTCGAAGTCGCCGCCGGCCCGGTGCCGGCCGCCATCCTGCACACGGCCGCTGAGCGTGAGTGTGATCTCATCCTGATGGGCGGCTACGGCGCGCGGCCGGTCGTCGAGGTCATCCTGGGCAGCTCGGTGGACCAGGTCCTGCGCGCCGCCGAACGCCCGTTGCTGCTCTGCCGCTGACCGGGAGCGCCCCAGGCTTTCACCCGCATGAGCGTCAGTCCGCCCCTCCCGCCTCTGCGCCGGCTCAGCCAGCTCCTCGACCGCCTGTCCGAGGACGGCCAGACGCCGCTGGACGCCGGCGCCCTGGGCGAGTTGCGCGCCGCGCTCGACGAGCTGCAGCAGGCCGAGGCCCGGCTCATCACCCGCGCCGATTACTATCGCACCCTGCTGGACGAGGCCCTGGACGCCGTCATCGTCGCCGACGCCAGCCATCACGTGCTGGACGCCAATGCCCGGGCCTGCACGCTTCTGGGCTATCCCCGCGCCGAACTGCTCGGGACCAGCCTGCGGCACCTCATCCCGGTGGAGGATTGGGAGAGCTTCCAGTTCCAGCTCGAAGCCGGCCCCAGCCTGCTGCGCGAGCGCCGCATGCTGCAGAAGAACGCCAGCCCGGTGCTGGTGGAAATGAGCCTGCGCGGGCTGAGCGACGGTCGGCTGCTGGCCATCGTGCGCGACATCACCGAGCGCAAGCAGATGGAGGCGGCGCGGCTGGAAAACGAGTCGCGCCTGCAGGCCATCGTCGGCGCCATCGACGAGGTCGCCTTCGAGTTCGACGCCGACGGCGCCTACATCAATATCTGGACCAACGACGAGACGCTGCTGGCCCGGCCGCGCCACGAGCTGTTCGGCCGCACGCTCGACGAGGTGGTGGAGCCGGACCTGGCCCAGCGCCTGATTGCGGCCATCCGGCGCGTCCTGCACCGCGGCCAGCCCGAGTCGCTGGAATACCCGATCGAGACCGCCGGCGGGCGGCGCTGGTTCCTGGCGCGCCTCGCGCCGATCCCGTCCACCAGCAGTTTCGTGAAGACCGCCCTGATGCTGGCGCGCGACATCACCGAGCGCAAGCGGGCCGAGGCCCAGCTGGCCCAGAACGCAGCCGAGATCGCCTCGCTGTACCGGGCCTCGGCCAAACTGCTGGCGCCGGCCGCCGACGTCGCCGCCCTGGCGCGCCACATCGCCGGCTCGGTGACGGGCGAGTTCGCCTTCGTGGGGTGCAGCGTGATGCTGGTGGACGACGCCGGCGAGCAGTTGCAGCGGGTGGCCACCGCCGGCGACTTCGCCCTGGAGACGCTGCCGGCCCTGCCGCTCTCCGGGCCGGGGCTGACGGTGACGGCCTTCAAACAGCGCGCGCCAGTCTACGCGCCGGATGTGGACGCCGACCCGCGCTACGTCCGCAGCGATGCGCGCACCCGCTCCGAGCTGGCCGTGCCCCTGGTGGCCGGCGGGCGCGCCATCGGCGTGCTGGACCTGCAGAGCCCGGAGCGGGACGCCTTCCCGGAGCGGGCCCGGCAGGTGGTGGCCGTCTTCGCCGACAACGCCGCGCTGGCCCTGGAGAACGCCCTGCTGGTCGCCAACCTGGAACGGGCGCGCCAGGCGGCCGAGCAGGCCAACCAGCTCAAGAGCATGTTTCTGGCCAACACCTCGCACGAGTTGCGCACGCCGCTGGCCGTCATCATGGGCGCGCTCGACGTCATCCTGAACGGGCTGAGCGAGGCCCCGGCCGACCAGCTCAAGCTGATGCGCACGGCCCATAGCGCTTCACAGCGGCTGCTGCACCTCATCAACGACCTGCTGGATTTCGCCAAGATCGAGGCCGGGCACATGGACCTGCAGCTGGAGGCCGTGGACGTGCTGCCGATCCTGGCCGAGGCCTACATGTTCACGCGACCGCAGGCCGAGCGGAAGGGCCTGCACCTGGAGGTGCGCCTGCCGGCCGAGCCGCCGCCGCTGGTTTGGGCTGACGCCGCCAAAGTCGAGCAGATCCTGCTTAATCTCCTGGGGAACGCCGTCAAGTTCACCGAGGCCGGCGGGATCACGGTGAGCCTGTCCACCGACTGGGAGGCGCCGCGCTGTCTGGTCATCACCGTTGAAGACACCGGCATCGGCATCCCGTTGGAGAAGCAGGCCGATCTCTTCCAGCCTTTTGTTCAGGCGGACGGCAGCACCACCCGGCGGTACGGCGGCACCGGGCTGGGGCTGAGCCTCTCGCGGCGCCTGGCCGATCTGATGGGCGGGCTGCTGACGATGTACAGCGAAGGAGAGGGCAAAGGCAGCCGGTTCGCGCTGCGCCTGCCGTTGGCGGCCCCCCCGGCTTAGCGCCGCGCCGGCGCGGGCCTAATCCAGCGGGCTGCGGACGGCCAGGCCGCCGCGGTTGAGGACGTGCGTGTAGATCATGGTCGTCGCCACGTCCGCGTGACCCAGCAGCTCCTGCACGGTGCGGATGTCATAACCCGCCTCCAGCAGATGGGTCGCAAACGAATGCCGGAAGGTATGGCAGCCGACCGGTTTGACGAGGCCGGCCTGCAGAGCCGCCTCGCGCACGGCGCGCTGGAGGCCGCTCTCGTGGGCGTGGTGGCGCCGGACCTGGCCGCTGCGCGGGTCCGTGGAGAGCCGATCCGCCGGGAACACGTACTGCCAGCCCCATTCGCGCGGCGCCGACGGATATTTGCGGTCGAGCGCGAACGGCACATACACCGCGCCATAGCCGGCGGCCAGATCCTGGTCGTGGAGCTGGCGGACCTGAGCCAGGTGCGCGCGCAGCGCCGGGACCACGACCTGCGGCAGCATGGTCACCCGATCCTTCATCCCCTTGCCGTCGCGGACCACGATCTGCCCCTGGTCGAAGTCGATATCCTTGACGCGCAGCCGCAGGCATTCCATCAGGCGCAGCCCGCTGCCGTAGAGCAGTTGCGCCATCAGCCGGTGGACGCCGCTGAGCTGATCGATCACCGCGCGGGCCTCGGTTTTCGTGAGGACCAGGGGCAGCTTGCCGGAGCGTTTGGCGCGGACCGGCGCAATCTCGGCCTCCGGGTCGCGGTGGAGCACTTCGCGATACAGGAACACCAGCGCGTTCAGGGCCTGGTTCTGGGTGGAGGCCGAGACCTGTTCCACCACCGCCAGGTGGGTCAGGAAGGCCGTGATCTCAGCCGCGCCCAGCCTTTCCGGTGGACATTTATGATGGAACAGCAGGAAGCGCCGGGCCCAGTCGCAATACGCCGCCTCGGTGCGGATAGAGTAGTGCTTCAGGCGGATCACGGCGCGGAGCTGCTCCAGCAGTTTCGCGTCGTGAGGCGGCCGGGCGGCCTCGGTCGGCATCGGCGGACTCAAGGGTGGATGAGCGGAAATTATCAGGCCGGCTTTCCCCCTGAATGGCCGGCCAACTGGGGGCAGTGTAGGGTCAGGCCGCGCCGGAATCCAGCAAGGATTAGGTTGGAACGAGGCGCGAAGACGACCCCGGCGGTCGCCAATAGGTCGGCCCGAATACGCCCTGGGCAGCTTACGCCGTACAGCCGGCCCGTTGCACTCCAAACCAAACGTGCTAGACTTGGGGTATGCCTGAGAAAATCCTGGTTGTGGATGATGAGCCGGACACCGTCAGCCTGCTCAGCCTGACGCTCGGCCGCGCGGGTTATACCGTCATCAAGGCCACGAGCGGTCGCGCCGGCCTGGACATTGCCGCGCGCGAGCGCCCGGACCTGATCATCCTGGACATCATGATGCCGGACCTGAGCGGCCTGGAAGTGCTGAAGGCCCTGCGCCACCTGTACGCCGTGCCGCCCGTGATCTTCTTCACCGCCAAGAGCCGCGTCGAAGACATGGTGGAAGGCATGGAGGCCGGCGCTTACCGGTACCTGGTCAAGCCCACCTCCCGGGAAAAGCTGCTGGAGACCGTCAAGGCCGCCCTGACCGATCTCAACAACCACCCCCGTCAGGCCTGACCATGACGACGACCGCCGCCACCTGGTTTTACCGCGCCCCGGAAAAGCGTCCCTATCTGATCGCCGAGCGCGTCCGCACCAGTCTGTGGGATCAGCGCCTGGGCTCGCTCTGGCTGGACACCGTCAGCGCCGAGCCGCCCATCACGATGCGGGGTTTCTACAATAACCAGCCCGTGCAACTGGAATGGGAGCCAGCCCAATGGCTAAGGCTCTCGGCCAAACCAGAAGCCCCGGCCCTGGCGAACGCCCTCGCCAACCTCCTGCGACGCAAACCCACGCTTCGCTTCATTGACGCCGACGGCTACACCGTCTGGGAATGGTGGCTGTCGCCCGACGCCGCCGAGCAACGCTGGCAGGCTATCCAGGGCAAACCGGCCTTCGGCCGCCCCGTCCGTCTGGACCACGCTCGCTAAGCACCGTCACCAGCCGCCTAAAAAGGCTCGCGGACGTGAAGGGCACGAAGCAATTCGTGCTCTTTTCGGTTTCTTCGCGCCCCTTCGCGCCCCTTCGTGTCCCTTCGCGCCCCTTCGTGTCCTTTCGTGTCCCTTCGCGCCCCTTCGTGTCTTTTCGTGTCCCTTCGTGTCCCTTCGTGTCTCTTCGTGTCCCTTCGTGTCCCTTCGCGTCCCTTCGTGTCTCTTCGTGTCCCTTCGTGTCCCTTCGCGCCCCTTCGTGTCCCTTCGCGTCCCTTCGTGTCTCTTCGTGTCCCTTCGTGGATTCTTCCCCTCCCGGCTATAATCGCGCCAATCCACCCACCTCCCGAGGAGCCGCCATGATCGTCCCCAGCCTGTTGCTCAAGCAGCTCTACACGTTCCGCAGCCTCAAGAACACCGAGCAGGGCGTGGCTTTCTCGGTCAAGAACCGCCTCAGCGACGCCGAGCTGGTCGAGCTGACCGGCCTGAAAATCGACGGCCAGCCGGTCCCGCCCGACGCCATCCATCTGCGCCTGGCCGACGGCACGCGCCTGACCCCGGCCCAGCTGGCGGACGGCCCGCCCGTCGCCTTCCCGCTGCGCGCCGTCATCCGCCTGGAGATTGCGGGCCAGCGGCTGGGCGCCGGCAAGCACAAGCTCGAGATCGCGTTCAGGGCCAACCCGTTCGGCCAGCTGTCGTTCGAGGTGGAGGACGCCATCGCCGAGAGCGACGACGGCCTGGCGCGCATCCCGCGCCAGCCCGCCGACGACTATGCGCCCGAGGCGGTGCGGCAGCGGCAGGAGTTCATCCGGGCCCACAGCGGCCTGCGGCTGGAGCACATCTTCGACTTCGCCTGGGACCCGCACCGCGCCAAAGGCAACTGCGAGAACTTCACCGGCGTCGCTCACGTCCCCCTGGGCTTCGCGGGCCCGTTGCGCGTCAACGGCGAGCACGCCCAGGGCGACTTCCTTATCCCGCTGGCGACGTCGGAGGGCACGCTGGTGGCCTCCTACAACCGCGGCATCAAGGTGCTCAACCTGTGCGGCGGCGTCAAGTGCACGGTGGTGGCCGACGCCATGCAGCGGGCGCCCGTTTTCGTCTTCGACGATGCCCGCGGCGCGCGCGAGTTTCTCAAATGGGTGGAGCAGAACCTAGCCCGAATCCGCGAGGAGGCCGAGGCCTCGTCCAGCGTGGCCAAACTGCTCGACATCGACCCGTACCTGGCCAGCAAGTTCGCGTATCTGCGCTTCAACTACGCCACCGGCGACGCCGCCGGCCAGAACATGGTCGGGCGCGCCACGTTTGCGGCCTGCAGCTGGATCATTGACCACTACCCCGGCATCCGGCGCTTTTACCTGGAGAGCAACTTCGCCACCGACAAAAAAGCCTCCCAGGTGAACATCATGCGCACGCGCGGCAAGCGCGTCACGGCCGAGGCCGTGGTCAAGCGCAACATCCTGGTGGAACACCTGCGCGTCGAACCGGAGAGCCTGACCTATCACGCCGGCGTCGCCAACCTGGGCGCCTTCATGTCCCACGCCAACAACAACGGCCTGCACTCAGCCAACGCCATCACGGCCCTGTTCATCGCCACCGGCCAGGATGTGGCCAACGTCGCCGAGTCATCGGCCGGCCTGATCTACTCGGAGATCACGCGCGAGGGCGACCTGTACATCTCGCTCACCATCCCGTCGCTGATCGTGGCGACGTACGGCGGCGGCACCAACCTGCCCACCCAGCGCGAATGCCTGGAGATCCTGGGCTGCTACGGTCGCGGCCAGGTCTACAAACTGGCCGAGATCGTGGCCGGCGTGGCGCTGGCGGGTGAAATATCACTCGCCTCCGCCATCTCGTCCTCGGACTGGGTCTCCAGCCACGAGCAATATGGGCGCAACCGGTAAGATCAGAGCGCCCGGCGCGTGACGTGCGCGCCCTGGCGGGACGAAAGACACTACTCGGCGCACGCTGAATTAGGCTATATTGTCTCTGATTTCGCCCGCGCCTCATTTTATGTCATAACCCGGACTACGATAGGAGCTTAGGCATGTCTGCTTCCTCAATAAAGCGCATCGCCGTCAGCACGGGCGGCGGCGACGCGCCCGGCCTGAACGCCGTGATCCGCGCGGTTACGCTCTCGGCCCTCAACCACGGCTGGGAAGTGTACGGCATCCGTGACGGCTTCAACGGCCTGATGTTCCCCGAGCGCTACCCGCAGGGCGGCCTCCTGCCGCTCACCCGCGACACCGTGCGCGGCATCACCCACCTGGGCGGCACCATCATCGGCACGACCAACCGCGGCAACCCCCTGCGCTTCCCCGTCAAGATGCCGGACGGCGCCATCAAAGAAGTTGACCGCTCGGACGAGCTGATCCAACAATTCGCCCTGCGCGAGCTCGACGCCCTGATCACCATCGGCGGCGACGGCTCGCTCAGCATCGGCAGCGCCCTGCACAAGAAGGGCCTGCGCGTGATCGGCGTCCCCAAGACGATCGACAACGACCTGGAGCGGACGGTCATCACCTTCGGTTTCGACACCGCCGTCGGCTTCGCCACCGAATGCCTGGACCGCCTGCACACGACTGCGGCGTCGCACCAGCGCATCATGGTGGTGGAGGTGATGGGCCGCTACGCCGGCCACATCGCCCTGGAAACCGGCATCTCGGGCTCGGCCGACGTGATCCTGATCCCCGAGATCCCCTACGACTTGCAGCGCGTGGTGGACAAGATCAAGGTGCGCGAGCGCGCCGGTTCCAACTTCTCCATCGTCGTGGTCGCCGAGGGGGCCAAGCCCAAGGGCGGGACGGTCTCCGTGATCGAGCGCGAGGTCGGCAAAGCCGAACGGCTGGGCGGTATCGGAGAGAAAGTCGCCAGAGAACTGCAGGAGCTCACCGGCAAGGAGACGCGCCTGGTGGTGCTGGGGCACCTGCTGCGCGGCGGCTCGCCCACGCGCTTCGACCGCCTGATCGCCCTGCGTTTCGGGGCCGCGGCCGTGCGCGCCCTGGCCGAGGGCCAGAACGGCATCATGGTGGCCCTGGACCCGCCGGTGGTGAACTACGTCCCGCTGGACGAGGCGACGCGGCGCATGAAGGCCGTGCAGTTAGACAGCGACACGGTCCTGACCGCCCGCGACCTGGGCATCTGCCTTGGGGACTGACGGTCGGCTGGGATTGGTCGTGCGGCTGGCCTTCGGTGTAGCCGGGGGCGCGTTCCTGCTCATGGTGGTCGGCTCGATGGTCGTCGAAACGCTGCTGCCGCTCTGGCGGGAGGGCGCTTACGCCGAACTTGCTCTGAATTGCCTGGGCCTGCCCCTCCTCCTGGCCGGGACGCTCGCGTTCGTCTGGGGCGGCTGGCGTTTCCTGGCGGGCACGGGGTCGGTGACGGGCGGGGACGTGGCCTTCGGCGAGCGCCGCCTCCGGCTGCGCGACCCGGAGACGCCGACGGCCGAGAAGCGCCGCCTGGAGAGCGAGCAGCTGGGCGCCCTGTGGCGCGCCTGGAAGCCGGGTCTGGCCTGGCTGGCCGCCGGCTTCGGCCTGATATCCCTGGGCAGCCTGATCATCAACGGGCTGCCGGATGCGCTCGGCCTGCCCTGACCGGCGAGGCGCGGGCGGCAAAGGAGAGGTGAGGCAGATGCAGACGAAAACTCAGTCCGGCCTAACCGGCCTGTGGCCCAGGCTCCAGGCCGACCGGCTGTGGACGGCCAGCCTGGTCCTGTCCGTTCTGGGCCTTCTCAACGCCGGCTATCTGTCGTGGACCAAGCTGACGAGCACGTCCATCTACTGCGGGCCGGGCAGCACCGCCTGCGATGCGGTCTCCAATTCGCGCTTCGGCTATGTGGCGGATATCCCGGTGTCCTATCTGGGGTTCGGCGCCTACGTCGTCCTGATCGCGCTGCTGCTGCTAGAGGTCCGGGGCGGGTTCTTCGGGACCAACGGCCCCATCGCGGTCTTCGGCCTGACGCTGTTTGGGACGCTGTTCACGCTCTATCTGCAATATACGTCGCTGTTTATCCTGCGCGAGGTCTGCCCGTATTGCGTGGTCAACGCGCTGACGATGGCAGCCTTGTTTGTGCTCGCGCTCGTCCGGCTGCGGCGCGCGCTCCAGAACCCGGCCGTCTGACGCGGGCCGCATCCCGATGCCTGTGTCAAAGCGTTGGGGCGCGGCCGTGCGCCCCGGCTGTTGGGAAATTACACAAAAATCGAAAAACGACCCTGACGCGCCGGCCGTCTCCGTCCCGCGCGCCCTATCTGCCGATGGCGGTTAGCGGACCGCAGAGCGCCCCCCGTTCGGCTGCGCTCGCCTCCACACCCGCCGTCCGCTCAAGGCCATGCTCCGCGAATTTTTCCTCAGCCTCTCCCGCGCTCACTGGGCTCAAGACCTGATCACGCGTCTGCCCATCGCCTGGCAGATGGCTTCGCGCTTCATCTCCGGCACCACCACGGCCGAGGCCATCAAGACCATCCAGGGCCTCAACGCGCGCGGGCTGACCGCCACCCTGGATTTCCTGGGGGAGAGCGTCACCAACCCGGATGAGGCGACGCGCGCCGCGGATGAGTACCTGTGCATCCTGGAGCAGATCGCGGCCAGCGGGGTGCGCGCCCACATCTCGCTCAAGCTGACCCAGTTCGGGCTGGACCTGGACCCGGCGCTGTGCGAGCGCAACCTGCGGCGCGTGGTGGAGAAAGCGCAGGCGGTAGGCACCTTCGTCTGTGTGGATATGGAGAGCTCGGCGCACACCGACCGCACCCTGGCGGCGGTGAACGCCGTGCGCCGCGATTTCGACAACCTCGGCACGGTGTTGCAGGCCTACCTGTACCGCACCGAGCAGGACCTGATCGCCCTGGCCGACGCCGGCACGCGTATCCGGCTGTGCAAGGGCGCCTACCAGGAGCCGGCGGACCGGGCCTTCCCGCGCAAGGCCGACGTGGACGCCAACTTCGTCAAGCTGACCCGGTTGCTTCTGGATCGCTCCGCCAACGCGCCCGCGCTCGGCGATGGCCGCACGCCGCCCCTGGCCGCCATCGCCACGCACGATGAGAAGATGATCGCCGCGGCCAGGGACTACGCCGCCGAGAAGCGCATCCCGCGCGACCAGTTCGAATTCCAGATGCTGCATGGCGTGCGCCGCGACCTGCAGGAGCGGCTGGCGCGCGAAGGCTACGGCATGCGCGTCTACGTGCCCTACGGCACCCACTGGTACCCGTATTTCATGCGCCGGCTGGCCGAGCGCCCGGCCAACGTCTGGTTCTTCGTCTCCAATTACTTCAAGAACTGATGGATTTCCTCAAACGCCTCTTTTCAGCCCTGAGGGCGCCGGCCCCGGCCGCCGAGGCGCGTTACCTCCCGCTGGCCGCGCGCTGCGCCCGCTGCGGCGAGATCCTCCACGGCCGGGTCGATCTGGCCAACGACCTGAGCGCCGAGTACGGCGACGACGGCCGCACCACTTACCTCTGCCGCAAGGTCCTGCAGGGGCAGGCGCGCTGCTTCCAGGCGGTGGAGATCCGGCTGACGTTCGACGAGAACCGCGCCCTGGTGGACCGGCAGATCACCGGCGGCGCATTCGTTGACGCCTGATCAGGCCGCCCCGGCCGCTTTCGCCCATTCCTGCCGCCAGCGGCGATAGCCCATCACCGACAGCCCGATATAAGCTGCCTGCAGCGCCGCGAACTGGTAGCTGTAGCTGGACAGGCCCAGGTAGACGTAGATCACGTTGGCCGCGATCCACACCCACCAGTTCTCCAGCCATTTGTGCGTCAGCATGAACTGCGCCGCCACGCTCAACGCCACGGTCAGGGCGTCCCAATACGGCAGCGGATTATCCGTGTAGCGGTCGAAGGCCCAGCCAAGAGCCAGCGAGGCCGACACAACCCCGGCCGCCAGCGGGGGCCAGGCCCGGCGCGGCGTGAGCGCCAGCGGCAGGCCGCGCCGGCCCGCCCCGCCGTAAACCCACACCCACCAGCCGTAGAGGCTGTAGACAAAATAGAAGACCTGCAGACCGACGTTGATGTACAGGCGGTTAGCCCAGAAGAGGACGCCGAACAGGACCACGTTAGCCAGGCCGGTCGGCCAGGTCAGGTTGTCTTCGCGGGCCGCGAAATAGACGGACAGCAGGCCGAAGACCACACCGGCCGTCTCGATGAGGGTCAGTGGAGCCAGGGATATCATCTTCCTTCTCGGGTTGCGCTCTGGCCATCCCGGGGCGGCGCAGACGCGGCGGCGGCCCCAGAGGTGGTCGTTTTTGGAATTTGGTGTAATTCCCCACCAGCCGGGGCGCACGGCCGTGCGCCCCAACGCTTTGACACAGGCATCGGGATACGGCCCCAGAGGTCAACCCTTATCGGGAAACGGGTCGCGCGTGAACTGAAGCCGCTTGCCGACGGGCGCGTCGAGGTCGGCGACGACCTCGATCACCAGCGGATGGCCGGGCCCAAACACGCCCAGCAGACGGTCGCGCAGCACGGCCTCGGCCACCGGCGAGGGCGTCAACCGCAGGCGCAGCGCGCCATCGGCGGCCTGGTGCAACTGGTACTGTGGCAGCGGCAGGTCGCGCAGGGCGAGGCTGACGTCGATGTTGTTGATCGGACGGCCATCGGCGGCGCGGAAGACGACCGGCGCGCGGCCGTCCAGGTCCGCCAGCGCCGGCTGGTCGTCGTCGAACGTCAGGCGCGCGAAATCATTGGTGCGATAACGCAACAAAGGCAGGTAGGGGTTGAAGCCGCCGGTCAGCGTCACCTCGCCGCGCTCGTCCGGCGGGCACGGCCGGCCGGCCCCGTCCAGGATTTCGACGTACAAGCGGGGTTGAAGCAGTTGGAAGCCGGGCCCGGCGCCCACGGCCACCGGGCCGGACTCGTTCAACGAGTAGACGTCCACCACCGGGCACCCGAAGCGCGCCTCCAACGCCTGCTTCAGGCCGGGGGCCAGCGTCATGGCCGTAGAGACCAGGGCTTTGGGCCGGGCCGTGATCGGCAGGCGCGCCAGCTCGGCGAAGGCCAGCGGATCGCCGGTGATGACCTCGGGCGCGCAGGCGTCCAGGAAGCGGGCGCGGTCGGCGGGGTCGCGCCAGCCGGCTGGGTCCAGGTTGACCTTGACCACGCCGGCCTGCTCCAGAACGGCCGACACCGCCGCATACGTGTAGGTGCGCGCCTGGAAAGCCGCCACGACGACGGCCACGCGCCCCGGCCCACCCTCCAGGCGGACACCGTGCAGGGCCAGCGCCGAGCGTAACAACGGGAGATAGAGTGCCAGCGTGTCGGCGTGGGTCAGGATGCTCAGCGGGTGGCCGGTGGTGCCGGAGGTGTTGTAGACCACCAGCCCGTTCAGCGATTGGCTGTCGGGCACGAACGACCACGGCTCGCGGCCCAGGTCAGCCCGGCATGTGGTGGGCACGTCGGCGAAGCGTTGCGGCGGCGCGCCGCGGCGCCGGTACAGCGGCACGTCGCGATAGAGACGCGCGACGAAATCCATCAGCCAGGCCGGCGGCCGGTCCGGCCTCCAGCGCGGCGGCTCCGCCTCGAGCTGAGCGGCAAAGTCCGCCGCGCCCCGCAGTCCGCCCGGCGTCAACCGGTCCACGCCGGGATGCGTGAATTTGGGCGCATGCGGGTGCTCTTCCAGGTAGCGCAATAACCTGGCGCCCGCCGGGTCAATAAGCGGGAACCGGCTCACTATTTCGGGCGTGAGGTCGGGCTTTGCGTCTTGCATGTGTCTTCGACCTGGCTTGGAGGCCTCGGAGAACGCTGGTTTGGCGCTCAGGAGGCGGGCCTTCGGCCTCCTCCTACTCCCTCATTGCCTTGGCCTGCGCGTCATAGGCGGCCTGGCGCGCCATCGCCTCGCGGACTTCCCGCGCGCGCGCTTCGGCGGCGCGGGCGGCCGCGATGACGCGGCGGCGTTCGATGGAACTGAGCGTGGTCAGCCGGTCGCGGGCCTGGGCCTCCGTCTCGCCCGCCGGCCGCAGCCCCAGCCCCTCCAGCGCCAGGCGCGCGATCTCCTCGCGCCGGTCCGCGTCGGCCAGGCAACGCTCGGCCGGCACGACCTCGGCCAATTCGTCCAGGCCGCGCTCCAGCAGACGCTGCGCCGCTGACGCCAGGCCGCGCGCCCGGAACCACGGATCATGCAACAGCCAGCACACAATCAGGATCAGGCGCAGCCGGTTGCGCTGCCGCCCGGGGGCCGCGCTCCGGAAGGCGGTCAGAGCCTCGCGCTCCAGCGGCCCGCCGCCCAGGTCGCGGAGCAGGTCGGCGACGACGGCGTCCACATGCACGCCGCCCGCCGTCCCCAGGCGCGGCTCGGCCAGGAAATCCGGCGGCGTCTCGGCCAGCCGGCGGGTGAGGGTCTCCAGGAGGGGGCCTTCTCGAGTCATAGATGGCGTCAGGTCGCCGAGACTGGAGACGGCTGAGGCGCGAACTTCTCGAAGACCTGGGTGCTGCGGCAGTCGGCGCAGGCGGCGGGGCGCTGGCGGGCCTGACGCTCACGCCAGATGTGCGGCAGCGCCTCGAGAGCCTCGGCGGCGCGCAGGTCGCGCCACGTCAATCCGAAGTCGCCGGTCGTGAACGCGCACGGGCCGATCCGGCCGCGCTCGTCCACGAACAGGAAATTGCGGCCAGGGCCGCAATCGTCCACCGGCCAGGCCGCGCCGCGCGCCAGGGCCGCCAGCCGGTCCAGATACAGGTCGGTCCCGCAGATCGTCAGCCCGGACGCCGCCAGTCGGGCGCGCGCCTCCGGCAGGACCGCGCGCAGCGCCGCGATATCCTCCGGCCGCAGGCGCTCGCGCTCGTAGAACGCCCCGCCCCGCTCGACGCCGCCCAGGGCGTTGAACGTCACTTCATCCGCCCCCCACGCGGCGACGGCCGCGCACAGCGCCGTGAAGTCGCCCAGGTTGGAGCGCATCAGCACGGTGTTGACTCGCAGGCGGGGGCCGCGGCCGGACTGCGCCCGCAGACCGGCCAGCCGTTCGACCCCCGCGCGCGCCCGGTCCCATAAGCCCGGGCTCTGCCGGACCCGATCGTGCCAACCCGCCAGGCCGTCGACGCTCACCGTCACCTGCGCGTAGTGCTCGACCAGGTGCCGGCACATCTCGGGCGTCAGCCGGGCGCCGTTGGTGGTCACGCCCAGGCTCAGCCCCAGCGCTCGCAGCCTCGGCCCGACCGAGGTCAGCGGCGGCCAGAGCAGCGGCTCGCCGCCGAGCCAGCTCACCAGCACCTCGCGCCCGGTCCGAACGGCGTGCCCGCCCAGCGCCGCGCCGAAAGCCAGCACATCGGCCGCCGCGGCCTGTGTGCGCGACCGGCGGAGTTCCCGGCTGTAGCCGCAGAACACGCAGCCGAGGTGGCAGACTTCGGTCACGCGCCAGACGACGACCAGTGCGTTGGGAGCGGACACGAGGCTCACCTTGCCTCCCTCGACAGGTCCGGGACGAATGCAAACCCAAAAGGGCAGCGAGGCTAAACGGCGCTGCGGTTCAGGGCGCGCACCGCCTCCGGGAAATGGGCCGTGATCGCGTCCACGGCCCGCGCCAGACGGGCGTCGTAGGCGCCGCCGATGCGGACGTAGGGCAGGCCGCGCGCCTCCAGCTCCTCGACGAAGCGCCGCTCGAACCAGGGCCGCCAGTCGTCGCCCGAGTCGCGGTATCCGTCGGCCACCCACGGCAGGTCGTTCTCACACAACAGATACAGGTGGCTGCGGCGCTCGGCGTACCACGCCTGAAGATAATCCGGGCGCTCGCCAAAATAGCGCTCGTGCCAGATGATCGTCGCCAACAGGTCGGTGTCGCAGATCAGCACGCGGTCCGCGCGGCCGAGCGCCTCGTCCTCGAGCCGCGCCTGCCCCTGCGCAATCCGGCGCATGTCCTCGCGGTCAACCACGCCGCGCACCTGTTCCACGTACAGGCGCCCGTATTCCTCCGTCCAAATTGTCCCCAGACGCCGGGCCAGCGCCTCGGCCAGCGTGGTCTTGCCGGTCGATTCCGCGCCGACCAGGGCCACCTTGCGCGTGTAATAGGCGCGCACCGGCGGCGGGATGAGGTCCCAATGCTCATAAGGCCGCTCGCGCACGGCCGTGCCCGAAACCGGGTAACGTTCGCGCTTCAGGTCCACCAGTTCGTGCCGGGCCGCGCCCAGGCGCCGGGCCAGCTCGTCGCCGTACAGCTCCGAACTGAAGACCACGTCCGGCCCGTCCGGCAGGAAGCGCCGGATGCTGGCCGTCCAGAGGTCCCAGAAATCCGGATGCTCGTGCGGGTACGACGGGTTCTCGTCCGTGCAATGCCGGACGTCCACATCCGGGTAGAGCGCCTTAACCCAGCGGTAGCGCAATTCGCCGGGGATCGGCTCGGCCCGCAGCGAGCAGACGAGCACCATCAACCGATCCACGCGGCTGCGGGCGTGCTCGATCAGGTGCATGTGGCCGTAATGCAGAGGCAGGAATTTTCCGATAATCAAGCCGGTGGTCATTGAGCCATGCAGGTTTGCGCGGCGGATGTCGTAGTCGCAGGGTCGGTCTGAGACCAACCCTACGACGGATCGACCCCTACGGATCGTCTCACACTATATCGCTCGTGTATTGGATCACCTTGCCGCCGGAGCCGTCGAAGCTATCGACGGCCTCGACCGTCAAAGCCTGGTCCGGCCCAAACAGGTCGAGCAGCGCGGCCCAGAGCGCCTCGGGCGACGTGTTCCGGCCGCGCACGCGCAGGCGCAGCGCGCCATCGGCGCTCTGGTGGAGTTGATACTGAGGCAGCGCCAGCGGCTTCAGGGCCCCGGTCACATCCAGGTTATTGATCCGGCGCCCATCGCGCGCCCGGAAGGTCACCGGCGGGCGACCCTCCAGACCGGCCAGCACAGGACGCGGGCCGCGCCATTCCAGGGCGGCGAAGTCGTTGGTGCGATAGCGCAACAGCGGCAGGAAAGGGTTGAAGCCGCCCGTCAGCGTCACCTCGCCGCGCACGCCGGGCGGGCACGGCGCGCCGTCCGGGTCCAGGATTTCGATATAGACGCGATGATGCAGGAGCGTGAAGGCGTCGGCCTCGCCGCAGCGGAAGGCCAGCGGGCCGGACTCGTTCATCGAATACAGGTCCACCACCGGGCAGCCGAAGTGCGCCTCCAACTGGCGGCGCAGGCCGGGCAGCAGCGTCATGGCGGTGGAGACCAGGGCCTTCGGCCGCGCTTTAAGCCCCAGGCGCATCAACTCGGCGAACGCCAGCGGATCGCCGGTGTAGATCTCCGGGTTCAGGTCATCCAGGAAACGGGCGCGATCGTCTGGGTCCCGCCAGTCGCCCGGGTGCAGGTTGAGCTTGAGGTGCCCGGCCTCGGCCTGCTGCGGCGTGACCGAGGGATAGGTGTACGCCTGCTGCTGCCAGCCGACCAGCACGCAGGCCACGTCGCCGGCGCCGCTGGTCAGGGTCACGCCGGCCGCCTCCAGCGCGGCCTTGATCAAGGGCGTGTAGCATCCGCCGACGACCGGGTGCGAGAGGATCGTCAGCGGGTGGCCGGTCGTCCCCGAGGTCGAGTTGACGATCAGGCCGTCCAGGGGCTGCGAGTCCGGCACAAAGGCCCACGGCTCGCGGCTCAGGTCGGCGCGGTCGAAAGCCGGCAGGTCCTCGAAACGCGCCGGGGCGTCGCCGTAGCGGCGATAGAAGGGGACCTCCGTCAGGCACAGGTCCACGAAACCGGGCAGCCAGTCCGGGTACCCGCCCCGCGCCCAGCCCGGCGAGGTCGTCCGCAATTCGGCCTCAAACGCCCGGACGCGGCGCAGCGACTCGGCCGTCAGCCGGTGGCCGCACTCGGCTGTGTAGCGCGGCGCGTGCGGGTGTTCGCGCAGGCGCTGGAGCAGCGCGCGACCGGCCGGGGAGAGAACAGGAAAACGATCCGAGTCACTCATCGAATCACTCCCTCGACCACTTATCCGCCGCCTCCTCGGCCGCCTGGCGCGCCATCGCCTCGCGGATCTGGCGCGCACGTTCCTCCGCCGCCCGGGCCGCCGCGATCACGCGCTGGCGCTCGGCGGTGCTGATGGTCGTCAGCCGGTCCTGGGCCTGGGCCTCGCTCTCGCCGGCCGGACGCAGGCCGAGCACCTTCAGACACAGGCGCGCCAGCTCCTCGCGCCGATCCGGGTCGGCCACGATCCTGGGCGCGTCGGCGGCCTCGGCCAGGGCCTGGAGCTCCGGGCTGAACAGGAAGGCCCGCGCGCCGTCCCCCATCGACCGGGCTGCAAACCACGGGTCGTGCAGCAGCCAGCAGGCCAGCAGGACGACGCGCAACCGGCGCCGCTGCGTCCGGGCCTCGCGGGCCGGCGGGCGCAACTGCGCGACCTCCGCCGCCGCCAGCGGCCCGCCGCCCAGCGCGCGCAACAGGTCCGCGGCCACCGCGTCCACGTGCACCACGCCGGCCGCCCCCAGACGCGGCTCGGCCAGGAAGTCCGGCGGCGTCTCGGCCAGCCGGCGGGTCAACGACTCCAGCAATGGTCCTTCTTCAGCCATCTCTGCACACGCCCCTCGACAGGCTCGGGGCGAACGGAACTCAAAGAGAATCGGCTCGGTTCTTCGTGATTCTTCGCGCCTCTTCGTGCCCCTTCGTGCCCCTTCGTGCCTCTTCGCGCCTCTTCGCGCCTCTTCGCGCCTCTTCGTGCCTCTTCGCGCCTCTTCGCGCCTCTTCGTGCCCCTTCGCGCCTCTTCGTGCCCCTTCGCGCCTCTTCGTGCCTCTTCGTGCCTCTTCGTGCCCCTTCGTGCCCCTTCGTGCCCCTTCGCGCCTCTTCGCGCCTCTTCGTGCCTCTTCGCGCCTCTTCGTGCCTCTTCATGCCCCTTCGTGCCTCTTCGCGCCCCTTCGCGCCTCTTCGTGCCCCTTCGTGCCTCTTCGTGCCCCTTCGTGCCTCTTCGTGCCTCTTCGTGCCCCTTCGCGCCTCTTCGTGCCCCTTCGCGCCTCTTCGCGCCTCTTCGTGCCCCTTCGTGCCCCTTCGTGGATTCGGCATCTAACCCGACGCCCCATACTTCAGGCGGCTGAACTCGCGCGCAAACTTCACCAACTCGTCCCACGTCCGTACCACGAAAATGCTCCAACCCATCTCCGCCGCCCGCACCAGGTCTGGGGACTTCGTCCAATCCGGGTACAGGTTGAGCACCATAGTCCCGCCGCCGCGCGCCTTCTCCAGCGCCATCCGCGCCACATCCCAGCCGCTGTTGTTCCGCTCGTCCTTCGCGAACATGGTCGTCACGCCATCGTCCGAGATGATCAGGATGTGCACGGGCCGCGCCGTCGGTTTGCGGTCCTGGAATGTGTCGCGCAGGAGGTGGATGGGGAACGCCGTGCCCCCGCCCAGGTAGCCGGTGAGGATGCGCAGCACGGCGGCCTCGTCGCGCACAAACCCGTCCGTGGTCAGGAACTGACGCGCGCCGCTCCACAGCGTCGCCTGGACCCGCGCGCCGGTGCGCAGGGCGGAGAGGGCGATGATGGCGCCGGCCAGGGTGAGATACGACGTGCTGTACTGCGGGTTGGGCATTGACCCGGAGCAGTCAACGTACAGGTCCAGGTCCAGCGGCTCCTTCTCCGGTTCCTGGCCCGGCGACTCGCCCCACACCCGCTGGACGGTGGTCATCCCCGGCACCACGCGCGGACTGACCAGCACGCTTTGCAGCCAGTCCACGGCCTCCAGCGGCGAGCCGATGTCCCACAGGTCCAGGCCCTCCGGCAGCGGATCAACCGACTGTGGCAGCCGGCGCTCCGGGAACGGGATGAGGTGCGGCACGGCCCGCTCCCGGTAGTAGCGCACCGCGATCTCGTGGTCGTCCAGCTTCAGGCCCAGCGCCTTGAGAATCTGGCCGAACTCGAACGGCTCGCGCGCCTGGCCGGGTGCCCCGCCCTTCCGGGCGCTGGCCGAGGCTTCCCCCGGCCCATCCGCCCCGGGCGCCTCCACCTCCAGGCCGGACAGCTCCGGGTCGTACGCCGGATGGAGGGCGCCCTCCTTTTCGCCGGCCTCGATCTCGGTCAGGCCGCTCGGGAAGCCGCCGCGCCCGGCCTGCTCCATGTCGCGCCAGCGCGCCGACCAGCGCGCGGACTGGCTCTTCTCGTCCAGCAGGTACGGCAGGCATAGGGCCGCAAACTTGCCGGAGCCGTCCAGCCAGTCGCGGGCGTAGTGGCGCACCAGCCGCGCGCCGAGCTGAGCGTCGCCTTCCAGCTGGTCATCCTGAAACGCGCCGGCCAGGGAGCCGCGCGTCCGGCTCCACAGGATTTCGTACGTCCGCATGTACAACTGCCACAACCGGTCGGAGGCGCCGGTCCCCAGCGCCTGGTAGACCTCGGCCATGCGCAGGCCGTGGCTGCGCTGCAGACGGTCGTTGATGAGCAGGTCGGCGTACAGATTGCTCACCATCCCGGCCAGGTGTTCTTTGGTGGGCAGCGCCCAGCGCATGCGCGCGATCAGGCGGGCGTTGTCGGTCAGGTCCGCCGGGCAATAGACATGATGGCCGATCTCGTGCGCCAGGATCTCACGCGCGAACCCGGCCACCTTCAATTCATGGGCCATCTTCAGGCTGACGACGACCGCGTGGTCGTCCAGCCGGATCATGGCGAACGACTGCGCCAGGCCCTCGCGTTGGGCGTCCTCGTCCGTGAAGCACCAGCGCGGCTCGCTGAGCTTGGTGAAGCGGCTCCAGCAGGCCAGGGCCGCCGGCCACTCGGCCAGCCACTGCTCGCGGAGCTCATCCAGATCAGGCATGGCGGTTGAACCGTGAAGAGGATCGCCAGGGAGCCCTTTGCGCCGGCTGCGCGCCCTTCGCGTCTTTGCGGTGAAAACTCATGCCACCGCGACCAGAAATATGGAATGGGACAACGCCGTCGTCACCGCCAGCGTCGTCGCGTTGCCGGCGTGGCTCGTCGGCTCGGCCAGCTCGGCAAAGCGTTTGCTCCGGCCCGCGGCCCTGACGACGCCGTCCTTGCCCAGTGTGAACGGCGACGGCGCGCTGGTCGTCGGCACGCCGGACATCCGATGGAAGGTCGCCCCGCAGGCGTCGGCCGTCAACAGCCAGGAGTCCTCGCCGTCGCTCACCAGGAAGTATTCGCCGGCGGCGGCCACAATCGGCGGACGCAAGAAAAGCCCGCCGAACCCGCGAAAGGCGCCCGGCCGGGCGACGATGGAGAGGGAACGCGGGCCGGGGGACGAGTGACCGAAACGATCCGGCGCAAGCCAGGGGTCCGCGGCCAGCGCCTCGATCAGGCTCTCCAGCGGTTCGGGTTCGGCCGGCAACCCCAGAGCGATCCGGGCGAGGGGCGGAGGCAGGCGCTGGCACAGGTCGAGCGCGCCGGCGCGATAGTGCGCCATGCCCGCGCGCCAGGCCGCCACCTGGCCGGCTGTGAGCAGCGTCTCGGCGTCCGGGCAGTGATCGGCCAGCGCCGACATCCGGCCCAGCCACGCCTCGGGGCGCGCGCCCGACGTGTTCGCGAGGTTGTAGAGCGCGTTGGTGACCGCGCCGGCTACGGCGCGGGGCGCCTCGGCCAGGAACCGGCCCAGACGCGGGAGCAGCGCCGTCCACCCGGCCGCCACCGGCGCTGATCGGGCCGCCGGTCCGAGCAGGTCCTGGCCGGTCAGGTCGAGCGCCAGGTCATACAACGCCTCGGCCGCCTGGGTGGTCCGGTCCGGCGCGGCCGCATGCACCGCCTCCACGATAGGCGCCACCACGACCACCAGCACATCGCGGAAAGCCGCCGGGTCCAGGTGTGGGCGCTCCCACCTGGCCTCCGCGAACTTCGCGTTGAAGCGGCTGCGGTTGTTCTCCAGTTCCCGGGCGAAGGGTCCGGTGAGGGCCGCGGCCATACTGTCACCGGGATTTCAGCCAGCGCCGGTAGTTGGTGTAGCGCTGGTGCAGATACTTGAGCTTCAACAGGTCGTCGTACACATGCCCGTAGAGTTTGCGCCCGCCGCTCCACTGGCCGATCAGGCGCTCGATCTTCACCAGCCGGCTCCGCACCTCGGCCTCGCCCAGACCCTCCAGGCCCGCCTCGAACTCGGCCTGCAGGGCGGCCACCGGGTCGTCGCGGTCCAGGTCCAGGCGGTCATACTCGGCGCAGGCCAGGTCGAACAGCCTGCGGATCCAGCCGATGCGGTCCGCCCGGTACACGCCGTGGCCGGGCTGCTCGAAGAACGGCGCATCCAGGTCCGGCGTCAGCTTGTCGTGCAGGACAAAGGGGATGATCTGGCGCAGGTCTTCCAGTTCCACCAACCGGTTGCCGCGGAAGTAGGCCAGCGCCTTGGCGAAGATCAGCACCGTCATCAGCGCCCGGACGGAGAGGCCGTTCCGGGTCTGGGCCCCCAGGTCCTTAAGCTTGTCCTTGCCCGTCTCGGCCGAGGCCAGGGCGCGCCAGTCGGCGCCGGCCAGCTTGGCCGTGTCCTTCGTCTTATACTCCAACTGCTCGGCAGCCGGCTCGAAGAATTCAAACTGGCTGGCGAAGAATTCCAGCCGCCGGCGCACTTCCGCGGGCAGCGCCACGGCCAGGATCTCGGCGTACATGGCGTCCCAATCGGCCTGGCTGAAGACCAGCTGCAGCGGGACGAGTTCCTCCGGCCGCAGCCCCTGCTCGATGCGGTCGAGCAAGACCTTCAGGAAGCGGGTGTTGAAGGCCAGCGCGCGGACGACGATGTCGATCCGGTCGCGCAGGGCCTCGATCACCTGGTAGGTGCCGCCGCCCAGGTCATCGTTGGCCGTCAGGTACCAGGCCGATTCCGGCGCCTCGTAAATCTGGTCCAGCACCTCGGCGTAGTTGTCGGCCATCAGCGTCAGCAGCGCGCTCTGCGTGCGGGTCGGGATGCGGTTGTACTCATCGATGATCTTGACCCGCATCCCCAGCCACTTGCGCCAGGCGATGCGCACGCTGTCCATGCTCTGCGCCCCCACCAGATCGGCCGGCAGCGGGTTGCCCAGCAGATCGGCGATGGTCATCTGCGGCTGGCCGTGCTGCATGCCGCGCCGGACGTCGCGCAGGGAGTAGCCGGCCAGCACCGCCATGAGGATGGCGCTGGCGGTCTTGCCGCGCCCCGGGCCGCCCACCAGCAGACAGCGGCGGCGCACGGCGAAATTCAGGAGCGGCAGCAGCACGAAACTGGAGTAGCTCTGGCCGGACGGCAGGGTGAAGCGCGACTGGCTGTCGCCGACGACAAAGGACGCGTTCGGGCCGTCGTTGTACTCGATATCGTAGTGCGGGCTGATGATCGCGTTGTTGACGATCCAGAAATAGGCCTGGCGCAACTTCTCGTCGTAGGGCGCCTCCGGGGCGGTCCCCGGGCGCTCCACCGCCGCCGGCCCCTGGTACAGGTCGGCGACATCAAAGCGCTTCACCGGCGGGGCGGCGTGCGGGTTGGTGGGGGCGGCCGAGACGTGCTGGAGCTTGGGCATAAGCGGCGGCGTTATCGCCGAAGTGTAACCGGGATTGCGGCGGCGTCAACCGGGCCTGGCAGAAACGGGTTAGATGTCACCCCGGAGCTCAGGTCAAACGGCCTTGACGCTCGGCGCAGCCGCATGCTACCCTGCCTCCATGCCCTTCCGCAACAACGTCACGCGCTGGCTGGAGGCCCGCGGCATCGCCTATACCGTCCACGAGTTCCCGGCCGAAAAGTATTCGGCGGAAGAGACCGCCGCCCTGCTCGGCGCGCCGGAGGACCACGTCTACAAGACCCTGGTGGTGCTGCGCGAGGACAAGGGCAAGAAGCCCATCCTGGTGATGGCGCCGGCCGGGCGCGAGATCAGTCTGAAGACGCTGGCCGCCTCCCTGGGGGAGAAGAAGAAACTGCGCATGGCCACGCAGGCCGAGGCGGAGGCCCTCACCCGCCTCCAGGTCGGCGGCATATCGGCGCTGGCGCTGTTGAACAAAGGCTTTGAAATCTGCCTGGACCGGGCGGCGCTTGGCCTGACCCATCTCCATCTCAGCGCCGGCCAGCGCGGCGCAAACTTGCGCTTGCAGGTGACCGATCTGATCGCGGCGACTCACGCTCGGCTGGTGGACACAGTTTAGGTGCCTATGACAGACACTCGTCAACTGGTGGAGGCGTTGTACCATCCCGAGGAGCGCCGCCGCGAGGAGGCCGTGGCCGGCCTGCGCGCCGCCGGCGCCGCCGCGCTGGAACCGCTGATCGCCGTGCTCAGCCGGCAGTTCGTCTGGCCCAGGCCGAGACGGGTCACCGGTCTCCTCGGCCTGGGACCGAACCCGGCCGAGTTGGAGCGGGAGGCGCGCCGCCGGGCGGCCGGCCTCCTGGGTGAGCTGGACGATCCGCGCGCCGCCGACGCGTTGCTGGCGGCGACTCGCGATCCGGAGGAACTGGTGCGGCATAGCGCGGCGCTGGCGCTCGGCAAGCGCCCGGAGGCGCGCGCCGTGGAACCGCTGTTGGAGGCGCTCGGCAGCTTCAACGCCGACATTCGCGCCGACGCCGCCGAGGCGTTGGGGCGGCAGGGCGACCGGCGGGCCGTGGACGCCTTGATCCGCGTCATGCAGGTGGACGGCCAGCCGGGGCCGCGCTGGATGGCCATGCGCGCCCTCGGCCAGCTCGGCGACCGGCGGGCCGTTCAGCCCATCCTCCATGTGATGGAGGCGTTGCTGACGCTGCCCGCCGTCGATTGGGCGCCGCCCAACCGCCACGGTTACGAGGACGACGAACCCGTCCAGGTCGTCTGGACCACCTGCACGACTGCGCTCGAAGTATTGGAAAAACTCGGCGATCCGGCCGCCCTGCCGGCGATAGAGCGCCTGGCGAGCGAAGCCCCGGCCCGCTCCATCGCCACCCGCGCCGCGCGCACGGCCGAGCGCCTGCGCCAGAAGACCGGCTGACCCCTGCCCCGCCGGGCGTGCGCGCCCCCCAACGCAGCGACCCGCTCAGGGCCAACGCCCCTCCGGCGCGGGTCGGACGCAACTCAAGACGGCCTCGGCCTCAGGCGAACGCGGCCGCTTCCCAGCGCCCGCTGGCCGCCGAGCGCGCGACGGCGTCGATGACGCGTTGTGCGGCCAGGCCCTCGGCGAAGCTCGGCGCCGGACTGGGGCCGGGAGCGTCCAGCGCCGCGAAGAACGGGTCCGTCACCGCGCGATAGATCGCCGGGAACGTCTCCTGGCCCGCGAACCCATCCGTCAGCGCCGCCGGGATCGGGATCGGCTCGAGGTCGTAAGCGCCTGCCCGCGCCCCCCAGATCCGGCCGATGTGCGCCCACGGCTGGTCATACTCGTACACCAGGACGCCCCGGTCGCCGTACAACTCGAAGCGCTGATAATTGTGCCGACCCGGCGCCACGCGCGAGAGCTGGAGCGTGGCCTGGCCGCCGCCCTCAAACTCCAGCGCGCAGGCGGTCGCATCGTCGGTCTCGACGCGCACCCGCACGCCGTCGCGCTGGCGCTCGCCGATGAAGGTCTGCAGGCTGCCGGCCGCCCGCGCCACCGGCCCAAACCACCATTGCAGCAGGTCGATGACGTGCGCGCCCAGGTCGTGCAGGACGCCGCTGCCGCCCTCGGCCCGGATGGTCTTCCAGCTGGCCGGCCGCGCCGGGTCCAGCCAGGAGGCGTGCAGATAGCACCCCTGGACATGATGCAACCGGCCTAAATAACCCTCGTCAATCAGGGTCTTGAGGTAGCGCGTCGCGGGCAGGCCGCGATAGGTGAGGAAAGTGAGGTGGCGGCGGCCAAGCGCCTCCGCCTGCGCCAGCATCTGGGCCGCCTCGCCGGCGTCCAGCGCCAGGGGCTTCTCGCAGATGACATGCGCGCCGGCCTCCAGCGCCGCCCGGGCCATCGGCGCGTGCGTATGGTTAGGCGTGGCAATCACCACCACCTCGGGGCGGACCTCCGCCAGCAGCTGGCGGTAATCCGTAAAAGTCCGCGGGATCCGGTATTTGCCCGCCAGCGCGGCCAGGCGCTCCGGGTTGCGCCCGCACAGCGCCGCCACCTCCACGTCGCCGCGGGCCTGCAGCCCCGGCAGGTGTGCGCTGTCGGCCCACCCGCTGGTGCCGATGACGGCCGCGCGCACCTGAGCCGGCGCCGTCATCGCTCCGCCTCCAGCGCCGAACCGAGCAGCGTCGCCACGGTCGCCGTCGCCGCGGCCTCTTCCGGCGAGATCGGATGCAACGACTCGACGTTGAGCACGCCGACCACTTCTCCACCCACCCGGATCGGCGTCGCCAGCTCGGCCACGACCGCCGCCCCCGGCAGCGGCCGGTAATCCGGGTCCTGGCGGACATCCGGCACCAACACCTGCCGGCCGGAGCGCAGGGCGCGTCCGACAACGCCGTCGCCCGCCGGTTGCCGGTATCGGTCAACGGCGTCCGGGAGGCCGGGATAATTGGAGGCCCGCAGGACGAGCCAGGCGGGCTGCGCCGGGTCGAGCAGCAGCACACCGACGTCGATGAAATCAAACGCCTCGCCCAGCGCCCGGACGATTTGGGCCATCAGGTCGTGGGGGGTCAGACGGGCGGCGATCAGATGCTGCACCATCTCGATGATCGAATGCGTTTCCGGCGTCGTCATACCCTGCGCTCGTTCCCGTTTCATTCAATCAACATCGCGTCGCCAAATGAATAGAACCGGTAGCCCTCGCGCTTGGCGACCTCGTAGGCCGCCAGCACGTTCTCGCGCCCGGCCAGCGCCGAGACCAGCATGAGCAGTGTGGTGCGCGGCAGGTGAAAATTGGTGATCAGGCCGTCCACGACGCGGAAAACGTGGCCGGGCTGAATAAAGAGCTGCACCGTATCCTGAAAGGCCGCCACGGCCCGTCCTTCCGGCGCGCGTTCCGCCGCCGCCTCCAGCGTCCGCACGGCCGTTGTGCCGACCGCGATCACGCGCCGGCCGTCGTGTTTGGCGGCGTTGACCAGGGCGGCGGCGGCCTCCGTGACCTCGCACCACTCGCCATGTAAGGTCCGCGCCCGCACCTGCTCGTCCGTCACCGGGGCGAAGGTGTCCAGGCCGATGTGCAGCGTGACGAACGCCAGCTGCACCCCCTGCGCCTGGAGCGCCGCCAGCAGCGCCGGCGTGAAGTGCAGGCCGGCGGTGGGCGCAGCGGCCGATCCCGGGTTCTCGGCGTAGACGGTCTGGTAACGTTCGGGGTCCGCCAGCGGAGTATGAATGTACGGCGGCAACGGCACATGCCCCACCCGGTCGAGCAGCGGCGTGATCGGCTGCGAGAACTGCATCACGCGCCGCGGCCCATCCAGCACGTCCATCACCACCGCGCGCAGGTCCGGCCAGCCTTCTACCTCCAGCACCGAGCCGAGATGGATGTGTTTGCCGCCGACGATCACCTCCCAGGTCAACGGGGCCAGGCGTTTGAGCATCAGGATCTCGGCGTGGCCGCCGGAGCGGGCTTTGCGCGCCGCCAGCCGGGCGGGCAGCACGCGCGTGTCGTTGAAGACCAGGAGGTCGCCGGCGCGCAACCACTGGCCGAGGTCGCGGAAGATATGGTGACTCACCGCGCCGGTCCGGCGGTCCAGCCGGAGCAGCCGCGACGCGTCGCGCGGCTCGACCGGCGTCTGCGCGATAAAGGCCTCGGGCAGATCGTAGTCGAAATCGGCCAGGCTCATGCCTCGTCGACCGTCGGCCGGGCCGGTCTGTCCTTCAGCCCGAACCAGAGCGCCGCCTGCAGGGCGGCCAGCGTCGCCAGGCCGCCCGCCGCCACCACACAATTCAGCGTCTGCTGGATGAGGTCGCCGGACACCGGATCATAGTCGTTGAACTGGTTCGCGCCGCGGGCATAGAAGCCGGCCAGGTAGAACGCGAAGCGCGCCAGGCTGGAGAGGGCGCGCACGCCGAACGCGCCGATGACCAGCGCCGCGATCCAGTCGCGCCGGCGCAGGAACAGGGCGACGCCCACGCCGACGCCGACCAGGTCCATCAGCGCGATGGGGACTACGGGCCAGTTCGAGAGCAGGACGAAGAAGTAGGCGGGCATGCTGCCCTCAGCGGTTCTGGAAGAGCCGCCCGATCAGGTTGATCAGCAGCGTCAGGCCCAGGCTCACCAGGAGCGAGGACGTGATCGGGATGTAGAGCGAGAAGCCGTCACGCTCGATGCGGAGATCGCCGGGCAGCCGGCCCAGCGGCAGCCCGAAGCGGCCCGCCAGCCAGACCGCGCCGCCGGCCACAGCCAGCGCCAGGCCGGCGAAAAAGAGCCATTTGCCGAGGGTCGTCAGGTCAGGCATAAGACAATCAGACGAAGAACAACGAACGGGAGACGGCAGCCGGCTCCGGTCGCCCGTCCTTCGCCTGCCCTCAAATCAATTTCGGCTGTTCGCCGTTCTCTGGCGGCGTCAGCCCCAGGTGGGCATAGGCGGCGCGCGTCGCCGTGCGGCCGCGCGGCGTCCGGTCCAGGAACCCCTGCTGGAGCAGGTAAGGCTCGACCACGTCCATAATCGTGTCGGCCTCCTCGCTGATGGCGGCGGCGATGGTCTCCAGGCCGACCGGCCCGCCGTTGTATTTTTCGATGATCGTGCGCAGGACGCGCCGGTCGATCTCGTCCAGGCCGAGCGGGTCCACCTCCAGCAGGTCCAGCGCGGCCCGGCCGACCTCCAGCGTGATCGTCCCGGCGGCCCGCACCTGGGCGAAGTCGCGCACGCGCTTGAGCAGACGCAGGGCCACGCGCGGCGTGCCGCGCGCCCGGCGCGCGATCTCGGCCACGCCGTCCGGGTCGGCCGGCACCGTCAGCAGGCGCGCGGCCCGGGCCACAATCGCCTCCATCGCCGCCTGGTCGTAATAGTCCAGGCGGAAGACCGCGCCGAAGCGGGCGCGCAGCGGGGCGGTGAGCAGCGCCAGGCGCGTGGTGGCGCCGACGACCGAGAACTTGGGCAGGCTGAGCCGGATGCTGCGCGCGCTCGGCCCTTTGCCGATGACGATGTCGAGCGCGAAGTCCTCCATAGCCGGATAGAGCACTTCTTCCACAGCGCGGCCCAGCCGGTGGACTTCGTCGATGAACAGGATGTCGCCGGCGCGCAGGTTGGTGAGGATGGCCGCCAGGTCGCCGGCGCGCTCGATGGCCGGCCCGGCCGTCACCTTGACGTTGACGCCCATCTCGTTGCCCAGGACCTGGGCCAGGGTGGTCTTGCCGAGCCCGGGCGGGCCGTAGAACAGCACGTGGTCCAGGGCCTCGCCGCGCTTCCGGGCCGCCTCGATCAGGATCTGCAGGTTCTCGCGGACCTTGTCCTGCCCGACCATGTCGGCCAGGCGCTTGGGGCGCAGGGCGTGGTCGGCCTGATCTTCCGGCTTGCGCTGCGGCGACAGCAAGCGCTCATCAGTTCCAGACATGCCGGGGATTATATAGCAATTGGCCCCGCCGGCGGCCGATGGCGTCCGGCGGAGTCTTCATCTACAATGGCCCTATCTCACCCCCGGAGCACGCCATGCCCGAGAACGTCTTCCCCTCGCGCCATCCCCTGGTGGCGCATAAGCTCGCCCTGCTGCGCAGCGTTGAGACCAAGCCCAAGAAGTTCCGTGAATTGGTGCGCGAGATCAGCATCCTGCTGGCCTACGAAGCCACCACCGACCTGCAGCTTCAACCGATCCCGGTCACCACGCCGATGGGCCAGACGGCCGGCCACACCCTGCAACAGGACATCGGCCTGGTGCCCATCCTGCGCGCCGGGCTGGGCATGGTCGAGGGCATCTGGGAGATGATCCCGGGCGCCGAAGTCTGGCACATCGGCTTGAAGCGCGACGAGCGCACGCTGGAGCCGATGCAGTATTACGCCAACAAACCGGTCGAGCCGCGCGTGCAGTTGTGCCTGATCCTGGACCCGATGCTGGCCACCGGCGGCTCGGCCTCGGCCGCCTGCGCGCTGCTCAAAAGCTGGGGCGTGCGCCGCATCAAGTACATCGGCCTGATCGCGGCGCCGGAGGGCCTCCGGCGCCTGCAGACCGACCACCCGGACGTCCCCATCCACGTCGGCGCCGTGGACGACCACCTGAACGACATCGGCTACATCGTGCCCGGCCTGGGCGACGCCGGCGACCGGCAGTTCGGGACCGGCTGATCTGACGAAAGACGGAGGACCGCCGACGACAGCGAGCCGGCCGCGGCCGGGTTCGTCGCTCGCCCTCCGTCCGCCGTCCCAAATGGAATTCCTCGTCCTCATCACCGCCGCCCTGCTATCGGCGGCCGGCACCTTCATCGCCATGCGGGCCGGCGAGCGCCTGGGCCTGGTGCAGGCCCCGGGGGGGCGCCGCCGGCACACGCGCCCGCTCTCGCGGCTGGGCGGCCTGGGCCTGTTCGCAGGCTTCTTCCTGACCGGGTTGGGGCTGTACCTGTTCGGCCCGCGCCCCGCCGATCAGAACCTGCACCTGCCATTGCTCGGCGTGCTGGCGGGCGCGGCCTGCGCCGCCCTGGCCGGCCTGGCCGATGACCGTTTCGAGCTCAAGGCCGCGCCCCAGTTCGCGGCCCAGGCGCTGACGGCGGTCGTGGCGATCCTGACCGACGTGTTCATCGGCGAGGTGACGCTGCCGTTCTTCGGCCCCTGGCGGATCCCGCTGGTCATCGCCTATCCGTTGACCCTCTTCTGGGTGATGGGCATGCTGAACACCGTCAACTGGCTGGATGGCCTGGACGGGCTGGCCGCCGGCGTCGGCGCGATCGCGGCGGTGTTCTTTGCCCTGCACTCTCAGAAGCTCGGCCAACCCGAGGTCGCGCTCTACTCGCTGGCGCTGGCCGGCGCCTGCCTGGGTTTCCTGGTCTTCAACTTTCACCCGGCGCGCGTCTTCCTGGGATCGGCCGGCGCCATGACGCTCGGCTTCGCGCTCGCCGCCCTGTCCATCATCGCGCCGGCCCGGGTGATGACGGCGCTGCTCGTCCTGCTCATCCCGATCGCGGACGTGGCCTTCCTGATCGTGGACCGCTGGCGGCGCGGACGCTCGCCGCTGCAGGGCGACCGCGCGCACCTGCATTTCCGCCTGGCCGACCTGGGCGCCTCGCAGCGCCAGATCGTGCTCGGCTACTGGGCGATGTGCGGGCTGTACGGCGCGGCGGCGCTGCTGATCGAATCGCGCGAACTCAAGCTGGCGGCCTTCATCGCCATCGCCGTCATCGTGCTCGGCCTGCTGCTGGCGCTGCGGCCCAAGACCGCCGTCTGAGCGCTTCGACTCTGCCGTCCATGCAACGCCTGCGCCTGACCTTCGCCAAGACCGCGGCCATGCAGTACACCGGCCACCTGGACACGCACCTGGCCTGGGAGCGCACCTTCCGGCGCGCGCGCCTGCCGCTGGCGTACTCGCAGGGCTTTCACCCGCAACCCAAAATCCAGCTCGCCGCCGCCCTGCCCCTCGGCTTCACGGCCAGCGCGGAGGTGGCCGACATCTGGCTGGAGAAAGCGCTCCCGCTGGACGAGGTGCGCGCCGCCCTCGAGCCGGCCATGCCGCCCGGCCTCGGCCTGGTCGAGGTGGCCGAGGCGCCGCTGGACGCACCCGCGCTGCAGACGCGGGTGCGCGCCGCCCGCTATCGCGTCACCCTCACCAGCCCTCTGCCCCCGGAAACGGTGGACGCGCGCGTGGCCGACCTCCTGGACCGGGCCGAGATCAGGCGCGTGCGCCGCGACAAGGCCTACGACCTGCGGCCGCTGATCGAGAAACTGGAACGGCTGCGCTCGGCCGGCGACGTTCATCTCCTGGACATGCAGCTCGTGGCACGCGAGGGCGCCACCGGCCGCCCGGAGGAGGTCGTCGCGGCCCTGGGGTTCCCGCCCGACGAGGCGCGTTACCACCGTGAGCGGCTGGAGTGGGCAGATCCGGCCTGACCCAAGGCGTTTCGTTTTACGTTGACAAACCCGGCGGGGCTGGCTATAATTTCCTTCCGTTGCCCCGGGGCTACATGGCCGGGGCAACACCATGTAGAACGCCCGGATATATGGGCGTCCAAGATTCCCCGCCGGCCTGGCCCCAGCGCCAACGTCCGGGCGCGGCGGCGAAGCGAAGATTGGAGACACCGGACATGAAGTACGCCATCGTGCAGAGCGGCGGGAACCAGTACCGCTGCGAAGAAGGCGCGACGGTGGAGGTGCAGCGCCTCCACGTCGAACCGGGCAGCGATTACGCCTTCAAGGAAGTGCTGCTCATCTCGGACGGCGCCGCCGTCCAGGTCGGCGCCCCGCATGTGGCCGGGGCGCAGGTGAAGGCCACCGTGCTGGGCGAGGTCAAGGGCGAGAAGACCTTCTCCTTCCGCTACAAACCCAAGGAACGCCAGCGCAAGCGCCGCGGCCACCGGCAGATCTACACCCGGCTGAAGATTGAGTCGATCGAAGGGTAACGGACATGGCTCACAAAAAAGGCGGCGGCTCCAGCCGCAACGGTCGTGACAGCAACTCGCAGCGCCTGGGCGTCAAGAAATACGGCGGCGAGGCCGTGCGCTCCGGCCACATCCTGGTCCGCCAGCGCGGCTCGCGCATCCGGCCCGGCCAGAACGTGATGATCGGCAGGGACGATACGCTCTTTGCCGTGGCCGACGGCGTCGTCAAGTACGAGACCCTGCCCAGCGGCCAGAAACAGGTCAGTGTGTTGCCCAGCGAGGCGACGGCCGACGCGTAAACGCGCCGACCCGCCCGCCCGGCTGCTTCCCAGGAGTGGCGTGAGTCCCGGCCCCGGATCACGCCATCGAAGGAGCAGAAGCGACGCGACGGGGCTCGAGGCCAATATGAAAGAAAAAATCCATCCCAAGTACTTCGCCAACGCCAAGGTGATCTGCGCCTGCGGCAACACCTGGACCACCGGCTCCACCAAAGAAGTCATCCACACCGACGTCTGCTCCAAGTGCCACCCGTTCTTCACCGGCGAGCAGCGCATCGTGGACACCGAAGGCCAGGTGGACCGCTTCTACAAGAAACTCGAGGCGCGCACCCAGTTCCAGCAGGCCCAGGCCGCGCGCGACGCCGCCCGGTCGTCGCTCGACCAGGCCGTGTCCACGCTGGGCCTAGACGAGCGCGTGGTGAAGGTCCTGGCCGCCGCCGAGTTGAACACCGTCACCCAGGTGCTCGAACGCCTGGCCGCCGGCGACGAGGCCATGCTGGCGATCGACGGCATGGGCCGCAAGAACCTGATCGACCTGAAGAAGCGCCTGCGCGCGCGCGGCTTCCTCAAGGAGGAGGAAGGCGCCGAGGCGACCGAAGCCGCCGCCTGACACAGACCGCCCGCTTGCCCCAGGGCAGACGCCTCGCCGCGTCTGCCCTTTTCTTTTCCAGGTAAAATACCGGTCTATGAAACATTCCCACGGCTCCATCGAGATCGTCACCGGCTCCATGTTCAGCGGCAAGACCGAGGAGCTCATCCGCCGCCTGCGCCGCGCCCGCATCGCCCGGCAGAGCATCCAGGTCTTCAAGCCCATGATCGACACGCGCTACGCCGCCGAGAAGGTGAAATCCCACGCCGGCAGCGAGTTCGAGGCCACGCCCACCGCCCAGGCCGCCGACATCCTCGCCCAGGTCCGCCCCGACACCACCGTGGTCGCCCTGGACGAGGCCCAGTTCTTCGGCCCCGAGGTGGTGGACGTCTGCCGCGCGCTGGCCGCCCGCGGCGTGCGCGTCATCATCGCCGGGCTCGACCAGGATTTCCGCGGCGAGCCGTTCGGCTCCATGCCGCAGTTGTTCTCGCTGGCCGAGCACGTGGATAAGCTGCACGCCATCTGCGCCGTGTGCGGCGGCGAGGCCTCGCGCACCCAGCGCCTGATCAACGGCGAGCCGGCCCAGTACGACGACCCCGTGGTCGTCGTCGGCGCCAGCGAGCTGTACGAGGCGCGCTGCCGCGAGCACCATATCGTCCCGCGCCGCGCCGTCTCCGCCCCGGCCAAGGCGCCCGGCGCCCCGCCGCCCGCCGGCCAGCCCGAGATGCTGGCCGGCATCCTGATCAGCGAGGAGCAGCTCCAGGCGCGCATCCGCGAGCTGGGCGCGGCCGTCAGCCGCGACTACGCGGGCGAGAAGCTGCTGCTCCTGTGCATCCTGCGCGGCGGCATCATGTTCCTGACCGACCTCATGCGCCATCTGACGGTCCTGCACACGCTGGACTTCATGGCGATCTCCTCGTACGATCCCGGCGTCCGCAAGTCCTCCGGCCAGGTGCGCATCGCGCTGGACGTCAGCCAGAACATCGAGGGCCGCCACGTGCTGATCGTCGAGGACATCGTGGACACCGGCCACACCATCGCGGCCGTCATCGAACTGCTGGCCACGCGCCGCCCGGCGTCGCTCAAGATCTGCACGCTCCTGGACAAGGCCGAGCGCCGCGAGGTGCCGGTGCCCATCGACTACGTCGGCTTCACCATCCCCAACCACTTCGTGGTCGGCTACGGCCTGGACGTGGACGAATACTACCGCCACCTGCCCTACATCGGCATCGTCAAAGAGGGCTTCAGCCTGGACGGTTGAGGCGGCGCCGATGGCGATCCCGGAGGAACTCCAGCCCTACGCCGGCCGCTGGGTGGCGTTCGTGCAGGACCGCGTCGCCGGCGTCGGCGCCACCGCCGACGAGGCCCGCGCCAGCGCCCAGCTCGCCCGACCCAAGGAGCGCGCGCGCGTCGAGTTCGTGCCGGAGCCGTTCCCGCACGCGCTGCCCGAGATCGTCGCGCGCGTCTGCCAGGCATTGCCGGACCCCGGCCGCGTCTGGCTGGTGGGCGGCCCCGTGCGCGACCTGCTGCTCGGCCGCCGCTTTCACGACCTGGATTTCGCCGTGGACGGCGACGGCCTGGCCGCCGCCCGCCGGGCCGCCGAGGCGCTGGGCGCGGCCTTCTACCCGCTGGACGCCGAGCGCGGCGTGGGCCGCGTGGTGCTGCCCGGCAACGACGAGACGCTCACCCTGGACTTCGCCCGGCTGCGCGGGCCTGACCTGTACGCCGACCTGGCGGCGCGCGATTTCACGATCAACGCGCTGGCCGTGCCGCTCGCCGCGCCGGATGTCCTGATCGATCCCCTGCGCGGCGCCGCCGATCTGCGCGCCAAAATAATCCGCGTCTGCGCCCCGGCCGCCATCGCCGACGACCCGGTGCGCGCCATCCGCGCCGTGCGGCTGGCTGCGCAGCTCAACTTCCGGCTCGACCCGGCCACGCGCGCCGCCGTGAAAGCCGAGGCCGCCTCGCTGAACCGCGTCTCGGCGGAGCGCCAGCGGGACGAGTTCATCCGCTGCCTGGGCGGCCCCAACCCGGCCGGCGCCGTGCGCGCGCTGGACGCCGCCGGCCTGCTGGCCCAGATCGTGCCGGAGCTGGCCGCGCTCAAGGGCGTGGAGCAATCGCCGCCGCACACGCTGGATGTGTGGGAACACACGCTGGACGTCCTGGCGCGATTGACGGATATCCTCGCCGTCCTCAGACCGGTCCACGATGTGGACGCCGCCTCCGACCTGACGCTCGGCCTGCTGACCGTGCGCCTGGGCCGTTACCGGACCCAGATCAGCGCGCATCTGCGGCAGGCCGTCGGCGGCGACCGCCCGGCAGGCTGGCTCCTGATGCTGGCCGCCCTGCTGCACGACGCCGCCAAGCCGGCCACCCGCAGCGTGGATCCGGACGGGCGCATCCGGTTCTTCAACCATGAAAGCGAAGGCGCGACGCTCACGTCGCAGGTCCTGACGCGCCTGCGCTTCAGCGGCGACGAGATCAAACGCGCGCGCGCCATCGTAGCCGAGCACATGCGCCCGCGCCAGCTTTCGAAAGAAGCCGCCGCCCGGAACGGCGAGCCGAGCCGGCGGGCCGTCTACCGTTTCTGGCGCGACGCCGGCGCGGCGGGCGTCGAGATCGTGTTGCTGTCGCTGGCCGATTACCTGGGCAAGTTCGGCGGCGGGCCGCCGCCGCAGGACGAGTGGGCCGCGCACGTGGCCGGGTGCTTCAAACTGCTCGAGGCTTATTACGAACGGCGGGAGAGCCAGGTGGCGCCGCCGCCGCTCATCACAGGCGATGACCTGATGCGGGCGCTCGGCCTGTCGCCCGGGCCGCAGGTGGGGCGGCTGCTGGAGGCCGTGCGCGAGGCGCAGGCGACGGGCGAGGTCGCCGACCGCGAGGCCGCGCTCGACTACGCCAAACGAATGACGGGGCGTTCGTAACGGCGCGGCCTGTCGTTGGGGGGCGGCACGCCCGGCCGAGACGCGACGTGTCGCGCCTCTCTCACGGATATATTTCTGTCAGCACCGGTTCGTAGAACGCCCGGGTGCGGCCGAAGGGGCACGAGCAGCCGTCCGGCGGCAAGGCCGGCACAGCGTCCTTGGGATACGCGCCCTGGAGAGAGTGGCAGACCGGGCAGGCGTCGGCCGGGACGGAGACCCGGATCAGCGAGACGCGGTCGTTCTGGCGCAGGCGGTCGAGCGCGGTCATAAGTTCTTGAACAGTGGGCATGGCGGAGCAGAGTTTAATCGGTTCTGAAGAAACCCGCAAACAGCGACTATGACTTCTCCCCGCGTCTGTATCCTGTACACCGGCGGCACCATCGGCATGCGCAAGACCCCGGCCGGCTACGCCCCGGCGCCCGGCTACCTCGAGGCGCAGCTGGCCGCCATCAGCACCTTCCACAGCCCGGCCCTGCCCGCGTATGACCTCATCCAGTGCGACCCGCTGCTGGACTCAGCCAACATGGTTCCGGCCGATTGGGTGCGGATCGCGCGCGGCGTGGCCGACCGGTACGACGATTACGCCGGCTTCGTGGTCCTGCACGGCACCGACACCCTGGCCTACTCGGCCTCGGCCGTGTCTTTCCTGCTGGAGGACCTGGCCAAGCCGGTCGTCTTCACCGGCTCGCAGATCCCGCTGGACGAGGTGCGCAGCGACGCCGTCGACAACCTGGTGAATTCGCTGCTCCTCGCCGCCCATTCCCCCATCCCCGAAGTCTGCGTCTACTTCGGCCACCGCCTGCTGCGCGGCTGCCGGACCGTGAAAGTGAGCGGCAGCGGCCTGGACGCCTTCGACTCGCCCAACGCCCCGCCCCTGGGGGTCGGCGGCATCCGCATGGACATCCACTGGAACACGGTGCGCCCCCAGCCCACCCTCGGCCGCGGGCTGACCCTGACCCATCTCGGCGACCCGGTCGTGGGCGTGCTCAAAGTGTTCCCGGGGCTGACGGCCGGCATGGCGCGCGCCTTCCTCGAGCCGCCGGTGGCGGGCGTGGTGCTGGAGGCGTACGGCGTCGGCACGATGCCGGACCGCGACGAGGCGCTGCGCCAGGCCTTCGAGGCGGCCGCGGCGCGCGGCGTCGTCATCGTCGACTGCACGCAATGCCTCAAGGGGACCGTCACCCTGGACAGCTACTCGTCCGGGGCCTGGCTGCTGCCGGCCGGCGTCATCAGCGGCCACGACCTGACGACCGAGGCCGCGCTGGCCAAGCTGTACTACCTGCTCGGCAGCGGGCGTCCACTGGACGAGGTGAAGGCGCTCATGGAGACGGATTTGCGCGGGGAGATGACCGTAAGCTGAGAGGCGGCCCCATCCGCTGTCCGCTCACCCTCCAAACACCGCCAGCACGACGCGCGGGGTGACGAACGCCTCCAGCGCGGCGGCGGCCAGCAGCAGCGGCACGACCAGGCCGATCCCGACTTTAGCCCAATCTGCCAGGGCGATCAGCCAGCTGTCGCCCAGCGTCTTGCCGGGCGGCGGCGCGATGATGCTGGTGCCCAGGCGCAGGATAGACGCGCCGGCCAGCAGCGCGGCCGGCACCTCCAGGATGCCGTGCGGCAGGATGAAGGCCGCCAGGAAGAGCAGCGGGCTGATCCCGGCCAGCGCCATCTGCCCGGCGAAGAAGCCCACCAGGCCGAGGGGGATCATCAGCAGCACGATCGCCAGCACACCCCACGAGAAGGCGCCCACCGCCGACGCGATCGCCAGCGCGCGCACGTTGGTGACGAACACCCAGGCCGCGCCCAGCGGGGACATGAAACCAAACTGCGCCAGATTCTCTCCGACCCCCTCGAGCAGCTCGAACTCGCCTGAGCGCAAGGGCAGCGGGTAAGCCGGCGCCTGGCTGTAGCCGAAGGCGAACGCCGCGCCGAGCGCCAGGGCCATGACCACGAGCGGGCGCGCCAGCCGGCGCACGGCGGCCGGCATCTCACGCCGGTACCAGCCGAGCAGGCCCTGGCCGCGCCCCGCCCCGGCGAAGGCCGCCGCAAAGGTGAGCCAGCTCGCCCGCAGATTGATCTCGTCCAGGTCGCGCCCGAGCAGCTCCTCCCGGTTGAACAACTGCACGCCCATCCGCACCAGCACGAACAGGATCAACACCAGGCCGAGCAGCACCCACCACAGCACATCGTACTGGGCCCAGAACATGATCACGCTCTCGCCCTGCACCAGCAGGGCGAAGGGGATGACGATGAACGAAGCCAGCAGGTTGGCGGCCCGCACCGACGTCGTCTGGGAGGAGACCACCACCGCGCCGGCCACCATCACCAGCGCCTGGATCGTGGTCAGCGCCACGATTTGCACCAGCAAAATGGGCTCGGCGTACCACTGGATGGTGAGCGCCAGCCCGATCAGGTAAACGGCGATACCCAGGTAGCTCGAGAACAGCGGCGGGAGGGTGGCCGCCAGCATCTTGCCGATGTACAGCTCGGTGTCCGAAAGCGGCGAGGCCAGCAGCGGCTCCAGGCTGTGGCGCTCCTTCTCGCCCACGAAACTCTCCAGGGCGATGACCAGCGAGACCGAGATCGGGAAGAAGCCGACCACCATGAGCAGGAACGGGATCAGGCGCTCGCCGACGATGTCTGCGCCGAACTGGCCGACGAAGTCCAGGATCTGGCCGGCCGTGAAGTTCATGAGCAACGGAAAAAACAACGTCAGCGTGACCACCGGCGCGATAATGCGCCAGTCGCGGAGCTGGTCGCGGACTTCGCGCCGGGTGATGATCAGGGCGCGGCCGAGCATGTGACGGGTTTCGACCAGAGTCATATTTCCTGTACCACCTGCAAGTAAACGTCCTCCAGGCTGCGCGGGACCTCGGAGAGCGTCACCACCGGCACGCGCCGTTCCGCCAGGCGCTGGAGGAGCGCGGGGTTGGTGACGGTTGGATCGGCGGCCCGGTAACGGATCCAGTCCGGCCCGGCGGCCACCACCTCGATCAGGTCGGCCAAGTCGGCGACGACGCCATCCAGCGGCGCGGCGGCGCGCAGCTCCAGCAGGGCCGCGCCGAGCAGCTCGCGCTTGAGCGCGGCCGGCGTGCCGCAGGCGATGATGCGGCCCCGGCGGATGATGGCGATCTGGTCAGCCAGCGCCTCGGCCTCCGGCAGGTTGTGCGTGCACAGGATGATGGTCCGCTGCTCCGAGCGCAGTTGGGCGATGGCGTCCCGCACCAGGCGCGCCGACTGCGGGTCCATGGCTGAGGTCGGCTCATCCAGCAGCAGGACGGGCGGGTCGTGCAGCATGGACCGGATGAGGGCGAGCTTCTGGCGCATGCCCTTGGAGTACTCCCCCAGGCGCTTGCCGACGGCCTCGCGCATGCCGAACCGGTCGATCAGGTCCGCGGCGCGCGCCCGGCGCACAGCCGGCGGCAGGCCGTACAGTTCGCCGTAGAAATCCAGGTACTCCTCCGACTTCATGCGGAAGTACAGGCCGTGGTGCTCGGTCAGCACGCCGACGCTGCGGCGCACGGCCTCCGGCGCCTCCGTCACATCGTAGCCGGCCACGCGCGCCCAGCCGGAAGTGGGCCTGAGGATCGACATGAGCATCCGCACGGTCGTCGTTTTCCCGGCGCCGTTCGGGCCGAGCAGGGCCAGCACTTCGCCCGGCCGGACCGTCAGCGAGACGGCGTCCACGGCCAGGAATGCGTCGAATTGCTTGGTGAGCGCGTGCATCTCGATCATGGGTCGTCGCCCTTCCAGAAGTATATTATCATCAACGGCGTGAATCACTGGTTTGCCCGTCTGAGCCGCGCCGTCGCGCCGGCCGAGGCCACCCCCGTCCAACGCCGCAACTTCACCTACGTCCAGATCGACGCCATCGGCATCGGCATGTCGGCCGCGGCGGCCACGTTCCTGCCAGTCTTCCTGACGCGCCTGGGCGCCAGCAACGTCCAGGTCGGGCTGCTGACCGCCATGCCTTCGATCACGGGCCTGGCCCTGGGGGTGCTGGTCGGGCGCTTCCTGCAAAATCAGCGCCAGATCGTGCCCTGGTTCAGCCGGGCGCGTTTCCTGGCGATCTCGGCTTACGCAGTCACCGGCCTGGTGCCGTTCCTGGCGCCGGAGGCCTGGGTGATCCCCGTCATCCTGGCCATCTGGGCCGCCGTCACCCTGCCGCAGATCATGGTCAACGTCGGCTTCTCGGTGGTGATGAACGCCGTCGCCGGGCCGAAGCTGCGCTACGAGCTGTTGAGCCGCCGCTGGTCCATCCTCGGCCTGACCACGGCCGCGGCCGTGGCCGCCGCCGGCCAGGTGCTGGATCGCCTGGACTTCCCGGTCAACTACCAGTTGACGTTCCTGGCGCTCTCCGCCGGCGGCCTGATCAGCCTGACCTTCTCCAGCCGCATCCTCATCCCGGACACACCGCCCGCCGCGCCGGCGGCCGGCCAGGCCTGGCGGCGGCGTCTGCGCGACAGTGTGCGCGAGATCAGCCGGCACCCGGACTACGTGGCCTTCACGGCCAAGCGTTTCGTGTTCCTGTCCGGCCTCAGCCTGGGCCTGCCGCTGTTCCCATTGTATTTCGTGCGCGAGGCGCAGGCCTCCGACGCCTGGATCGGGTTCATCAACACGGCGCAGACCTTCGTCATGGTAGTGGGCTACTTCCTGTGGTCGCGCGCCTCCAAGCGGCGCGGCTCGCGCTTCGTGCTGGCCGGGACGACGTTCGGGCTGGCGCTGTACCCGGCGCTGGTGGCGGCCACCCACGACGTGCGCGTGATCGCGCTGCTGGCCGGCCTGGCCGGCATCTTTCAGGCCGGGTTGGACCTGGTGTTCTTCGACGAGCTGATGAAGACGGTGCCCCCGGAGCGGACCGCGATCTTCGTGGCGCTGGCCCAGAGCCTGCAATACCTTTCCGGCGTGGCGGCGCCGCTGGTCGGCACGGCGCTGGCCGACCAGATCGGCCTGGACGGCGCCCTGCTGGTCAGCGCGGCCCTGCGCGCGCTGGGCTGGGCCCTCTTCACGTTCACCCGCTCCGCCCCCGCCCTCCCGTAAGAGCGGACTGCGTCCACGCCCGCGCCCGCGCTGACCGGGCGAATACATCCGCGACAACAAAACAGGCGGACCGGCCTGATGGCTCGTTCCGCCTGATCATCGCCGCCCGCGAACGGTCGCCCTCAGCGATCGGCCGCAGCTTCCTCAGGCTGTGAGGCGGACGATTCGATGGCCTGCGCCTTGATCTCGTGCCGGCGCGGCCGGCGATGGCGCGCGGCCAGGGCCAGCAGCGCGCCGCCGGCCACGAGCAGCATCACGGTCTGGTTGGCGTTCAGGCCGAGAATCTGGGCGTTGTCCAGCCGGATGAAGTCGAGCAGGAAACGCAGCACCGGATACGCGATCAGGTAGATGAAGAAGAGATCGCCCTTGCGCAGGCGGTCGGCGTAGCGCCGGCCGACATACAGCAGGCCCAGGCAGATCAGCAACGTCCCGATGGACTCATACAAGAACAGCGGGTGGAAGCGCAGGGCCGGATCGGTGTAGCCCGGCAGCCGGTAGGGGGCGTCGATGGTCAATCCCCAGGGCAAGGTGGTCGGCAAACCGTACAGTTCCTGGTTGACGAAATTCCCCCAACGCCCGATGGCCTGGCCGAGGGGCACCGCCGGCGCGGCGATGTCCAGCAGAGCCACAAAATCCAGCTTGACGGTTCGGGTAAACACGTAGATGCCCAGCAGGCCGCCCAGGATGGCGCCGGGGATGCCCAGGCCGCCGTTCCAGACGGTGAGGATCTCGATGGGGTGCTCCAGATAGTATTGCGTGGTCAGGCCTTGCGCCACCATGCTGGGCGGCGGCGTGAAGACATGCCACAGCCGGGCGCCGACGATGCCGCCGACCAGGGCCCAGATCAGGCCATCCCAGACATGATCCGGGTTGATCCCGCGGCGCTGGGCCTCCAGCGCGGCCAGGTAGCCGGCGGCAAAAGCGCCGGCCACCAGGATCAAGCCATAGTAGCGCAGGTAAAACAGATCGCCAAAATGGATACCGAGTTGATCGAAGGTCATAGCCCACTCCCGCCACGCGGCGACGGATCAGAGACGGCGCGCCTGCTGGCGCACATGCCAGACGCGTTGCAGCGCGGTAACGTTGGCCAGGATCGCCACGATCCACAGCGCCAGCCACGGCAGGTTGAGCACCAGGGCCGGCGCCATCACCAGATAGCGTTCCATGCGCGTGAGCACGCCGACGTTGCAGTCGAAGCCGAGCGTCTCGGCCCGCGCCTTGGTGTACGAGACCATCACACTGCCCATGGTCGCCAGGAAAACCAGCAGGCTGTACAGGAGCGCCTGCGGGTGAGCGCTGCTCAGGTAGTAGAACAGCAGCCCCATAAAAATGAGCATCTCGCTCCAGCGGTCGGTGACCGAGTCGACGAAGGCGCCGAACCTGGTCGGCTGGCCGAGGCGCCGGGCCATGGCGCCGTCCAGGCCGTCGAACGGGCCGCCGATGAGGATGAACAGGCCGCCGGCCGTCATCGCCCCGCCGGCCACCAGCATCGCGCCGGCCACGTTCAGGCCCAGCCCGGCCAACGTCATCATGTTGGGCGTGACGCCCAGGCGGATGAAGAAATCGGCCAGCGGCTCGACCACCCCCTTGAAGCGGGCGCGCATCCAGTCGGTGGGGGTCAACGGCTTGGGATTGGGCTTGTCGGCGTGCATAGGCGGCTCCGGCGAGCAAGAGCGAGCCGTAAGGGCGAGTCGCGACTCGCCCTTACTTCCCCGCGATGAACTCTTCCGTCTTCCGCCGCGCCAGGTCGTCCGTGTACTGCTCCGGGGGCGTCTTCATGAAGTAGGCCGACGGCCCCTTGATCGCGCCGGCGATCCCGCGGTCCAGCGCCAGCTTGGCGCAACGCACAGCGTCGATGACCACGCCGGCCGAGTTCGGGCTGTCCCAGACCTCCAGCTTGAGTTCCAGATTGAGCGGGACATTGCCGAAGGTGGTGCCCTCCATACGGATGTAGCACCACTTGCGGTCGCTCAACCAGGGCACATAGTCCGACGGGCCGACGTGCACGTTCTGCTCGTCGATCTCGAAGTCGAGTTGCGAGGTGACGGCGTTGGTCTTGGAGATCTTCTTGGACTCCAGCCGCTCGCGCTCGAGCATGTTGAAGAAATCGGTGTTGCCGCCGAAATTGAGCTGGTAGGTGCGGTCCAGCCGGACGCCGCGCTCGCGGAACAGGTTGGTCAGCACGCGGTGCGTGATGGTGGCGCCGACCTGGCTCTTGATGTCGTCGCCGATGATGGGCAGCCCGCGCTCCTCGAAGCGCTTCTGCCAGTAAGGCTGCGAGGCGATGAAGACCGGGATGCAGTTGACGAACGCGCAGCCGGCCTCCAGCACCTGCTCCACGTACCATTTGGTGGCCATCTCCGAGCCGACCGGCAGATAGCTGACGACGACATCGGTCTTGGTCTCGCGCAGGATGCGGACGATGTCGGCCGTCGGGCCGGGCGCCTTCTTCACCATCTGGCTCAGGTACTTGCCGATGCCGTCATGCGTCATGCCGCGCTCGACCGCGACGTTCAGCCGGGGCACATCCGCGAACTTGTACGTGTTGTTCGGATGGGCGAAGATCGCGTCCCCGAGGTCCAGGCCGACCTTGGTGTCCACCACGTCGAACGCGGCTGAGAACTCGATATCGCGGATGTGATACCCCCCCAGGTTGACGTGCATCAGGCCGGGCACATGATCGGTTTCCTTGGCGTTCCGGTAGAACTCGATGCCCTGCACCAGCGACGAGGCGCAATTGCCCACGCCGATGATCGCCACGCGCACTTTCTTGCTGCTTTTCTTTGCCACACAAGCCTCCAGAAGAGATACCGCTTCAGCTGAAGCGAAAAGATGGCCAGGGAGCGAACCCGTCTATTATACCGTCAGCCGAGCAACCGGATGCCGGCCACGCCGGCCGCCACCAGGACCGCGCCCAACACGCGGACGGGCGGACCCGGCTCCTTGAGCACCCAGACGCCCAGGGCGACGCCGAAGACCACGCTCACCTCGCGCACCGCGCCGGCGTAGCTGGCCGGCGTCCCGGCCTGGATCGCGTACAGCACGATCGCGTAAGCGGCCAGGGTGGTGAAGCCCGAGAGCGCGCTGCGCCAGCCGGTCAGACGCAACTCGCGCGCCAGGCGCGCGCGGCCCAGTTCGCGCAGGGCCAGCGGCGTGATCAGGGCCCAGGTCAGCCATAATGCCAGGTAGGTGTACAGGAACGGGTCGAGGTAGCGGATGCCGACGCGGTCCACGGCCGTGTAAAACGAGATGCACAACCCGGCGAGGAGCGCCCAGCGCGGCCCGGCCCGGCGCAGCGCGGCCAGCGGCGCGCGCCACGCGCTCAGGTTCGGCAGGTTGATGAGGTACAGGCCGGCCGCGATCAGCCCGATGCCGGCCAGGCCGCCCGGCCGCAGCTGTTCGCCCAGGAAAGCGGTCGCCCACAGCGCCAGGAAGACCGGCGCCGTGCCGCGCGCCAGGGGATAGACGACCGACAGGTCGGCGGATTGATAGGCCCGGGCGATGGCCAGGAAGTAGCCGGCCTCGAAGACGGCGCTGAGCGCCATGATCCCCCAGGCCGGCGGCGGGACCGGCTGCCAGCGCCAGATGGCCAGCGGCAGGAACAGCACGCCGCCCCAGGCCAGGACCCACCAGACGAAAGCGTTCCGATCCTCGGTCCGCTTAAGGGCGACATGGGCGACGACATGCAGGCCGGCCGAACCGAGGATCCACAGCAGGCTTTCGGTTGACACTGGCTGACGCTTTGGGTTGTGCTATAATCATGGGCGTTCACGCGTTGCCGCGTGAACACGGTTTCGGGGCGTGGCTCAGTTTGGCTAGAGCACTCGGTTCGGGACTGAGAGGCCGGCGGTTCAAATCCGCCCGCCCCGACAGAGTCGGACGACACAGTGTCGTCCTTACAGGCCGGAGTATAACACTCCGGCCTTGTTGTTTACGAACGACCGACAGGCGCCCACCCCGAGCCTGTCGAGGGAGGCGGGCCTCGGCCGCTCGGCAGGACCTCGGCGAGCCTCCGGCCTGCCCGGCTCACTCGTAGCGCAGCGCCTCCACCGGCTCCAGACCCGCGGCCCGCGTGGCCGGGTAGATGCCGAAGAACAGGCCGACCGCAATCGAGAAACCGGTCGCCATCACCAGCGAGTCCACGCTGACGACCGGCGCGATGGAGGAGCCACCCAACTGCACCCGGCCCACCAGGCTGGCGATCAGCCAGCCCACGGCCACCCCGATCAGGCCGCCCACGAAGCTGAGCACGGCCGATTCGACGAGAAACTGGTAGAGGATATCCCGGCGGCGGGCGCCCAGCGCTTTGCGGATACCGATCTCGCGCGTGCGCTCGGTGACCGAGACCAGCATGATGTTCATGATGCCGATGCCGCCCACCAGCAGGGAGATGGCGGCGATGCCGCCCAGGAACAACGTCAGCGTATTGGTCACTGCGGTGATCGCGTCCAGGGTGTCCTGCTGGTTCTGCACGCTGAAATCATCCTCGCCCTCCACCGTGCCGTGGCGCTCGCGCAGCACGGCCGTGACGCCTTCGATCGCCTGCTCCACCTCGCCAGCGCTGGCGACCTTGACCGTGATCTGGCTGATGACGTTGGCGCCGCGGAAACGGCTGGTCCCCAACAGGCGGGTCTGGGCCGTGGTGAGCGGCACCAGCACCTGGTCGTCCTGGCTGCCGAAGCCGCTGCCACCCTTGCTGACCAGCACGCCGATGACGCGATAGGCGGCCCCGTTGAGGCGCACGCGCTGGCCCACCACCCCGCCCGTTCCGCCAAAGAGCGCCTCGGCCACCCCGCTGCCCAGCACCGCCACCGAAGAGCGCGCCGTGACATTGGCGTCCGAGATGAACTCGCCGTCCGCCAGTTCATAATTGCGCACGGTCAGGTAATCGGCGGTCACACCGACCACGCGCGCGTTCATATTGACGCCCTGATAGACGACCTGCGCCCGGCCGTTCACCTCCGGCGCGACGCCCACGACGCCGGCCACCGCATACAGGGCTTCGGCGTCTTTGAGCGTGAGCGTGGCGGCCGAACCCGGCGCGGAAGCCACCCCGGCCTGCTGAATGCTGCCCGGCTGGACGAAAAGCAAATTGGTGCCGACGCTCTCGACCTGGGCCGTGACCTGGGCCTGGGCCCCCCGGCCGACGGACACCAGGGCAATCACGGCCGCCACGCCGATGACGATGCCCAGGATCGTCAACGCCGAGCGCAGCTTGTGAGTGCTCAAACTCTCGAGCGCGGTTAGCGCGCCTTGCCACAGGTTCATGGAGTCCCGTCCTCAATGAGGCCGTCGCGCATGTGGACCACGCGCCGGGCCTGCGCCGCCACGCCCGGATCGTGGGTGACGAAGATGAGCGTGATGCCGCGCTCCCGGTTCAATCGGAGCAACAGGCGGATAATTTCCGCGCCGGCGTGAGTATCCAGGTTGCCGGTCGGCTCGTCGGCCAGGATCAGGGCCGGGTCGTTGACCAGCGCCCGGGCGATGGCGACGCGTTGCTGCTGGCCGCCGGAGAGCTCGCCCGGGCGATGGTCCAGACGGTCCGCCAGGCCCACCGCCGCCAGCGCGGCCTCAGCCCGCTGCCGCCGGCCGCGCTCCGCGCCGGCGTATAGCAGCGGCAACTCCACGTTGCGTCGGGCCGTGGCGCGCGGGAGAAGGTTGAAGCTCTGAAAGACGAAACCGATCTTGCGGTTACGGATGGCGGCCAGCTGGTCGTCCGACAGCGTCTCGACCATAACGCCGTCGAGCCAGTACCGGCCAGAGGTCGGTTTATCCAGGCAGCCGATCACGTTCATGAGCGTGCTCTTGCCGGAGCCCGAAGGCCCCATGATGGCCACCACCTCGCCCCGCTCCACGCGCAGCGACACGCCGCGCAGGGCCGCCACTGCCACCCTCCCGAGAGGGTAGCTCTTGGTGATCGCCTCGATCTCGATCATGCTGCGGCCAGCCGTCGCAGCCGCATCCGGGGCGGTCTCGACGAGGCGGTCCGTCATGGCTGCGCCGGCGCCTGGTCCGTGATCTGGATGGCGCTGGCCGTGACGTTGCCGGCCGAGTCGGCCTCGCCGCGCACCGTGATGCGCTGGCCCACTTGCAAGTCCGTCAGGCTGCCCGCCACCAGCTTCATGATCCGGGTGTCGCCGGTGAGGGTCACCGTGACTTCGCTTTGTGGTGTGCTCAGGGTCAGCACCTGCCCGTCAATGCTTTTGATATCGCCCACGGCGCCACGCTCGGCCACCAACTCGGGACCGCCGGCAATGTTTCCGCCCGGCCCTCCCCCGGCGAATCCGGCCGGCGGGTTTCCACCGCGGTCGGCGAAGAATCGCTCCTGAATATCGGCGGCCCGCGATTGTTGATACAGCGTGCCCGCGTAGAAGGCGCCGCCCGCCACTCCCAGCAGGACCAGCAGGGCGGCTACCAGCATCAGAATCCGTTTGCCCATATTTTGATCTCCCCGCGTTATAAGACCTGCCCGGACTCGTTTTCAAGATGCCGGCGCCGCCGTCACGGGCCGGGCGGCCCGCCGTCATTTACTATAAAGAAACCGCCTCCCCCCGGGCCGCCGAAGTTTTGGCGCGTGGCGGTGGTGGCCGTGGTGGTCGTGTTTATCACCACGGCGTCGCCCTCGCGCAATGAGCCTGCCAGGATTTCGCTGAACGTGTCATTGCTCAGCCCCACCGTCACCGGCACCGCAATCGGCTGTCCTTCGTACAGCACCGTCACCGCACGCTGGCCGGCGCTGGTCCGCAGCGCGCGGTTGGGCACCAGCAGGACGTTCTCATGCCGTTCGGTGACGATGGCCACCCCCGCCGTCATCCCCGGCTTGAGCGCCGGATCCGGATCCGTGATGACGATGGTGACCGGGAAATTCACCACGCCTTGCTGTGCTGTCCCCACGTAGGCCACGGCCGTCACCTGGCCCTGGAAGGTCTGGTCCGGCGCCGCATCCACCGTGAGCTCAGCCGTCTGGCCGACCACGATCGAGTTGATGTCGATTTCGGCTACGTTCACTTCGAGCTCGAACCGGCTAAGATCGGCCAGCTCTACGGCGGCCTGGTTGGCCGTCACACTGTCCCCCGGCTGGCTCAACACCGCCACCACCGTGCCCCGGAAGGGCGCCGTCAGGCGGGCGGCATCCACCACGGCCTGCGCCTTGGCCAGCTTGGCCCGCGCAGCGGCCACACTGACAGGGTCCGGGCCGGCCTCCAGCTCGGCCAGATTGGCCTCGGCCTGCTTCAGATTCGCCTGCGCCACCTCCAACTGCGCCTGGTAAAGCCTCACCCTGGCATTGTCCGGACCCTGCTGGGCGGCGGCCAGGTTGGCGACGGCCTGGTCATAGGCGGACTGAGCGTTGCGCACCTCGTTGGCCTTAGAGTTGCGCGTCGTGTCGATCTGCAACTGCAGGGTGTACAGCTTGTCCAGCTGCGCCTGGTAGTCGATCTGCGCCCGCTCGATCTTATCGCGGATGTCAGGGTTGCTTTCGTAGCCCTGAGACTCGGCTTTGATCTGGTTGAGCCGGTTTAGATACCAGTTGGTGATGAAGGTCTGGTTCTGCAATGCCGCGATGTCCGGGCTGGCGTTGAGCAATTGCAGGTTGGCCTGCGCAGTCTCCAGGGCCACCCGGGCGTCCTCCACCTGATCCAACAGGCTGGCGCTCACGGGGTTCAGCACGCTGTTCAGGTTGCGCTGGGCGGTAGTGATCGCCTGCTGCGCCTGGATCACGGCCAGCCGGGCATCGGCCAGTTGTTGGGCCGTCGGGCCGGCCAGCAGCGTGTCCAGCTCCGCCTGGGCGGTCAGCAGATCGGCCTGAGCCTGGAGCATGGCGGGCGTCGCCCGATCGGGGTCGAGCTCCATCAGCACGGCGCCGGCTTCCACGACCTGTCCGACGGTCACATTGACCTGGCCGACCGTGCCGCTGGTCTGCCAGGTGACTGTGGCCGTCTGGGGCGAAGCCAGGGTGCCGGCTGCGCTCACGCTGACGACCAGGGTGCCGCGCGTCACCTCGGCCGTTTGCAGGGTGTCAGCGCTCGCGCGGGCGGCGGCCATCCGGGTATATACGTAATATCCGCTTAGCCCGACGGCCAGAATCACCGCCGCGGCGATCACGAGAATGCGTTTATTCACAGCAGTTCCTCCTTCAGCGGGCGCGACCTCCGGGCGCCCGATTGTCTGCCGGCGCATCTCGATCTTAGAAGCAGGTGATAAAGAAATTGCAAAGACAGGATGTGTTTTTTATTAGCGCCGGGGCCATGGGCTGACGGCCCCGGCTTCCCGGGGCCATTCCCAAACAATCCAGACCTGAAATGCCGTCCAGCGGGTGTGCGCGTCGGACGATATTGTGAGGGGACCGATACAGCCAGACGGCCGTTACGAACTATCGGGGATAAGCAGGGGGATCGCGATCAATCCCGGCGCGTCCAATCGCCCGCGCCGTCATTCAGCCACACCGTCACCTCGCGGTCGACGCACCCGGCCAGAAGGTCCAGGTCGCCGTCGCCGTCCACGTCGCCCGGGGCGGCGGCGCAATCCGGGCTGTGTGACAGGACCGCCCGCCCGTGAAAACGCCCAGGCCGTCGTTGACCCACACCCACGCCCCGCCCTGGGTGTCCGCCATAGCGTCGAGGTCACCGTCGCCGTCCAGATCGCCGGCCGCAACCGCAAGGCTCACGCCCTGCCCCAGGCGCTGGCTGCGCTGGTGGAACGTCCCGGCCCCATCGTTGAGCCAGACCGTATCCCGCGGCGGGATGTCGTTTTTGGCGTTGGCCAGAAACGCATCCATATCGCCGCCGCCGTCCAGGTCGGCCACGGCCACGGCGCGCGTGCGCGCCGGTTGAGTGAAAAGGTCGTCCGGCGATTGGGCAGCAGGTTGGCGACGCGTCGCGCGCCCCGGTGCGGCGAAGAGAATGTACCACGACGGGCCACAGCATCGGCCAGCCTCATCCCTGGCCCATCTCTTCCCATTGGCCGTACGCTTCTTGGAAGTCACAAAGAATCTAGATGAATCTCACTTGATCAACCCGGGTCATAAAGATATATTCGTCACAATTGCCCAGAAATAACTAGATTTGATATCTATTGAACAAATTAATGACAGAACATAATGAAAACGAGCCAGATCGTCAGTGGTTCACTCTGACGGAGGCGGCGAAATATCTGGGTGTCCACAGCACGACTCTTCGGCGTTGGGCCAACCAGGGGGACATCCCCATAACGCTGACGCCTGGCGGCCATCGACGCTTCCAGCGCGCCGACCTGGAGATGTTTGCTGCAGAACACCGCCGGCTCAAAACGGTGGGCGGGTTAGAGCAGGTCTGGACCCAGCAGGCCATGGTAGAGACCCGGCAGAGGCTGGTCCAGGCTCAGGACACGGGTTGGCTCACGCCGTTCAGCGATGCGGACCGGGAGCACAAGCGGCAGTTGGGCCGGCGATTGATGGGTCTCCTGATGCAATACCTCGCCGCTGCGCACCCGGATGAGGCGCTGTTGACCGAGGCGCAGGCCATCGGGCAGGCCCACGCCGACAACGCCCTGAGCATGGGCCTGAGCCTGGCTGACGCGTTGCAGATCCTCGAGTTCTTCCGCGAGACCCTGGTTGAGGTCTCGCTCTATCTGCCGGAGACGGCCCCGGTCCGTCCAGAGGCCAATCGAAATCTGCTGCGGCGCGTCAGCGTCGTGCTGAATTTTGTCCAGCGCGGCCTGGTCGAGCGGTACATCGCTGTCCGGTGAGCCGCGCGCCGCTCCCGGCCGATCCAGCGTTGTCGTCCACGTCCAGTCTCCGCTTATGCCCCTCCTGTGTCTTGGCCTCAGCCACCACACCACTCCGGTCGCCGTGCGCGAGCGCCTGGCCTGCACGCCAGCCGTCCTCCAGGCGGCGCTGGCGCGTTGCGGCCCCGGCCGCGCTCTGACGTCCCGCTTTGAAGAACTGGCGATACTCTCCACCTGCAACCGGCTGGAGGTCTACGCCGTCACCCAGACCGCGGACTTTGCCGGGCTGAGCGCTTTCCTGGCCGAGACCACCGGCGCGCCGCGCGCGCTGTTCGAGCCGCACCTGTACCGACATCAGGATGAGGCCGCCAGCCGACACCTCTTCCGGGTGGCGGCCGGCCTGGACTCGCTTGTGCTGGGCGAGCCGCAAATCCTGGGACAGGTGGCGGACGCCTATGAAATGGCGCGGGGCCAGGGCGCGGCCGGCCCGCTGCTTTCCGGCCTGTTCCAGGCCGCCCTGCGCGCTGGCAAACGGGTCCGCGCCGAGACGGCCATCGGCCGCGACCCGGCCACGATCAGCTCCGTCGCCGTGAAACTGGCCGAGCAGACGATCGGCGACCTGCGCGCCGCGCACATCGCCGTCCTGGGCGCTGGCGAGATGGCCGAACTGGCAGTGGGCGCCTTGCGCCAGCGCGGCGCCGGCCAGCTGACCGTGGTGAACCGCACCCTGGCGCGGGCCGCGGAATTGGCCGCCCGGTGGGGGGCCCGGCCCCGGCCGATGGAGCAACTGGCGGAGG
>Ga0101944_10001317_pt1 | contig 53235 bp, 38 predicted proteins | sample DewCreD2012metaG_FD_75245 | JGI IMG/M metagenome (GOLD analysis project Ga0101944, IMG submission 75245) | Hot spring sediment bacterial and archeal communities from British Columbia, Canada, to study Microbial Dark Matter (Phase II) - Dewar... ... | reverse complement strand
GAAGATGCTGCCGATGGTTCGCTTAACATTCACATAGTTCCCGTTGGGCTCAATTATTCCAACTATGTTAGGTACCGAAGCAAACTACTCATTCGAATAGGTGAGCCTTTCCCTGTTAAGAGGTATCTTGACAAATACAGGCAAAACAAAGCGCTTGCTTACAATACTCTGATTGATGAACTGTCAGAACGCATTAAAGCGGAAATGATTCATATTGAAGATGAAGAGAACTATAACGAGTACCTATTTTTAACCCAACTTTTCCCAAAAAGATTTATCAAGGAAAGCAAACTCCCCAATACCCTGAATCAGGCATTTGAAATAAGCAAAAGGTTGATTTCCAAACTCGATAGGCTAAAGGAATCGGAAAGGAATAGCTTCAATGGAATTATACAAATAGCTCAAGAATTGAGATCTCGCACTTCATCTTATGGGGTTAAATCCCAAGCATTGCCTTTAAAACTAAGTAAAGCTTTTAACCTGCTTTGGATGATTCCACTATTTGTCATGCTGTCGCCTTTGGCCATTTTTGGTTTCATCAACCATATCATACCAATAATTATTCCCTACCAGCTAAGCAAGAAATTTGAGGACGTTCAGTTCCACAGCTCAGTTCGCCACGCAGCCAGTTTATTGCTGTTACCCATTGCATACCTAATCCAAACAGCAATAGTTGGCTTGATTTTTAAGAGCTTTGGAATAGCATTCCTTTACCTGGTATTGAGTCCAGCTTCAGCAGTAATTCTCTACTACTGGCACAAGCTATTTTACAAAATCAAGGGACTGGCGGGAATTACCCTTTTAGCAATGAACAAACGTGAAGAGTTTAATCATATCAACAACTTGTACTTCAAATTAATGGATAGTGTTAAATCGATTTACTAGTTAGAAATGTTAAATAATCTTTATTCAATCTCGTTTAGTATTTATAATTTTGCAAGGTAAAACTAAACTCCAATGCTAAAAGCCCTAATTATTGATGATGAGATAGCCTCGCTTCGCACGCTTGAGTTGCTGTTGGGGCGTTTTGAACAGCATGTTGAAATAATTGGGGTGGCTCATTCCGCCAGCGAGGGCATCGAAAAGGTAACCAGGTTTGACCCCGATATCGTTTTCCTCGATATCGAAATGCCTGGGGGTAGCGGTTTCGACTTTCTTGAAGGTTGCCCTCACCGGAACTTTGATGTTATCTTTATCACCGCATACAATAACTACGCCATAAAGGCCTTTAAGTACAGCGCCATCGATTTTTTACTTAAGCCCATTGAGGTTGACGAACTCCATGAGGCCCTGGATAAGATAATTCGTCGGCGTTACTCAAACTTTGATGGGCGCAACAAGTACTACGCCCTTTTTGAGAATATCAGGGAGATAATTCCACAGAAACTGGTAATATCCACTAACGAAAAATACGAATGCCTCGATATTGACAATATTGTTTTTGTTGATGCCATACCCAACGGAACGCAAATCAAACTTGCCAATGGCAATCAGCTGGAAGCTAACAATCCCTTTGTTGACCTTTGCCCGTTGCTCGAAGAACGTAATTTTGGTTTAATCAGCCAAAACTGCCTGCTTAACCTGGGCATGATCCGTAAAATTTCGAATAAGTCAACCGATAATATCGAACTTAAAAATCACCAGGTTATTACGGTAAAGGGCGAATACCTTGAAAAGTTAAACCGCCAGCTGGAGAATATTTTAAAAATAAACCGAATTGGGTAGAATTGTTGCTCTTGATATTGGTCGTAAGCGAACGGGCATAGCCATGACCGATCCGTTACGGATTATTGCATCGCCGCTGGAAACCATATCCACCCATAAGGTAATTGATTACCTTACGGAGCTATTCCTGAAGGAAAACATCGATATCCTGGTAGTGGGCTACCCACGCCAAATGAACAATACTCCTTCCGAAGCTGTTAGCTACATAAAGCCCGTTATCAACTCCATCAAAAAGAGGTTTCCCGAAATGCCCATTGAGCTTGTGGACGAAAGGTTTACCTCCAAGATGGCCTTGCAGGCCATGATTGATGGGGGCATGAAGAAAAAGGACAGGCAGGTTAAGAGCAATGTTGATAAAATCAGCGCTGCCATTATCCTGCAAAGTTACATGGAGCAATTAAATTATAAATAGTATTTTTGCGCGTTAACTTGAAAAGATGATACGAACAGTTTACGTTTACGGTTCACCGGTGCTTCGCAAGGTTGCCCAGAATATTACCCCCGATTACCCTCAGCTCGATGCTCTAATAACCGACATGTTCGAAACCATGGAGCAATCGGATGGTATAGGTTTAGCTGCACCCCAGATTGGCCTTTCCATCAGGCTTTTTGTGGTTGATGGCACCCCCCTTGCCGACGATGACCCAACCCTAAAGGATTTCCGCAAGGTATTTATAAATGCCCAGATTACAGAACGGTTTGGGGAAAAAGTAATTTATAACGAAGGATGCTTAAGCCTGCCTGGCTTACATGAGGATGTTGAACGGGAATCGAAAATTCGCATTCGCTACCACGACGAGAAATTTGTGGAGCACGAGGACGTTTATGAAGGTATGGCTGCCCGTATCATCCAGCATGAATACGACCACCTTGATGGTATACTCTTTACCGACCGCGTATCGCCCATCCGTAGGCAGCTGCTCCGCTCAAAGCTTAATGCCATTGCCAAGGGTAAGTATAGCGCAAACTACAAATGCCGGATTGGGTAAATGATACCTGGGTGTTTGACTGCCAAATATTTATGGGAAGTTTAAAACTCTTATCGTATCCCTTTGAGAGTTTGAAAATTCAAATGTTGTTCAGCTAACCAAAATACTCTTTTGTCAACCTGAGTCCCGATATATCAAGGTAAAACTTGTGGAGGAATCCCATACTAAGCGTACCGTGTGCAGTGTGTAGTGTACAGTGGGGGGGTGATGTTTAAGGATAAAGGATAAAGGATGAAGGTTCAAAGTTCAAGGTTCAAGGTTCAAGGTTCAAGGTTTTTCTAATACTAAGAACCATCAACTAATTATTTTTCACAGTGTTACACAGAGTTTACACTGTGTTTCACAAAATTTTTCTAATCTGTGTCATCAGCGTTCTATTTCAGTTCACGAAAAACTATCAACGAATAACGCTTCTTGTCATTCCGAGCAAATGCGAGGAATCTCATTAAGGATAAAGAATAAAGAACCTGTCTCTCGAAGCGGGATTTCAGATTCATTGGTTTCATGACGGGTCAATCTTTTACGAATAACGACCAACGTTTCCCGCCCCGTAGGGGCTAAACATTTGTAACACCATGACAACTCCCAAATGTATAGCGATGCACGCAAAACTTTTTCCAATGAGCAATACTGAAACGTTGCATCGCGATGGAAAAGCATAACAAAGAGCGATTGCCTTAAAACCAACAAAAGGCATTAAGGGAATGAGGAATAAAGAGATGCTTCGGCTAGCTCAGCATGACAATTGTCTCATGAACTGAGCAATAGCAAGTATCACAGAGTTACACAGTGTAACACGGTGTTACGCAGAATGTATAATGTATGATGTGGTTATCACGAACAACGATTCACGAACAACGATCAAACTTTCAAACCCCGGAGGAACTAAGCATTTATATCTCCATTGTCATTCCGAGCTAGTCGATGAATCTCTATATTTTTAAGATTTAAGCCCCCCTAGCTAGCACCGCCTTTGGATGCGCACATAAATCGCCCTGAAAGGGCAAATCACATTAGCCCAGGGTTTTATCCCTGGGCATAAAGGTATTCAAAATATTAGTCGATGCACACAATACATAATCTAAAGAGCAAAGGGGAAGCGTTGCATCGCAAAAGGGAAGCATTCCAAAGAGTTATTTCAGGAAACCCAATCAAAAGAGATAAAGGGACAGAAGGGACAAAGAGATGCTTCGGCTAGCTCAGCATGACAGAGAGAGGTTACGTCGGAATCTATCCCGAACAATCGGGACTAAACATGAAAATACCCTAAATCAAACAGTATTATCTCCTTAGTTATCAATGAAGCCATAGAGGCTATGCCATGCTCCCATTCATAATTAAGTGAAACCTTATTTTGGTCAGATATAATAAACCCACTAAACCCTAAACTTCAAAACTAACCGCTTCAGCTACAGTTCAATCAAAAATTTTTCTTTAAGCTTTCCCTTGCTAATTAAATATTTAGTTGTATTTTTGCGTCCCGCTTATTATCAAATTAAGGATCACAAAAAAGTTGGTATTAACCTAAAAATTAGGAGATTGCAGTGAATACGCAAAGTTACAAAACGGTAATGGCAAACGATGCCACCGTTAAAAAGGAGTGGGTTGTGATTGATGCTACCGATCAGGTATTGGGTCGTTTATCGAGCCAAGTGGCAAAAATCCTGAGAGGTAAACACAAACCCAGCTACACCCCACACGTTGATTGTGGAGATAACGTAATTATTATCAATGCCGACAAGGTTCGTTTGACCGGTCGTAAGTTAACTGAAAAGCAGTATGTACGCCACACCGGTTATCCTGGGGGTCAGCGCTTTTCTAATCCCAAGGAGATGCTGCACCGCAAACCCATTTGGGTAATTGAGCACGCTGTAAAGGGTATGCTGCCTAAAAATAGGCTGGGTGCCGAAATGTTCCGTAACCTTTACGTTTATGCCGGTTCGGAGCATCCACATGAGGCACAACAACCAAAGAAAATTGAATTAAGCAACATTAAATAAGTTAACTTATGCAGGTTTATAACGGATTAGGTAGAAGAAAATCGGCTGTTGCCCGTGTTTACCTTCGCGAAGGTAAAGGCAACATCACCATAAATGGCCGCGACCTCAAGGAGTACTTCAGCTCTGAGCTGCTCCACTATGTAGTTAAGCAGCCCCTAATGGTGCTAAATGCCACCGAAAGTTTCGATATTAAAGCAAACCTCGATGGCGGTGGAATCACCGGACAAGCTGAGGCTCTCAGGCTTGGTATAGCCCGTGCACTTGTTGAATACAACGAAGCTAACAGGGCTATCATGCGTGCTAACGGTTTCTTAACCCGCGATCCTCGCGAGGTTGAACGTAAGAAACCCGGTAGGCCAAAAGCCAGAAAGAGATTCCAGTTCAGCAAACGTTAATGCTTTCAATTGTTTAACAAATTATTTATTAACCATTTGGCAGGCAGTTTAGTAATAAATTGCCCAGACTCCCGAAAGGGACTACTGAGCGATTGCCAAAAAATCTAAACAAACAAAAAATGTCAAGAACAAATTTTCAGGAACTGCTCGAAGCAGGCGTGCACTTTGGTCACTTAAAGCGTAAGTGGAACGCAAAAATGGCTCCTTACATCTTTATGGAGAAAAATGGTATCCACATTATCGACCTGCACAAAACAGTAGTAAAAATCGATGAAGCTGCCGCTGCAGTAAAGCAAATCGCCAAATCGGGTCGAAAGATCCTTTTTGTTGCCACCAAGAAACAGGCAAAGGACATTGTTGCAGAGCGTATTAAGGCTATTAACATGCCTTACGTTACCGAGCGTTGGCCTGGTGGCATGCTCACCAACTTCCCCACCATCCGTAAAGCCGTTAAAAAGATGAACAGCATCGACAAGATGATGACCGACGGCACTTTCGACACCCTTTCAAAGCGTGAAAAACTCCAAATTCAACGCCAACGCGCCAAGCTGGAAAAGAACCTTGGTTCAATTGCCAACCTCAACCGCTTACCCGCGGCCCTCTTTGTGGTTGACGTTCAAAAGGAATACATCGCCGTACGTGAAGCCAACAGGCTTAACATTCCGGTTATCGCTATGGTTGATACCTGCTGTGATCCTACTCCAATCGATTTTGTGATACCGGCTAACGACGATGCATCCAAATCTATCGCCCTGATTGTTGACATCATGGCTAAAGCCATTCAGGAAGGGCTTGAGGAGCGTAAGGCAGAAAAGGATAAGGAACCTGCCGCTACCGAGAAAGAGGAAGGTGTGAAAACACGCGCCCGTAAAGTTAAAAAGGCTGCCGATGTAGTTGAAGAACCCGAAGATGAGGACGAAGCCGATGAGGTTGAAGAGGTTGAAAAACCCACTGCCACCATCGCTGACGATGAGATTGACGAAGAATAACAACACTTAGACCCTAAAAAAACTAAATACCATGGCTGAAATTACAGCTGCAGATGTAGCAAAACTTCGTAAACTTACCGGAGCAGGCATGATGGATTGCAAGAATGCTCTGGTTGAAGCTAACGGCGATATGGAACGCGCCATTGAGCTTATCCGCGAACGTGGCAAGGCCATTGCCAACAAACGTGCCGACCGTGAAGCCGGCGAAGGCGCTGCCATTTCAAAGGTTAACCAGGCCGGTACCCGCGGTGCCATGATTGTGCTTAACTGCGAAACCGACTTTGTTGCTAAGAATGCCGATTTCCTTGGCGTAGCCAATAAAATACTTGACCATGCCCTGAATACAGCACCTGCCAACCTCGACGCGCTCAAGGAATCGAGCCTCGATGGCCGCAAGGTAGCCGATTTTGTTGCCGAGTTCTCCGGTATTACCGGCGAAAAGGTTGAACTATCGTACTACGAGCAGGTTGAAGCACCCATGGTGGTTTCATACATCCACATGGGCAACAAGCTGGCTACTTTGGTAGGCTTCAGCAAAGCAATTGATATCCAGGCCGCTAAGGATGTTGCCATGCAGGTTGCCGCCATGAGCCCTGTGGCTATTGACAAGGACGATGTTCCCGAAGATATTCGCCAGAAGGAGTTTGAAATAGGCCGCGAGCAGGCACGTCTTGAGGGCAAACCAGAGAACATGCTCGATAAGATTGCCGAAGGCAAGCTACAGAAATTCTACAAGGAGAGCACCCTGCTCAACCAGGAATTTGTTAAGGATAGCAAGTTAACCATACGCCAGTACCTGCAAAGCGTTGATAAGGACGTTAAGGTTACTGCCTTCAAACGCGTATCGCTCAACCTATAATCCTTACAGCATATCACCTTGAAAGGAGAGCAGCCCTGCTCTCCTTTTTTATTATATCTACTCAATATCGTTTAGTTAACAAAAATATACTTGCCTGTCATCCTGCGCGGCCTGTCCCGCATTAGCGGGAAGCCGAAGGATCTCTAATCTATCCCCATGAGATGTTTCGCTGGAGTCTATCCCGATATTTCGGGACTCAACATGATAAAATGAGTGAGGGAGCCAATGATGTTGACATCCCGAGCGTAGTCGAGGGATCTCATATAAGGTTAAAGGGGAAAGAGATGCTTCGACTTAGCTCAGCATGACAACCATCTCATGAACAGAGCAACGGCAAGTATCACAGAGTTACACAGTGTAACACGTGTTGCACAGAGAGTATAACGTAGCATTCACGAACAACGATACACGAACAACGAACGCCGTTTACAGCCCCGTAGGGGCTAAACATTTGTAACTCCCTGACTAATCCCACCTGTATAGCGATGCACACAATAACTTTTCCAAAGAGCAAGGACGAAGCTTTGCATCACAAATGAAAAAAATTACAAAGAGCTATTTAAACGTTCTTTCTTGTCTTGATACAAGAAAGAACCAAAGAAAATCAAGGCCGGAAAGCCTAACCCGATGGGTGCCCCGGGGGCGGAACTGCCACGCGATACTATTCGCCACGCCTGCAGCGTGGCTCATGTGGTATCGCTTACTAGACCCACCGCCACGTTCCACCCCCGACCCATTGCCGGGTCAGGCTTTTATGCCCCTGTTTAATTTTACCATTCCATTCTCTCTCAGGGGGAAGGCTGGGGTGAGGTCGTTTTCCATATCCAACCTAGATGACCCCTCTAAATCTCCCCTTATAGGGGAGACTTTAGCCCTGCAACAAGGTCACCTAGATGCTTCTCCCCTCTCCTATCAGGAGAGGGGATGGGGTGAGGTCGTATCCAACGAACAACGAACAACGCTTCCGGCCCCGTAGGGGCGTAATATTGGTAACTCGATGGTTACTCCTGCTCTAAAGCGATGCACGCTATAGTATTCCAAAAAGCAAAGGGAAAGCGTTGCATCTCTGAAGAAAAGCATTACAAAGAACTATTTAAACGTTCTTTCTTGTCTTGATACAAGAAAGTACAAAAGAAACTCAAAGCTGAAAAGCCCGACCCAATGGGTACCCCATGGATGGAACTGCCACGCGATACTATTCGCCACGCCGTAGGCGTGGCTCATGTGGTATCGCTTACTGAGCCCACCACCACGTTCCACCCCCGACCCATTCCCGGGTCAGGCTTTTATGCCCCTGTTTAATTTTACCATTCCATTCTCTCTCAGGGGGAAGGCTGGGGTGAGGTCGTTTTCCATATCCAACCTAGATGACACCTCTAAATCTCCCCTGAGAGGGGAGACTTTAGCCCTGCAACAAGGTCACCTAGATGCTTCTCCCCTCTCCTATCAGGAGAGGGGATGGGGTGAGGTCGCTTCCCCTGAACAACGACCTACGTTTTCAGCCCTGTAGGGGCGTAATATTTGTAACCCCATGGCTACCCCTACATGTATAGCGATGCACGCAATAACTTTTCCAAAGAGCAAGGACGAAGCTTTGCATCACAAATGAAAAAAATTACAAAGAGCTATTTAAACGTTCTTTCTTGTCTTGATACAAGAAAGAACCAAAGAAAATCAAGGCCGAAAAACCTAACCCAATGGGTGCCCCGGGGGCGGAACTGCCACGCGATACTATTCGCCACGCCTGCAGCGTGGCTCATTCGGTATCGCTTACTGAGCCCACCGTCACGTTCCACCCCCGACCCATTGGCGGGTTAGGCTTTTATGCCTCTGTTTGCTTATTCCGCTCCATTCCCTCTCTGGGAAAGGCAAAGGTGAGGTCGCTTCCCCTGAACAACGAACAACGTTCCCAGCCCCGTAGGGGCGAAATATTTGTAACCCCATGGCTACCCCCACATGTATAGCGATGCACGTAATGTATATGCCAAAGAGCAAGGTGAAAAAATTGCATCGCAACTGAAGAGCATGGCAAAGAGCGGTTTCCAAAAAAAACAACAAGGATTAAAGGTAAAGAGATGCTTCGGCGAAGTCTATCCCGATAAATCGGGACTCAGCACGACAGCGTGATGTTTTGCTTGCGCGCAACATGACAAATAACCTTAACTAAACAACATTGATATCTAACTACTAACCCTATCATTACTAACATAAACACAAATACATCAATTGATATAATCACTTGACGAATCTCGAATAAATAAATTTTTTAACTTTACTAAAAGATTTATGTGACAAATTGAAAAAGAAGAGCTTAAAACAATCACTCCTTCAGTAAAATGTACGTAGGGTACCAATAGTCACCTATTGAACATGAAAAGCATTACTATAAAAGTTGATAGACACCGCGACGAGCAAGTTGTTTGCTTTATCGTAGAAAAAGATATTCAACTGATTGAAATACTCAAAGCGAAACTCAAAGCTCGCTGGAGTGCCACCAAAAAATCTTGGTACCTTCCTGTTTCGCAGTTTAATTTAGATCAAACAGTTGAAGCATTCAACGGAATAGCATGGGTTGATATAAAGGGGCTACCTCATGCATCAAAAGAAGAAAAAAGCCAGATAGACACCCAAGAAGAAAAAGAAAGGTTTGAAAAATGGCTCAAATATAAACGTTATAGTCCCAACACTATCAAGACCTATACTGATGCTTTGGTTGTTTTTCTTAATTTCTTTAACCATAAGCCAGTTTCTCAATTAACCAACGACGATGTAGTTTTATTTGTAAACCAATATATACTCAAGCAAAAGTTTAGCTTTTCGTATCAGAACCAAATTGTTAATGCACTAAAACTTTACTTCCGGGAAGTACGCAAAAGTAAAATAGAGGTTGAATCACTACAACGACCCCGGCGTGAACACAAATTACCCAATGTGCTGAGCAAAGAGGAGGTAAAAGCCATACTCCAAGCCCCAACAAACATAAAGCATCGCGCCATGCTGAGCCTGATATATGCCTGCGGACTACGCCGTAGCGAGCTGCTGAACCTTAAAATTGGAGACGTTGACTCAAAACGCCATATGCTCATTATTCGAAACGCGAAGGGCTACAAGGACAGACAAGTGCCAATTTCAGACAAAACCATTGAGATGCTCAGAGAATACTATAAAGCTTATAAACCTAAAATATGGTTGTTCGAAGGTCAAAAAAGAGGGGAAAAGTATTCAGAAGAAAGCTTAGCAAAAGTTTTAAAACATGCTGTAAAAAAAGCGAATTTCAGAAAACCTGTTACACTTCACTGGTTACGACATAGTTATGCGACACATTTGTTAGAAGCAGGAATAGATTTACGTTATATTCAGGAATTGCTCGGACACAGAAGTTCGAAGACGACAGAAATATATACACATGTATCGCAAAATAGTTTACATAAAATGAAAAGTCCTTTTGATGATTTGTGAAAATATTTTTACTTTTGTTTAAATAAACCTTACAAAAAGTACGGTTATACACCCAAAATGGATGTATATAATTACTTTTGGTACGGTTATAAACGAGTTAGCGCCAATCTTATTGAAGCGAAGCCGAATAGATAACGAATAGTATAATGAAAGAGAAAAGAAAAAGACATCCCCCACGCACAAAAGCAAGAGTGTGGCTGCCCATCCCTGCAAGCCTCCCTTCGCAGCCACACACATGCTTTTTTTGCTACCCCTGTAATACTAATAAAGTACTGTAAAATCTTAATATTTCTTTGACAACTTTAAACCTTATTGTTTAACCTTAAAATCAAATTTATGAAATTCAAAATCTTTATTTTAGGAGCATTACTAGCATTTTCGCTAGATGGATTAGCGCAAACTCTTTTCGTCCCTAGTGGAACAGGGGGAATTGGAACATCAACCGTTACGGGTAAAGTCGGAATCGGTATCTCCAATCCATCTGAGTTACTCCATATTAATGGTAGTATTAGAGGAAACATCTCAGGAGCATTAAGAATTAGTAGCGGCAACGGTACAGTGGATGTAGGAGCCCAAAACTCAACATGGGCACACATATATACAGATCGTGCAAAATTCATATTTAACAAACCAATCTATACAATTGGTGGTCAATTTAGTTCATATAATACATCCGATTATCTTTACCTTCAAACAGGAGGGGTTACTAGGCTAACTGTTGAATCTGATGGAGATGTTATCACAACCGGAAGCGTTAGGATTCCTTATGGTAGGTATCTTACTGTTGGGTATGGCAATAGTATTAATACAAGATTTGAAATACAGACCTCTAACGAAACAACCCACACATACATTAATTTCAAGAAGAACCTATACTTTAGAGCGGCCGATGAACAATGGGTTTGCCCATTACTTTTGCAATATGACGGTTCTGTTGGTATAGGTTTTACAACTATTTATGATGTGGATGCGGATCAAACTCAAGGTTATAAACTTGCAGTTAATGGGGGAATATTATGCGAAGAGGTTAAAGTAATTGCAGATGTCCCAAATTCCGACCATGTTTTTCAAAGTAATTATAAACTAATGAGTTTGCCTGAACTAGAAAAATACGTAAAAACCTACTCACATCTACCAGAAATACCTTCTGCAAAAGAATTTAAAGAGAATGGTTACAAAGTTGGAGAAATGGATGATCTTCTTTTACGAAAAGTAGAAGAACTTACACTTTATGTTATAGAATTGAATAAAAAAGTTGAAGAACTTGAGCAAGAAAACTCAAAATTAAAAGAAATAATTCAACAATGAGTAACCGTTAAACCCTAAAACATTAATCTTTATGAACGTAAAACTTATTACTATTGCAGTGCTGACAATATTCTCGCTCAAAGGATTTACACAAACCCTTTATATTCCATCAGGCACAGGAGGTATTGGTTCCTCATCTACAACTAATGTTGGAATTGGAATTTCTAATCCAAACTATAAACTCCATCTGAACTCAACTACAAATGGATGGTCTTCTGTAATCCAAAATCAAGGCTGCATAGTATATTCAGCCTATGGCAATGGTTCATCGGATGGGTATGGCATGCACATAAAAGTAAATAACCAACGGAGCGATAGGTATGCTCTACAAGTTTATGATGGAATAAAGAATTTGTTCTATATTAAAAATGATGGGAACATAGGTGCTGGTTGCGATCCTGGCGGTACAACTTTTAAAATTTACAAAGCAGAACTACCTTTATTTGAACTTGCCAACTCCATTTCTCGATTACAAATTGGTGTGGCAAATTCTGCATGGAATCTTGCCCATGACTCTAAACCAGGCGATGTAATCTTTCGCCCATTGGGTGGAACCGATGGACATCATGGCATGATACTATACTTACCGAATGATACAAACGATGGCAAAAGCTATGTTGCCTTTGGCGATGACGCAAATAATTTATGGATGAAAATTCTTAATAACAGAACGGTTAGAATAGATGGAACTGTTTTTTCACGTGAGATTAATGTTAGGACTAATGTCTGGGCTGATTACGTGTTTCATAAAAATTACCAACTTAAACCACTTGAAGAAGTAGAAGTATTCATCAGGACAAATAAGAGATTACCAGACATTCCATCTGAAAAAGAGGTTAAAGAAAATGGAATTAATCTTGCGGAAATGAATGCTCTATTATTAAAGAAGGTTGAAGAGGCGATGCTATACATTATTGAACTGAAGAAACAAAATGAGAACCTGACAAAGCGAATTGAAGAACTCGAAAATCAATAATTTATGAAAAGAACGATACTTATCATTTTAGGGGTGTTAATTAGCATCTATTGCTATTCTGAACCAATAGATTCTCAAACAGCCATTAAAGTTGCTCTAAATTATATCAATTATAGGCAGCCAGATAAAATCCATACAGTTAATGAAGTTATACCTGAAAGTAATGTAAATGGAACTTTTTACTACATAGTAACATTTAAGGAAGGTGGCTGGGTAATGGTCTCAGGGGATAATCTGGTTCTACCAATTTTGGGTTATTCCTTTGAAGAAATCATAAGTAGTTCCACACCAAAACCTGATGCTTTTGTTGCGTGGACAGACAATTATAAAAGTCAAATCACTACTGCAAAATCATTAAAAACAACATCAACTGAGGTTTCGGAGCAATGGGATAGGGTTGTAAACAATAATTTTCCCTCCTCTAAAGATTATAATTATTCACAGGGTACTTGGCTACTTGACACTCCTCGTGGTCGCATTGCTTGGGGACAAGATGAAAACAACAGCGGAGGATGTAGTCCCTCCTACAATAGTAAAGCTCCAGATAAAGACGAGAATAGCATTGATTGTTTTGGCACAGCTGCTGATTGTGATTGTGGACATAAACCAGTTGGTTGTGCTGCTGTGGCCATGGCTCAAATTATGTGGTATTGGCAATTCCCACAATCTTCAAGTTTTCGATCCTATGACTGGAACGCAATGCCTACTGCAATATATAGTTCGACTCCCCAGAACCAAGCTGATGCTATCGCCCAATTATTGCGAGATTGCGGGGATGCCGCAAACACTAACTTTTGCTGCAGTGGTTCTTGGACTACCACCAACAATATTGTTGATGCCTTTGAAGACAATTTTAAATATAAAGGCGTTGAGAAAAAGAAACGGTCGGATTGGACTGAGGGGAGTTGGAAAAAAATGTTACGTGCTGAAATAGATGCTGGCAGACCAATTCTTTATAGAGGAGATGAATGCGATTTGTGTTCCTCTAAACATTTTTTTGTGGTTGATGGTTACAGAATGAACCCTGATGAATTTCATATCAATTGGGGATGGTGGGGATACTACAATGGCTTTTATACTATAAGTGACTTAACCCCAGGTAGTAGTAATTTCAATAAAAACAATCAGGTAATAATTGGCATTTCACCAACTTGCAATGAAATACCATTAGACATAACCGATTTATCCTATTCTTCTATAAATTCAGGCGTAACTAAGCATCTACAAGCGAGAAATAGTATTTCAATTCCTTCATCAGAGGAATCGCTAACAGTTAACAATGGAGGTAAGTTAATTCTTACTTCAGGTGACAATATCAAACTAACTGCTGGCTTTTCCTCATTGAATGGCAGCGAACTTAGTACAAATATTTCCACTTTAGGTTTTGGAGAAACGGGAATCTACGTCAGCAAGTGGACAGCCGCATTTACTCCTAATGGGGATGGTATTAATGAAGAGTTATGCCTAAATATTTATAATGCAGACTCCTGGGAGTTGGTCGTATTTGATAGAAATGGTCGGCAAATTTTTATAGGTGCAGGTTCAGTTAATAACAATTTTGCTTGCATCTGGAATGGTAGCGGTGCCCCAGTTACTGATTCATACCATTGCATCGTAAGATTAAGAAATAGTTGCGGAGAGTTGTTGACTCATGCGTATGCAGTTACCCTTCTATATGGTTCAAAACAAATTATTGATGAGTTTTCGGCACTCCCTCCCGATAATGCATACGCTTTAAGTATCATTAACAAAAATGAGAACATCTTTTCAATTTACCCAAACCCCACTTCCCAAATCTTCTCAATTAAGCTAAATGAGGAAAACCTAGATTATTATGTTGTTGTTACTGATATTACTGGCAAAACAATTTATAGTTCATTATTCTCTGACAATACTATGACTATAGATTTAGGAACGACTACAAAAGGAATGTACCTCGTTAAAGTTTTTAATGAAAAGAATACATACATAAGCAAACTAATTATTGAATGATCATGAAAATTTTAATGTTTTTTTTATGCTTAATAATGTTTTCATGCGAAAAAGGAGGTGAAAGTGTTTGGTTGTATGTCTATAAAACAAATTCAGATTATACAAGCAAAGTATCTGTAAAATTATCTGATGACAAGTCAAAGATAATCGGTGCTCCTGGACCACATGATGTGGATACAACTGACGACTGGCCAAAAAAATTAACAAATGGTTATTTGTTAAATGGAATTTTTGGTGGTAAGAATACCGCTTTCTTGTCTATAAATAAGCAAGATTATTTTAATTGGACTACTTATCCTGGATCAGACAGCCTTTACAAACTTATTTTAGACAAAGACCCTTTTACAGAGTTATATTATTATTGTGATGAACACAATAATTTTAGTACCAGCAATGGATTGGATACTGCAAAAATCAACCAACTAATCAAGGATGGTTTACTAGAAAAGTATTTCAAACACATCAAATGAAAATGAGGGGTTTACCCCTCATTTTTTTATTACAATTATTGGATACTCTCCAAACCGACCCCAAAACTTTGAGTACTTATCTTCACTTTTCCTTAACCAATTCAAAATTTTTTTACCACCAAGTTTTTCGTGTATGTAAAGGTTTAAAAAAAACTTATTGGTACTTCTCCAGCAATAAAATTCCATTTTATTGCTAAACGTAAAGTTTCTTTTAAACCATCCAATTGAGTGTGGATAAAAATACAATCGTGGTTTACTTTTAAATAGTTTAACATAAGCTTTTCCAGCAAAGTGCCTGAACACCCTATACAATTGAACAGGGAATAAACTAATATTCATAAACCAGCTATGGTAAAACAAACTATAAACAATAGCAATTTTACAATCAGGCTTAACCACCCTGTACATCTCGTTAACGGCTGTTTTTTGCTCATTTTTAGGAATATGGTATAAGGTATGCTGGCATAATACCGAATCACAAACATTATCCTTTAAAGGAATATTACAAATATCTGCGCATATATAAATACCTTTCTTATGGCTATAATTATGTTTAGCCTGAATTAACGCATTAACCGAAATATCAACGCAAATTCGAAATTCAAAATTTTCCGATAAGTCAATATATTCTTTCAAGCCAATTGGCCCAGAAGCGATATCAAGTAAATATTTCCCATTTGGGTTCAGGTATTTTTTTGCTTTTGTAAATGAGTTTCGTATATATTCATCAGAAACCACCCTGAAATCTACCCACTTTGGAGAATCTTTGTATATTCTAAAACTATTTTTTGTATCATAGTTAATTTCATTATAGTACTTATAAACCCGTTCCTTATCAAAAGCCATTTTACCCCTTTTGTCTTCGCCTTTACCTATAAAAAGAGCATATACTGGTAAAAAAAGCAAAACATCTTCAAATACAGGATAAAAATAGTTTCCGCTTTCGTTAGTAAATCCTTCAGCGATATTGTCGAATTGTAAGAAATCTGTGTCGAAATTATGAATTATCTCGGCAACCTTATTTCTAGGTACGGGAATTAAATTTTCCTTTGTTATTGGACATTGCAAAATTGAATAATCAAAATCAATCATAACATTTTTTTTCAAAAGTAAAATATATTTTATTGAAGCACAATTTAAATTTATGCTTTATCGAGTTTAATTTCCAGTAAACTCATTTCACCATCGCTTACATTCACCGTAAGCGTTTGTTCCTTATAACCAGGCTTTCTGTCAACTACCTGATATGAGCCTTCGGCAAGGTACTTTACCATAAAACCTCCTTTATCCGCAGTTTTCTTGGTTAAATCTCCGTTTCCGCTAGTAGATTTTGTTTTAGTTTGAGTTTCATCCGAAACAAACTTTAGGGTTGCAGATTTTAAGGGCTCGCCACTTACAGCATCGGTAACTGTGACCTTAACAGAAACACTACCTCCGCCAGTCAAAATAAGTTTTCGGGCAGCTCTGTAGCCATTATAAAAGTTAACCTGAGTCAGCCTTACAATTTCAACGGCAGTGTCAATATTATTCAACGCTATATCAGCAGTTCTAAAAAGTTCTGCAAGTTGTGTAGTAGATTGCTTTTTCTCAGTAATTCCTAATCTAGGCTTGGGTATTGCTATTTTATAAGCATTGATGGCATCAAGTAAGGCTGTTTGCGTTGTTTCAGTTATCCCATAGGTTGCCAACGAGGCGACTATAGACTGCGCTCTGTCATAGATTCCCTGTGCAACATCACACAGATTTGTATCGGCACGCCGTTTTAAGTCACTTTCAGTAAAATTCACTTCGTTTACAAGCGTCAGGTTATTTGTAAACTTGGCGTAGGCTGTAAGCTTTCGGGAAGTATCAGCGGCAAGTGTAACAAGTTCCTGTTTCAACTGACTTTTACTTCCAGCAATACCCGTTTTGTTAAAGTTTTGCTGTTCACTGCTCTGCTGAATTTGAGTAATGGCATTCTGAAAAGCACTTTGGTTTGTAGAAAAATTTGGTAGCGAATTTAAGATAGTAGCATTAGCAGTCATATAATCACGAACCACCAAATACATACTGAGTTTACTTTCTTGGTAATTGTTCATACTTTTAAAATTTAAGTGATGAGACAATGTGGTTTAAATGTCTGAATAACTGAAATATTAAAATAACGTTGTACAAGTTATAAAAATTACGCGACACCTTCAAAATTATTTACAGGGCATTTTAATCTATTATTCTTACCATCAAAATTACCATGATTTCAATTAAACCTTGCATGATTACAATTAGTCACCTTATGTTTATAATTAATTGTATTTTGCATATCATTAAATATTAATTTACTACTATCAATCAATCCATGTTAACCATTAAAACCTTTCCGAAAGTCATTAAAATATCTTCGCTTTAAATCAAGTGCCTTTCGCTATGAATTAAGATTCTTTTGCCCTTCATTGATACCTTTGTGATAAGGATTAAAATTTAAAAGAGGACAACTCTGTGGTACGCCAACGCTCCCATCCCTTCGCTGTAAGGCACATTTGCAACCCCTCTAAGCCAACGCCACAACCCAAATGTTGCAAAAGAGCCTTCCAGCCCCTCCCGCTCCACCGCACCGAGACAGGATACACCCTCACTTTAAAGAATCATATGCCGTGAAAGCCCTGATGAAGCATAACAAAGCCAGGCGCTAACAAAGTGTTAATTTTATTTGGGCTGATTCCGTTTGCAAGGTTATTCTCTTTTACTAACTTTACTTCTGGTGATGACAACACTAGAGGTAACTCCCAAACAAAATCAACACTCGACCGTTGTGCGGCAGCTTAAAGAGATACTTCAACTAGACAAATACAATATAAAATGAAAATATTTTTATTAGGATTTTTGACAACTATTACTTGTTTTGTTTATGGACAAGACAAATACAATTACATTAGTTTTAACCGATTGACAGAAATCGAAGGAACTGAATATGTAATTGCAACGATAGATAATTGGAGTAAAATCGAAATGAAAAATAAATACCTCTTATTTATCAATACCGTAAATGGACAAACTAAACAAATTGATTTACCAAAGGATTCGTATATCGAAAAAATTGAACAAGTTAAGATTGACAGTTTGGGAATTAATAAAATAATACTTGCAGCGAAGACAGTTAATTTAGATGGAAACAAAGGCATTGACTGGAATGACCCTGAACAGATTATTATTCTTTCGACAGATGGACAGATTCGAACACAAATAACTGATGACAAATTTTTTGTTAGAACTTGGACTACCAATAAGACAACGGGAACAATTGTAATAACTGGACATTACGACACAAACAATAATGGAAAATATGACAAGACAGATAAAAATGAGATAATGATTTTTGACTTGAAAACATTGAAAATGATAAGTAAGATATAAAAAAGCCGACCGCACAACAAGCAGTTGCTTTCACTGGGGTTGATGATGCAGATATGGAAATTTTTAGTATTTTAGTTTCGGTTTAGCGGGTGATGACGCCGCTGGCGGTTAACTCCCCAGCGTAAGCAACTGCCGACCGTTACCGGTCATGCTATTGGGACATTGCAACTATTAAATAAGCGAGCTAACAGCAAACTTTAAATAACAAATTTTGACAGGTGGACAACGACATACAAGCTACATCACTTCAAGACAGTTCGGGCAGACAGTCCGACACTCATGCCTACGCAATAAAAAAATAAAAACACCCCCATCGCACGAAAATAAATTGAATTTCTATTGGAACCGCACAAGCGGCACATTTGGGGTTGCCGCTATGCTTAAAGCCAATCCAATGACAACCCCAAAAGAGCCGCTTCACCTCCGCTTTACTTTTCTTTATATTTGAGTATGACATACTTAGAATGGAACGACCATATAGCAAGATATTTTTTCAAACCTGAAAATGCAGGGAAGGATATTATTTTCTATCTGACTAAGCAGGATTTAATCAAGTATTCTCGCCATCTTTTTAGCGGAGAATCTGACGAAGAAATTTGGGCTGATTTTATTAATTCTATAATTTATGGTGAGCAGGAGAAAAATGATTTACGGCTTCCCTATTCACCAATTAAAAGACCAATTGAACTCTATTCCAATTGGAACGGCACTGACACGCCTCCTTTCATAGCATACTTAATTCTTTACATTATTCCTTTGACTGAATCCTATGAAGAACATTTTAATGCAACCAACTATTATGGTAAGATTAATAGTTTTTTCAAAAGGTATGACATAATTAATAGCATTACTGAAAAATCCATTGGCACACAAAATTTTCAAACAATTTCCCATCTATGGGATGCTCTTGAAGAATGGTCAGTAATAACTAAGAATTGCGACCTTGGAATTTTTGAATTAAAAAAGTTTGGCAATCCAAATTGGATTCATGTGGGCAAACCCTTTTCGCAATGTGTTTTACCACCGAGTGCTATAAACAAACTTCCTGAATTATTTTTTGAGGCCGGACTAATTCCTAATTCTGCATACTCTAAAGAAGAATTCAGAAAGATTCTTTTGAAGCATGGAGTTAAAATTCTTGGGATAAAAGAAAGTGTAATTGATTTAATCAGGAAAAGCGACACAAACGAGTTAGGGGAATCAATAGTTGAAATTGTAAACCGTGAATATAAAAAGTGGACTGGTGAAACACATGAGGATGAAGAAAGCGGAGCAACCCAACATACAAAAAGAAATTACACTGTCGCTCCTTTATTTCTTCAATTCAAGGTGAATGAAAATGACGGATTAATTTATTTTTCATTCAGAGTATATTCTTCAAATGATTATCCCGAAGATTTGAAGTTTGCCGGATACGACAACCTCTATGAAATAAATGGATGGTCAAAAACTTTGAACCTTGAATTCAAAGAATCATTTGAACTCAAAGACGATTTTAATAAATGGGTTGCCAGATTTCCTGACCGTGATGTTCGCCTCTTTGTAAGTGCTGGAACTTATCAGTTGAGCACTAACTACTGGATAGAGGCAGAATCGCTTTCCAAAACAGACCCTATGTATCTGCTTTGCAAAAAAGGAAAGCGTGAGTTAATTCAAGAATGGGGAAAATCTTTTCGCAGTAGAAATTTCAGAGAAGAAGATTTGGAAGGACTTCCAGAGAATTATTCTTTATTCAAAATTATACATCCCGTTAAGAGTCACTCGAATATTCCGCTTCTAACTCTTTACACTGAAAAAAGAATTGAACTTACAGGAGGTATGAAAGTAAATTTCAGAACTTTCATCAATGACTTTTTACCTGAAGTTGAAATCACAAATTCAGATGGCAATGAAAGAGTTTTCCTTCAATACAAAGGCACAGAGAAAAAAGTATTTCTTACTAAAAAGCAATCCCACAGCAACCGTTGGTTGCTGCCGTCAGATACCTTGTTAAATTTTGACTTCAATATAAAAGTTGAAGGTGAAAATTTTTCAGGTAATGAAATTGCCTACAACCTTACTTCATCAAACGATACAGCAAACAAGGTTGACGGAGTTCAACTACCCAAAAGAGATTCATTTGGCAGACACATTACGGCAGAATCACAGCAGTATTGTTTAGGAAGCAATCTTATTAATCCCAATCTAAGAAGTAAAAGAGGTTTTTCTCCATACTCACACTTGTTTACTCCTATCAACCCGGAAATTGTCAATGAAATATCAAAAGCAACTTTCTGTAACCACAGCGGAAATATGTTTTGTGCTTTTCTTGCTTTGAAAAATGTTCTGACAACAGAGGAATTTTTTAGGGCTTTTGAATTCTACTACACAAAAGAATTTTCAGAACTGCAAGCAACAGCAAACTTTAACCTGACGAGAACAAAAAAGGCATCACTCAGTTTTTACGACTATGTTGGAATTCTTGACTACGATTATGAATCAAAAAAAATTGTATTGAACCCACCACAATTCATTTTCATTCCTGCAACTCAGGGCAGGAAAATTTTACTTATCGGTGCAAGAGATTTGGTTTTGGTTGAAACAATCATTAACACAGCACCGAAGTACAATTTGCAAGTTGAAATTAAAAAACAGTTTTCTTCCAATGAAAAATTATTACTTCCTGATGCAATTACTATCAAAGCATATGGAAGGTCATCCGAAAACTATGGAGAAAAAAACCTTGTTGAGTTCGCGAAAGAATTGAAGATAAAGTTTTCAAACGATTACTTCCCTCAAATTGCGTTACATGAGTTTTCGTCCGGCATATTAGAATATGAAACTTCTATGCAACTGACAAATGAAAATGATTTTGGCTGGGCAAGGAGAATTTTCAATCCTGAAGATTTAAGTTTCATAAGAAGCGAAACTCCAAATTTTGACAAATCATTTTCAATGATTGAATACAAGTTGAACGAATACACTTACTACTACAAACTTTGGAAAGAAGGCAAGTGCTATCATGTTGACAAGAATTGGGGTAAGTATCTTGTGTTAAAGCGATTCAACAAAAATGTGATTTTGTTTGACAGTAGAAGGATGCGTGTTGCCATTCCATGGGAAATTTCTTTACCAAGGTTGCTTTCAGAATCCATCATTTTGCTAAGCGGCTTAGCTCCAGACTTAAAGGAAATTGAAGGAAGATATTACAGGGTGTATGAAAATATTCCAGGCATATTTACAGAAAACTTATTTCGTAAATTAGGTCAACAACCAATAAACAAAGAATTAAAATGAAAGACCCGATTGGCTCATTTGAAACAATAAAAGAAAATTTCATTCGCTATGTGGAAACTGCCTTTGCAACTAATTTCGAAGGCCTTGAGAAGGAAAGGTATGCTTTGCTCAACTATGACAAAGTTCTTTACCGTAAACCGTGGATTGAACCTTTGCCTGATTATGTTTCAAGCCACAAACGTATTGATGATTTAACACTTACTGATTTAGGCAACGCACTAAACACAAATGAAGCAGAGACTTTTAAAGCTCTTGTCAAAACCGGTCTGTTTCAAGCAAACATAAAATTGCATTCACACCAAGCAGAGATGTTAAAGCAGGCATTAGAAGGAAATAATTGTATCATCACATCAGGAACAGGTTCAGGAAAAACGGAATCATTTTTATTGCCATTGTTTGCACAGCTTGCAAAAGAACTTGCCAACTGGCAAGCCCCCCATGCAAAACCGACAACGATAAATACATGGTGGAAAGAGAGAACAGACGGAGGGCTTACTCCAACACAAATTGTAAACACTTCAAACTTTACATTGAGCGATGCAGCAAGACAAAGGCAACATGAAACACGAAAAGCCGGAGTAAGAGCATTGATTCTATACCCTATGAATGCATTGGTAGAGGACCAAATGAGTAGATTACGAAAAGCACTTGATTCAGACGATACAAGGCATTGGTTAAGTACAAATGCAAACGGAAACGCAATTTACTTTGGAAGATATAATGGTAGTTCACCAGTTGCGGGTGAATTGAAAAAAGTAAAAGATGATGGAACCATTGCAATCAACACTAAGAAAGTAAATCAGCTCAAAGAGCAATTACAGCAACTTGAAAAGGACTCTAACCGTGTTGCAGAATACATTCAGGTAACAGGAAAAACCGGAAGCGAGGCAAAAGATTTGAAATCATTTTTCCAACGCTTGGACGGAGCAGAAATGAGATGCCGGTTTGATATGCAAGTTGCACCTCCTGATATTCTTATTACCAATTACTCCATGTTAAGCATTATGCTCATGCGTGATATTGATAAAGGAATTTTTGATGAAACAAAACAGTGGTTGGCTTGCGAAGATTTACCGGTAAACCAAAGAGAAGAGGAAAAACCGAACCGGATTTTTCATTTAATCATTGATGAGTTGCACTTATATAGAGGCACACAAGGCACCGAAGTAGCATATTTGCTCAAACTTGTGCTCAATCGCTTGGGCTTGCATCCGCAACACCCACAGTTACGGATTCTGGCATCAAGTGCATCTCTTGAAGCCGGGGACATCGACAGTAAAAATTTTGTTTGTGATTTTTTTGGAGTGAGTCAAACACACTTTGACCAAAAGTTCAAACTGATAGAAGGAAGAAACAATCCAGTTGCTCCTTTCCCTGAGAACGGAAAAAAACTTCCAATCAACCCTTTCAAAAAGATTGCCGAAATATTTTCAGAAGTTAAAGGAAATATTACCAATCCCGCATTTATTGCAACTTGCGAAGCATCAGCAACAGAACTTGTAACAACTTTCAATTTATCACAAACCGGAGATGGAATTTCTAAACTACTGTTAGCTATTACTAACCCTTCATTTCTACTTAAAGAAAGATTATATTCTCCTTGCGATAATTACAAAGCAGTTTGTTCAATAAATGCAATTGGTGATGAAGCAACTGGAAAATATTTTGCCGAAACAATCTTTGAAAATACAACCAATAAGGATGATTTGCAAAATGCTTTACGTGGTTTATTAATTTCAAGAGCGTTATTGGACGAACCTGAGTTCAGAACAATTGCTGATGCAATTCCTGACGAAAGAAAATTACCACGTTTCAGGTTTCACTACTTCTTTAGAAACATTGAAGGAGTTTGGGCATCTGTAAAAGCAGATGATATTGACAATCTTGATTTTGCAGACGGTAAAAGAACCGCAGGAAAACTTTATTCTACAACGAGAATAAATTCAGAGAGAGGAAACAGGGTTTTAGAATTACTCTACTGCGATAACTGCGGTACAACTTTGTTTGGAGGAAGCAGGTTAGTAACAAGAAATGAATCGGGCAATCACTCATTTGAATTGCTGCCAATCAGTCCCAACATTGAGGGCATTCCCGAAAAAACACCAGCTAAACTTGTGGAAAAAAGAAGTTACCAAGAGTATGCTGTTTTTTGGCCATGCGGAAATCAAGAGTTCACTAAACATGACAAAGAGCATGGAATCCCAACTGACTTTTGGAGGCAAACAACCGTGAATGGGTTTAATCAAGGTGATTATGAAGCGAAATGGATACCGGCATCGCTGAATTGTATTTCGGGGGATATTGATTTCACTCATGACAAAGCAAATGCTGAAACCACGAATTGGATTAAAGGTTACTACTTTACAATTACACCAAATAATTCCAATCGTGACATTGCTTTTCCAGACTCAAACGGAAACATCAATACAACAGAAACACACAGAGCATTACCGAATGTATGCCCCTGCTGTGGGGTGAATCATCAAAGACGGAGAAATGATTCAAAAAAATCAAAGGTAACTTCTATCAGAGGTTTCAGAACCGGTTTTGCTAAGACAACACAAATGTTTGCAAAGGAGTTAATGTATCAACTTCCAGATAGCGAAACAGAAAGAAAATTGGTTGTGTTCTCCGATAGCCGTGAGGATGCTGCACAAATTGCAAACGGTATTGAGAGAAACCACTATACAGATTTAATGCGTGAAATTTTAGTGAATGAGTTGCACACAAATTTAATGTTGCGTTTTCACATTGTAAACGCTTTTGATAGTGGCGACACAACAAAGCAAGCAGAACTGCGTCAGCAATCGGAAACAATATATGATGAAGTAGAATACTTAATTGACAAATCAAACTATACTGGAACAAATACAAACCGGTTGAGGGAAAGAGAAGATGCAATTTTAAAACTGAATGAATACCGTTCATTGGTGATAAATGTGAGAGAATTGGTTCACATATCAAACTCCTTAAATCTCGCTCCACTAATAAAGAGGTTTTCAGAATTAGGTGTTAATCCAGGTGGTAATGATATATCAATTCAAACTTGGTTACATGATGGAAGATTTATTCCTTGGTATGAATTGATAAACTTTGAAAGAGAAGAATGGAAAGCTGGAATCAGTGATGGGTTCATTGATGAAATCAGAACAGGAACATACACCAATCTCGCCTCAATGTTTTTCGGTTCACTTTTTTATTCGTTTGAATCTTCGGCATTGGGTTATGTTAGTATCAACCCCAACTTGCAGGTAATAACCGACCAAGCGGCAGCACTTGCAATTTCAAGAGACGAGTTTTTGCAAATACTAAATTCAACTATTAGGATTTTAGGAGACAAATGGAAGCACAACAAAGTTGACGACTCAAATCCTTTCAACTTCATTACATACAGGGAACTACCCGGACAAGTTAAAAAATATATCCGTGCAGTTGCGGCAAGATTTTCGAAACAAGAAACAGACATTGGTGATGCAGTTTTTACTACACTTTCAACAAGCGGTTTACTGACAGGTGACACTGGAATTCAAATTGAAAATCTTTTTATCAAAGTTGCACAGGCAACCGACCCTGTGTGGACAAGCACACGAGGAAGCAGACCACATTTACACTTTAGCGGTGGTATTTGCACATACTCTATTACACAATTACAGGCACAACCCGATAGTGTGTGTGATGATATTTGGAAAGAAAATTATCTCTCATACAACGCAATTAAAGAAAAACGACCACCAATCCGTTTGCATTGCGAAGAACTAACCGGACAAACTGATAATCAATTTGAGAGACAACGCCACTTCAGAAATATCATTTTACCTGATGAAGGAATGAGACAAGTAAAAATAATTGATTTGCTGAGTGTGACAACAACCCTTGAAGTTGGGGTTGACATTGGATCATTGCAAGCAGTGATGTTAGGCAATATGCCACCTCAACGATTCAATTACCAACAAAGGGTTGGCCGGGCAGGACGAAGGGGTCAAGCATATTCAGTAATTCTAACTTTTTGCAGAGGTAGAAGTCATGACGAATTTTATTTTTCAAACCCTCATAAGATAACAGGTGATTCTCCCCCAACTCCATTTCTGACCATGAATCAGGAAAGGATTTTTAAACGCTTGCTCGCAAAAGAAATTTTGAGGAGAGCATACATTGATGAAGCGATTGACATTATTGCTGATGAAAAGTCAAGTGTTCACGGGGAGTTCGGCAACATTGGTGATGCTCAAATAAATTGGATTGACTACAAAGCTCAAATTATTCATTGGATAGCAAACAACAGAACAAAGATTGAAGAAACGGTTGATGCTTTGATAACTCCACAGCTGAATTCAAAGCGTAATGATTTTATCAATTGGGTTACAGACACAACTACTGCTAACGGGTTAATTGAGAAAGCACAAAGTGTAATTAACAATGAAGAAATTGCAACAACTGATATATCAGAAAAATTAGCAGAAGGAGGAATCCTGCCTATGTTTGGTATGCCAACAACAATGAGAAATCTATACCACGGTATTAATAAAAACCTTGAACCACTTTCAATTGACAGAGCACAATCAATGGCAATTTATGAGTTTGCCCCGGGATCCCAGAAAACAAAAGACAAAGCAATACATCAGGTAATCGGTTTCACAAGCGACATTATCAACACAAGAATAAACGGAAATGAAACTGTAACGAATGCAAGAAAGCTACCATTCACAATGAACCGTTGGTTTGTGAGGTGCAGGGCTTGCGGATTTTTTGAAACTTATTCAGAGGACAAGAAAATAGAATTAGAAAATCAAAATCAGTTTGACAGTTGTCCCAATTGTGGAGAGATAAATCCTGACAAATATCAAAGACCTGTTAAACTGAAATCGCCAAGAGCATACAGAACAAATCTTTCATCAGGTAGCGATTTAAAAGATGATTCTGAATTACTTCTTTCACGACCACCAATTTTTGCAGAGAAAATAAATGACCCCGCTAACCCCGACCAACATCAAGTGGTAAGCAATGCGGCTTTAATCATTAGTGATAAAGATGTTACTTGGAGAGTGAATACAAACTCCGACAGGTATTTCACAGGTAGGCTTTACAACACAAACAACAGGTTCCCTTTCAATTCTGTAGTTGGTTTTTGGTTTAATGATCAGTGGCTTTTGAATGATTTGGCGGTGAATTCAAACGGTAATGGTTTCTCAATTTTTATTCAACCAAGTGTTGCAGGGGTTGATGAGGAGATTGCTTTGGCAAGCAGCAAAAAAACTGAAATTTTCAGAATAGCACCGGCAAGTGTACCTCTAGAACTTGACTTGAATATGTTTTCAAGAGAGACAGATTTGCCACACATCAAAGCACAATCAAACGGGGTTCGTTCAGGGTACTATTCGGCAGCATTTCTACTTCAAAGAATTTTGGCTGACAAACTTGATGTTGACCCAACTGAAATTGAGATTGCTGATGTATCAATGAAAAATCTTGATGATGGAACAGACAGAAAAATTGCTGAAATTATTTTGACAGACGAATTACCGAATGGTTCAGGTTTCGTGAGGTACCTATACAACAACTTTCAAAACATTCTCACTGAATCAATGAATCCTCCTGACCCAAGTAATTACCTGGGGAAAATTCATTCGAACACACATAATGAGAGGTGCAAAGATGCGTGTTACGATTGCTTGAAAGTTTACAGGAACATGAATTACCACAGCTTGCTTGATTGGAGATTGGGCATAGCAATGTTGCGTGTAATGAGTGACGCAACTTTTGTATGCGGCACAGACGGAAATTTCAATGATTACATTGAATTACGAGATTGGCTTGCATTTGCAACGGAATTGAGAAACAGTTTTGCTCAAAGTTTCGGTTTTTCCAATTTGGCTGAGATAAATGGTTTGCCAGTAATCAAATTTGGAAGGAATCAGAAAAATGTAATCATGGTGGTTCATCCTTTTTGGGATTTAAGAAATATCAGGGAAGCAAATTGGTTGGCTGAAACCAAAGCAGAAATTGATGAATATGTAATCAGCAGAAATGGATTGGTAAGCATCATTGACACATTCAACTTGCACCGCAGGCCTGGTTGGTGTTATGAAAAATTAGTCAACAGATAATGAATCAAGTTGGTAAAATAGAATTCAAGAAAATCAAGCGAATTTCCCCGAGCCAATTTTATTCAATGAAAAATTGCGCTTACAAATCTCTTTTAGCAGAGGCATTTGACAATAAACCATTGTTACCCGTTTCCCCTAATGCCTATTTCGGAACAGTGTTGCACAAAATGCTTGAACTAATAGCTAAGGGTACAATCAGAAACGATGATGATTTCAATGTAGCATTTGACGAGCAAGTGAAATTGCAAGAGGAGAATTTGAAGCAACAGGGGTATGATTTTTTTGTTCCACTTCAAAAGAATGTAAAGGATTTTGGAATGAAGAAGATTCTTTTAAAAAAACATTTGAGAAATATTACTGAAAGACCAGCAAGTTCAAGTGGAGTAAAATATTCTTCTGAAAAATGGGTTGAATCTAAAGACAAACTAATTTCAGGAAAAATTGATTTGGTAATTGAAATAGGGCAAGAAACTGAGATTCTTGATTTTAAAACAGGAGCAATAACGCAAGATATTTTGGACGATACCGGAGAAATATTTTCAGAAATCAAAGATGAATACAAAGAGCAACTTAAACTTTATGCTTACTTATATTTTGAAAACACCGGTAAGTTCCCAACGCAATTATTTTTAGTTGATTTAGCCAAGCAAAAGTTCGCTGTTCCCTTCTCTCAATCAGAATGTATTTCCACCTTTGAAGAGGCAAAAAAATTACTTGATACAACAAATGCAAGTATCAGCACACAAACATTTAATGCTAGCCCATCAGAAGCAAATTGCAAATATTGTTTATACAGACCGGCTTGCTCCTATTACTTGAAGCTAATTGAAACTGACTATTCATTTAATGACGTTTCCGGATCAGTTAACAATGTTATAAAGTATCAAAATGGAAACGTGAGTGTGTTTTTGGTAAATGGTGAACGGAAAATTACAGTTACAAGTTTCCCTGTTGAAATATTTGATGAATTGAATGATTGCAGAAACAAAAAAATAAGCATTTACAATTTGCGTAAAGAAGCAACAGAGCTTGTTTACTCTGCTACAAAGACGACAATAATTTATGAATAAGCATCACGAACAAAAAATTCCAATTCTTTCATTCTACTCCGGTGGTGGATTTATGGACATGGGTTTTGAGAAAGCAGGTTTTGAAATTGTATGGACAAATGAAAATGATGTAGTGTTTGTAAAACTTCACGAAGCTGGAATTACCTCATGGCGAAAAGCAAGAGGCAATGGAATCAAAGCAGAGATTTTCAATAAAAAGTCAATTACTGAAGTCAGTGCAGAAGAAATTGTTGAAGAAGCTTTTCCAGAAGGGAAACCTGAAGATTTTGGAATTATTGGCGGTCCACCTTGTCAGGATTTTACTATCAATGGAAAAATGAAAGGATTTAAAGGAGAGAGAGGAAAACTCACAATTGTTTTTTTTGATAGAATTCTTGAATTGAAACCAACATTTTTTGTAATGGAAAATGTTCCTGGATTAACAAGGAGAAATTCTATCAAAGAGCACATGAATAACTTAGTTAGGCGGGTTGAGAAAGAATATTTTGTTGCCAACAAAATATTGAACGCATTGGACTTTGGTGTTCCACAATTCAGAGAGCGGGTTTTCTTTATAGGTATTCGTAAAGACAAACTTGATGAGAATGTTGTAAATAAATCGCTTGGAGAATGGTTCCCTTTTCCGGTGAACAAAAAATACAGTGGTGCAGCAACAAAATACAAATGGGCAAAAACGGTACCATTTGGAAAAAAGTTGAAAAAGCCAAAAGAATTGCCTCTTGAATTGTGTGTTGAAAGTTGTTTAGTTTCTCAAAGGGAAATGAATATCATTCCGAACTCCAAAGAATATTTCAATTTGTATGTTGAAGAAAAGGAGTTAAAGAAAATTTGTGAAGGAGAAACTAACAGACCATCATTCAAACGGCTTCACCGTTTCAAATACAGTCCAACAGCTTGTTATGGAAACAACGAAGTTCATTTACACCCATACAAGAATAGGCGTTTGTCGGTGCGTGAAGCATTGCGAATACAAGGTGTGGAAGACAGTTATGTTTTGCCTGCAGAGTTGCCACTGACAAAAAAATTCAAGATGATTGGAAACGGAGTGCCAGTTCCACTTGCAGAAGCAGTTGCAAACGCAGTAAAAGATTTTATCAAAGTCAATAAAGTAATTTAAACAACGAACTTAGTGGACATCTGGTCTAAGCAAAAGCGAAGCGAGGTAATGAGCAAAATCAGTGGGAAAAATACAAAACCCGAAATGATTTTGCGTTCAGAGCTTTTCAGGAAAGGGTTTAGATTCAGGGTGCATCAGAAAAATTTACCGGGTAAACCGGACATTGTTTTGCCAAAATATAAAACAGTAATTTTTGTTCATGGATGCTTTTGGCATTATCACAAGGGTTGCAGGGAAGGCAGAATCCCATCAACCAATTCAAAATTTTGGAAAGACAAGTTACAACGGAACATATCAAAAGACGAAGAGAATATAAATGCATTAAGAAAAGACAAATGGAAAGTATTTGTAGTTTGGGAATGTGAAATAGAAAAACATTTGGAACGAACAGTGAAAAAACTTACTACTAAAATCAAATGAGAGAAGCCCACATCCAAAAAATACACTCTTGCAAGCCGCACAAATCAATACAAAACCAAAGCTTGCAAGAGAGTATTTTTTTCTGCTTCCCAAAAGGAAATCCATTTTTTTCTCCCGCCCTTCGGTATTTTAATTTTTTGCAACCGCACAACCCATGCCGGACAAGCAATCGGACAGTTCAATTGCAATGCTCAAAAGGACAAGATAGCAAGACGCGGATGACAGAAGCACGAACCGGTAACAGCGTGTTGCCACAATTGGCGGTGCAGTGCTTTGTATGACATTTATTCGTAAATTTGAACTGTGGCTCTTCGTATGAAAATTTGTGCTTAAAATCGCCAACTGCGGCAACACGCAAACCGTTAGCAAACATTATAATGACGACAAATTAAACGAAGATGAATCATATAAAGAAGTTAGTAATATTATTAGTAGTTTTTATCGTTACGAAAATAGGATTTGGACAAGACATTCATTCTTCAATAATTGACAAAGTTATATATGATTATCTTGAAACTTTATTAAAGACTAGTGAATTGAAATCTAGTGACACTTTATTTATTAAAAGAAATTTTAGAGTTGAAAACCTAATAAGTAAATATTCAAATATTAGAATAATTAGTGACGAAAAGTGTTCTTTTTTAAAAGATAAAAAAGCCAATTACTACATATTAAATTATGAACTATCAGACCTTCATGCCGACAGCCTTAAAATGACTGTGATGTTAAATCGTTTTTCAGATTGGGATTGCAAAACAGACGGGACAAGCACAATTACATTAGAAACAGAATACTCTTTCATTAAATGCTATTGGATTAATTATGATTGTGAAGAGAAAGAGTGGAAAACTAAAAAATAACGTTTGCTAACAGGCAGTTACTTTCTCTGGGGCTGATGATACAGATGCAGAATTTTTATTACCTTTAACTAACTTTTTAACGGCAGATAACGCCGCTTGCGGTTAACTCCCCAGCGTAAGCAACTGCCGACCGTTGTGCACCATATCATGATGAAACTATGAAACATTACTATTTAATACTTGTAATTTTACTTTTGGGATGTCAAAATGGAAAAGATAGAATTGACAATTCCGAATTTAAAAAATACTACGAAAAATTTGAGATTATTAAAACTCCAATTGAATTTAATAATGGAAAACTTATTGGAACTCCCGAAAACAAACTAGACAGCTTAAATGTGATTTTCTTGAATCAAATAGATTCCAGCCTTGTTAGAAAATATTATCCGTTTGAAGCAGGTGTAATATATGGAAGAATTTTTAAGACAGAAGAGTTTGTATCTATTATATACAGTGTTTCCTCTGAAGAATTATACCCTTATTTATATACTTACACTAATACAGGAGAGAAAATAGATTCATTATTATTAAATATTAGTGAAGGATTGGAATTCTTTTCAGAAGAGTATTGTCATACACGTATTGAAAACGATATGACTATAACAATTAAAGACACTGCAACATTTTACAAAGTAGACCCTGAAATTGAATTTATAAACCAACAACCACTTGATAGCATAGACAGTAAGATTGTTTTAATTCAAGAATACAAGATTACGAAACAAGGCAAAATTTCTAAATTGCACGAATTGCGAGACACATTAATTTGAAAAGAAAATACGGTGCACAACACACGGTTAACCCAAATTGGGCTGATTTGCAGATGCACTTTCTTATTCCTAACTTAGCATCTGTAACACGGCTGATACCGACGCTGGAGGCAACTCCCAATCTGGTTCAACCGTGGGAACGTTATAGGGCATTTTAAAATGAATACCCCTAAATGATAGATGAGGAATATATAAAAGAACTCTTAAAGACAAAAGTGGGAGGCGGACTACTTCATCGTGAAGGACAAGAGTTAGAATTTAAAGAACAATTTAACCTTGCCGGTCTTGCTGACTACTTTCGAGATTTTGCAGCTTTTGCAAACAATAAAGGTGGTTATTTGATATTCGGTGTTACAGATACACCAAGAAAACTCAAAGGATTAACCGAGACATCTCTACAACAATTTGAAAAAATTGACCCAGAAAAAATAACAGGATATTTATTAGAAATTTTTTCAGGGTATATTTCTTGGGAACAATCAACTATAACTTATAAAGAAAAAACTTTTGGAGTATTTAAAATTGAATCTGCCACAGTAAAACCTATCATTGCAAAGAAAGATGAAGGTAAAGACCATATAATTAAAAATGGAGAAATTTACTTTAGGTATGGGGGAAGAACTCAAAAAATACAATATCCTGAACTTGAAAGCATTATCAATAAAAGAATTGAGCATAATAATAATCAATGGCTTGATTTAATGTCTAAAATAGGAAAAGCAGGACCTTCTAATGCTGCAATCCTTGACACAGAAAAATCAGTTATTGAAAAGGATAATTCAAAAATTCTTATTATTGACGAAGAACTTGCAAAAAAATTAAAGTTTATAAAACAAGGTGAGTTTGTTGAAAAGAAAGGTGCTACTACATTGAAACTCGTTGGTGACGTTCTTCCAATCGAAAAAGTTGAAATAGTTAAAAAAGTGCGAGAAAATCTTATTAAAGAATATCCGCTTACCTCGACAGAACTTATTGCAGAAGTAAAAAAACGACTTCCAAATTGTAAACAAAGAGAAATCTATGATGCAATAAGGGACAACAAAATAAAAGAAGATCTTGAATACTCTGCATACAATTTTAGAAGTAAAAAACACGAAGATGAGTTTTTAAAGACTGGGAAACTTCCGACTGGAACTCCAAGTATATACAAGACAAAAACAATCGACTTGTTATACCAAATTCTGAAAAATGAAAAATAAAAAAACGCCCTATAACACGGGTTTTGCGTCAGGCGGGGTGACGTGTAAACTTGGAGCTTCGTGCTTCTATTCAAATTCCGTGCAGGTTGACAGTTTTGTGCTTCTAAACCCGCCCGAACGCAAAGCCCGAAAACGTTGGCAGCAAGCGTAAAACGACACGACACAGCAGACATTGACCGAGTGAAAACAGAAAAAAGAGAAACAAATTTTGACAGGTGGACAACAACATACAGACCATATTGAAAACGAACAACGGGTAAGCCGACACTTATCGCCTACCCAGTGTTTTTATTTTTTCTCCAACCCGCATTTCTTAAAACCAATTTTATTGCCACCACACAAGTGGCACATTTGGTTTCGCCCCAGCCACAAGCCAACCATGCGCAAAACCAAAAGAGCCACATTTTTACAACGCTCAACTTAAATTAGTATATTCAACCAAATGAAGATTCAAAGAATTGTAATACAAAACTACAAGAGCATAAAACTCATTGATATTGAATGCTCTCCAAAGTTGAACGCTTTCATAGGTGAAAACAGTGTTGGGAAAAGTAATATTTTCGATGCAATTAATTGGTCACTTGGACCAGTTTACCCTTCATTCAATTCAACATTAGCCCAAGACCACTTTATGGGTAATCCAGCGAATGAAATCAAAATCACCCTCTATTTTGATGATGGCAATTATGTGCAACTGGCTGAACAATGGACGGACCCAAGAGGAAATACAAAATCAGGATTAAATCTTACCGGAAATTATGTTCAAGATATTGACCGACAACGATACTGTTCTGCATATCTTGGAGTTGACCGTTCAATTCTTGATTATCTCCCGTCCAATCGATGGTCATTAATGGGGCGAATACTACTTGACATAAATGAAATGTTCAAGGAAGATGAATTTGTCAATGAAGAGACTGGAGAGGTAACGAAAAAAACAGATGCCTTTAAAAAAGGCATTGAACAAATTAGAGATGAAATACTCTTTTCAGTTAGAAATAATCATGGCGTTGAAGTGATGAAACAATTTATTCAAACACTTCAAAGAGAAAGTGCAAAGCAGTTAAATCGACCTGAAGCAGACTTTAAAATTGATTTGAATTTATACGACCCTTGGAATTTTTATAGAACCTTACAACTTATAGTTCACGAGAGCGACCTTGGGCTTTCGTTTCAAGCAAGCAATTTAGGAATGGGGGTTCAAGCATCAATATCAATTGCTGTATTAAAGGCTTACTCACAAATAAAGCTGAACAACAGCACTCCTCTATTTATTGACGAACCTGAATTGTTTTTACACCCACAAGCACAAAGGAACTTCTATAAGGTTTTACAAGAACTTGCCGAAAATGGAACTCAAATATTTTACACTACACATTCGCCCGATTTTTTAACAGTGGGTAGATTTAATGAAATATTTATCGTACGCAAAAATCCTACTGATGGAACTTATGTTCGTTCTGCAAACCCAACAAACTTTATAAGAGATTTGCAATTAAGAACCGGAATAGAAAGTAACGAAGCTGACTTAATGCTTCAATACAAAAATGCTTATGAAGAAACAGGCGATACACAAAAGGCGAACGAAGCTTTTTTTGCTAAAAAAATTATTTTAGTTGAAGGACAAAGTGAATCGCTTTGCCTTCCCTATCTTTTTGCATTGCTTAATTACGATTACATAGCAAAAGGGGTAAGTATAGTACGCTGCGGTGACAAAAATGATATTGATAGATTTTACAGATTATACACTGAGTTTGGGATACCAACATATGTAATTTTTGATGGCGACCGTCAGCACCTTGGAACAGCAAACGAACTAGAAACAATTAGAAAGAATAGGGCAATAACAGGTTTATTTGGTGTTGCTGTAGATTTTCCAAACAACATGGTTAATGAAAAGTACTTAGGATTTGAAAATACCTTTAACGAAAATCTGAACTTTGCAACCGCAAAAAAAGGTTTATCACTGTTTAAAGAAGTCAGAAGACAGATAACAACTCAAGCACAAGTTCCTGCTTGGGTGCAAGAAGTAATAAACCGAGTTGATGCTATGCAGGACAACGTTCCAAGTATTTTAAGAACTGTTTAAATGAAAAATAATAAGAAATAATGGCCAAACAAAACGGAAACGGAGAGAAAGTAAAATCCATGGAATCATGGATTTGGGATGCTGCTTGCAGCATAAGAGGCGCTGCCGATGCAGCCAAATACAAGGACTATATACTGCCACTTATATTTGTAAAACGCTTGTGCGATGTGTTTGATGATGAAATTGACCGCATTGCCGAGAAAGTAAAATCACGAAGCAAAGCCTTGCAATTGGTAGAAAGGGATAAATCGTTGGTGCGGTTTTATATGCCCATCCGACCTAAAGACCCTGAAAAGGAAACTACTTGGGATGTTATACGCACATTGAGTGATAAAATTGGGCAGCAACTTACCGACATTTTGCGTTCGGTGGCAAAAGAGAATACTAGTTTGCAGGGAATTATTGACCGAATTGATTTTAATGCCACTACTCACGGAGTGCGGGATATAGACGATGACCGACTGAGCAAACTCATTGAAAAAATCTCTGAAAAGCGTTTGGGCTTAAAAGATGTAGAACCCGACATTATTGGCCGCAGCTACGAATACCTGATACGCAAGTTTGCCGAAGGCAGCGGACAAAGTGCAGGTGAGTTTTATACGCCAGCAGAAGTAGGTTTTATCATGGCAAAAATTATGGATGCCGAGCCGGGCATGGAAGTGTATGACCCAACTTGTGGCAGTGGTGGTTTGCTGATTAAATGTGAATTGGTGCTGGAAGAAAAAATGAAACTGAAAAGCAAAAGCAAGTATGCACCGCTAAAACTTTACGGACAAGAATTTACACCCGCCACGTGGGCCATGAGCAAAATGAATATGGTAATCCACGACATGGAAGGCGAAATTGAAATTGGCGATACGCTGAAAAATCCAAAGTTTCGCAATAAGAATAAACTGAAAACCTTTGACCGCATTGTGGCTAATCCTATGTGGAATCAAGGAAAGGACAGCCTGCCTTATATTAACGATGATTTTTTTATCAATGATGACTTTGGCCGTTTTCCTGCGGGCAGTTGTGGCGGTAAAATTGACTGGGGCTGGATGCAGCATATTTACAGCAGCCTGAACGACACTGGCCGTGCAGCCGTGATTTTAGATACCGGAGCCGCCAGCCGTGGCAGTGGCAACCAGGGCAACAACAAAGAAAAAGATTGCCGCAAATGGTTTGTGGACAACGACCTGATTGAAGGCGTGATTTACCTACCCGAAAATCTTTTTTACAATACTTCGGCTCCGGGCATTATTATTTTTTTAAACAAAGCCAAAAAACACAAAGGCAAAATTTATTTGATGCATGCCGGAAAGGAATTTGAAAAAGGCGACCCGAAAAACTACATCCCACCAGCAAGCATTGATAAAATAGCCGATTACTACAAGGCATTTAAAGAAGAAGAAAAATTTGCCCGATTGGTGAGCAAGGATGAGATTGTAAAAAACGATTACAACATCAGCCCCAGCCGCTACATACAAATAACCGATGCCGAAATCTACCGCCCCATTGGTGAATTGGTGGAAGAACTCAGTGCTCTGGAAGAAGAAGCTGCTGCTATTGATGCTGAATTGAAAAGTATTTTTGAAAAACTCGGTGTATGATAAAAAATTGGAAAATAAAATCCATTGAAGAAATCGCCAAAACAACAAGTGGAGGCACACCAAGTAGAACGAACAAAAGTTACTATTCTGGAAATATTCCATGGGTAAAATCAGGAGAATTAAATGACAATTATATTTTTGATACAGAGGAGAAAATCAATGAAGAAGCAGTAAAGTATTCATCAGCAAAATTATTTCCTATCGGAACTGTTTTGATGGCTATGTATGGAGCAACAGTTGGAAAAACAGCTATACTAAAAGTGCCCGCTACAACCAATCAAGCTGTTTGCGGAATTATTCCGAATGAAGAAGAATGCAATAATGAATTTCTCCGCTTTCAACTAATGTTTAAAAGGGAAGACTTTCTGAAACAGAGGTATGGAGGAGCACAACCAAACATAAGTCAAACTATTATCAAAACATTTGATATTCTTCTTCCCCCCCTCCCCGAGCAACGCAAAATCGTTTACATATTAAGTACGGTGCAAAAAGCTATTGAGCAGCAGGACAAACTCATCCGCACCACCACCGAACTCAAAAAAGCCCTGATGCAAAAACTCTTTACCGAAGGCACCAAAGGGGAAAAACAAAAACAAACAGAAATTGGATTAGTGCCGGAGAGTTGGGAGGTGGTGGAGTTATCTGAAGTATGTGAAAAACCACAATATGGTTTTACGGATAGTGCATCATCAAAAGGGAATGCAAAATTTTTAAGAATTACAGATATTACAGAGTTCGGTGTTGATTGGAGTGAAGTTCCTTTCTGTAATTGCCCAGATTACTCAAAATATGAATTGAAGGATGGCGATATTGTATTTGCAAGGATTGGTGCTACAACTGGCAAAAGTTATTTAATAAACAATCCGCCAAAAAGCGTCTATGCTTCATATCTTATTCGTGTACGATGTAAAAATGAAATTTTGCCTGACTTTTTGATTTCTTATTTTTCATCAGAACAATATTGGAAACAGATAGATGCGTCAAAGGGAAATAATTTAAAAGGTGGAGTTAATGGTTCGATACTTAGCAAATTGCTAATTCCAAAGCCAAGTTTGGAAGAACAGAAAAAAATAGCAAATACATTTAAGGCAATAGATGCCAAACTTGCTTTGGCTCTTAATAAAAAACAAACCCTATCCGACCTTTTCAAAACCCTGTTGCATGAATTGATGACAGGGCAAAGGCGGGTGCATGAGATAGAATTTGAAAATAAACTAAACGAAGAAGCAGTGTATGGCTAAACCAACCGAACATAAAAGCGTTCAGGCACGTATTCTTAAATATGCGAATGACATCGGCTGGTCTGTTGTTTCACAAAGTGAAGCAGAAAGTCGAAGAGGGTTTGATACTTCGGCTGCATCACCAAGGGAGAAAGCCAAAAACGCCAGCCGCTTTTTTACCGAAACACTTTTTGAAAAGGTTAAGCAATTCAATCCTAAATTCAAGGACAGTAAAGAAGATTTATTGCGTTTGTTAGACCTGCCTTTGCCCACTATTCAGGGCAATCGTGATTTTCTGCAATACCTGCAAGGCGAAAAAACATTTTTCAGCAAAGAAGAAAATCGGGAGTTTAATCTGATGCTGATTGATTATGAAAATCTTGCCAACAACATTTTTGAAGTAACGGAAGAATACTATCTGTTTAATGGTCAATATGCCAATCGGGAGGATGTGGTTTTTCTGATTAACGGTATTCCGGTATTGGTGATTGAATGTAAAAACGCCACAAAAGATGAAGCTATTGCCATTGGTATTGACCAGTTAAGACGATACCACAGAGAAACACCTGAATTAATGGTTCCGCAACAATTGTTTACAGCTACTGAAAGCATTGGCTTTTCTTATGGCGTAACATGGAACACCATTCGCAGAAACATTTTCAATTGGAAAAGTGAAGAAATAGGCAACCTTGAAGCCAAAGTAAAATCGTTTTGCGACCGTCAGCATATACTTGACCTGCTTAAAAAATTCATCCTTTTTGCCGAACAGAATGAAGAACTGAACAAATTCATTTTACGCCAGCACCAGAAAACAGCCGTTGACAAAGTAGTAGAACGGGCATTAGACCCAACAAAAACGAGAGGGTTGGTTTGGCATACACAAGGCAGCGGAAAAACTTACACCATGATTAAAACAGCCGAGTTGCTGTTTAAAGCCCCGCAAGCCGAAAAACCTACCATTTTGTTGATGATTGACCGCAATGAGTTGGAGGACCAAATGCTGAAAAATCTCAACTCCATTGGTGTAAATAATGTAGAGCAAGCCGAAAGCATCCACGATTTACAACGGCTTTTGAAAAATGACTATCGGGGAATTATTGTGAGCATGGTTCACAAATTCAGAGACATGCCACCCGATGTAAGTTTGCGAAAAAATATTTATGTGCTGATTGATGAAGCACATCGCACCACAGGCGGAGACCTTGGAAACTTTTTAATGGCTGCCGTTCCCAATGCCACATTTATTGGTTTCACAGGAACACCTATTGACAAAACCGTTTACGGTCGTGGAACTTTCAAAACCTTTGGGATAGAAGATGACCAGGGCTATTTGCACAAATATTCGATTGCAGACAGTATTGAAGACGGCACTACGCTTCCGCTTTTCTATGGCATGGCTCCAAATGAATTGTTAGTGCCTAAGGATATTTTGGAAAAGGAGTTTTTGAATTTAGCAGAGGCATACGGTGTAAATGACATTGAAGAATTGAATAAAATTTTGGAACGTGCCGTAAACACAAAAAACTTTTTAAAAGGAAAAGAGCGAGTAGACAAAGTAGCTGAGTATGTTGCCAAGCATTACAAAGAAAACGTTGAACCATTGGGCTACAAAGCCTTTTTAGTCGGGGTTGACCGTCCGGCTTGTGCATTGTATAAAAAAGCTTTAGACAAATATCTGCCCTCTGAATATTCAGAAGTCGTTTACACGGGCAACAACAACGACACAGAAGATTTAAAGGCATATCATCGGGATGCACGCAGTGAAAAAGAAATAAGAAGGAAGTTTACAAAGATTGATGAATTACCCAAAATCCTGATTGTTACCGAAAAATTGCTCACAGGTTTTGATGCACCGATACTATATGCCATGTATCTGGACAAACCTATGCGAGACCATACGCTGTTGCAAGCCATTGCACGGGTAAACCGGCCTTACGAAAACGAAGAACTCGAAATGGTAAAGCCGCATGGTTTCGTATTAGACTTTGTGGGTATTTTTGAAAATCTTGAAAAAGCTTTGGCATTTGACAGTGATGAAATCAATGCCATCGTTAAAGATATCAACCTGCTGAAACAACTTTTCCAAAGCAAAATGGAGAAGGATTTTCCACCATACCTGCAATTAATCCAACATAATTTCAATGACAAGGATACAGATAATCTCATAGAACACTTCCGGGACAAATCAAAACGTAAAGAGTTTTTCAAACTTTTCAAGGAAATAGAAATGTTGTATGAAATCATTTCACCCGACAAATTCCTGAGACCTTACATTGACACGTATGCAACACTCTCAGCAATTTATCAGGTAGTCCGCAATGCTTATGCAAAGCGTGTTCAGGTGGACAGAGAATTTCAACGCAAGACAAATGAATTGGTACAGAGTAAAATCGCTGGCACAGCACCTAACTTCAACAATGAGTTTTTTGAAATCAACGAAAAGACCATTCAAAAGATAAAAGACACCCAAGAAAATGACAATACAAGGGTGATAAATTTAATCAAGAGCATTGAGAAAATTGCCGATGAAAATTCAGACGACCCGTTTTTGATTGGCATTAAAGAAAGAGCCGAAGCAGTTGAAGAAAATTATGAGAGCAGACAGATAAGCACGCAAGAGGCACTGGAAGAAATCCGTAAACTATATGAAGAAGATGTAAAACGCAGAAAAGAGCAGGCCGAAAAAGGGTTTGACGGACTGACATTCTTTATTTACAGAACATTGCTTGACAAGGAAATCAACAATGCCGAAGAAGTAACCAAACAGATTAAAGAGGAATTTGTAAATCATCCGAACTGGAAAAATAGTGAAAAAGAATTGAGAGAATTAAGACAGGCAATATATTTCGCTTTGCTCTCGGAGGAAGACGACACAAGTGGTGAGCCTGCCGAATCCATTGATAAAGCGGCTAACCTTGTTGACGAATTGTTTATTCACTTATTTAAAGCATTTAAATTGTAGTTATGGCTAAGTGGAAAGACAAAGCGGAGTTCAAGGCTTGTGTGCAGGAATATGCTGATAGGATGAAAATTACGGTCAAAACATTGGCATTGAGACCCATGACAAACAAGTGGGCATCCTGCTCGACAGACGGTAACCTGAATTTCAATAAAGAACTGCTCGACATTGACAAAAAATTGGGAGAATATGTGATTGTTCACGAACTTCTGCATTTCCATGTACCCAACCACGGCAAACTTTGGAAGAGTTTAATGACAGCTTATTTAGGTGACTATGAGAAAATAGAATTAAAATTAAAGAAGATTGCAGGTAGCCAGCCCATTTTGCAAGCACATTTGAAAGCCCCCCAAGCCAACGCTGAACCAAAGCTTTCAAAAGAGCTTGCAAAGCCATCCCCAAAAAAAAAATTAGTTTTAAAAAATCTCCCGCCCTTCAGAAAAAATAAAAAACGCAACGCACAACCCGACACAAACAAACAATAAAACACTCGGACAATGACAGCTAAAAGACCATCATACAGGGACTTTCAGACACGGTGGACAAGAACGCCAGCTGCCAACAACGTGTTGCCACAATTGGCGGTGACGTGCAAAATTGAAGCTGAGTGCTACTATCAAACTTTTGTGCAGGTTGACAGTGAAGTACTCCGAAATCGCCAACTGCGGCAACACGCAAAACGTTGGGTGCAATTTGATTTAGTGAGAAAAATTTACTCTATGAGATATTTATTAATGTCAATATTGATTTTAATGTGCAATTTGATTTTTGCACAAGAATCTGAATTAAAAAGGAATTGCATTGGAATAATTGAAATATATTTCCCTGATACACTTGATAACAACAAAATTGACAAAGAATTACAACAAAGAATTAGTGAATATTTAATTAAAAAAAGCATATACCCCGAATATCTTTTAAGTAATTGCAGAGGCGGAGATTTTAAAATATATCTAAAAATGAAATCTAATGACCTTATTGATACAGTTCAAATAAACGTAAAGAATGGACTTGATTTAAGTATAGACAAACAAATAACTCAGGTCATTAAAGAAATGCCCAGATTTTCATTAAACAAAGAAAGTGATGCAACACAGATAAAAACCAAAGAAAAAGAATTTTGTATAAAATTTTGTTTTAATGCAAAAAATGGGGAGAGAATAAAAACGGGAATTGAACCGAAAATTGAAAAAGATGAATAAAAACTGCACCCAACAAAGGGTGCATTTCACGCTGGGTTCCTTGCCGATTAGCGAGCTAATCGGTTTTGGCGATACTGCGTATCGGGGGATAGGAACTCCGTTCCAATCCCCAGCGCAAAACACACCCCCAGCCGTTGTGTGCAAAAACATCTTTACAAACAACTATATTATTAACTAACTAAAAAAAACTATGAGAAAACAAATGCTTTTTGGAATTCTAATCGGATTATTGATTACATCTTGCTCAAAGGATGATGAGAAAACACCTCTAGTAGCAGACTTTACAACAACGTTGACAGGTCAAGCACCCAATGCTCAGATAGTAATAACAAATGCTTCAACAGGTGAAACAACCTATCAATGGACATTTGGTACTGGTGCAAGTATAAATACTTCAACGGAAAAAACCCCACCAACAATAACCGTTGATAAAGCTGGTGATTTTACTATAACATTAAAAGTTTCAAATGGAAATGAAAACAAAGAAGTAACAAAAACAATTAGCATTACTGGTAATAGTGCTATTCGCACATACACTGATGTAGCGTTCTCTCAAACTAGTGGCAGTAGTACATATGGACGTTTTTTCTCGACAACGACAGGTTTGATATATAAAGACAATGAGATTAATGCAACAAGTGGGTCATTAATTGACTTAGCATTTGTTGGGAGTAATAGTTCTGCAATATATTTTGCAAGTCCAAATTCAACAAATTTAGGAATAACTATACCAAATGCGACTTTAACCAAGATAAAAAATTATCAAAGCGGATTTAGCGTATCTGATTTTGATAGTATGACTGATGATTCTAAACTTCAAGACTTGACTGTTGTTGATGATGGAGAAGTAATTGGTTCATTGAGTTTTCCATTAACAGTTATTTTTCAAAATGCTTCAGGTAAAAAAGGTGTCATTAAATTGAAATCAATAAATTCAGATAGATTGCTTGTCGATATAAAAGTTCAAAAGTATTAAATTTCAGCACACAACAGGTGGTTTAGCCTACTAGGGCTGATAATGCAGATACGAAAGTTTTCAATATATTATTATAACTTTTAACGTGGGATAAGGCTGCTGGCGGGTTACTCCCCAGCAGCCCAAACCACCGACCGTTATCAACAATTATTAACTTAAAAAATTTAATTATGAGAAAAGTTGTTATTTCTATTTTAGCTGGATTGTTTTATTTAAACACATCTTTGTTTGCTCAGGAAAATGAATTACGAGCTTTACTTGAATCCATTGACAATGCTTACAAAGCAAATGACACTGTTATGTTGTCATCCTTATTCCTCCATAACAATGAGAATGATGTTTTGGTGTCAAATGCATGTATAAAACTTTTCCTAATAAAACCTAAATTGAGCGCCTTTTCAGATGCTGTTGAAAAAAAGTATCCTGGAGCGTTAAATGAAATGGGAATGTTAGGTTTCATAACAGTATTACATAGTACCCCCGCACTGTTCAAAGAGAAATCAGTTTATGCTAAGTTTACAATTGAAGGCAACTCAGCTCGTAGCGAATATATCCCTGACGAGAATGTTTGCAAGAATTGTAATTTAGTTGATAACTTTAGGTTTGTAAATGGCAAATGGTTTTACAGCCCTTATAGAAACGATAGCGATAATGGTCAGAGCTTGATTCGAATAGTTCAACTATTGGATTCTGCAACGAAAGTAGGAACACAACTTCTTCAGCAAAATCTACTAAAAGATGAATTTATTGCAAAATTGAAGGCCTCACTACCTTCAATGCAATAGGTAATATTAAAGCGTTGCTTGCTGGTGCAACCATTCAATTGTTTAGCGAGGGGCTATTTTGTAGTTGTGATTTTTTTTAAATTTAGCCACAAAGAATATAGGGAGAAAGAGTTATAGATTAAATCACTAGGTATCCCTAATTGCATTAAGTTAGGGCTTAATGAAATTGATACATTGTGTTGCATAAATAAAAAAGTTACTTAAACAATATAATTTGAGTTTTAAACTGCCTTAAGTGAATGTTTTTTTATTAACTTTTAAACCTAATACTATGGGACTATTTGACAAATTAAAGAAAGCAGCCAGTTTTATTACTGGTAATTCAGCCAAAGTTGAACTTAATGTTGCTAATGGCTATTTAGGAGCCCCCCTTACTGTTAATGTAACTGCAAAGGTTGGGGAAAATCCTCTTGAAGTGAAAAACGTTTACTTAAAAATCCGTTGCACTGAAACGACCAAGGAAGAAGTTGAAACAGACGAAGGCAAGGAAATAAAGGAAGATGAAAGCATCCTATTTGATGAAAAAATAATTATTGCAGATGGAGGGGTATTTGAAGGGGGTAAAGAGTATTCGTTTACAAAAGAAGTTACATTGCCAGCTGATCAGGAAGCGTCATTAAATGAAACATCCAGGGTGGTAATATGGCAGTTTTTAGCAGGACTTGACACAAAAGGTAATGATCCTGATTCTGGATGGAAGCAAGTTGTTATTAGTAAACAAATAAGTTAATTACCCTTGATTGGCAGAACTGTTAAATGTGCTTCAGAACTAATAACAGGATCACTTAGCCTCACATTAAACCACTTAATTAGTTTTTAAATGGTGAACTTGCTTAACTTATTAGTGGTTAGTGTAGGAGTAATTGACTTACCGAAGGGTAAACTGGTTTGAAATTAATATTCTACTTACGTTATTCTGAGGCTATTTATTGTTATTAACCTATTTCTGCTGCAAACTCAAACCTCTTCTCGGCGAAGTCCCCTACTTCGCCGAATTTTTAAGGGGATTAAACATTATAAAAAAATAATCGAGAAACTAACTTTATGATGGTAAATAGCCTAGGTTATAATTAGTCGTTTAACGCAATCAATATCAGACTGCTTGCTGAAATTATTACTACAGTACATCGGTTTTTTTAATTAACAGTCATCATTAATCCTAAACTTAAATATTTTGCTATGGAGAATAATGAATCCTATACAGAAATCACAACTAAAAGTTGGGGTACAAGAATAGCTGATTCCATTAAATCAGTTTTACTGGGCGTTTTTCTTTTTCTATCCTCTTTTGTTGTACTTTGGTGGAACGAGGGACAAGCCGTGAGGACTTCTGAAGGATTAAAGGAAGGACTCTCCCAAATTATTTCAATAAATCCGGATGCGGTAAATGAGGCTAACGACGGAAAATTGATCCATATATCGGGAATAATAGTCACCCATGATACGCTTAGGGATAATGAATTCAACATTAAAGCCAACGCTCTAAAGCTTAAACGTGAGGTAGAAATGTTTCAATGGGTGGAAGAGGAAAAGGAAACTAAGGATAAGCAGATTGGAGGAAGCGAGAAAACCACTACTACATACGAATACTTAAAAAAATGGGTTGACATGGTTGTTAATTCCGATGATTTTAAGGTTAAAGAAGGTCATAGTAACCCATCAGGTTTTCCCTATTCACCGTACACAATAAGTGCAAGTGAGGCAAAATTAGGTGCTTTTATATTATCGAGCGATTTAATTTCTGAAATAAATGAATTTACCCCATATTCAATAAGTAGCTTTGATTCCCAAAGTCATAGGAATGCTAGAATGGTTAACGAAGGGAACGGGAACCATGGAAATGGTATTATTCAAAAAATCTACATAGGAAAGGGAGAACCTGCGTATCCAGAAATTGGGGATGTTAAAGTTTCTTTTAAAACAGTGAACTCTGGAAACTCTTATAGTATTATCGCTAAGCAAATAAAAAACACTTTTGAACCATTTAATACCAAGTCAGGCATTAGCATTCAAATGGTATCGCCAGGTGTGCTTTCTGCAGAACAAATGTTTAGTTCTGCCCAAAAAGGTAATACAATAACTACATGGATTTTAAGGCTTATTGGATTTTTAATGATGTTTGGAGGAGTATCGCTAATATTTAAACCACTTGTTGTATTAGCTGACGTATTGCCTTTTCTTGGAAACCTATTAAATTTAGGATTATCTCTTTTTTCTGGAGTTGTTTCCTTTGGGCTTTCCTTAATTACTATAGCAATAGCGTGGATCTTTTATAGACCTGCGTTAGGTATAACTTTACTTGTAATAGCTATTATCACAGCTGTATATTTAATCGTTAAAGGTTCAAAAGGTAAAACAAAATAATAAATATCACAACATACGGTTTAGAACCTTTATTGAGGTAATAAGAAGTTTTACTTCCCCATTTTTCGCACGCGTCGTTTAAGGCGCGTGCTTTATTTATATGTTGGAAGTAAATAGTAAAACAATCCCAATTCCAATCATTTTATTTTAACACTCTCCACAAGATAAGCGTAAAATAAGTTAAATTAATTTTTGATTCGAACTCCACATGTATTCTTAACCGTAACCAATTTTTATCTTTTAGCACGATTCCTACTTAAACCTTATCCCCAGCACGGTGATATCGTCCCGTTGGGGTTCGTCGGCCTTGAAGTTCAGGAAATCGTCAAGGATGGTGCTTTGCATCTGGGGCATTGGTTTACCCAAGGCCGAAACAATGGATGTATGCAAACGGCAGGTGGTATACTTTTTACGCAAAACGTTATTCTGATCAGTAATGCCATCGGTGGCCATGACCAGGATATCGCCGGCATGCATGGAGATACGCCAGTTTGAAAATTCCTGCTCCACGTCGGGCAGCACGCTGCCAATGGATTTGCGGTTACCCTTGAGGGCTTGCATGGTATTATCGCCCTTATGGCAGTAAAATAGCGGGCGATTAGCACCCGCAAAGGTTACCACGTATGCATCGTCCGATTTGCGCTCAATTAGACAAAGAGCTACATCCATGCCGTCGAAACTCTCGCTAACCTCCTGCCGCAAGGCCTTGTTCACCTCCTCGTTTAGCTCGGTAAGGATGGCGGCTGGGTTATGGTTTTTGCGCTCAACAACTATCTCGCTTAGCAGTCGACTTCCAATTAACGACATAAATGCTCCGGGCACACCATGACCAGTGCAATCCACAACGGCAATAAAAAGTTTATCGTTTGGCCTGCCCTTGGGGCCAACCTGAGCAACCCAGTAAAAGTCACCAGATACCAACTCCTTTGGAAGGTAAATGAGAAAGTGCTCAAAGTCGTCGGCAAATACGGTGTTAAGGTCCGGAAGTATGGCCTGCTGGATGGTTTTAGCATACTGAATACTATCGTTGATGTGTCGGTTGCGCTCCTCAAGCTCATCGCGCTGCGAGAGGATTTCTTCCTTTTGGTGCTGGAGCAGTAAGTTCTTTTCGGTCAGCGCTCGCTCCGATTCCTTTAACTCCTTGGTACGCTCATCGACCAGATGCTGCAGCTTAATGTTTGAAACCCGCAATATCCTTGTGTTAATCCTAACAATTACAAAAATTATTAGCCCCGCCAAAGCAAGGTATAGGATAAAAGCATACCACTTCAGGTAAAAGGGATGGTCAATTACAAAGGGAAAATACTCAACCGGGCTTTCGATACCCTGGAGTGTTATGGATTTTACCAAGAAGCGGTAACTACCGGGCTTAAGGTTAGTGTACTCCTTAAATCTACTGGTATTCCAGGGACTCCAGTCGTCGTCGTAGCCTTCGAGCATATAGGAATACTGCAACTGATGGTTAGGCTGGAAATAGGGCGAGGCAAAATAGATAATTAGGTCGTTTACCCTGGCAGGCAGTACAATGGGTTGCTGAACCTGAACAGATTTGGCCTCCATAAATGGCTGGTTTGCGAGGCTGTCAAAGGGAAACCCTCCGTAAACCGTTCCCTTTTTCTTGGAATAGACCTGCCTTATAAACACCCTTGGTATTTGATCCGTAGGAAAGTGCTCATTGGTATCGAAACGGAACAGCCCATCGGTTGAGGAAATCCACGATACATTTTCGGAATCGGTATAAACATCAAAAAATATGGTCTCCGGTATCAGGTTAAACTGCGCTGGTGAGCGCCTGTAGGCTTTATCGGCATACTTTGAAACTCTCTCCAGTTTTCGATTTGCTGCAAATTTATAGGTTTCAAACCAGATGTCGTTATTCCTATCGCATGCCAGTATTCTTAACCCAATGGTACCGTTGGCATACTGAGTACCCAGCATGGTTTCAGGCACAAAGGAGTCGGTACCCTTATCGTAGCTGGAGAGCCCTCCCTCAGTGCTTGCCAGTATTAGCCCATCAATATAGTTAACAGCAATATCATCGCATTTTGGCTGAAATGGCAGTGTATACCCTTTATACTTTTCGGCTATTAGCTCATAGGGATTTATGATATCCAGAAATCCAATGCCCATATAGCGTTGAGTAAACCAAATATCACCGTTTTTATCCTCGGCAACCTTGTAAACCTCAGCAGGTGAACTATACAGATATCCCAAAAAAGTGAACTCTCCCCTGTTCTCCTGCAAAACCCCAACCCCATCGTAAAGACCAACATACAGAACACCAGGGTAAATTTTAGACTCAGTAAAGGAGTATGCATTTACCTTAGTATTTGTTACCGGGATAGCCCTTTCACCTTCAATCCTATAAATCCCGTTTGCGGTTCCAGAGAGCAGGTATTCCTTGCCGTTTTCATCGGTGTAGATGTAGAGCCCCCAGGCTAAATCGTTAACGCCGCTGACCCTTCTAAAATGCGAATTTGTTTTAACGTGGACACCTGTATTGGATGAGTAGTAAATGGTTCCCTTGAAATTAACAGCTGACTGAACAACTCCACTTATTCCGTCCTGCTCAGTCCAACTTGTTAGCTGCGAGTGGAAAGGGGAATACGATATACCGTTATTTAACGCCATCCAAATATTTTTGGAGTTGTCGGCATACAAATACCAGGCGGTATTGTCCTGCAGTCCGGTTTCCTTGCTGATGGTTCTAACAATGTTCCCGCTGTGATTTATTATGGCAACACCTCCGGAGTAAGTTCCAATAGCCCAAAGCCCCTCATCAAGCATTATACCAGAGTAGATCCTGTTGGTGATGAAAAAATTATCGTTTGATGTCTTAAATGGGATGAGGGTTTTAAAATCGGTGGGTAACTTGCGAGTTGTTAGCGCCTGCTTATCCAGAAGGTAAAATCCGTTGGTTTGTGTTCCAACCAGTAAGTACTGGTAATTAAAAGGTAGTATGGTGTAAACCATTTGTGTACCAAGAATTTCGGTTCCGGGTACTTTAACCAGCGAATCGTTAAAAAGGTAGGTTAGGCCATAATCGCGTTGGTTAATAAAAAGGTATTTATCCACATAGTATGAGCGATGGAACTGAGTTTTTGGCTCCCAGTATTTAACGGTTAAATCGCTATTAATTCTAAACAAGGCTTTGAAAGTGGAAAAGTAAACCGCTTGGCCGGTGTGATAGATTTGCCTGATAAGGCCAGGCTTGGCAAAACGCTCAGGTAACAGCTTAGTGAGGGAATAGTATTTAAGAGAGTTAGCCGAGTCAGCAGCAAGGTATCCAACCTCATCCTGACCTCCAACCCAAACCCTGCCAGTGGGGTCGGTGACCAGGCATCGGGCAAGGGCATTGTTAATTGAGATGTGCTTCCACTCGGAGCCATCGTACTCAATTACGCCAACATTATTGGCTACGTAAATCATTCCCCTGTTGTCCTGGGTGATTGCCCAGCTCTGCGAATGGCCATTATACTGCCGGTGATGGAAGTTGACCAGCGGATAGCGACCAATTTCCTGAGCAAAAAGGCTTATGCTAGAAATTGCAAATGCAAAAAGCGGAAACAGTTTTGAATAATGCCTCACAGCCCCTTTGATTTAAAAAACACTAGCAAGTTATTAATTTATTGATATTGAAGCAAGCAAAAAAGGGTCTTTTTAGACCCTTCCCTTACAAATCAGCTAACAATTATTTTTACTTGGAAAACTTATAGGAGTACCTGTAAACAACCCGGTACTTGTAGTCTGAATAGTAAGCATCTACCTCGTTGATATTCCCCTGGTTATCAACCTTGTAGTTGCGGCGGGAATAATCTGAGGCGCCATCCTCGTACCATTTCTCCTCAAGCAGGTTACCGTTTTTATCGTACTTGTATGAGCTGTAAAGTATCTTGCTGGCGCCGGGTTTAGTGAGGTAAACTTCAATCATCTGCTTTTTTTCATCGTAAACGTAATCGTAGGTAGCACGTAGTTCACCTCCGTAGTATTCTACCTTAGTTAGTAGCATATCGCCATCGCCATACTTAAAGGATGTACGGCCAAGCTCCTTGCCGGCAGGGGTTAGGTTTTTCTCATCGATTACCCGTCCCTGTGCATCGAGAGTCCGCTCAATGACTTTGTTTAAGGTTTCGGCAGGCTTATATATTGATATTTTAACCTTGTTGGGTGAATTCTCAAAAACCCATTTTTCCTCAACGGCATTATTTGCCGAGTATTTGGTAATATCCTTTTGCTTGCCATCGGGCAAATAGGAGTAAGCTACACGGTAGGTTTTTTGTCCATCGTAACCTATTTCGGTAAGCTTATTGCCTTTTGAGTCGTAGGTAAAAGCTTGACGGAATGCCAATGCAAACCCTTTATTTGGAAGGTCCTGGAACTGTTGGTACTCAATTTTTTGTCCGTTTCCATCGTACTTATACAAATGTCGCGAGGCAACTACTCCGTTGGGTTTATAGTTAACAACCTCTACAATATTTCCATTCCTATCGTATGTGGTTTCAACCGATTTGTAACCTTTACTATCAACCTTATCGTTCTGTAAACGGTGAGTGTACTGGGTAATGGTTTCTATTCTGTTCTGAGCAATTTTATCCTTGCTCATGAGCTCGGTTATTGTTTGGGCGGTTATACTCCCAAACGAAATACCTGTAAGAAACAAAAGAATACTGAAAGCTTTCATGTAAAAATGTTTACTTGATAAACGGTTACCACAAAGTTAGAATAAATCAAATGATTTTATACAAATTCCATACCTTTTCCGTATAAGTATGGTGAAAAATTAAAAATCGTCCTCTTCGGCTGAGATAGGTATTGTAACAGCAAGGATGAAAAAGTGGCGATTATTCTCGTAAGGAACAAAATGGTAGTATAGCTTGCGTTTCGATTTGCGTGCAATATCAATTAGCCCTAAACCGGCTCCACCCTTCTCATTAAGTTCACCTTCAACCATTTGCTGCATGAACATCTCCTTAAGCTGCGATGGGCTGGCACTGTTTAACCTATCGAGCCGTTGCTCCAGGATGGGAACCTTATCGTTCCTAACCAGGTTACCGGTTACAATGTAAAAGCTATCGCGCTCCTTGCCTACTACGAACAAACCATTGCCAATCTGTTTCTCTTTTTCATCGTAATCGTCGGAGTGTTTGGTGATGTTCTGCAAGCATTCAATCATGATATGGAAAACCCTTTTGCGGGTTGCGGTGGGTACATTCATTTCAGCAATCTTCCTGTTTGCCATAAAGGCAAATGAACGCATGATTTGGTGGTTCATTTCGCCCTTATATATAAGGGGAAAACCACTTGCTGCAATCTCATTTGCCAGGGTCGATTTTATGAAATAAATGACACTATCCATCCGTAAAAATATCAGTTGAAGATACGTAAATAATTTTTAACCCGCAAAGGTTTAACTCATGAACCTACCTTCTTTTTTTACGAAACAATGCAATTTAATGATAAAATGATTTTTTTAATGCACGAACTAAATGAAATTTTAACGGTTCATGTACTACATAATCAAAACTCATGCCCGGTTTACATACACCTCGAGCAAGGAGCATTTCCCTTGGGGTCGTAAAATGATATTCTTCAGATCGGCAGGCAAAAGGAGCGTTTCGCCTTTTGTTAGCCGCTCGCTGGAGCCCGATTCGTAAACAACACTACATTCTCCCTCAACACAAAGGTAAATAACAAAGGAATCGAGCATGTTATAGTCGCGTTGCATTGCGCTAGTAAAGGTAATCCTGTTAACGGTAAAGTACTTACAAGCGGATAGCTCACTTGTTTTATTCACCTCATCCACCGGATGAGTTTTGGGATTCTGTACCCTAGAGAAATCGATTACATCCACAGCCAGTTCAGTGTGGAGTTCGCGGGATTTACCGGAACCATCAACCCTATTCCAATCAAAAATCCTGTAGGTGATATCGGATGTTTGCTGAATCTCAGCCAGCAGAACCCCTTTTCCAATGGCATGCACCCTGCCCGCCGGGATAAAGAAAACATCGCCGGCTATAGCCTTATCCTTGTGCAGGTAACGCTCCAGGTTACCCTCCTTTACAGCCTGAATGTACTCTTCCCTGGTAATATCCTTTTCAAATCCAGTGTATATGAGAGCATCCCTATCGGCATCAATAATATACCACATTTCGGTTTTGCCGTAGGCATGGTGGCGCTCCCGAGCAGTTTCATCGTCGGGATGTACTTGAATTGAAAGGGTTTCGGAAGCATCGATGAGCTTTATGAGCAAGGGGAACTCCTCGCCAAACCTCTCATAAAGGCTTTCACCCACAAGGTCACCCATGTAAACCTCAATCAGTTCATTCAAGGTGTTACCAGCCAGAAAACCATTCTGTACAACCGATACATCGCCTTCAACACCCGATACTTCCCAGCTCTCACCGTACTTCTCCTTGGGGTTCGGGAATTGCTTACCCATTGTATCGTGCAACTTGGTACCTCCCCAAATGCGCTCTTTAAGGATAGGTTTAAACTTTAAAGGGTATAATGAATTACTCATTGCCTACAGTATATTTTTGCTGAAATTTATTTAAATAATTAATTCAAGTTGCTAGTTATGATAAAATAAATATAGCTGTTTAAAAGTTCTTTGTATTGTTGATATAAAGCCCTGTAAATATTAGCTTTTAAGAAAAATCCTTCAGATTTTGGTTTTGCAG
>Ga0101944_10001316_pt1 | contig 53263 bp, 53 predicted proteins | sample DewCreD2012metaG_FD_75245 | JGI IMG/M metagenome (GOLD analysis project Ga0101944, IMG submission 75245) | Hot spring sediment bacterial and archeal communities from British Columbia, Canada, to study Microbial Dark Matter (Phase II) - Dewar... ... | reverse complement strand
GAAATCCCGCTTCGGGCCGTCCCCGCCGAGGTTGTAGTGGACCTTCATCCTGCCGAACCTGAGGAACGGATCCGACGACTTCATTCTCCTATAATAATCCAGGCCGACGTCGCTGTCGGAGTAGACATTGAGGTCCATGGGGAACATTCCCATCCTCTCGAGCGTCTTCAGGAGGAGGTTATATCCCTTCCCGCTGACGGAGACGAACACCCGGTCCTTCCGGGCCTCCTTCCCGTACACCCCGACGAAGACCCCGATCAGGTCCAGGGGGCCCTCGGTCATGACCACCTCAAACTTCGGTGAGGTTATGTCGATGTCGCCCCTGATGGCGTAGAACCTCTTCATCTCGGGAGTGTCGGAATGGCAGTAACAGTAGTACCTGTCGAAACTGAGCTTCTTTTTCGTCACGTTCCTGAAGTTGATGTTGGTCCCGTCCCACGAGAGGAACCCGACGCACGACTCCTCCAGTTCCGTGACCACCCTATCGATGCGGCGGTCGGCCGGGTGCGCCAGGCCATTTAGGTCGATGAAGTCCCTCACGCTCGCCACGATCCCGAAGTCGACGAGGTCCTTCTTCGTCAGGGAGATCCCGAGCCTGTCGTTGATGTACTGGATCTTGAAGGCCGACTCAGAGCCGACTGCGGGAACGAGCATCCTCCTTTTCGAGGCTGCCCGGCCGTGGGGCTTTGGGGCCTTCCTGAACTGCTCCCTGGACTTGGCGATGCCGATCGTAAGGTCCTTGTCGACGACGCCGAAGTCCTTCAGGAAGTCGAAGTCGACCACCCCGGCCGTCCCGCACTTTTGACAGTAGTACGGGAAGGGCGGGGTGGTCCTGACGTACATGTGCGCAGACCCGGCCTTCAGGGAGTCGCCACAGTACTTGCACCTGATGTAGAACTGCCGGCCGTTCACGGTCCTCCGGCACGGGTTCAAGTGCCTTTTGAAGATCCCGTAGATGTCGACGAAACCTTCAGACTGCTGACTCATCCTTTTTCCTTTTCGGCCGCGGCTCCTCCCGGGGCGAGACGACCCCGAGGGCGGCGGCGGCCATCGCCATGTAGGCCCTCTTCGACGAGGGGGACATCCTATCCCACCCGATCATGTAGTCCCGCGTAGCCCATCCTTGAGCCACGCAGTGTTCGACCCATCCGGCCCTGATCGCCTTGGCGACCTTCAGTTTGAGTTCGTCTTCCATGGTCACACCAGCTCGATCAGGTCCACGACCTCTCGGATTAACGACTCCTCAGAGGCGTCGATTAGGCGGTTTGAGGCTGGTGGGTCGGACTCCTGGGAGAACTCCTCGTAGGTTGGGATCCGGTGGAACCGGTTGTACTTGAGGTTCACCAGGATCTTGACCACCAGCCCGCTTTCGATGACGATCTTCAGGACGAACCTATACTTGTCCTTCAGGATCTTGTCGAACTTCGGGTAGTTGAGTAGCTTCGAGACCAACTGCTTCTTGTTCAGCACCTTTCGCTCGGCCGCCTGCCTTTCCGGGATGGCGGTGAGGTAGTCGCTGAGGACGGGAAAGTTGTGTCGGTCCAGCCACTTCTTCATGACTAGGAGGAGCCTCACGTACTCGTTGTAGGAGGAGGAGTATAGGCTCCGGTAGCTCCCGAGGTATTTGGCACAGAACAGGAAGAGCAAGTTCGTTTGCACCTTGTTGATCGACACGGCCGTCCGGTAGTAGTCGAACTCCTCCTCGGAGACCTCGATCCCGAACCTCTCCATAATGCTCCTGATCTCATACGCGAGCGACAGCCTGTTGATGATCCCGACACTCTCGTCGATCCGGACCATGTTGACCTCGATCTTGTCGAAGTCACTGAGGCCATCGGCGTCGGTCTTGTTCAGGTTGAGCGGCTTGTACGAGACCAGGAAGTTCACCGTGAACTGATACCGTATGAAGTTCCTGATCACGACGTGGAGGAACGACACGATGTTCGTGTTGTTCCTCAGTTTCGGAATGATGCTGGTGATCACCTTCCTGTAGCAACTCCGACTAAACACCTCGGCGCTGACCGAGATGTTCTGAAGGTAAGTCCAGATCACCCTGTCGGAATACCTCGTCGCGATGATTCTCGAGTCGATCAACTTGAAGATTTTGTTGAGGATGTTCACCCTGCCCCCTTCGGGCTCGAAGAGCTCGAAGTACTTGGAGAAGATCTCGAGGAAGAATCCCTCCGAATTGTCCGAGGTCGGGAAGTAGTTGAGGTACTCCACGAGGATCGGAATGGTGAACTTCATGAGGAGCGAGGCCTTGAGGATGATTTTCCCGTGTAGGTCGGTAAACTGGAGTTCCTTGTTTACGACGTGCTTGCTCCTCTTCGAGTTCTCGTCGAGATTGATAGTATAGGTGTCCTCGATGAACTTCGACACAATTTCCACGACCTTCGGCGTGGCGACATGCTCGAAGACGTCGCCGAAGAACTCGTCCGTGCTGTACTCAGCCGGGTCCGCCATGGCCTTCTGGATCGTCTTGTTTTTCAGGAACAGGTACCCGACGATGGCCTCCATATCCTCGCCAAATACCACGTTCATCGACGCCGCGATGGCGTCGGCCCCGTTGATGAAGTTCCGCTTCTTGTTAAGGGCGAAGTCCCCCATGTGGTCGATCCCATCCACTCCCAGCAGCTTCCCGAACTCCACCCGAATCGTCTTCCCGGAGTCCACGATGACCACAGGGTTTTCTTTGATCCTGTGACATACCTCCTGTTTCTTTTGGATTATTTGTTCCCGAACTGTTTCTTCTCGTGTCATCTCTACCGCCGTCCCGTTGATCATTCACTCCCCCGTCAAAGAGTTTGACAACTTTGTGATAATATATCGTTGAGCAGTCCTTAAAGTGGTAATCACTTGATGAGCTTTTTAATGGACTTCCGTTGACGTTCGACCCGCCTCTTCTGAATGGCAATTTTTTCGGCGTCCCTCGCCTTCTTCGACGCCTTCTTTCTGTCGAGGATTTTCTTTCTTTTTTCGAGCTCAGCCATTTTCGAAGTGAACCTTCGGGCGGACTTGGCGATCCTGGAGACGGACCTGGCCGCCGCGGCCTCCCTTTCCTTCTCGGCCCTCTTGGCCTCCCTTTCCTTTCGGGCTTTCCGAGCCTCCCTTTTTCTGTGTGCTGCGTACTCAGCGAGTTTATCGGCGTCTGAAGCGATGCCCGCGAGGAATTCCTTCTCGTTGAAGGACGGCTTAAGTAGTGACTCGATCTCCTTTTTGACATGGAGCTTCCTGTAGAGTATGTGCATCCCGGCGTAGTAGGTTGACTTTTCGAAGCCGAGCGACTCGACGGGGTTTCGGACCGAGGGGGGCATCGTGAGCGCCTTCCTTCCGAGCTTTTTCTTCAAAAGTTCGACCAGCATTCCCTTCGAGGAGAGGACGTAGGCGTACGTGAATACGAAGTTCGGAGAGTTGCTGAACAGCCTGACCTTATACCTGCTGAGGACCGAAAGGCTGGACCTCGCGGCCGAAACGTCCCTCGGCCTATAAGGATCCACCGGGTCGTCCATCGGCTCAAACTGGATGCAGACGTCGTACAACAACCCGTCGTACTTTTCCGAGGGGACCTTGAAGTGGAATAGGTACGTGTCCGGGGGGCCCGGCCTGTAGACCGAAAGCTTGAAATCCCTGTACTTCTTGATCAGTGACGAGTACCCCTTCCGCAGGGCCGCCTTGATCGCCTCCCTTTTGAAGTAGACCGCGCTCCCCGGCCCCGTTGGGTTTTGGATAAACTGGACTAGGTTCATGTCGACACTCTCGCCGTCGGGCTTCTTCTTTTTCTTGATGATCGGGGTTACCATAGGTCCTCCTTCCCACCCGGGGGGTTGAAGGCCCCCCACGCGGCGATCGCGTGGGGGGCGTCAATGGGTGGTGAATATTAAAAACGCGGCCGGCAGGCTCCGGCAGCCTGCATTCCGCGTGCTTTCCAACCGTCCGGCTTTTCATAGCCAGGTTAATTTTATGTTGGCCGCCGAATTTTTCACGTTTCGGAAAAAGGGCCGGCGTTGGCGAAGGAGAGCTCCGTAACCGAAAGGAACTGGTTGCTCGTCGCCAAGAGGCCGACGATGGAGAAGCACGACCTCACGATCTCGACGTCGGTCTCGGAGGAATTCACGATCCTGGTGTACGAGTCCCCTTCCATGGCTCTGGCCTTCAGATTGTAGATCATGTTGGACTTGACGCACGAGCTCATCGTCTCGTCCACTTCCTTTTGGGACATCCATTCCGCGTTCGAGAGGACCATCCTGAAGGAGGCCGAGAAGGCGTTGCCGACCGCGGCGAACAGATCGTTCCAGAACTCCCCCTTCCTCTCGAGGTTCTCGACTACCTTGCCGAAGGCTGAGTTGCAGGACGACCTGAGCCTCTCGGCGAAAGCCTCGTCGGCCATGATCTTCGGAACCATGAGGTTCCCCCCGGTGACGTACCCGTTTCTGATGGCCGACTGGCAAGCGTATACGGCGTCCTCGAACAAGTATTTCCTCGTGGTCTTCTCCATCTCGGTCTCGCCGCCGACATAGAGAGTGACCATTGTGTTCCCGAGGGAGGCAATCCTCCGCTTCAGTTGAAACAGCTCGAAGTCCTTGCCCTCCGCCCCGATCTGGTCGAGCCTGGAGAGCTCGTCCAGGTCTTTCTTGATAAACTCGATCCTTTTAGCGATCTCGCCGCTGTCCCCGAGTCCATCGATGAACTTGGTGGAGATGTTGGTGATGACCGCCTTGGAACACATCCCGAGCTTCACGCACAGGCCGGTGTGGTCCAGCAGGTCGGTCGGCTTCTGCCCGCCGTTCTTGTCATACACGACGGCCCCAAGGTAGATCGCGAGGTCGTCGAACCGGTCCATGGCGTCCCTGGTGCCGGTTGCCATGTCCACCGCGCACACCTGCATGGCGTCCCTGTACTGCATCTTGTTATCAAAGAGCAGGGCCCTCATGTACCTGTCGAAGTCCTTGGCGACGATCACGAGGGGCCGCTTGGGCTTGAAAGACTTCTCGTCGATTAGCGCTGCGACCAGCGGGGCATCGTCCTTGTCAAGGATCCCATTGCACATGAAGACGGTGGGACTTTCGAACATGCACGTTTTCTTGTCTGGCTGGTTGGCAAAGTTGAAGTGGATGTACCCCCGGGAAACCTCGATGCCAGACGAGACTAAGTACTCGTCCTTTTCGGTTGGGGACGTCTCGATGTTGACGGTGGCGTAGGGGCTGACGTCCCTGAAGATGGCGAACACTGTCTCACTCATGTCGTCGTCGTTGTTGTTGGAGATGTACGCAACGTCCTTGAGCCGGTCGAAGTTAGACCTCCCCTCGACGTCGATCGGGACGGACCTCCTCCTGATCTCGGAGCAGAGCTCGTCCCCGACGAGCTTGAGCATATCGATGGCGTCCTTAGCCGAGACGCCGTGCTTGTCGAGAAGCCACTCCAGCTCGACGAAAAGCTGGTTGGCCACAACGATCGCGCTGGTGGAGCCGTCCCCGACAGTCCTCACCTGCCTGCGGGAGATCTTCTGGATCATCTGGATGATGGTCTTGACGACCTCGTTGTTGACCCTGACATTGCTGAGGATCGCGTACCCGTCCTTCGTGCAGTAGTGCTGCATGAGCTTGTCCTGAACGATGGTGGTGGACCCGTAGGGCCCGAGCGATTGGGACAGGGTGTGGGAGAGGAACCTGAGGGTGCTTTTGATCGCAGCCCTCATCCTCTTCTTGTCGAGAACGTTGCTGTCGAAAACCCTCCCGCGGGGGACGGCCTCGAGGGCCTCCGAGGCGGCCTTCATCTGGGCCGCGATGTTTTCCATGTTCATATCTTTTCCGTTCACTTCCTCTTATTCCTTGCGTTGCCGACGGGCGCGGGGCGGCCCCGCGCCGTGCGGTCACCTGTGGGCCAGGGGCGGCTTCCTCGGCGGCTTCTTCCTTCCCGCCTGGGATTTCGCCTGCTCCTCCATCTTCTTCTGGAGTTTCTGCTTTTCCTCGATAAGGCGGATTTTGGCGTCCCTGAGGTCGTAGATCATCGGGATGTCCATCTCCACCAACTCGTGGAGAGACACCTTACCCTCGAACAGTTCCAAAAGGGAGACGAGGAGCTCGGCGTTTGACTGCCTGACGTGTCTTATTCTTCCTGCAGCTCCCGACCCATGACTGTAAAAAGCGCGTATTCGATATTAATCGGAAGGTCACCGAGGGAGTCGGCGCAGTGTTGGCACTTGCAGTTCTTCACCGAGTAGCTCACCCCGTATCGATCGATGTGGGTCTTGATGACCTTCGAAAGCTGCTTCCCGTCGTCCTTGCTGAGCTTGGAAAGGTTGGAAAGCTTCTCGTTCCTGCTAGTGACCTCGTAGTACGATGCGACGCCAGTCCTCTTCGTGGTCTCGACGTCGAGCATAAACATCTTCTTGACGAAAAGCAGGGTGCCGATGCTGGCGTCGTACTTCCGCTCCTGGAGGATGGCCTTGTCGAGGCTGCCGAGCAGCTCGAGGTGGGTGAAGAGCGACGGGGACTGGATCTCGAGGATAATCTTCGAGTCGGGCAGAATGGTCTTGACGACCTCGTAAAGGAGCGCCTTACCGACGAGGTCCTGTGGCTTCTTGCAGTCGCGGACGATCTCGTTGATCTTTCCGAGCAGGTCCTTCTCGTTGTAGGCACTGACGAGGGTCGAGTTGTTGACTTTGACGGCGGTCTTCTTCCCGCAGCTCCCGCAGGTGATGTCGAACTCGTTGTCCCCGGGGAAGGTCTGGCAGTAAATGCCGTAGAGCAGCGTCTCGAGGTCCTGGTAAGCCGTCATCTTCAGCCACTCGGTAAAGCCAATCTTCCCGAAGTTGGTATTTTGGAGGCGGGAGTGGATGATCTGATAAAGGTTCCTCTTGGCGGTATACACGTCCACGTTCGATGTCGCGATCGTATTGATGTCCTGCATGTTTAGGGACGTCATGTAGGCGACGTACCCGCTCTGGACGGCGACCACTTGGTAGACCGACTTCTTTTCGAAGACGTGTTCGACGTTCTTGTACGCGATGATCTCGCTCGGGGCCTCGACGATTTTGATGTTATTGAGGTCAACTACGATGCTGTCGAGAACACTCTCCTTGACCTTGATGGACTTCGGGGTCGTCAGGTCCTCGAGGCTCGGGCCCTTCCGGGCGGAGGCCTTGGCGGCGGCCTCGGCCTCTTCCTTCAGGATCTGCTCCTTCATCGCCCTGACGTCGGGGTCGTCATCCTCGTCGACCTCCATGGAGGGTTCCGGTGGCGCGGCGGGGGCCTTCTTTTGGACGGAAACGATCTTGACGGCCGGGGTGTCCTCGCCCTTGTCGCCCATATCGATTCCCATGGACTCCCTGACCTCCTTGGGGATCTTGCCGACGATTTCGGCCTTCCTTGTCTCTTCCTTGTCTTTTTCGGACATTGCCGTTTAAGTCCTTTCTTGTTGGTTTGCAATGGGCACGATATCCGGTTATTTCGTGGGAAATAACCGTTAAAACACGATCTGGCTAACGACCTTGTAGTTCTGGGTCGACTGGTTGAGCACTAGGAGGAAGTCGCCGCCCTTCGGGTCGTCAATTTGGAAGTTGAGGACGACGGTGCACACGCCGCTGTCCCTGTTCCTTACCTTGAACACTTCGACTGACCTCACCATATCGGCCTGCGGGATGAACCTCTTTATCTGGTTCTCAACCTTGGCCTTCAGCTCGGCCATGGTGGTGTCGTCCCCGGTCTCGAACTGGTAAAGCTCTATCCCGACCCCGAGGTCGGGAGTGTTCGGATACGTGTTCGGCTCCGTGACGACCAGGTTCTGGATGAGACGGGCCAGGCACATCTTCCCGTCGGCCGTCTTCTGGGTTCTGAAGTCGGTGATGTCCGCGATGATCTCCTTTTTAAGGCATGCAGGCACTTCCGTCTTGGCCATGCCGCGCCTCCTTTCTGTCGAGTGTCGATAAGTATATGTTAGGAGTTCCAAACATTCCATGGAAACAAGTGGATAAACCGTCCGATGGAGGCGCTGAAAATGACGACCCAACCAATATTCGAAATGTCCGACGCGGCCGGAGTGGCCGCAGCGATCAAGTACCTGGAGGAGACCCCCGTGAGGCGGCTGGGTCGGCTAATCGGGGGCCTGAAGGAGCGGGCCATACTGCTCGGCGTCGAGATTCCGGAAAATTCCTTGGTCGGGAGGGTCCTGAACCACAGGAACAGGGCGGGGTACATGACCCTCCTTTCCCTTCTCCCCCGTTCAGGCCTTCCGAGGTGTGCCTCCAGGCCGGCGACCGTCGCCCTCCAGGAGGTCGTCGGTCCCGACTACTTCCAAATCGAGAACGCGGTTTTTTCGGCCTCTGGCCAGTCCCTTTCGGAAATGGTTGCCGACATGGCGAGGAGGATTTCGGAGTTTCTAACCCACGGGAAAAGGCCCCTGCACGTGGCGGCCTTCGTGACCGCCAGGTTTGCCGAGGCGGCTCTCTCTGCCATAGCGCTGAAGGGGGCCCCGTCGTGGGCCCACATCGCTCAGACTGCAGACCTGTGTGTCGAGTGTGCCAAACGACACTACCTGTCCACACCCAGACTGAAGGCCGAGGAGTCGGTAGGGAAGTTTTTGTGCTCCGCTGCCTCGAAAATCCCGGAGTATGGCAAGTCGAAGGATGATAGGGCCCCCGTCGAGGCAGCCGCATTCATCCTCGCCGTCCTGTTCAACAAGATCGACTTGTAGGAGGGCTTATGTTTTTCATTACGAACGAAGACAAGCTTTCGAAAAGGGAGAGGTCGGGCCTTTCTGACTCTGACTTCGGGATCCCCGAGGACAGGGCGTACCCAATGCCCGATGCTGAGCACGTCAGGAAGGCGGTCGCCTTCTTCAAGCACGCCCCGTCTTCGAAAAAGAAGGCGCTGGCCCGGCGGATTTTCGCTAAGGCTAAAAAGTTCGGCGTTGAAATCGGTCCGGACTCCGAAGTGTCAAAATTTCTCAAAAAGTAGTTTTGGGAGGCCCGATGATTTCTATGTTCAAATGCCCACTATGTCCGAACGGGTACTCCGCGAAGAAGCCGCTCTACTCCCATTTGGAAGGGTCCCATCCCGAACAGCTCAGGCTCAGAGGAGGTAAGGAGATCTCTCCAGCCCAGCTGTACTTCAACTACAAGAACAGGTACTCCCTGACTAAGGGAAACGGCAGGTGTATCGTCTGCGGAGAGCCGACCGACTTCAACGACGCCACCGAAAGGTACGAGCGACTCCACCCGGGGACCTGTGCCGAAAAGTACCGAGCCCAGTTTGTCGACCGCATGAAGAAGAGGTACGGAAAGGAACACCTCCTCGACGACCCTGAAAAGCAAAAGGAGATGCTGGCCGGCCGGGCCATCAGCGGGGAGTACGTGTGGACAGGGGCCGGGGCGGGCAAGAAGTTCGTCTATACCGGAAGCTACGAGCTGGACCTTCTGGAAACGCTCGACAAGGTTTTCGGATTCCCGAGCTCGGACGTGTACTGCCCTGCCCCCCAGGTCTTCTTCTACTTCGACGAGAAGGAGAAGAGGGAGCGGATGTACATTCCGGACTGCTACGTCTCGAGCGTCAACCTCATTATTGAGGTCAAGGCTGCCGAGAACAAGCACTACCGGCTGCGCGACGTGTACCAAGAGACGGCCAAGAAGGACATTCTCGGAAACACGATGTACAACTTCTTGTTCGTCTACGACAAGAACTACGACGCCCTCGCCAGGTTCCTGATCCAAATCAAGGATGACAGGAGCGAAGCCGCCCGGAGGTCCGGGAGGATGCCCGATGCCGCGGAGGACCTCGTCGTCCTTATGGACCGGATCAACTCCATTTTCGGGACCGACATCCCGGCTCCGGCGCTGATCCGCCTAGACAAGCCGGTCAGGCACGAAGGCCAGATCGGGGACCTCCCACCCGAGGCGTCGGGCGGGTCATGGACAAAGTACGGGGTCGTCCTCGCCACGGAGGGGCACCTCAGGAAGGTAGCGAAATACTACGGGGTGGAGATGCCTCCCCTCGACTTCAGGAGGATCATCCTCGCTCACGAGCTCGGTCACCACGCGTACAGGTCCGGAAAGATCCCGAAGGCCAGGATCGATGAGTTCGTGAAAAAGAACAAGCTCAAGGAGTACAAGTACCTTGATGGCTATGTCGACAAGTCGAAGCCGGATAAGTATGCCGAGGAGCTATTCTGCGAGACCCTCGCCAACTACGTCTACAAGTTTTAGGGGTAAAGGCCCGTCCGCACGGCGCGGACGGGCCTTTCCTTTTCAAACGCATATTATTTGTCGTGTTAATTATATACCAACACGAAAATAACAGAAAGATCGGAGGAAACCATGCGGATAACGAAAATAATCCTGAGGAACTGGATTGGGATTAGGGACGGCCTCGGCCGTCCTGAGATCGAGGTTAATTTCGAAAGGAACCACAAGGGCGAAAAGATCAAAAGGAACAGGGTGGTCATGCTCGTCGGAGCGAACGGATCGGGTAAAACCACCCTTCTATCTTCATTGCATCCATTCTCCACCAACGGGGACTCCAGGCCCACCTTCATCGTTCCCGGGCAGGAGGGGTACAAGGAGATCCACTACGCAGACGGGAAGACGAAGTACGTCATCCGGCACCACTACGGACAGTCGACGAAGTCCTATATTTCTAAGGATGGGAAGGAGCTCAATGAGTCCGGGGGCGTCAGGTCGTTCGAGGACGTCATCAAGAGGGAATTCGGGATTGACAAGGAATACTTCCGAATCGGCCGGATCGGCTCGAACGTCGCCGGGTTCATCGACCTCCCGGCCGGAATGCGGAAGAAGTTCATCGGGAACTTCCTCCCCGACGTGGACGAGTACCTCAGGCTCTACAAAGTGGCGAACGAGAAGTTCAAAACGTACAAGACAAAGATTTCGTACGTGTCCGACAACCTCCAGAAGCTCAATACCGAGGAGAATCTAAACCAGACCCTCGAGGCCCTCGAGGGGCAGGCTGCAGCCATCAGGAAACGGATGGCCGACCTGGACGCCGACATCGCCAGGAACAAGGGTAGGATTGACTCACTGGATCCAGACGGGGCCCTTTCGGAAAACAGGAACCCGGTCCAGTCAGCCTTCGAGCAGGCGTTGAGGGAGCTCAGAGAGTCCAAAAAGACGATCGAGGCCCACATCCTGAAATACCCGAAGCTGGCCGCCTATGACCTGGCCAAAGCCAAGGAGGAGGCCTCCAAGTCCGCCGAAAGGATCGTCGCCCTCGAATCCGAAAAGGCGGTTTTGGAATCCAAAATCGAGGAGTGCAACAAGGCCGCCGCCGCCGCGGCCAACAGGAAGAAGGACGCCCAGTCGGAGTTCGGGGAGATGTCCAGCCGGCAGAACGCCGAAGAGCTCAACGCGCTCCTGTCCAAAATCGAAAAGAAGCTGAACAAGGCGGCCCTCGCCGCCGGAAAGAGTCTTGAGGGCCTGGATGAGAACGTTAGCATCGACAGCCTACTTCCGGTCAAGAACGCCCTCGACAGCGCGTGCGAGTCTCTTCTCGGAATCAAGTCATCCTATTCAGAGGAAGACGTGGCGTACTTCGTCAAGCAGTATGTCGCGGCGCAGTCCCCGGAGGCCTCCCTGGCCGGAGACGTTGCCAGGCTCGAGGAGAGGGCCGAGGCCCTCGCCAGGCAGGCGAACACAGCCAGGATCGCAATGGAGCAGATCAAGAACCAGCGCAAGGAGTTGAAGAAGCTCTCCCTCAGGCCGGCGAAGTGCAAGATCGACGACTGCCCTTTCATCGTGTACGCCGTCAAGTACAAGGACAGGGATTTCGATTCGGAGATCGCAGAACAGGAGCGGAAGGCGTCCGAGGCTGACGCGGACGCCGAAAAGGTCTCCAACCGCAAGGCCAGGGCGGGACGGATGGGCCTGATACTCAAGGAGGTTTCGCTGGCCCACCGAAGCGTCCTAAAGGCGTTCTCGGACAACGGGATTGAGCCCTTCGGGGCCGCCGCTTCGTTCAAGACGTTTGCCGAGACCCTCTCCAGCGACATCAACTCCCTCAAGTCGGAGTTTAACATCGACGAGATCGTGGAGACTCTTGCCGCGTGCAGGGACGTCGAAATCCTCACGGCCCAGAAGGCCGAGATCGTCGAAAAGCTCTTGCTTATGAAGGACAGGGAGTCTCTCATAGAGTCCGTAAACTCTGCTATCAGAAACGCCGAAAAGGAAATTTCCGAAAAGACCTCCGAGGCAGAGGCCTTGGCAGAGAAGGCCGCCGAAATCGACGGTTTACTGTCAAAGGAGAGAAAGAGGAAGTCGATCCTCTCCGAGTTCAAGTCGGCACTGGTGGCAGTGAAAAGGGCCCGGAGGACGATGCGGGAGAACAAGGAGGAGTACGACAAGAACAAGGTCAAGATGTCGAAGATCAGCGACCTGCTCGAGGAAATAAGGGAGGCCGAGAAGGCCAAGGAGGCCGAGGCAGCCCTATGCGCCCCGGTCGAAGCGAGGGCGGAGCAGACCAGATTCTCAATCGGCAAGATTTCCGAACTGAAGGCAGAGCTGGCCGAGCTCGAGGCCGGGTTTGAGAACGTCAAGCTCGTCCATGAGGCGCTTAACCCGATCAAGGGGATCCCAGTGCACTTCATCGAAGGGTACCTGTCCTCCACGAAACGCATCGCCAACGAGCTGCTCGCTCTGGCGTTCAAGGAGCGGTTTCGGGTCAAGTTCGAAGTTGACGAAAAGGAGTTCAAGATAAGGGTCCTCACTGCGAATGGGGAGGCCAAGGACGACATCCTCGAGTGTTCTCAAGGCGAGGTAGCGATCACCTCTATTTCCATCTCCCTCGCCCTCATCGAGCAGATGCTGAGTAGGTACAACGTAGTGTGCCTTGACGAGATCGACTCGACCCTCGACCAGCAGAACAGGAGGGCGTTCACGAACATCCTCGAGACCCAGATCGAGAAGCTCGGGATCGAGTCCATGTTCGTGATCTCCCACAACAATGAGTTCTACAACTCGAACGTGGACCTCGTCCTGCTTCCCGGCCACGACGTCGACCTGGACGGCCCGGGCATGCAGGGAAAGAACGTCCTGTTCGCGACATAGCTAAACGGCGGCCCATCCGGTTTCGGATGGGCCGTCTGCTTTCTCGAAAAAGGAGTCGAAATATGAGAACGATCAAAAGGGAAGAATTGAAAAAGTTGGACGAAGGCCTTTGGGAGCGTGCGGCAAGAATGCTTTCGGATGGACTGTGGGTAGCAGTCTACCAAAACCGGTCCGTTAGGTCATACAAGTTCGGGACTTACAGGCTCGTTTCGTTCTCCCCGGGCCCGGAGGGCCCTCCCCCGCGCATCCCCGGCTCTCCCGCCGCGAAGGACTGCGTGGTGCACCCCTTGGCGCCGGAAATGGACTACGAGCTGCTCGGAGTGTGCCGTTAAATATATATATGACTTCGTTGACCCAAAAAAGGAGGTCGTATGGCAAACGGAAGGCCGGGGCTTTCCCGGCAGGAATTTATGACGGAATACTCCGCGATCAAGGCGGTGCTGGTCGAGGCCTGCTACCAGGCTGGACGGGCCCTCGTCGAAATGATGCGCGTCATCCGTTCCTGGGAGCGCGGCGACTGCCTCTACGTCGCGCTCCGTGAGGAGGCCGCGTCGCTAGCCCAGGAGGCGAGACAGAAGGTCAAGGCGGTCGAGCATTTCGCCAACCGCAGGCCGTTGGAACGGAACGAGAAAAGGAGAACTTCATGAGCTACAGTTTCATCCGCGGGAATACCCCCCTGTCCGACGAGGCGATCAGGCGGATCGCCCCTTCTGTCTTTTCGGATAGCGCGTCCGAAAAGACCTCCAAAAAATACACCTTCATCCCCACGTCGGCCGTCGTCGCGGCCATGCGGAAGAACGGATTCCTTCCTGTCTCCGTGTCGCAATCCCGGACCCGAATCGAGGGTAACCAGTTCTTCATCAAACACATTCTCCGCTTCAGGCAGGCGGACCTGTGCCGGAACGTTGGAGACGTCTTTCCAGAGATCTGCTTGATGAACTCCCACAACGGGATTTCGGCGTACAAGATGATGTTGGCCCTCCACCGACTGGCTTGCTCCAACGGGATGGTCGTGTCCATCGGCGACATGGACCGGATCAGCGTCCGCCACCAGGGTGACGTCGTCCAGAAGGTCCTCACGTCCTCCTTCAAGATGGTCGAAAAATTTCCCCGGATAATCGAGTCCATAGAGGAGATGAAGGCCGTCAAGCTCGAGCAGGAGGAGAGGATCGCCTTCGCGAAGAGCGCCCTCCTCATCCGGTGGGACGAGGGGAAGGCGCCCATCACCCCCGAGGCTCTCCTTGCGCCTCGCCGCGGGATGGACCAAGGCGACTCCGTCTGGAAGACCCTGAACGTCGTCCAAGAGAAGCTCCTCAACGGGGGCGACCGGGGCCGCAGCTTCACCGGTAGGAAGATGACCACCAGGGCGGTGACCTCGATCGACGAGGATGTGCGCATCAACCGGGCGGTCTGGGCCTTGGCGGAGAGGATGAAGGCGATCAAGACCGGCCGCGCCGACGCCGCCGAAATGATCGCCTGAGAGGGAGAAGAGGAAGGATACCATCGATCCCTCCCCGCCGAAAAATGTCGAGAGCCGAAAAGTCGGAATTCTTCGAAAGGCTGTTCGAGGACCACAAAAAGGACCCCCATTTCCACATGTGCGAAATGTACATCGAGATCGCTGAACGCATTTCCAGGGAGCTATACCTTCAGAGACTGTCTAAAACGCCATGGCAAAAAGGATGGGGGTGAACCGGGCGCAGGTGTCCAAATGGCTGTCAGGGTGCAACATAACCCTCCTCACCATAGCCAAGATCTGCCTTGTACTGGGGATGGAGCCGAAGCTGACGCTCAGGCTCGTCCTGATCGACAAAAGGAAAAAGGAGATGGAACCAGCTTGAACGAAAGGACGTTTGTTGTCAAGGTTTGCGTCCCATGCCTCGAAAGGCAGGGGGATATGTGCCATAACCCGGAGTGCCGGTTCTGCGGCGTTCCGGAAAGGGAGGTCTCGAAGACTCTCGAGGTTCTGGGAATCTTGAAGCCGGGCCAGCCCCGGGCGACCATCGACCCGGAGGAGGCCGACATGTCGCTCCTGCCGAAGGACGAGGAGAGCTTCGGCATCCGGACCGCGGCCATGCTGGAGATCGACCACAACCAACGGAAGGACTTCACAATCAAGGATCTGGATGAGGAGATTCAGGACCAAGTGAGGAACTCCTGGCGCTCGATCGTCCGAAACGCAGTCCACCCGCTCTACCATTTCGTCCGGAGGGTTCTGGTAGTTCTCAAGGCCCTCGTAAAAAGCCAGCCTTGCAGCACGGGGCCGCACGAAGACGGGTCCCTCTGCGCCGCCTGCCAGGGTACCGCCGTCCTGGAGGAGTTTCTCGGGAAGGATTGGAACACTCCGGGACCGACCGACCTCGGGAAGCCGGTGACCGTTGCGGAGCTGGCGAAATATGTCCTCGGCAGACCCGTCGAGAGCGGGGCCGACTACGAGGAGGCGGGACTCCCGATGTTCGGGGGGTGCGCCTCGTGTACGGCCTCGATAGTAGCCTTCAATGCCTACCCGAGTAGGTCCGGATACCTCTTATGCAAGGACTGCATCGGAAATAGCGGGTGGAACGACCTCGAGGAGGCGAAGAAAGGAGTGTTCGGAAAATGACGAGGCTGTATGTGAAAAATCCCACCTGCCACAAGCCCTCGGCGTCCGTCAGGGCCGAGCCCGTCGTCGTCGAAATGCCGCTCCTGAAGACCAACCAGTCGTGCTGGAGGGTGGACGCGCTGGAGTACGGTAGCCTGCTACGGGCCGGTCTGGCCGGTGGCGGAGCCGAAGTTCGGAGACCTGGAGGTCGTCTTCGCCCCCAACTCCGTGGTGTACGCCGAAAAGGAGGCCCGCGACGCCATGACCGCGGCGGAGGCCTACGCCAAGGCGTGCCACGATGCCTTGGCGATATTCTCCGGAGCAACCAACCCAAACGGGGTCACTAAGACGATGGTCGAAATCGCCTCGGCCTGCTCGCGGAAAGCCGGGACTGTCGACATGAAGAGCCCCGAATGGGCACCCTACCGCCTGTGCCTCACCCAGATGGCCCACTGCGCCGGGGTGACCATCCTCGAGTGGCTCGAGGACGAGGCTTATTGCCAGAAGGCGATCAAGGACTGGAATGGGTCCAAGCCAAAAGCGTAAAGAAGGGCCCCGACGGCGATCCTGCCGTCGGGGCTCATGTCTCTCGTCTTATTTTATTTTTTGTTGAAGTCTTGGATCACCCCAGTGCGGATCATCTCCTTTATCAGCACTGCGCCGCCGGCCTGTCGGGAGACGGCGTTAGGGTCGAACCGGCCATCGGCGATGAACTTCCCCTTGGAGTAGTGGTTGGAAAAGGACCACAGATAGGGCGACTTGACCTCGGGATGCCAGATGCGGTACCCCCACCCGTTGTAAGCCTCAAGCCGGTACAGACACCCGGGAATGGTCCAAACCTTCCAGTTGAGAAGCCCGTTGTACACGATGGAATCCAAGGCCGACTCCTCCCACGAGTATGCCTTCCCGGAGGCTGGGGGGGCCGACGGCCTGCCCTTCGGGGTATTCGTGGTCCTGAAGGTGAGGGGGTCGCCGTTATGCAAGTGGGTCTTGAAGTTGAGAGAGCTCTCGAGACTGTGAATCACCGCGACGAACCACCACGGGACCGGGCCTCCGGCGGTGACGGCCTTGTAGCGGTCCGAGTAGGACACAATCTTGTCGACGATGGACGATACGACCCCCGAAAACTCCTTGTGGATGGTGCAGGTAGCGAAAAGACCGGAAAACTCCTTCTCCAACGCGAAAAAGCTGATGGGTGGCGGCATGACTTCAAACTCCTTTCTAACCTTCCTCATCGGCGGCGCCGAACTCTACGACCTCGTACTCGTTCCCATCGCCGTCGACGGCGACGAGGAATCCGTCCCTTTCGGACATGGACACTTCGATCGGAGGCGCCTCGTAGTCCGACATCACCTCGTATTCCTCGTTGACGACGTACTGGTTGAGGTACCTGTCGAACACCACCTTGAGCCCGTCGGCGTCGCTGGCCGAGCTCTCCTTTTCGAGCTCCTCCTTTCCTTTTTTCCTTTTATTCTTCTTTTTTCTGTTCCCGGAAGCCTCGGACACGGCCGGGGCCGGATCCGTCGAAAGCGGGTCGTAGGATGACCCGCCGCCGCCTGGCCTTTCCGACAGCCTCCGTTCCAGAAGCCCGTCAACGTCCCGGTCCTTCGCATTCCGCGAAACCACCTCGATCGCGTCGTCGTCGCCGAAGCCCTTCCGGCTTTTCCGGATCAACTCGAGGAGAACCTTCATCTTCGCGGCCTCCTCGGATCCGGCCCCGGCCTCCAGCTTCGCGTTTATGTCGTGGAAGAGCTTCTTAACCCCGACCTTTTCCTTGATCACGTTGAGGATGTGGGCCCTGATGCTTACGAGGTTTCTCGACTGTTCCGAAATGAAACGGAGGGTCCCCGGGGTCCTCGAGATTTTGACCTCGTCGAAATTTTTCTTGAGCTCGTCATACAGGTCGAGAGCGTTGAGCATCTCGCGGTCCAAAAACGACGTCTCTTCCGAGAACGTCGAGGCGACCTGCTCCATCCTCCCCTTGCCGGGACTTCCCGCCGTGGCGGGGGCGTCTTGGCCCCGGACGGCAACATCCTTGACTTCCCTTTTCTTTGACACGTCAGACATGACTAGCACCCGCCCTCTTTTCGGTTTACCGATGTTGTTTTTCGGATTTAACTCCTCCAAACGCGGACACAAACTTATATCATTTTTTAACACCAACGGAAAATCTAAACAAGGAGAGAAACAAAATGGCCGAAAACGACCAGTTGAAGCTGGAAGAAATCGTGTCAATCCTAGAGAGCGGCAGGGACGGCGGCCCCGCGGGGAAGGGTCCCGATGACTTTAAGCGAGCCGTCGAGCTTATCTCTGGCGACAAGGGGTTCCTACAGTTCGTCCCCTGGCTCGATAAGAAGCTGGTCCCGGTCACTCCCGACGGCGGGATCCCGGACTGGAAGGTCCTGCTCGGGGTGAGCCTTTTGGAGCTCCAGTTCCAGCCCAAGTGGATGTTGGAGTCGGTGGCTAGGATGGTCGGAATATCCAAGGAAAAGACCGAAAGGATGTTCTCCCAGGGGTCGAGAATGACCGACGAACTGGTCGAGCTCTTCATGGAGGTGTTCAGGGGGAGGTCCACGACGTCGCTGAAGGACTACTCTCTGATGGACCCGACGTTCAGGGCGGGGCTCGTCAAGGCCGGGATAACGGACATTGACAAGTTCCTGTTCGCGACGCTCGGGAGGGCGTGCATCAACCGAACGGTAAAATGTATAGCGGACAACAATTTATGGAAAACGATGCTTCTCGACCTCTGCTCCGCCTCGCCCATTGAGTTCTACGTCCACTACGTCTTCCTCTCCTACTGTACGGTCTACTCCGACGCGGACGAGGACGCGAGGGTAGTCTACGCTAAGTCCCTAGACGCCCTGTGCGAAAAGTACTTCTCGAGCCCGGGAAACCTGTACATGGTCAACGTCCACCACCTCGCCACCCTGACGTTTGCCGGAGGCTCAAGGATGAGACCGCTCACGAGGGCCGAATCGATCATGTGTCTTGCAGCGAGCGCGGCGACCGTCGAGGAGGACACCCGCTCGATGGCCGAGGAGCGGAAGTCGTACATGTCGCAGATCAGGGAGATGGGCGAGGAGATCTGCCGGCTGAGAGAGGAGAATGCGGCCCTTAGGCAGTCGCTCAGGTCCCCGACCCGGCCCTTGGAGGGGGAGGAGGTTCTCGTCGTGGGGGACCCAGCAATGAAGTCGGAGTACAGGTCGTACGTCGAGCTCCTCGGGGGGAGTATGTCCTTTCTGGACGGGATCACCGGGACCGGAAAGGCCGGGGACCTCAACTTGGAGAAGTACGGCCTGGTGGTGGTGGTCACGTCGCACGTCAAACACAAACTTACCGAAAGGCTCAAGTGCGACGGGATTGTCTTCTGTAATGGGAGCGGCCCGATGGCCTTCAAGAAGGCCGTCGAGGACGCTGTCGCTCAAAGGAGGGCGGCCGTAGCCGCAATGAATGGGAAAAAGTGAAAAGGAAAAGGCAAAACGCTACCAATTAGTCAAGCTCGACTACTTCAAAAAAGCCGACGTGATCCTGACCATCCTGAAGGACCTCGATACCGGGAGGAAGATCATGTCGTCGATGCCCGGACCCGAAATCGAATTCCATATCGGGAAGAAGGAGCACGCCCTGTCCACCCCCGTGCACTTCGTGAAGGAGTCCGAAACCGACAAGATCGTATGCCCTTACAGAAAGCTCTTCCTGGTGCTGGCCGAAGAGTTGGTTCGGAGGGGGTTCGACGAGAGCGCCATGGACTTCTACAGGGATTGCATGAGCAGCAAGAACTTCAGGGAGTTGTCAAGACTCGGCTTCGACCCGAACGTCCACTCCAGCGACGTCAACGTCGCCGACTACTACATCTCCAGGTTCCTGAGGAAGTTTCCCCAGGACCCCTCGTACAGCCCGACCAAGGGGTTCTTCGACATCGAGGTCGACACCCAAGGGTACGATAGGTTCCCGAACGAGGCCGAGGCGCCTTGTCCCATCAACGCGATTTCATACCTAAGCGTCGAATCAAAAAGGATGATAGTGTGGCTTCTCAGGAACCCTGAAAATCTCCTCTGCGAAGAGTTCATTGAAAACGTCGAGTTCCACAAAGCAAGGCTTACCAAGGCGATGGCGAGAGTATCTAAAAAGGCCTGGATGCCCTGCCTTGCAGACGATATCGTGTTCAACGTGTTCGACAAAGAGCTCGAAATGATCGAGTCGTTCCTCGGGTTCGTCAACAACGAAGAGCGGCCCGACTTCGCGTGCGCGTGGAACATGAAATTTGACATCCTGACCATCGTTAACAGGCTGAAAAGGCTCGCTGGGGAGGAACGGGCTGCGAGGGCGGTTTGTGCCGCCGACGCCCCGACCAACGACTTCTTCTACTACGACGATACGATAAATCAAGACTGGGCCGACAAAGGGGACTTCTTCCAGGCTGCCGGCTATGTGAACTGGACGGACCAGATGCTGATCTTCGCTGCCCTCCGGAAGGCCGACGGGAAGAGGGAGTCTTACGCCCTCAACGCGATAGCCCAAGAGGAACTCGGCGTCGGCAAGGTCGAGTTCGGCGAGGGGGAGACCATCCAGAACCTCCCGTATGTGAACTACGCCAAGTTCATGAAATACAACGTGATCGATACTTACATTCTCGGGCTGATCGACGCCAAGAACGAAGACATCGACCAAATGTACTCGCTGTCGCTCATGACTGAGACCAGGATCTCCAAGGTTCTGAAAAAGACCGTGTCGCTCCGCAACCTCCTAGCCAAGTTCGCGAAGGAGAACGGACTGGTCCTATCCAACAACCGGAACGCCTTCAACAAGTCCGGGAAGACGTTCAGGGGAGGGTTCGTCGCTGAGCCTAGTTTGAACTCGGAGAACGGGATGGTCGTCTCTGGGGTCTCGAGCAAGTTCCTGTTCGAAAACGTGATCGACATGGACCTGGCGTCGCTGTACCCCACGATCTGCATCCTGTTCAAGACCGACAGCTCCAACCAGATAGGGAGGGCGATCCTCCCAGCCGAGCAGGGCTCGGAAATCCCGGCAGAGTCGGGCCTGGTGGATCACATCGTCGCGGGCGACGCAGTGCACACCGGAAAAAAGTACTTCGGGCTTCCAGACGCCGACGAATTAATCCGTGCGTTCGAGGAGATCGCCGAGCCGGAAGAAGAAAAAGAGTGATAGAGGGAGTAAGGTGGGCCATACCCGTGTGGGTATGGCCCACCCTTTCCCGGAATCCCGGTCAGGGTTCGACGACCTCGGGGTTGCTGCTCAACACCTGTTCTTTCAACAAACTGCTGTCATGGCTGGGGTCGGGCTCGATGCCCCTGGCAGCCAGGATTCTGAGACACTTCTTTTTGGTGAGGAAGTCGGCGGTGTACACCGCCCCGGCCGAAAGGTTCTCGTCGTTGATGATGGCCTCAACGGTCTCTTCCTCGTGCTTCTTCCCGCCCTTTTTTTCTTTACTCTCCTCGGCCGCGGGCTCTTTGGGAGCCGTTTCGACGACGGGCTCTTCAGGAACGGGCTCCGGCTTCGCCTTGGCCGGCTCCTCGAGCTTCTTGGGCTCCTCGGGGGCCGCGGCAGGGACGGGCTTCTTGGACTCCTCAGGCTTCTTGGGCTGGGGGACCTTCATAGGCTTCAGATCAGCGTCGCCGACGATTTCCATCTTCACCCCCTGCTTGAGTAAGAGCTCGTAGTGCGCCCGGCTCATTGTGACCGGCTGGAGTTTCGGTCCTCTTCCGAAGATCGGGACCGTCCCGGCGGTGAAGATTTTGACTTTAACCGAGTCGTTTACCATCTCTTTTCCCTTTCTTACTTGTTGTATCCAACGTATTCGTCTATCTCGTCATAGTCGTCGGACGTACGGTCGTCGTCCTTGTCGACATTGAGATTGAGGAACCTCTTAGTGGCGGCCTGGTTTTCGCGCTTTCCAAGGACATCCTTCTCCTGGTCATATCCGTCGAGGGCCCTGATGGCGGAGAGGATCCGGCCCAGCAGGTCCTCGCTCTCGCCGAGGGAGACCACGTCCATTGCGGTGTCCTCCATCGAATCGTTTTCGCCCAGGATGACCGATTCGACGAGGAGAGGGAGCTTGTGCCCAAAGGCCAAGGCCCCCTCGGGGAGGTCGGCAAGCCTTTCGGCGATCCGGTCCTCGGTCACGCTCAGGATGTTGATGAAGTTTTCTTTGTTCCGGCGCCCCGCCCCGAGTTGGCGGACCCGCTTGTCCAATTCTTTGAACATTTTTAACTCCTTGTCTTATTTGAAGTAGGACACAGCCACGGAATCTCCGGCCTGGAGGGCTGAATTGAACTTTATCGTCCTCGGAGCAACGACCATGTAGTCTGCCTTGCTTCCCGGGATGCGGATTTCGCCGTTGACGTACACCTGCTCGCTTCCAGAAACCATGTCCGATGAGACGGAATAGTCGGTCGGGGAGTCCTTGGTGGCGGTCTCCTTGTCTACGAACTCGAACGGCCCCCCGTCGTAGAAGTACGTGTTCTGAATGTCGAGCTCCAAAAGCTTCGACTCGTACCTCTTGAGAATGAATAGGACACACGGGATCATCAGGAAGTCCTTGACAGAGATCCCGTATCCGTGCTCCTCGATCCGCTTCAGAAGGTGCTCTCTGAAGATTAACTTCTTGTTCAAATACAGAAGGACAAGGTTTTCGTAAAAGAACTCGCTGTCGTCGAGCACGGACCCTTCGTAGACCGCCTGTACGAACCTGTTCTGATGTGGCACGACGATGGACCCAGGACATTGCGGCATGTAAGACACCACAAGCGGGAACTCGCTCCCGGCGATCGAAACGTCGGGGGCTGCGGTCGTGTCCTTCAGCGTCAGGAGGGACCCTTCCAGAGTGTACTTGTCCGGAGCCAGAAACTCGCCACCGAGGAACGGCTCTGCCATCCCCGAAACAGCCTCGTAGGAAAGCTTAAAGATCCTGTTTCCGCCGTTCTGGGTTCCGGCCGGGACGTCCCTGACGATCCTCTTGAGGCCCATGTACTCCTCGCCGGCCGGGACGTAGTTCACCTTCAGCGACTGACCGGGTTGGGGGGTGTCCGGAATGGAGAACTCCACCGCGTTTCCGACGATGGAGTAGTTATACTTCGGAAGCATCAGCTTCCCGCCAAGGAAGACCTCCTCGGTCCCCGGGGCCGGTGTCCTGTTAATCGAAAAGACCCTGTTGAGCCCGTCCTTGAGCCCGCCCATCCCTTCCCCGACGACCCGGGGGAACAGCCTCGCCAGAGAGGACAGGCTGGCCGGGGTGTACGACACGAAGGGAGCTTCGGGGGGCGGGGAGACGAATACCAGCTCGCTCCCGTTCACGACGTAGTCCGAGTTCCGGTCCAGCGACCTTCCGGCCACGAAGACCTCTTCGGACTCCGGCATGGGTTCCGACCGGAGCACGAAGGACAGGTTCAACCCGTCCACGGCCCCGGACGGGACCTCCCCGACGGTCCTCGAGATCGGTTTGATGGAGTAGTTGGCGTTGCAAAAGTCGAAGTCGTACTCGAAGAACGAGACCTTCGGGTGGTTGACGATTTTCGAAAGGTAGAAGTTCTCGGACTTGAAGCTGCGGGGGTCGAGGTACTGGAGTGCCCGGTACACGGTGTCCTTGTAGAACTCATCGAAGGAGCCCATGAAGTTGTTGTCGAAGATGTCGTACACGTACACCGACTGAAGGTACTGCCTCTTGACTTCCAAAAGCTTCTCTTCGACCAGGAACTTGGCGAGGTGGGAGTTCCACACCAGTGCGTTGTTGTGCCGACACGACACCAGGTCGTACCTCTGGCTGTAAAAGAGCTTGATGAACTTCGAGACGAGCTCCTTTCTCAGGGCCTGGATGTATTCGAGCAGCCTTCCGGACTGCTTCGATACGATGACCCGGTTCTCGGTACCGATGTTATCGTAGACGGTTTCGTAAGCGGCCTTGACCTGCTTCTCGATGAGATCGATCTGGTCCCTGGAGAGCTTGAAACTGACCTTGTAGAAGACGTGCCCATGGAGCTTGTCCTGCTGGACCTCGACAATCTTGAACAGGTGTACGTTCCCGTCGTAATTGATCGAGAAGTAGTCGTCCGGTCGCGGGTACACCGTGTTCGGGATAACGACCGCCTCGCTATCGAGGACCACGTCGAACCCGAACTCCCCGATTTCAGTATTAAGGGAAGCCGAGTCGATCCCATAGAGAACGAAGTTCTCGATCTTCCGGTAGTGGATCGGGGACTCCTCTCCGACCACCTGGACCACGTTCTCGAGGGTCACGTCTGCGGTGCTCTCGAGGTCGTGCTTGGCGTAGTAGGTGACGTAGGTCGGAGCTCCCTCCATCTGCTTAGTGTAGATGACCCCCGTCCTTTTCATGTAGTCGTCGTAGTTAGCCCTTTGGATTTTTTGACGGTCGGCCTCAGGGATTATTCTTCCCACGTTTTCTCCTCCTTCTACCAGACTCCCTGGCTGCGGCCCTCTTGGCCTCCAGCTTCTCGGCGGTGTTCGGGCGGTTCAGCATTTCTTTTATCATTCGATGCCTTATCCTACACATCTCGGAACAGTAGAACGGAGTGGCCTCGACCGCCCTGGAGGCCGGTGCAGCCGGGTCGTACTGGACGGCACACATTCTGCACTCCCTCTCGTTGAGGATGTCGAACCTCACGCCGTTGGAGCCGGACTCCGTCCTCCTGACCCCGTCGCTCTCGGCGATCCTTTTCGCCATGGACCTCCTTGCGAAAAACTTCAGGAGGTTTATCCTTTTTTTGATCTTCATGTGTGACACGGCTTGGCCTCAGTTGGCCCGGTAGACGAGCCACTCGCCCCGGAAGTTCCTTTCGACGGTGTACAGCGACACCCCCATCTTACGCGCAAGTCCGAAGTTATCGCATTCCCGCCTATATACGTGTTTGAATAGGATGTGTCTAACGCCGATCCGCGCCAGCAGGAGGAAGCATTGATGGCACGGGGAGTAGCTCACTAGCGCAGCGAGCTCGACCCCCTCAGGGATCGCATATCCTGACGCGGCGAGGGAGGCGATGGCGTCGGCCTCCGCGTGGATCTCGTGAACCTTGGAGAAGTCGTAGTGCGAGTTCCACACCCCCTTCCCCTTCCTCGGGGAGCAAGAGCCCGAAGGCCCGAACTTGAAGTGCCTCGAGCACTCAGAGTCACCGTGCAGGGCCCCGTTGTGCCCGGAGGCCAAGGCCCCTCCGGACGAGAAGATCACACACCCGATCCTTTTTTTGGAGCAGTTCGAAGCCGACTCGGCAGCCTCGAGGCGACTCATGTGCACCGTGACCGCCAGCTCAAGGAACTCCCTCGTCAGGGCGGAGGACGTTTCCCGTTTTTCTTTCATAAGGCACCCCTTTCCAACCTTGTTGTTTTATGGTGTTGTTGGAGGCGTCGGCAAAGTCAAGGGCCGGAGGGCCCAAAGGCCCTCCGGCTTTGCGACTCACTTATTCCGTCTGCGGGGGGTTCCGGTATCTCCGGGATTGTTGGTCAGCCTGTTGAGTTCGTCTTGAAGAAAGTTTATCTTCTTCGTCAGCTTGTCAATGGCCGAGCGCTGGCCACCTGAAAAGAGATTGTCGAACTTGGCCGTGGTCCCGTACCCTTTTGGAGAAACGATGTAGTTTTTCAGGATTTTCGACGAAAAATCAAAGATTTCCTCGTCCGAGACCTGCCCGATATTTCCTCCCTGCTTGACAGTAATTGACATGATGTAGTTTTTAATTTTCGAAATCGGGGAGAACACGGTGTCGATGACTTTCGTCCAAAGATTTTCAAAAGAACCGAAAACTCCGGCCGACGAAACCGAAACGCTGCTGGAGCTTCTGATTTTCGAAAGGTGCTCTTCGATCTCCTTGAAGCGTTTCGAGTCGGAAGTTTTTTCAAGCTCATACTCTAGCTTTTTTTCGATAAGGTCTTTCCTGAACGACCCCTCAGGGTGTGGATCGACGAAATTCATAGGGGTGATCGAAAAGATTGTCTTCTTAATAAGATATAGCCATGCATTCAGGATTGGAATTCTGGATGCGTAGTGTAGCGGCCATGGAAAGCCTGTCGGCAGTTTGGCCAGGTACTCCTCGGTCTCGTAAGTCTCCTTTCCGTACCCGTACGAAACCGCAAACATGTCGGAAAACTTCTCACCGTTGTAGCTGTCGGTAACTATTGAAATCTGCAAGGAAAAAAGTAGGATTCCGACGGAATACTTGGCCCAAACCTCGGCTATGGTGCCCACCGTTTTGAAAAAATCCACGTAAATCATTTTAGCAAGTTCGAGCAAGGAACCCGTGGCCCAGCCGATGATCTGTTTGAAAGCGTCGGCGGCAAGCGTAAGGTAGTGCCCGAAAAGGCTGGACTTGAATCTTTCGAACGCCCTTGACACCCAAGTTCTCCCAAAGGTCGGCGCAAGAATGATCCCTAAAGCGTCTTCGGCCAAGTCTATCATGTAGGAAATGATTTTGGAAATTTCCTCGACATCCTCGGGAGTCAGTCCGTCTTTCTTGCTGTAAAACCACCGAAGCGCATCTACGGCTCTGCGCCATCTTCTGTAAAACTTTGACACTGCTATTATGTCCTGAAAGACGGTCCCGATTTTCGAGTAAAGTGTCGTGAACGAATGAAAGTTATGGCCAATTTCATGGAGTTCGATGGACATGATCTGGCCGGGAGTCAGCTCGTTAAAGAGGATACTGTAGATCGAAGTGTGGATGTGTTTTCCCTTCGGGTTGGCGAACCTAACTCCTGTCTGTGTCTTTACGATCTCGAACTCCTCCAGGTTGTTGAAGTTCGGCATCTGCTTGATCGAGTTCGGCATCGTGTACGCACTCCAACTGAATGACGGAATGATGTTCCATTCGAACGTTTCAACGCCGAAAAACGACGCCAGGGTCGCCTCGATTTCCTTCCATTCCTTCGTACTTGTCATGTTGACGGCCGTGGAAGACACGTACTTCGACTTGAGAGTGCCAATCAGGTCCTCAACCTTTTTGAGCTCCGGGGCCTTTCCGAAATAGTCCTCGGAAAGGAGAGCGAATTTCTTTTTCCTTTCAACTTCTTCAAGAAACATACAGTCTCCTGTCATTTAGATAATATCGTCTTGTTAAAAAACGGAAGGCCTTCGGGCCTTCCGTTCCTTTTGTTTGATTTTGATTAGGCGACCCTTTCAACCTCGTCCTCCCCGATGACCTTCACCCCGAACTTCCGAGCCGCGAGGTTCTTCACGCTCCCGGACCCAGGATCGTTGGTGATCAGGTAGTCCGTCTTCGAGGTAACCGACCCGGCCACCCGGTGCCCGCGGGACTCGAGCCACGCCTGAAGCTCTTTCCGGTTCTTCCACTTGGTGACGTCCCCGGTGACGACGAAGACGAGGGACTTCCCGGAGGTTGCGCTCTTCACGCTCTTCTTGAGACACTTAATCTCCGGGATCACCTTCAGTAGCTTTCGGAGGAGCCCGGCATTGCGGGTCATCCCCTTCAGGAACTCGGATACCCTCGACTCCCCGAAGCCTGGGATCGACTCCAACTCAGAGACGATCTTTTCCATCGGCCTCCACTCCCAGCACCCGTGCTCATTCTCAACCGTGGCGATCTGGTCCTCCTTCGTGGAGCCGGCCTCGAGCACGATGTTGTTGTCGTCGGGGAAGTAATGAAAGTCGACCCCATCCTTGAGCCTCTTGCCGTTAAGGTGCACTTTCGGAGTGCCTCTGGACGGGATCGGGAGGTCGAAGGACCTGACCGTAAACGCCTCGGAGATCTCCTCCAGTGTGAGCCTCTTGCAGACCTCCTTTGCCAGCCTGAGCCCGAAGTCCCTGATACCGATGCCGGCGAGGACTTCGTAGTCCCAAGGGGTCTTCGACATGGCCTTGACAATCGCCTCGTAGGTCTTCTTCCCGAGGCCGGGGATGGCGGAAACCTCGTCGGCCTTACCCTCGAGCCGGTAGAGCCCGGCAATCCCGGAAATGACGCCGTGCTTGTAGAGCTTCATCAGGGTCTCGAACCTGACCCCCTGGACGTCGAGTTTCTTGAGGTACCGTTCGATTTTACCGACCACGATGGCCGAGCACTTCCTGTTGGTGCAGTATGCGAGGGTCTCGTTCCTGACTTCCACGGGTCCGCCGCACTCTGGGCAATTGGCCGGAAACACGAAAGGTTTGGGATGTGGCTTGTCGATCGACTCCACATAGCTTAGGCATTCGTTCCTGTATTGAATAAGGACTTTTGAACCCTTGCCAAGCTGGAGTTCGTGGAACCTTTTATAGTTGGCGATTGAGACTCGCTTCTGTACCGCCCCGTTGAACTCGACGGGGGTGAACTTCAGGCATGGGGTGATGCGCCCTGTATTACCGATGTCGTACTCCATGCTCTCAGCGACCGTCTCCTTCTCCATATACGGGAACTTCAAGGCGACGGCGTAGTTGGGGCTCCGGTCGCCCCGCCCGAGCTTCTCCCGGATCTTCGGGTCGAGGAATTCAAACACGATCCCGTCGATCATCCAGGGGTACTTGCCTTTGGCCCGAAGTTTTGAATGGGTTTCGTAGTATTCCTCGACCTCCTGGACAAGGATGTCAACCGTCGTGGCGAGCATCGACTTTCGGGACTCCCTGATGGCATCGTGGTCGACAAAGGGGTCGTCGGGGTCGGAGAACACCGTCCGGAACCAGTTACCGTCGTTGAGCGAGGTCGCTTGGAAGATCTCGGGGTGCTTGTAGGCGAAGTTGAGGGGGATCAGCTTCAAGTATTTGGCATACCTTTCGGGGTTGGCGTCCCCGAGGAATCCGGCGACCATGGACCTCGGGTTAGCGTACGCTCTGCCGCCCTCCTCCACGATCTTGTCGAACGTCTCCCAGGGGATGACAACTTCGTACTGAATGCCAACCTCGGCCGTTTCGACCCCAATCCGGTGCTTGCGGAACACTTTAGTCATGTCGGCACCGCGACCCCCGCGGCCTCGCGTGAGGGCCGAGACGACCTTCCCGCCGTCGTACGCGATGACCACCGAGTTGCCGTCGTGTTTCGGGGTCAGGAGACAGTTGATCTGCGTCAGGGTTTTCACGCCGAGACGGCGTGCTCTGTTCTCAATCCACTCCCTGAATTCCTTGATGGAATTCACCTTGTCGAGTGTTCCGACCAGATGGGCGTAGGAGTGCTCCACCTCAACGATCTTCTTTCCGGACTTCGGCGGGGCCCCGACCGAGAGGGTCTCGCCGCTCTCCCGCTCGTAGAACTCCTTGGCCTTATCGAACTCCTCGTCCGACATGATTTTTCTATCGGTATTGTAGTACGCATCGGAGGCGACCTCGAGCAGTCTTCTGATTTCCTTTAGGTTTTTCCTGTTTAGTTCCATTCACAGTTTCCTTCAAAAAACTGAAAGATGGAGGGGCGGCCGTGAAGCCGCCCCTCCGAGTGTTACCACTACATCGTTGCCACGGTCGCCATCGGCCAGTCCACCATGACCCGGTGGAAGTCCTCCAGGACCTTCACCTTCATGGTCTTGAAGGCGGCCTGAAAGGCGGTCTCGAACTCGCCCTCCTCGACGAGGCGGATGAACGTCCGGAGGTAGTACCCCTGGACTACGTCGATCTCCTTAAGGAAGGCCTTGGCCTTCTCGCGGCCGGCCTCGTGCCGGACGGCGGCCTGGAGGGCCGCCCAGTTGATCGCGTACCGCATGGCGTTCTGGACGCCGGTCTTCCCAATGTTCAACCTCATTTTTCTCTTCTCCCTTTCGTTTGCCTACTTCTGAGGGTCCTTTTCGGACCTCTCCAGTTTAAGACCCAACGCCAGCATGTACACATCGAGGATTTTCCGGTCCTCCCTCTTCCCAGTTCTCGGGATCTCGTCGAGCCCGAAGATGTTGCCAGTCAGGAGCGCGGTGATCAGCGCCTTCCGGTCGGCTTCGTTCACCGAGTAGAGGGCCAGGAGCCGGACGACCTCCTCGACGTTGTTGCACAACAACAAGTTCGTAACTTCCATCTCGCCCAAGCGAATCGGGGTGTGACTATATAGCTGGAGGTTGTCCTTGAACGTTGTCGACTTGCTCGGGACGTTCCGGATGTTCAGATACGAGGTCGACCTGATCGACAGTTTCGTCGAGGGGTGATGCTTGAGAAGTATGAAGTACATTTCTCCCATCACCAGAGGGCGTTCGATTCCCTCGAACCTGTAAGGTGTAATCCAGTCGTACTTTCCGTAAATTTCGGTAAGCCGGTTGAAGTCGATGTTGCCGAAGAACGGGGGCTGGTGGATGTAGGCCCCGTTCTGGAACAGATCCTCCCAGAACGCCAAAATCCCCTCGTTGTCCATGGACTGGTAAGCGGCGAGGACCTTCCGGTGCTGCGCGGGAACGAAGTCCTGAAGGGCCCCGAAGTACAGCTCCTCGGCCTCCTGCTTCTTCCCTTTTTTCCAAAGCCTTTTGCATTTCGCGACGATCTGGTCGAAGAAGAAGTTTGTCTCCTGTTCGAAGAGCTGGCTCACGTTGAGCCGGTTCACGACCGAGAACGGGTTCAGGATAACCTCGGCCCTAAGACCCTTCATGGGCCCGTCTGCGACGACGGGCATCTGATCGTCGGGGAGGATCATCGAGCAGCACCCCTTGTTTCCAAACCTTCCGGAAATTTTGCTGCCGACCACGACAGGCTTCTCCGAGACCATGGTGAACTTGATCAGAATGTTGGAGAAGTCCGAATTGTCGTCCTTCCAGACGACTGAGGGGTCTAGGGCGTCCAGGGACCGCTTGTAGAGGTACGCGAGATCGTCGGAGTAGAACTCCTTGGAGTTCGAGTTGACGATATTCCCGAGGACTTCCACGACCCTCTCGTGGAACTTGGTGCTTGCCTTGAGATACCTGAGGATCTGGCGGTTGAACGGCCTTTCGGCGAGCCCTTCGAGGTCCCTGTTGTTACAGAAGACCTCGATGTCGGCCACGATCCCCGAGGAGTAAAACACGGCGTCGGTGCTCCAGTTCACCTTCATGAGGTTCTTCACGCTCATGTCGAACAGGAGGCTGTCGTTCACCTGCCGCCTCCGGACCGTGAGGATCCTATCCACCACCGGCTCCCCGACGTCCGGGAAGGACTTGTACGTTTTCGGGTCCTTGGAGTATATGTTCAGCAGCAGATCGTTGTTGTTAACGTTGCAGAACACTTCCTTCACCGAGTAGCTTTTTAGCTTCTCGGCTGCGGAGGCCGACAGGACGATCCCGTCCTCGTAGGTCATTCCGTGGTAGGACAGGTACACTGCCCTCAGGTTAACTCCATACCTGAAGTTTAGGTCGTCGTCGTACGAGTCGCTCCTGTAGAGGAGGGTGCCCTTCGGTATTTTCTCCCCTTGGTGGTTCCTCATTTTGTCATGGACCACGTACCCGTAGTCCTCGGTGATGTGCTCGGCGTGGCGGTGGAACACCACATCGTACCTCCCCTCCGCGTCGACCACAACGTAAAGGGCGTTGAGGGAGTTCTTGACGATGACGGCTACTACCCTCAGGTCCTTGTCGGCGACCCTGTATGCCCTCGAAAACTTGCCGACCTGGTTCTCGAACCCGGTGAAGACCTTCGGGGCTTCGCCGTTCTGGAGGACGACACTCTGTATCAGGTGTGAGCAGAACATGTTCGCCCTGTTCCCGTCGGTCTTGTTCAAGTGCGGGACCAGGAGCTCCTCCGAAAGGAACTCGTGGGTTTTGACCTCTTTCACTTCGAATTCTTCCATTCTTCCCCCTTAGCTTTTAGCTGCTTTAATAAATAATATCTCCTCGAAAAGCAGCCCGTTCAGTTCGTCTCCCGTAAGCCAGGGGTCGGCAGGCCGTCCACAACCATCGGTCCGTCCGTCCCGATGATCGACTCGACGAAGACAGCGCCGAGCATGAACCCGGCGAAGGCCTTCTCGACGTCGCTCAGACTGCGGTCGGAGGCGATGGAGACGATGGCCGAGTCGAGGGCCCCTTCCGAAAGGAGCTCGAAGATATACTCCTCGAGGGAGTCAGTCCTCGGCTGGTCTACTCCGAGCTTGCCGAACACAGTCTCGGACGAAGGGTCCGGGGGGCCCGAGGCCCCCGGACTCCTCCCCTTGGCTTTGCACCATCCTAAAAAGCTACTCTCGCTCAACTTGCAGTCCCTCCAGTTCCGCAACCCTCTCGGGCACGGGGACGACGCTCTTCAGGACAGACTTCGCCTTCCTGTTGAACGCCTTCTTGAACTCAGCGTTCTCCGAGTATATTTTAGCGAAGGTCTTTTTCGTGAACTTCACGTCAGGAAGCTCGTCAAGATAGTACTTTCCCGATCCGGAAACCGCCTTCAGGTCGATCATTAGGCCGAGAATACTGAGCCTGTTGTTGTACCCGTTGACCTGATCGAACACCAGCGGGACCGAGGTGCCGGCCGGGGCCGCCCTGGACTTGATGAGTTCGGCAATGACCTTAAACCCCTTGATCCCGTACTCCTCGTCCGGGGAGAGCTTCTGCGCCGCGATGAGTTTGAGGATATAATTCGCCAAATAGATAGCCTTGGCGCCGCCGGCGATGTGCTCGTCCTGGCGAAGGAAGTTTACCTGAGCCTGTGTTTTCACATAAGCGTTGGTCTCGATTTTAGTGCTGATATGTGCGATGCACACCAGGAAGATATTGCCTTGGGAAAGATCGCTGAGAATGCTTCTAAATAGGACCGAGTTGGCCGCGGCAATCTGGGCTCCGATGATCTTGCCGTCCATCTTCTCCTCGTCGGACCCCATGTTCTCCGGGGCGAGGGTCGACAGCGAGTCGAGAATCACGACCGTCGGCGGGAGGGCCTTTACGGTCTCCCCGGTCTGGTCGTTCACCGCGTCGTACGCGATCTCGTCGAAGTGCTCCACCTTGTGGGAGCGGGTCTTCTTGATCAGCTTGTACACGTTGTCGGTGGTGAGGCCCTCGTCGAGGTGGATATACTTTTCAGAGTACTCCTCCTCGGTCCATTTCAGGACGTTTAGGATTCTCGACTTGACGGTCGACTTTTCCACGTCGAGGTGGATGACCTGGGCGTGGGGGATCCCCTTAACGATGGCCCCGGCCATCTGGATTGCCAGGGTGGTCTTTCCGACGCCCGACTTCGAGATTATTGCCATATACCGCCCTCCGCGAACTCCGAGGGTGTATCTTCCATCTCCATCGTAAGAGCCATTATAGTAGTCGAGGGGTAACAACCCCGTCGTGTAGTTGATCTCGACGTCGTTTTTCTCTCCGATCTTCTCCTTGGCGATCATCCCTCTAAGGTCGAACTCGCCGGGCAGAGAGGCCCCGTCTTCAGCCTTCCTTTTCTTTGCCATTTCTTTTCCTTTCCTTCCGTTCCTTCCGGGTCTGGAGGTAGTCCCCGAGCGTGACCGGCCTGGTGTACGCCTCCAGGACAACTGTCCTGTCCGTTCCCGAGACCGTGCCGACGTACAGCGTTAGCAGCCCGGCGCCGAATTCGGCGCCACACCTGACGCACTTCATAGCGTTCTTGAGCCGGGCGGTCCTGTAGACCGACCGGCACGAGTTGCAGTTTATAGTGTACAAGGCCTTCATTGCTTCCTCCACGCGACAGTAATCCCGTCCCCACACCTTCTGGAGGCGACGTACAGGTCATCAGCTGACAGGGTTCTGACAAGCGCCGGGTCTTCCCCCCGGGGGGTGACCACGTCGCACCGTTCGAGCCCCGGGTTGACAGAAACGACCCTGATGAAGTGACGACCCTTCGGCTCACCGGGGACCGCGCCCCCGTCGATCCCGACGAAAACGGCCTTCCCGGACTTCAGGCAGTCCCGGACCATTTTCGCGAACTCATACTCCTCCAACATGTTCGCAGGGACATACCAGGAAGAATAACCCTTGCTTTCGAGAAACTTTTCAAGCCCCCCGAGCTTGCAGCCGTCCGAGGGATCGTACTTCAGCTCTCTGGCCGCCTCCCCCATGTCCAGCCCCGGAATGAGAGTGGCCAGGCACGCCGGAACGCAGAAATTAACCGGAATCTTGTCGTCTTTTCCCATCGGGCCCCTTTCTTCGAAATGTCGGAGAAGGGCAGAACCATGCCGTTTCCGGACATGGTTCCGCCTGAAAAGAAGAGAAAAACACTTGCCTTAACCAGGTGTTCGCGAGAACTTTATCGTTTATGGCAATTTGATAATATACCATCAAGAACCGGATAGCTTGTCGGAAAGGCTTTCCTTCGACTTTTTCTTTTTGAGCGTCCTCGCGAGCGCGAGGCCCTTCGTGACCAGGTCGGTCACGATTCCGCACCCGAGGAAGTGGGCATCGACGGTGTTGAGGATCTGGTTAGCCTCGGCGTCAGAGGAAAGGTCGCCAAGCCTAACGTACCCCTCCTGGGTGATCTTCTGAAGCATCTGCGACTTCCTCTCGAAGTCGGACGCCCTCGGGCCGAAGAACTCCCTGAGCGCCTGCTCGGCGCCGAGAATTGTCAAGGCATAGTTTTCTGAGTCTGTGATCGAGGCCCGCTTGGCCGACATCGTGAGCTGCCCAGTCTTTTGGGAACGCTGACTAATGTCAAGATTGTACGAGTTTTTCTTCGCTAAGAACTGCTGTAGTCTTTTGACATGAAGATAGCCCACTGGAACCCTAGTCCTGGTCCTGACCTCCTTGCCGTCCACAATGTGCCTCAGATAGACGTACTCCTCCATGGGCACCCCGAGGACCTTGAGGGCCTCCTTGGCATCCCGCATAGTGGGCTCGTTCTTCCACGGGAGTACTTCCAGGATGAAGAACTCGTCCTCGGAAAAGGCGACCGACCTGAGGTACCGCTCCAGCTTAGCGGAGTCCATGGACTTGAACATCTTCTCGTAGTATCCCCGGTTGGCCCCGGTGCGGTCCAAGATGCCCATGACTTCGAGGATAAGCCTCTTGGCCTCAGCTAGCTTAGAGACAGAGGCCGCCTCGTTGATGGCTGTTCGGGTTTTTTCGATCGTTTCATCCGGAGATTTTTCCAACTTGAAGTACTCCTTTGTGGCGTCGGAGAGGGCGCGGCCGTCCAAGATGTCCTTCTTGGACATCCACCTCATCGACCGATGCTTCATTGGCTCCGTGTTCCAGGGGATCCCGACGTACCGGACTATCTCGAACATGTGGTTCTCGACCTTGACCTTCTTTCCGTCCCGCTCGTACTCCCTGGTGAAGACGTCGATCTCCCTCGCCTCGATGACGGAGATCCCGGTCTCCTCCTCGAGCTCCGCCGTGATCGCCTGCAAGGGTGTCTGCCCCTCATCAACCTTCCCGATCGGGATTGTCCAGAACCCAAACTTGACATGATCGAGCATGAGGTACTTGTCGCCCTTCCTAACGATCGCTGAAACGGCGAGGTGGAAGGGCTTCAGGTCCCCCACGTTGAACTTCGAGCCGGTCTTCGAGTCCAGATGGATCTCGAAGTACATCTTGGTTTTCGGGTTGTAGAATCTGTAGGTGGAAAGGACTGCCGGGTCCAAGACCTCCACGGCCCCGGGCATCCTGGAGATCAGGGCGAGGAACTTCCTGTTCTCCCTGTCTATCGCGTAGAGGAGCCTTTCGACACCGGCCCTCCGGAGCTCGGCGACCGCCAGCTTCATGAGGCTGGTGCCGACCCCTTTCCCCTGGTAACTCGGAGAGACACCTACGTTCACTTCGGCCCTCTTGCCGTCGGGGCTGACCATGGCCTCGAGATAGCCGATCGGCCTGTCCTCGTCGTACGAGACGATCCGGTATTGGGACTTGTCGTAGAACCCCCGTGGGCCGGAAAACCTCCTGTCGTCGCCCTCGAACTCGCTCCAGATTCTTATCACATTGTCAATGGTGGGCTCGTGCCTTATCTTGTACTTATTTTTCGGAGTTTTCATCCGACGCCTCCTTGCCTTCCTTCGCGTCGTTTTCCATTCTCATGAGCCGAGTGTAGTAGTCCCGAATTTCGGAGATGTGCGCCAACGCGATCTTGGCAGTGAGCACCGGGTCGTCTCCCGTCACGTTCGCTGGGCCGGCCTTCGTTCCGTGCTCGAGCTCGACGCCGAGGCCGATCATGAACTCCCGTTCGGAGACGACGGACCAATCGAAGTCCGGAATGGCCTCCCTGTAGTATCTCATGCCGAGCGACCTCAGTTCGACAGCCTTGTCCTTTTTGTCCTCACTTACGAGAAACATGGCTCCCTCCAGTTTGTCAAAGGTTGGTTTTCTTCTTCATCTTCGTCATTTCGACCCGGTACCAGACGGCTCCGTCATCGAGCATGACCGTTTTCGAGACCCAGGTCTTCTCGCCAACCACATTGAGCCTGATGACGCTACCAAGCTTGGCCGAGACGTGGGCCGGGTGCGCGTCCCTCAAATACACATTCGTCGAGATCTCGTACTCCTTCCCAGACTCCCGGGGACCGTCAAGGCTCGAAACAGTCAGATCCTCCCACTTGCCGTTCCTGAATCTCCCGAAGAAGAAGTATCCGGAGTTCTCCGTCTACACAATCTGGACTACCTTGTTGAGTTCCGTCACGACCTTCGTCTGCGCCGCCGAGGCCGTCTGCTGGACGGTCTCTTGCGGGAGGGAGCCGGAAATATACAGGAGAATCTTCTCGTCCCTCCTACCGATGTCCTTCAGGACGTCGTAGAGCTCCTTACTGTCTGCGGTCACAATGAAGCTGATGGCCATCTGCGGGTCCTCGTGGTTGAAGAGGTAGAGAGCGTATGCGGCCATCCGGTACTTCCCGGCCATTCAGGTTGACGATCTTGTCGAAGTACAGGTTCATCGCCTCGATGGTGTTGAGGGCGGCGAGCTTCTTGGAGATTTCCTACTACTCCCGCTGCTGTTGTTCTTGGAAGAAGTTCTTCCACTCGTTCTGGGCTCGCCGAACGGCAATCTACTCCTTCTGGAGGTCGGTTTGGATGGCGATGTTACGTTCCTGCGCGTCATGGATGAGGCACCCCCACGCCCCCGCGGCCACGGTAGTGAGAGCAGGGAAGACGATCTTGAACATGTCCCACCAGTCTCTCGCCCTCTTCCCGGAAGGTTTTCCGGATTCCTGGTCTTCCATTTAGGTCTCCTTTCTTCCTAAATGCCCGGTTTACGAGAGGTTCGGATTGGACTCCCTGTCGGCCCACCTGAGGGCCGCCAACCGACTCATGAACTTTTCGTACTCCTTCTTGTTGTTGACGAGGCTTTCCGCATGGAACTGCCCGAGGTTGTCGTCGCATGTCAGGAGTTGCCGCTCCTTCCCTCCGATGAACTCCGAGTAGGTCTTCTCGTTGACCCACATGGTTCTGGAAAAAATATCTACCCCGGTCGCGAGCCTGAGGTTTTCCGCGTACTTGTCGACCTGCTCCCTCGAGAACTTCTCACTGTCAAGCATCACGACGCTCTTGTTCAGCAGGTTAAAAACCAAATAGACCTTCACGCTTTTCGGCATTGAAAGCCTCCTGTCACTTATATGACTGCTGGATCGAAAGGACGAAGTACATGAACAGCGCCTTTCTGAACTCGCCCTTGGTCGCGGCCCTGTTCGTCCTCGAGTACTTCTCGCTGCACTCGGAGAGCCACTTGTCGAGCATGTCCTTCATCCTCACTACTGCTTCCTCGTTAGTGTTCGATTTGGCGTAGTTAGAAAGATTGTCGAGGATGAACTTCTTCGACAAGATTGACTCCTCTTCGTTCTTGTGGTTGACGAGGTAGGACTGGAGGATGAGGGTGACGAACGAGGCGACCTCGGAGCCTTTCTTCCCTACGATGTCCTGGACCGCGGTCCTGATGGACGCCTTCGGGAGGGTCGAAAAGCTGGAGATGAACGAGATCACCTTCTCGTCGACGCCGATGGAGACGACGTGCATGGCCGCCTTTTGGGCGGCCTTGGAGATAGCCGTCGAGACGTTCTCGACCTCCCTGTACTCCTCATCGTCCTTGACGTCCCCCTCCTTGTTGAGGTACCTGCCCTCCTCTTTATTCTTGTAGTACTCCCTGGCAATATTCACGACGAAGGATGAGATCCGGGTCCTGAGCCCGACGAGGTACGTCTGGACTGAAAGGTCATCCCCCTTCCTAAGGAGAGGCTCGTAGGTCTCGTGACAGACCCTGAGAGTCTCCTCCAGGGAGCGCCACAGCGTCTTGAACTTCTTCAGGTAGAACTTGTTCGATAGGTTGCTGACAGTATACTCCATGCAATTCCGGTTGACCTCGTACTTGAACTGCCGGTAGACGAGGGATGAGTAGAAGTCGAGCGTCAGATACATGAGGACTTGGTACATCTCCTTCTCCTTCTTAGAGAGAAGACAGTGCCTTGCGGCCATCATGTACGCCCAGATCTCGGGCTTGTTCAGAATCACCCACCCCGACTTGACCTGCCCAGCCCTCTTGATGGCCGCGAGGACGTCCGCCTTGGTCAGGCCGGTCATCCTGAAGACGAGGTCCTTGTCGTCGTCCTTGAAGTAGAGCTGCATCCCGATGATGTAGTCATTCAAGACGTCGGAATTCCTGTCAAAGTAGTCGGCGATGTGCTTAAAAAAAGGCCCGCCTCGGGCCCTATCAGAAAGGGCCCTGTCTACGACGGGATAGACCGCCGACAAGAGTTCCCTTGATTCTCTGGCCATGACGGCCTCCTTTTCATTGGCGGGATATAAGGACTTGTTAGAGCTTCCTACTGTAGCGTCGCTGCATGGTATCGACCATCGCGTGGAACACCACGGTCGACGCCGTCGGCTCGCCCGGGTACGGAACCGCGTCCATAAACGAAACAGCCTCGCAGAATGCGGCGAAAAAACCCTCCCAGTCCTTCACGAGCCTGCTGACGGCGTCGAGGGAGTCCGACTCGTCGGACGCAGAAAACCGCTCGACGGCCCGGTTGAGGATCCGGGGGTAATGGACATTACGCTCGACCGTCCCCGCTACAAAGCAGCGCGGGGAGGACGGCCGGAACGCTTTCATGAAGGTCTCGTAAGGGAAATGAACGTCTACAACGAACTGAGAATCTCCTTCCCTTTCGGAATAGAGGATCTCCTTCGGGAGCGTGCCTCCTTTGAGGATCGTGTCTTCAATGAAGGACATGGTGATCTTACTCATGGCATTGGCGTCTCCTATAGTTTGTAAAACAAGGTTTCTTGACAGTCCGAAGGCCTCTCTCCGATGAACACCCACTTTCTTTCGACCAAAGCCGGGTTGAGAAGCTTCTTTTCGATGATTCGGATGACCACGGTTTTCTTGAAAGCGTGCGGCGCCCTTAGTTGGATGTTGAAAGCGGTTTCACCGCCCACGGTGACCACCTCCCTCGAGACCTCCTCGAGAAGTCCGGCCAGTTTCAGCCGGAAGAGTCCTCTCGAGATCTTCTTGAAGGTCTTTTCCGGAACGATGGCCTTTATCTTGACGAAGTATTCCGAAAGCGTTCCTGGAAGGCCAGGTATGCCGCCCTGTCCAAAATGCCGGACTACATTCCAGCCTTTCTTCCCTTTTGGCCGCCGTGGCCTCCTTCTTCTTTGCTCTTTCCTCGGCCTGGGTGCGTTCTTGAAGCGCCTTGCTGACTTTGTTCCATCTATACCAGTTCTCCCAGGGTTTTCTCCTGGCTAGGATCTGCAATGCCTTCTTTTCCTTCATCGGGATTTTATTGCAGATGAAGTGAGCGGTCCGGCCGCGGACGACCCTTTCGATTTGGCGCACTCTTTCCCTCGTGACCCCGACCACCCTTCCGGTGGCCTCGAGGGTCATGCCCATCTCTTACCGGCACTCGGCTATTGCCATCTCCCTCGGAAAGTTCCTTTTCCTTATTTCGTCATAGACTTTTTCGACGAAGTCGTTAGAGGCGAGAATGTCCTCGATGGGGACCGGGTGCACGGCCGCGGGGATACCCTCGTCTGGAGTGTCCCATTTCATGTTCAACGGGGCCCTACTGAATATCGAATAAAGTTTAATACATGTACGCTTCAAAGTCGGGGGCCTGGTCTGAATCATCCTGCAGAATAGATCGACCGCATAGTCCGCGGTGAGGGTGGCTCCGAACTTTTCTTGGCTCTGACAAGGAATTCCGAAGCCAAAAGGTTTTCGTTTGATTTCGTAGGGGCGGATATCCACTTGGCCATTGTATTTACTAGCATGAATTCTCCTTTCAATGTTGAGTATAAAAATAATATCAGTTTGAAAATGGAAGAACCCTACGCCGTCCGGGCGTAGGGTTCTCCTTCAATCCTGAAATTAAACCCGGGCTCCGAGAGCGTCCACCCATCGGTTCCCGGCCCACCAGATCGGCTTTCCGAGGTCGGTGTCGAGGAAGTCGTACCCGGGCATCGGGGAAGCCGGGCGGGCTGAGGTCGGACCCGCCCTCGGGGCGATCTCCTCGAAGGCGTCCTTAACCGTAACGCCTTGCACGAAGGAGTCATTCCTAATCTGACTGCAAGGCCGGAGGAGCAGGTTGTGCCCGCTCAAGGTGCCGGAGTGGACTGTCACGTTCTCGACCAGGGTCGGGGCAAGGCCACAGGTTGCGGATCCTCTGAGGACGAGGTCCATGAGATAGTTCTCTGGGGCGTCCGCCGGGGCAGACACCAGGGGGTCGTAGACCGAGTTGGCGAGGTCCACCGACCTCCCGGCTCCCAGGTTGGCGATCTCGGAACTCTTGGCCCTGAAGATGTTGATCATGGCGGCGAGATAGGACTTGACTGTCGCGTTGGAGTCGCTAATGTTAGTAAGCTTGCTATCAGTAATGTCGACGACGCCCTCGTCATGGTCGATGACCGAGGAATCGTGGACGTTCTGGAGGACTGACGAGTCGATGGTCAGAATCCCGTTGGAGTCCATCTGAACGGTCGGGCTATCGATCGTAGACGTCACAATGGAGTCCTTGATGACGACTGAAGCTGACCCGAGGACGACGATGTGCCCGGCGATCTCGCACCTCTCAATGACGAGGTTCTTCGAGGTCGTGACATTCCCGGACACTGTGAGGTTTCTGATGACCGCTTCATGGTTGTCCACCACGACGTTCCCAACGACCAGGGGCCTAACGATGTCGCTGCCGCAGACGTTAACCGGGTGCCCCGGGGAGTCTGAAAGACTACCGATATAGGTCCCGGGCGCGACGTGGACAAGAAGGTCAAGGGAGTTCGTCGCGATGGCCGCGGCGATCGACTTGAACGGCTTAATGACCGTTCCGGTCTGGTTGTAGGAGTCGGCCCTAGACGCATCGACGTGCACGATCCCTCCGGGAGGCAGGAGGATGTACTCGTCAGTGTTTCTCTTGTGCATCTTCGAACCGAGCTCTTTGAGAATGTCCTGAAGGACGATGGACTGGAACGGAGTGCCTTCGATCTTAGCGAAGATCCCCTCCGCCTCGGTGGTGAAGACGACGTTCCCGTCCCCGTACCTCCCGACGTTGGTGTTCCCGGCGAGGATGAGCTGCGCCGGGAATTTCGGGTATGACGTGGCATCGAGATACACGACACACTTCGTCTTGTCGGGATTACCCTTGTTATCGACGTAGAGGGCCGAACTCACTCTTGTCGAGTAGATGTAGGACTGCCCAACGCCCCTGATCTCGAGCCTGTAGTCGACCTTGGAGGACTCGCAAAGGACCGAGACATCCTCCGCCTCGATCATGTTCATTTCGCAGTCGACCGCGACGAAGAGCTGGTTGACAGAAACGTTGGAAACGTTGTTACCGGTGAAGCGGACGCCCCCCGAGGGAGTTACCATTACGGACTTGAGGGTGACCGAGCACGGGCTGGAATCCGTCCTGGTCACCACCAACCCACCGGGCCCGAAGGTCATGTTCTCGTACCTCGACCGGTTGTGCCCGACGTGAAGGCGGACGGGGGAATTGTCGATTTTCGCGACGATACAGGAGGTCTTGGACTTACCGACGATGTTCACGAAAGCCTTGAGGGCGAACGTGGGGGACTCGATGTAGGTCCCGTGCTCGAGAAGGACAATGTACTCCCTCCCGTCGGCGGCGTCGACGATGGAGTCCATCGCCTTCTGAACTGTCCTGAATGGCTTGCCGAACGAGCCGTTCCCCGTCGTGTCGTTCCCGACCAGCGACACGTGGATCTCCCTGTTGGCGACACTGTTGATTCTGGTCAGGAACAGGTCGATTTCAGTCTTAGTGTAGTACCTCCAGTCCAGGTTCCAGATGAGCTCGTTGCCGTGGATGGTCCCGCCGTAGAACCCATCATTGACGACGACGGCAGAGTCGTGGGTGTATACGTCTCCCTTCACCAGCATCCCGTCGAAAATATGAGCAGTTTCCCTCGGGTTGTCGGTGTTGACGAACAAGGACTTCCCCTGGGATGCACCATTGAGGATCTGGGTACTGTCGAAGTAGCACAGGCCATCGTACACCATCGCGGTGTATTCTTGGACGGAGACGTTCTCAAACTTGCACCCGTTGTAGAAACAGTTCCCGGCATTCTGCACGAGGGCGGGCTGGTTGCCCTGGGCTCGGGCCATGAGCCCGAACGCTACGAATTCTTGGGTGGTGTTGATGACGACCGCCGGTCCCGATAGTCCCGTCTGGACGACTTTCAGGTTGAACGAGTGCATCGCGTTGTTTGCGACGACCCTCCCCGAACAGTGACAGTTGACGACATTCGCGGGCGCATTATTCGTCAACGTCCCGGTGACCTTGATCCCCTCGACGGTCACCCTCTTGGTTCCGCTCAGGGTCAGGCTTCCGGAAATGACGGTGACGTCGCTGCCATGGCCGCGGATCGACACCCCGGGGGGGACGACCGGGCTTTCGGGATAGGTTCCCGGATAGAGCAGGACGGCCCCGCCGGAGGCCGGGATTGCGAGCATGCAGGACCCGATACTCTTGAACGGCCTGGTGGGCGACCCGTTCGGGACGTACGAGTCCGTCCGGCCGCCGTCGACGTGGAAGACCCTTGTCTGCTGAGTGGAAAGGTACCTGTCGCTGTTAACCGGATGGTACCCCTGGTACAGCGCCGCTATCGCCTGGTGGAGGTCGTCGGGGTGGGGGAGGAACTGGTTCGAAACGTTCCCGGAGACGGGGATGAGGGAGTCGGGATAATCTCCGAACGCCGGGACGACGTTCCCGAACCTGCCGAAAACAGACTGGACGAGGTCGTAGGGTACGAGGAGTTCGACCCATTCGGAAAGCTCGGACGGGTTGTTGCCTGACAGGATAAAGTTCTTCCTGACGTCGGTTCTGACCGCGATGTCGCCACGCTCCGCCCCGGGAATGGACAGCATCGCCGGCTCGGAGGCGACCACGAAAACGTCGGTGACGGCGATTTTCGGGACCTGCCTGTCGACCAGTTTGCCGTTGGGCCCGAGTTCCGCAACGCCGCCCGGAGCGCCCTTCTCCTTGTATGGAATGGCCCCAACCTCCTCGGCCCCGAAAGGGAGGTTGCCGGGACGCGCCTGGTTGGCCCCGGTTCCAAGGGTGTGGTGGATTGAGTCCGGGGAGGCGTCAGTATCGGCGGAGTAGTGGGACTCGCTCTGAGGGTGGGTATGGTCGAAGTTGACAATCTCGGCCCTCGGGTGGGTGTGCTCGAAGTCGACGATCTCGGCCCTCGGGTGGGTGTGGTCGAAGTTGACAATCTCGGCCCTCGGGTGGGTGTGCTCGAAGTCGACGATCTCGGCCTTGACATGATGGTGCTCAAAGTCGACGATCTCAGCCTTGACATGGTCGTGGGCCTTGTTGGCCTTCTCCGCGTCGAGTTCCGCAAGCGCGTCCCCAACGTTCATGGAGGAAAGGTTGCCGACCGGGTCGAACCATATCTGCCCAGCCCGGTAGTCCCCGTTCTCGGCAACGACGTTCCCCTGCCGCCCGAACACGGACTGGACGAGGTCGGACGGGGTCATCACCTCCACCCAGTTCTGAAGGACGGACGGGTCGTCGCCCTTCAGAATGAAAGTCTTGCTAACGTCCGTCCTGATGCACACGTCGCCCTTCTGGGCGCCGGCGAGGGACGTCATTTCTGACTCGAAATCGACGACGAAGACGTCGTGAATGGCGAGAGTCGGCATGCTCGAGTCGGGGATCTTCCCCGACTCGTTCAGCTCGACCAACTCATGCCCCTCACCCTCGACTATGACGTCGGACGGGGTGAGCGGCTTGTGGACGGGAAAGCCACCGGGGGAAAAATCCCCCACCATGATTTTTTTGATCACCTTTATCCCCTTTCGAAAGGAGGGAGAATGACGGCCCACACGATCGCTGTCGTGTGGACCGCCGTTCGTTCCTACCCTTTGAGATTAGATTGGCACGCCGTCGAAGTGCGTAACGAGCGCGGCGGCGAGCCTGTCGATGGCTTCCTTGACCGTCTTGGGCTCCGGGGCGGCCCAGTGCGCCAGGACCGCCGGCACATACGAGGTGAACCGACTGCTGGTCGTGGAAGGGAGCTCCACCGCGCCGGCCCCGCCGCCGAGGGCCGGGTCGAACATAATGTCGTTCTCCTCGTACCCCACGATGTGGTTGTACGTGACCGGACCGGACCCGACGACGGCCGGTTGGCCTGGGGCTGCCTTTTTGACGAGGTTGGACAGCATGAGGAGCGGGCCCGAGGAGTTGTGGACGACCGAACCGAGAAGGAGGTCGATCTTGCTTTCCAAAATCGACATCGAAGAGGCGTCGTCCATCGTCGAGGTGCCGACGATGTCGCAGTCGGACACAAACAGCTTACCAGTGCCGGAAAGCGCGATGGCCTCGCCGGTGCCGATCTGGTCCTTGGCGTGGACGTTGCAGTCCTCAAGGACGACCCTGGCCGAAGAGACGTCCAAGAGCACCCCGCCGAAGTTCTCTACCCCGAGGAAGTTACAGCCCCTGGCGAAGACCTCACTGGTGACAGTGTTGGTGTTGGTAGAGGAAAGGACGGACCCGGAGCCTCCGTTCGACTGAAGGTCACAGTTATACATGGAAAGCCGCTGCCGGCGGGTTCCGGCAAAGGAGACCACGTTCCCGGAAGAGCGGTTCAGGAAGAGACCCCTCAGGCAGCACTCCATGTCGTCGACCGCGAGGGCGACCGTCACGGACCCGCTGACGACGACCGACCTGTCATTAGTTCCGGTGACAGAAGAGACGATCAGGTTCGGGATCATGGCGAAGTTGCCGGGATAGGTTCCGGGCTTGACCAGAACGAGGGCCTTCCTGGAAGGGGTCGGCCCGGCAGCGGCGGCCGCGTCGATCGCGGACTGGATAGTATTATAGGCATCCTCGGCCCCGGGGCCGACCACGAACGGGGTTAAGGTGTTTTTGTAGAGAAGGGTATGGTCGTAGTCGGCCTCGTGGCTGCCGCGGGCATTGTGCGGGTCGTTCTCGTCGGCCAGATGATTGAGAACCAACCCTTTCTGCACGAGGTCATCGAACAGCCTGGAGTCGGTGATGGAGTTCAGCCTAGAGAGGGCCGTCCCGGGCATAAGCCCAGAGTTCCCCCCGGCCACGGCGTCGGGGATGACGTCCCCGCCGGTCACGTGGGTGGAGGCGTGCGACACCGGCTGGCGGGCATTGGAGTTTCTCGGATCGTTATCCCCAACAGCAATCGGAACGGCCGGGTTGGCCGGGTCAACCGAAAGCTTCGTGACGCCCATGTTCGACTGGCTGGCCGGAAGAACTCTCGGGTCGTTGTTTCCGACGGCGACAGGGTCGAGAGGGTTCACGGGGTGTTCGGACAGTCTGGTCTTACCGACGACCAGTTTGTTGGCGTTGTGGATGAACCCGGCGTTCGAGAACTGGATCCACGTCGAGCCGTCGATGGTGTACTCCCAAATGTCGATGTCCTCGTTCCAACGAAAGCCGACGGTCGGAAGGTTGCCGCGGGTTACTTCGAACGCAACGAACTGGGCCGGGACTCCGGTTTCGTCCTTGTTGAGCCTGAAGACCGTCGAAGTCGTCCCGTCGACGTCGGCCTTTTGGGGAAGGATGTCCCGGTACAGCTCGTCGAAGGTGACGCGGTCGTTGAGGGCCTGGACGAGCCCCTCCACCGCGCCAATGGGGTGCTGGTCGAGAGTGTCGTTTCCGGAAAGCTCGGTGTGGTCGACTTGGTGGTGCCCGAGGTGGATGACGTCGGAAAGCTGGAACACCATGCTTTCAGTGATCACCTCGTCGTCCCCTTCGACGAACACGAAGCCCCTCAGGAGAAAGCCCTTCGGGATGACCGGGGGGATCGGGTTGTTCGGGGCGGCAACGCCCTCGATGATGTCGACGGTGCCGTTGACGTTGAGGCCGACGGCGACCCACTTGGCAAAATTCCTTTCGGTCGGTTTGGTGATGACTGGGGAGTTCCCTCCGGAGTACTCGATGATCCTTTTACCGTTCACAATATAGGTTATCGGCCCAACCCGGACCGTCATGTTCGGGACTTCCTGGGGTTTGATTCTGCCTTGCAGCAGGTCCTGGCCGATCTCCCTCAGTTCCCCGCCGCGTGGAGGTCTGTTCATTGGTAGTCTCCCTTTTCAATGAGTTGAGAATTCGACTGTCTAATATTCTGTTCAAAGTGTCTCGAAAAAAGAGGGGCGGGGAAGGGAGAGGGCGCCGGAGGGCACCCTCTCCCGTTAGAACGAAACGATATTAGAATAGAAGTCCTTATCGAGAACGTTAAGAATCTTCACTCCCAGACTTTCGAGCAGGATGAGGCCCGGGGACAGGGTGTTCGAAACCACGAAGTCGACGTCCACGAGCCGGGCCATCCACTTGGGGATCGACTCCGTGTCCTTCGGGAGGGCCACCACGGAAAATCCGTACTTAGACATCTCCTCGTTATCAAAAACGGCCTCCTTGATCGCCTCGAATTGCGGAGTACCCCAGATGGGCTTCAGCTCCTCGAACTTGGTTTTAGACATGGTGAGCAGCTTCACTTTCTCAGGAGGGTTTATCGGTGGGCCCAGCCTCAGGGCATTCCAAATGACGGCTCCACGGACGGCCGGTATCCTGAATGGGAACTTGTAGGACCCTGGGTCGTTGAGGTTCGCCGGGATCGCGTAGTCGCACCTGCCGGAGGAGACGCTGGACCTGACCTCCGACTCGAGCTCCTCGAACATCGACAGTATCTTGCCGAGGTCCACTTTCTCGTCGCACAGGATCGCCTCCAGGATTTTGTGGAAGCAGTCCCGGGCCATCCGAACCGTCGAAATTTTCTTGATAGAAAGGCCCTTGATTTCGACTTTCGGCTCCTTCAGAAGAGTGCCCTCGCGGGAAACGATCCTCAGGGCATACTGTCGCTTGTTTGGGGTGAGCAGCATCCTGCTGGCCAAGTATTCGTTCTTCATCAAGAGTCTCGGCGCCAGCGCGTCCTCGACGTTGCAGGACTTGCAAAAGCCAGCGAAGACCTTGGAAACGAACTTCTGGAGGATCTCAATCATGAGGGGAATCGCCCTTTCGGCCGCCACGTCCCCGCAGCCGGCCGTTTCGGAAACGAACTTCCTAAAAGGCTCAAGGTGGATAAAGTTAGAGTCCGTGTCCGAGAGCAGGACGGACTCCCTCCGCATCGTCGAGGCTCTGACGTACCTGTCCGGCTGACACCACCTATAAAGGGCGACGTACCTGTCTATCCTGCCCCAAAGCCGTTCCGACGCGTCCGGGTCGTCCGACTCCACGGCCTTCCTGACGAGCTTGAGATTGAGCGGGAGCGAAAGGAAGTCATACAGGGAGTTCCGGTACCGGAGCGCAAGAAGCTTCTCTTCGGGGAGCGCCTCCAGGACGGCCCTCAAGTGCACGGCTGGGTCGTAGTCGATGCCCCTCGAGGCCTTCGCGTACTCGGGGTCGAACCGGGAGACCAGCGCATCGAGCACCTCGTCGACCGAGACAGGAACGCCCTTGGCCATCCGCGCCAGGTTGGACGCCTCCGGGACCTCCGACGCCGCCTCGACGTACCTCAGGCAGTCGGTCATGTCGGCGAAACGGAAGTTACCGGAAAGTAGGGCTTCGAAGGCGAGGATGGTCGTGGTAATGATCTGCACCCCGGTATAGGTGATCGACTCAGGGACGTTGTAGTCGTACAGGACGAACCGCTTCTCTCCGAGAACGCCGAAATACGAGTTGGCCAGAATCTTGAGGACCTTTTGTTCCTTGCCGTACACCCTGCTCCTCGCCGGATCGGAGTTGAGCAGCTCGAGCTCGGCCTTCTTCGCCTTCTTGCGCTGCGACAGAAGGTGGTCCAAAAGCTTCACGGCCATCAGCGACGAGACGTCTCTGTTTCTGTAGAACACCCCGTTCCCGGTGATCGTCGGCCTTTCCTCGCCGGAGGCGCCAGCAAGGAAGTCGAGGAACTGGAGTAGGCCTTTCTCCGCAGCCGCCCCGGTGGACGAATTCGACCAGATGAACTTCGGATTTTGGAAGCGCTTTCTTATGAGCTTGAAGACCTTCTCCTCGACCTCCTTCGGGTCGAGATTCGGAAACCTCATCCTCACCATCGAACACGCCTGACGGCGGTACTCGGCCAGGAACCGGCTCTTCGCGAGCCCTTCCTCGATGGGGTTCATTTCAGCCCCCCTTCAGCGTTTTGAATTCTTTCGAGACTTTCTGGACTGCTCTGCCGTCGACGAGAACGAAGAACCTGTCCCCCCCGCCGTAGGCGAGTTGGTCCTGGTCGGCGGCGAAGACCCGGATGACAAAAGACGGGTTCTTAATCCGGTCGTTCTGCTCGATATGCTCGATCCTGACCGTTTCGGGGAAAGCCTCTTCGGCGTCAGGGCTAGGCCACCCAGACGCGTCAAACTCCTCCTTACGCTTCTCGACGTGGAACATCGAGTACTTCTTCCCGGTCTCCAGCCGGATGCTCTTCTTGATATCGGAGATCACTTTCTTGTGGACCTTCACTTTCCAGACTCCCTCCAGTTCGGCGTCAGGCCGTCCTCCACCGCGCCGGTTTTTTGGCGCGATTTAGGACACGTATTAGTTCAATTATTAAGGCAATACTATTATATACGCGTGTTTTTCGTTCCGTAGATCCCCATCTCGCGGGCCCGGTAGGGCCTGTTATCCGGTAGTTGCGTTTTCCCTAAACGGTCAAAGTCAAACCGGAGGGGCTCCTAGATCATCTGTTCAAACGTCCGGCTTCGCCGCCGGACGTTTGAACAGATAGATAAACCTTAAGTCCAGACAAAACTAAAAGGAGAACTCTACAATGGATCAAATCGATCTCGAACTGCAGCTCAAACTGACCGAGCAGAGGCTTGGGCTGGACGGTAAATCCCAGGAGGAAGTCAAGGAAGTTCCCCCGACCGCTGAGGGCGACTCGATCCTCGAAGGCATCGCCAGGATTTTAGGCCTTGGGCCTAAGGACGCCGACGACGAGGCCCTCACCGAAGGCCTGAAAACCAAGTCGATCATCCGCCGCGGCAAGAAGGAAAAGTTCCGGGCTCTGGTCGGCTCGAGCGCCGCCATCATCGCCAAGGAGGTCGACGACCCCCTGTTCAAGAAGCTGGCGAAGGTGAACAAGCTCCGCCTCCAGCTTAAGGCCAAGATCCAAAAGAAGTACGCCCAGAAGGCCATCCGCCGGGCCAAGGATATCCTGAGAGGCCGCACCGTCGCCGCCGCCAAGGACCTCCCCTCCACCATGGCCAAGGCCTCCAAGGCCCCCTGAACCAACAACGTAAAGACCCGGTACAGCCCCGAGCCGTACCGGGTCTTTTTCGTCTTTTTTGCATGGAAATAAAAGATTATCTTCGAAAATAAGAGAGTTAGAGTGTTTCTAAATGGGAAAAAGACTTGCATGGACCAGGACAAAATAGAGTTCATTCTAAAAAACGAGGAGCACAGAAACCTCGTGGCGTCGCTGATATAGAGGATTTGCAGCGAACTCCTCGGAAGTGGGGACGTATACGACGACAGCAAGGAGCAGTCCCCCGAGCTCGAGGTCTACGCGGCGCAGTCGAAGGAGATCGGAAGGCACAAGTACGACACCGAGGGGTACAGGAATGCGATGGCAGCCCTCGGACCGGCACTCGAGCACCATTTTTCGGCCAACAGGCACCACCCGGAGTTCCACAAGGACGGGGTCGCGGGCATGAACCTGCTGGACGTGGTCGAGATGCTGTGCGACTGGAAGGCAGCCTCCTTCAGGAGCTCTGGCGGGGAATTCAGAAAGTCGGTGGTGACATCGCTAGGCAGGTTCAGGATCGAGAGACAGCTCAGGTCGGTCATCCTGAACACCGTCGAGTCCCTCCCGGGGTGAGGTGCCCGTCAGGCATATATCATCCTTTCGAAATTCAACGAAGGAGGAATCGATGAAAAAGGAAGTGGTGAAGCTGGACGCGGTCCTGGCCGACGACGACAAGTACGGCGAGGCGCTGGAGCGGTACAAGAGCGAGTGTCTCGGATGGCCTTCCGGAAGGTCGAGGGAGTTGGAAGTCAGGGTCGAAGGGAAAGCCGTGAGGATGACGGTCGGGGCGCTCCTCGTCAACCTGCACTTACTCAGGGCCTTCAACCTGTTCAAAAGTCCGGTCCCGAAGGAGTTCGTCTATTCCAAGCCGTATATTGACGGGAAGTCTCTGACGGCGCACTTCGACGCGATCATCCAGAAGTTCAAAGACGAGAACGACGACTATGAGGCCTTGTCCAAGTCAATCGCGAAGTCGATCAGAGACCTTTCCGAACTTTCCGGAAAGGTGAACGCGATGGTCGGGAACACTGTGTCCCTTTATGACCTCGCCAGGACGTGCAGGGAGAACCCGGAAGTCAAGGATCTGGTAAACACGAACATTCCAGAGAACCTGGAGTTCCACGAAATCGAAACGTACGTTTCCGAAAGGACCTCCCGTCTCGTCGAACTTCTCAAGGCCGACAAGAAAAGCGTTTTCTCGGGCCCGCTGAACTCGAAGACCGGCATAAACCTCCAACAGTTCGCCCAAATGTTCGTGAGCCTCGGGCTGAAGTCGGATCTGTACGGGAACATCATCCCAGAGGTCGTCAACACCAACCTCCTGAGGGGCTTCAGGAACGTCCGGGACTACTACATTAACTCGCTTTCCGCCAGGAAGGCATTAATTTTGTCTCATGGAAATGTGCGAGAGTCAGGCTACCTAACTCGTAAACTGTCGTTGCTCGTCATTGATTCAGGTATGGATTACTCGCTCGAGTCGTGCGACAGCCGCCACCATCTTAGGTTTACGGTAGATAGCGAGAAAACTCTCGCCCGCCTGGAGGGGAGGGTCATGGTCGTGGACGGGAAGTCGGTGCCCGTCGACGTTTCCGACGCGTCACTGATCGGGAAAGAAATCTCTCTCAAGTCTCCGGTTACTTGCAACGGGCCGAAGGTGTGTAGGGAGTGCTACGGCCCCGACCTGGCCAAGCTGAACCAGAAGGTGCACTGCGGAATCCTGGCCGTCCTGATCCTGACCAATATGCTCACCCAGCGCCTCCTTTCCGCGAAGCACCTCCTTTCGACCAAGAGCAAGAAAACCAAGTGGCCGGAAGGGTTCAAGCGGCTTTTCGTCATCAACAAGAACAGCATCTCCCCCGCGGAGGGGGTCCCGGAGGGGTCCCGGCTGATCTTCAGGCTCTCCAAGGAGGAGACCGACTCCAAAGAGTCCGTGTACAAGGTCAATAAGTGGAGGGTTGTCGGCCCGGGCGAAAATGACTCGATGCTCGTCAAATTGGACCTGTCATTCATGCCGACACCGGAGTTCCTCGCGGGCCTCCCGACCGAGAAGGGCAAGTTCAGGCCGAAGTACTCGGTCCCGCTTTCGTCCCTCAAGCCCGGGGTCCCGATCTTCTGGATGAACACCGAGAACACCGAGCTGTCCCTGATCCTGAAGAAGATTCTCAAGCTTATCGAAAGCAAGGACCACCTCGAGGCCGGGGACGACATCGCGGCGGTGTACCTTAAGTTCATCCAACTCTTGAACGATTCGGGGCTCGGCATCAACTCGGTCCACGTTGAGATGATCCTACGGGAGCTCGTTCGCGACGTCTCCAAGCCGAACCACAGGCCGGACTTCTCCTCGAAGAAGCCGCCGGAATATAGGGTACTCCGCGTGACTGACGCGGTCATCAGGTCCCCCTCGGTCTCCGTCGGTCTCGTCTTCGAAAGGATCAAGGCGCAGCTTGTGGATCTTGACACGTACAAGAAGGACACGTACAGCATTGTCGACGAGCTCATCGACATCTGAAACGGTCGGAAAAAGCCGAACCCGGCCCTTCGGGTTCGGCTTTTTTAATCGTAAAAACTCTCAAACCAATAATTAAGCCTACTCGCCAAAACGTTCAGAAACGACACCGGCGGGTTTTTGTGAGGTTTCGAATGATAGAGTTGCGGCCCTCAAGCATCAGGGTATACGGGATAAGCGAGGAGTCCCCGGGTTTCGAAAAGCTCGCCAAGAGCCTTTCGGTGTGGGACCCCATCTACTTCAAAAACAAGTACACCGCCCTGCACAAGTCCCCCTCGTCCAAGTACTTCGTATTGCCGAGGGGTTACAGCGTCAAGCGTCTCCAGGGTATTTTCCCGGGAATGGAAGTCAGGGACTCGACCAGGAGGGTGGCCATCGAGCCGAGGGAGGTTTCCTTCTCAGTGAGAGGGTCCCCGAGGCCGGGCGTTCAGGAGGACGCGGTGTCGTTCCTCATGGGAAACGAAGGCCGGTTCCACTATTCCAAGGGGCGTCCGATGAGGTTCCTGACCATGGCGACCGGAAAGGGCAAGACCTTTCTGGCGATCTACTTCGCCCACCTTTACGGCGCCGCCACTCTCGTCGTGGTTGACCAAATCCCCCTCCTCAACCAATGGGTTGAGGAGGAGCTTCTTAGACTCACAGACCTGGAGCGCGAAGATGTCGCCGTTGTCGTCGGGTCGAAAAGCATCGAGAGGCTGATGGGGTCAGAGCCCTCCCACAAGGTTTACGTCGCGTCATCAAGGACCCTCCAGGCGTACTTTTCCGACAAGCCGAAGCTCCTGAACAGGATGATGTCGCACCTTGGCATCGGGCTCAAGGTGTTCGACGAATGCCATGTGGAGTGGGCCAACCAAGTCTTTATCAACTGCTTTTCGGACGTCGGCCTTACCATCTCCATGACGGCGACGCCGAACAGGAGTAACCGTTTCGAGGACAGGGTGTACCGGAGGCTCCTCGACGACGTCCCGAAGTTCGGAGCGGCGGAGAAGTCCAGGGAAGAGGCGTACCACGACGTCCTGTATGTCTCTATTGACAGTTGCCCCGGGGTGGCCGTGGACGCGGCCCTTTCGACCGGGAACAGGTACGGGTTCGACAAGAATGGCTACTGCGAGTACCTGTTGGAAAGCAAATACGATTACTTCTACTCGGCCCTCAAGCGGGTGGTCGGGATAGCCTTTGGAAAGAGCTTCTCGAAAATCAGACGGGCCGCCGTGTTGCTCGGGACCCTCGGGCTCGTCGAGAGGGTCGCGAAGGATCTCGCGGTGGACTTCCCGGACCTCAAGATCGGGGAGTTCACCTCGGCGGTCAAGGATAAAAAGGAGAAGGAGCGGAACCTGAAGGAGTGCAACATCCTCGTCACCACCGAGAAGAGCTTCTCCCAGATGCGCGGCACCCCGAAGACCACCGTGGGCGCGACCTCGGCGAGGTTCTGCATCACCGTGTCGACGTTCTCGATGAAGTTGACGGTGTAGCCCCAGCGGATCGGCAGGAAGACCGAGAACTGCCGCTCGGCGATGTGGCACAACGGCAGGTAGGAGAGCACCTCGTCCTCGGGGGCGAAGGCGTTGGCACCGTCGAGTGCCTCGGTCGCGGCGATCAGGTTGCGGTGCGTGAGGATCGCGCCCTTGGGCGGCCCGGTGGTGCCCGAGGTGTAGAT
>Ga0101944_10001315_pt1 | contig 53272 bp, 43 predicted proteins | sample DewCreD2012metaG_FD_75245 | JGI IMG/M metagenome (GOLD analysis project Ga0101944, IMG submission 75245) | Hot spring sediment bacterial and archeal communities from British Columbia, Canada, to study Microbial Dark Matter (Phase II) - Dewar... ... | reverse complement strand
CTCCCGCCTTCATGATATCGAGATAGGCTTCAACCTGTCCCAGTCCGGCTGACGACAACGCGGAATCGGCCGGCCTTCGATGCGGATCAGCGGCGCCCCCGACGGAGATACTCCCGGCAACCCGTGGAAAATGGCCCGCCGACGAGCCGCCTTGAGCCGCCGTAGCCGTGAAGTGCCATGCTCACCTCGCCGCCATCGAACGGCTCCTGTAGGTCAACGGAAAGATACGGGCAAAGGAAAGCCTGATGGGGGCGGGGTGCCGGCGGGGAGGGGGATCGGCGCGGGAAACGTTGCGGGGTTGAACTCGAGAGGCGATCCTCCCCGGCGGTCGGGCGGACCGCCGCGGCGCGTGGGGTCCGGCGGCGCTCGGACGGGGCGACCCGGGCGCCGGGGGAATTCCCGCGCGCGAGGTTCGTTCTTGCAGGGCGCCCCACCGCCGGTACAATGCCTCGCGTGAGGATCCTCGGCATCGATCCCGGGACGCGCGTGGTCGGGTGGGGGCTCGTCGAAGCGAGGCCGGGCCGCGTCGCCGCGCTGGCGCACGGGGCGATCCGGGCCGGCCGGGGCGATCTGTCCGGCCGCCTGGTCCGCGTCTTCGACGGCCTCGTCTCGGTCCTGGCGGAAGCCGACCCCGACGAAGTGGTGATCGAGAGCGTTTTCGTGGCGAAGGACCCGCACGCGACGATCGCCTTGGGCGAGGGGCGCGGGGTGGCGATCCTGGCCGCGGCGCGAGCGGGCCGCCCCGTCTTCCAGTACGCGCCGGCCGAGATCAAGAAGGCGGTGGCGGGGAACGGCCGGGCCTCGAAGCCGCAGGTCCAGCGGATGGTCCGGCTTCATCTCGGCTTGGCGGAAGTCCCCCGCCCGTTCGACGCCGCCGACGCGCTGGCCGTCGCCCTCTGCCATGCGCGGCGCGCCCGGCGGGACGCCGCCGGTCCCGGGGATCGCATCCCCCCGCCCTCTTTCCTCTGCCGGCGCCGGCGGGGCTCCAGCCGCGCCGCCTTTGCGGCCATCGCCGCCGCCGTCCTGGGGCGGCGCGCGCGCCCCGACGCCGGTTCCCGTTGACTGCCGATCCCATCCCATGTATGTTCCGCCCTCCGCGCGCCGACCCCCATTCCCGGAGGCTGGCATGGCTAGCGACATCGTCCTGCAGACGCAGCTCGACGGGCTTCCCGCGCCCCACCGCGGCAAGGTGCGCGACGTCTACGATCTGGGCGACACGCTGCTCATCGTTGCCACCGACCGGATCTCCGCCTTCGACGTCGTGATGCCGAACGGGGTGCCGGACAAGGGGAAGGTGCTCACCCGCATCTCGCTCTTCTGGTTCGACCTGCTGAAGGACGTGGTGCCGAATCACCTGATCACGGCGGACGTCCAAGCGATGCCGCCGGCGGTTCGCCGCCACGCGGCCCTCCTCGAGGGCCGGTCGATGTACGTGAAGAAGGTGAAGATCTTCCCGGTCGAATGCGTGGTGCGGGGGTACCTGGCCGGCTCCGGCTGGAAGGACTACCAGAAGACCGGCGCGGTTTGCGGTCACGCGCTTCCGCCGGGGCTTCGCGAGTCGGACCGGCTGCCGCAGCCGCTCTTCACGCCCTCGACGAAGGCGGCGGTGGGGCACGACGAGAACATCGATTTCGACGGCGTGTCGCGGCTCATCGGCGCCCAGGCCGCCGCCTCGCTCCGCGACCTGTCGCTGGCCGTCTACACGAAGGCGGCCGACTACGCGCGGACGCGCGGCATCCTCCTGGCCGACACCAAGTTCGAGTTCGGGGCGGCCCCGGACGGACGCATCCTTCTGGCCGACGAGGTGCTGACTCCCGATTCCTCCCGCTTCTGGCCGGCCGACGGGTACGCGCCCGGGAGGAGCCAGCCCTCGTACGACAAGCAGTACGTGCGGGACTACCTCGAGACGCTGGACTGGAACAAGCAGCCGCCCGGCCCGGTGTTGCCTGACGCGGTGATCGCCCGCACCGCGGAGACGTACCGGGAGGCGTACCGCCGGCTGACCGGGAAGGCCTGGTGACCCGGGCGGAGACCCGCCGCCGGAGCGGCCGGGTCAGGGTGTCTCGACGAACGCCGCGCCCTTGTGCTTGAGGAGGGCGGCCGTTCGGATCTTTTCCTTCAGGTCGTGCGGCCGGTCGATCCCCTCGACCCGCACGGCCGGATCGCCCGCGTCTTTCGACAGGGCCACCACCGTCCCCGTGTCGAAGACGCGGTCCAGCAGCGTCTGCTCGACGGAGACGTCCCCCACCCGCGCCAGCTCCAGTTCCGTCGTCCGACGGAAGACCACGCCTTCGCGGCGGAGGAGGCGGGCGGTGGTGAGGCGGTACCGGACGCGGAGCGTCTCCCAGCCCCAGACGAAATAGACGTAGCAGAAGGGGAGGACGGCGGCGGCGGCGACGACGAAGAGGACGGGCCGGGCGCGGAAGGTGGGGTAGACGGCGGCGGCGGCCAGGACGCCGGCGGTCCAGAGGAGGGAGACGGCGAACGAGCCGATCATCGAGCGCGCGCTGACGGTGCCCTGCCAGATCTCGCGCTCCGGCGCGGGCGCGAGCCGGGTGGCGGCGACCTTGACGTGGGGCGCGGCGCCGGACGCCGGGCCCGCGGGGAGCGGGGGCGGCCCCGGGATCGGGGGCGGAAGCGGGGGCGGCGTCCCGGCGTCGGCTCGCGCGGCGCGGACGCCCCCGCCGAGCGGCTTCCCGCACGCGTTGCAGAACTGGCTCCCCGCGGGGAGGGTCACGCCGCAGAATCGGCAGAACATAGGGGCCGTGCCAGGGGAACGGGGACCGGCGGACCGGCGCGCGGCTTCCCAAGCCGGGCGACCCTGTCTATAATCCCTCCGTCCCCGAATTGCAAGGATCGTCCCCGTGACGAGCGGACCCGGACTGGTCGTGGTCGTCGCCAACCCCGTCGCGGGGGCGGGGCTGGCGGGGCGGCTCCGGCCCCAACTGGAGGCGGATCTCCGGCGGGCCGGGCATGCGGTTCGCTTCGTGGAGACCCGGGCCCGGGGGGACGCGGAGGCGGCGGCCCGCGGGGCGGCGGACGCCGCCGCGGTCGTCGCCATCGGCGGGGACGGGACGGTCAACGAGGTTCTCAACGGTCTGCCGCTGCCGGACGGCCCGCCCCTGGCGGTGGTGCCGGCGGGGACGGCCAACGTGCTGGCCAAGGAGCTGGGGCTGCCGCGCGACGTGGCGGCCGTGGAGCGCTTCGGGGAGGCGGCGGCGCGCCTGCTCTCGGCGGCGGCCCGGCGGCCGGAGCGGGCCGCCCCGCCGGCGCGGGGGGAGACGGACCGGGCGGCCTGGATCGCCCCGGCGCTCGCCGCCGGCCGCGTGCGGCGCCTCGATGTCGGCACGGCCAACGGGCGGCGGTTCGCCTGCATGGCGGGGGCCGGGTTCGACGCCCGCGTCGTCCGCGTCCTCGAGTCCGCCCGCAACGGCCCCATCACCATGGCGGGCTACCCCCTCTGGGCCCTGAAGGCGGTCGCCGGCTACGTGCCCCCGCGGATCCGCGTCGCGGTGGACGGGGCCGGGCTCGCGGACGACGCCAGCTTCGTGATCGTCGCCTCCACCGCCAGCTACGGCGGGTCGCTCACGTTCGCCGCGGACGCGCGGCCGGACGACGGTCGGCTCGACGTGGTCGCCTTCCTCGGGGGGGGGGCCGACGACCTGATGCGGTGGCTGGCGGCGGCCTGGCTGGGGCGGGCGGGGGAGGACCGGCTCTGCCGGATCGCGCGCGGCCGCGAAGTCCGGCTCGAATCGGACGACACGGTGGACCTGCAGGTGGACGGCGACACGGCGGGGACGCTGCCGGCGTCGATCGGGGTGCTGGAGCGGGCGCTGGCGGTGCTGGTGCCGGGATGAGGGGAGGACCGCCCCGCCGCCCGGGACCGGCTCCTGCAACTGGCCCGGGACGCCCAGCGGCGCTGCGCCCGGACGGTCCTGACCTGCGACGGCGTGCCCCAGGCGGTGATCGTGGGGTACGACCAGCTCGAAGGATGGCTGGAGACGGTCGAGACCCGCCGGAGCCGGCGGGTGGTGCGCGAGATCCGGCGGGCCGAACGGATGGCGGATCGGCACAAGCCCCGGATTTCGCTCGCTGCGGATGGGGGATTACCGGATCATCTACAAGGCCTATCCCGGCCAGGGGCGCTTGGCCGTGCTCCGCGTGGCACCGTCGGGAGGTCTATCGCCCGTGAGGCGTGCGTCCCGACCCCCCGGGCTTGACGGTCACGGGGTCGCCTGCTCACATCTCGGTGTGCATTTCTTCAGGCAGTTCTTGACGTAGTCTTTGAAAGAGACGGGATGTCTCCGGATCGTCCACCCCTTGGCGGCCAGCATGGTGGCCACGCCGCTCCAGGTCCTGCCCATGCTGCCCTCGGCGTTGCTGGCGGCGTTGGGGTCGACCAGCTCGAAAACGAGAGGCTTGGTTCTTGACCGTTTTTGTTGATTCAGTCGCAGCGCCATGCGGATGACGTGCGAGGCCAGCGTGTCGTCGGGCCGGAGGCGGAAGCCGATGACGCGGATGTGATTCGCGTGGATCAGCTCGTGGCAGACCCGCGCCATCGTGTGCCAGATCGTCAGGTCGTCGTACTGCTTCAGGTAGGAGGGGGCGAGGATGAGGGGGATCTTTTTAGAGTCGTTATTGTCGGGCTGGCAGTGACTCTCGAGCGTTCGCCTGTCGATGTTTGTGGAGCCGATCAGGTGCTTGTCGTGGTCTCGCGTCCAGGCGATGCAGCCGTGGGGCTTGAGGATGCGAGGCGGACGCAACGGCTTGAAGATGTCATTGCGCTTCCTGCTGGAGAAAATTAGCCCCCAACCGCCGGCGGGTAGATCCCAGCGTGGGTAGAGTCTTTGGGTCGCGTACTCCAGGACGGTGTCCTGGTTGAAGGAGATGGCCGTCCAATTCTCGTCGCGGCTTTTTTTGAGATGGGCGACAAACCCGTTTACGTGTTGGTGGGCGTTGCTTTTTCTGTGCTTGTTCTGAGCCTTGACGAGAACGGTCTTGTATGCGCGCAGGACGGATCGGAGCCAGGTTGACTCCTCCGGCTCTTTCTCCATCTGGGCCATCGAGGACCACACTTTGGTTTCCAGGGCGCTGATCAACTCTTCAAGATCAGAGCACCATCCGTATTTGTCTTTAATGGAGTGCCATGCATCGCCCAAGGTGACTTTAACGGCGTCGTATCTTCCGGGATTTTATCCGGCGTGGACCGTTCGCGAAGGTAAAGGCTGTGTAGGCTTTGTGTCCCGTTCTGGCTTGAAATGCGTTTGAGCCAGTTTCGGACCGCTTTTTGTAGATCATCTTCGAGCTCGCGGATGAGCGATTTCGAGTAGCGCTTCCAGCCGGCCGGAGTGTTTCTATTCATTGTTTTTCTTCGCCGCCGGCGCGGGCCCCCACTTTTTGACGAGTGCGTCGAGGGCGGGGAGGAGGTGCTGCTCCTCCTCGGCCTTGAGCTTGCCGGCGTCGACGACCGCCTTGACGACCTGGCGGGCGCGGGCGCCGCGCGTCGGGTCCTCGACGGCCGCCAGCGTCTTGCACGCCGCCTCGAGGTCCTTCCGCTCGACCACCGCTCGGAGGGCCCGGTAAAACGGGTCCTCGGCCGCGGGGTCCTTCTTTTCCTCCAGCACGACGAAGGCGTTGAGGAGGGCGTTGCCGTTGCCCGCGTCGAGGGCCTGCTTCGCCCACGGCAGCCGCAGGGCGTCGCAATGCTTCCGGGCGAAGGCGTGGGCCTCCTCCGCGTCCTTCGGCGTGTTGTCGGCGAAGACGTGCGCGAGGGTGTCCTGGATGGCGGGGTCGGCGGGGTCCTTGCCGCGCTTGACCGCCTCTTCCAGCAGCCAGAGCCCGGCCTCCGGGATAAACCATTTTTCGAGGATCTTCTTGGCGATGACCGGCACGTCGGGGTCCTTGGGGTACTTCTTGAGCAGGGCCCGGATCGCGGCCCAGACGTCATCGGTGTGGCGCTTCGTTTCGTAAGCGCGGTGGACGGTGACGTCGGCGTCGAGGGGGGGGATGCGGGCGCGGAGCGGCTCGAGGGTCGGGCGGAGCTCGAGGGCCTTCTGGAGCCACGCGAGCGCCTCGGCCTTGTCGCGCTCGCGGAGGAGGAAGCCGAGGTGGCCTTCCGCGGCCCGGAGGGAGGCCTCGACCAGCCGGGGGTCCCCGGGCTTCGCCTTGAGCTCGACGTCGAGGACCTCGAGGGCGGAGAGGCACTCGCCGCGGGCGAGGCGGGCGGTCGACTCGGCGACGGCGAGGGCGACGGGGTCGGGGGCGAAGGGGTTGGCCAGGAGGAGGACGGCGGCGGCCGCCGCGACGAGGAGGCCGGCGGCGGACCACACGATCCACGTCTTCGCCTTCCGGCGCGGCTCGCGCAGCCCCTTGAGCACCGGCCCGTCCTTGGTCAGGCGCACGCACTCCGCCCAGTTCTTCGCCTGCTCGGAGGCCGGGTCGTGAATGACCTTGTAGACGCGGACGGCCTGGGGGATGCCCTTGAAGACGCGCTCGCCGACCTCGGCGGAAGGGACCTCCTTCCGGTTCATGGAGAGGTAGACGGTCTCGGTGAACCAGACCTCGCCGGCCTCGGTGATCGACTCCAGGCGGGCGGTGACGTTGACCGGCTCGCCGAGGATGTCGCCGTCCTTGAGCTCCACGTCCCCCGCGTTGATGGCGACGCGGACCTCGAGGCGGTCCTTGTCGTCCTTGGCGAAGGCGTTGTGCTGGCGGAGGACCTCCTGGACGGCGAGGCCGGCGAGGACGGCGTCGGTGGCGCTGTCGAACCGGACGAGGAAGGCGTCGCCGATGGTCTTGACGACGGTGCCGTCGAAGTAGCGGAAGACGGGGAGGAGGAGGCGGTCGTGCTCGGCCAGGAGACTGACCATGCCGCCACGGGTGGACTCCGAGGTCCGGGCGGTGAAGCCCTTGATGTCGGTGAGGAGGATGGCGAGGTTCCTGGCGGCCATGGGGGAGCGCCGAAGGGGGTTCCGGATCGCGAAGTCCCGTCGGCCGGATTCCAAGCAAAAAGGCGGGTTTTGTCAAGCGAACTCCCGGGCGCGCGAGGCGGCCCGGCGGGGAGGAACGCGGGCGGCGCCGCCGGCTAGTCCCGCGGCAGCAGGCCGTACTCCTGGAGCTTGGTGCGGAGGGTGGTGCGGTGGATGCCGAGCAGGTCGCTGGCCTTGACCTGATTGCCGTCGGTGCGATCCAGGACGCGGCGCAGGAGGGCGGATTCCCACTGGCGCTCGACGAAGTCGAAGAGGTCGCCGGGCTTCGCCTCGGGCTGTTCGAGGAGGAGGCCGACCAAGCGGTCGACCTCGGCCTTGACGGAGGGGCGGAGCCCGGCGGCGGGGGCGCGTTCCGGGTGGCGGACGGTTTCGGGCAGGTGCTCGGGGCGGATGGGGGCGCCGCGGGCGAGCACGCTGGCGTGCTCGATGGCGTTGCGCAGCTCGCGGACGTTGCCGGGCCAGCGGTGGCGGGTGAGGAGCCCGAGCGCCTCCTCGCTGATCTCGCGGGTGGGGCCGGGCCCCTCGGCGAGGAATCGCGCCACGAGGAGCGGGATGTCGCTCGCCCGCTCCCGGAGGGGGGGGAGGTCGATCGTGACGACCTTGAGGCGGTAGTAGAGGTCCTCGCGGAACTCGCCCCGGGCGATTTTCGCCTCGAGGTCCTGGTTGGTGGCGGCGAGGATGCGGAGGTTGACCTCGACGCGCGCGTCGCCGCCGACGCGCTCGAAGGCGCGCTCCTCGAGGACGCGGAGGAGCTTGACCTGGGTGGCGGGCGGGATCTCCCCGATTTCGTCGAGGAAGATGGTCCCGTTGTGGGCGCGCTCGAAGCGGCCGATCTGGCGGCGGACGGCGCCGGTGAAGGCCCCCTTCTCGTGGCCGTAGAGCTCGCTTTCGAGGAGGGAGGCGGGGATGGCGGCGCAGTTGACGGCCTCGAACGGGCCGGCCGCGCGCGGGCTGTGGGCGTGGATCTCGCGGGCGACGAGCTCCTTGCCCGTCCCGCTCTCCCCCTGGATCAGGACGGAGACGTCGCTGCCGCAGACGGCGGCGATGGTCTTGAAGATCTCCTGCATCGCGGGGGTGGTGCCGACGAGGCGGCGGCCGGGGACGTCGCGGCCGGCGATCTCGCGCTGCAGGCGCGCGACCTCCCGGCTGAGGCTCGCCTTCTCGATCGCGCGCGAGACGACCCCCTCGGCCGTGGCCAGATCGATGGGCTTGGTCAGATACTCGTACGCGCCGAGCTTCAGCGCCCGGACGGCGGTGTCGAGCGTGCCGTGCGCGGTGAGAATGACCACGGGCGCGGCGAAGCCCTCCTTTTTCAGGGACTCGAGCGCCGCCAAGCCGTCCATGCCGGGGAGGCGGATGTCGAGCAGGACGAGATCGGGCGACTCGCGGCGGGCGAGCGGGATCCCCTGCTCGGCGCTCGGGGCGACCAGGGGCGTGTGCCCGAGCCCCCGCAGCAGCTTCGAGAAGGCCTGGCAGATGCCGGGCTCGTCGTCGATGACGAGAACCTTCGCCATGCGTCTCCCGTCGTCCTATTTCTTCCTGCCGCCGCCCGGTCCCGGGGTCTGCTCCTTGTCCCGGTCCTTGTCGGGGTTGCCCGGGCCTTTCCTGGCGTCGTCCTTGTCCGGGGGCCACGGGTCGGGCTGGCTCTTCTCCGTCGGTTTCTCGTGCGGGTCCTTCTGCCCGGTGGACTTGCCGTCCGGCGGGCCGGACCGGGGCGGTTTCTGCTTGGATGGCGGGTTGTCCTGCGGCTTGCCGCCCGAGTTCTGGGGGGCGCTTTCCGGGTTCCGGCCGTGTCCCTGCGCGGGGGCGGCTCCGGGGCCTCGCCCCAGGCCCTGGCCTTCGCCGCCGCGGCCGGGCGCGGGGGCGGTTCCGGGGCCGCGTCCGCGGTCCCGGTTCTCCTGCTCCTTCCGGCCCTGGGGCGTGCTTTCCCAGCGGGGGCGGTTCTGACGGGAATGTTCCTCGCGCACCACGGCGTGGAAGGTCTCCCGGTCGCGCACGCGCTCGAAGGCCTGCCGGGGGGGCTGCTTGTAGTAGTTCACGGCGATATTGACGCGGAAGACGGCCCGGAGGTCGTCATCCTGGAACTGGAAACGGTCGAGGGGCTCGCGGCGGTGGTAGTAGCCGTACGCGCGGCCGCACGGGCCGGCGGGCGTGTAGTCGACGCGCACGAACATCCCGTAGGGATCGACGCGGGCCCGGGTGAAGCAGTGGTGCCAGGAGACGCGCTCGACGTAATGCCAGCGGTGGACCTCGTAGACCGTGTAGCGCCTGCCGCAGCCCCACCAGAGGTAGAAGAGGATCCCCATGTCGTCCCAGTCGCACCCGCGGGACTCGAGCCAGATGATGTCGTCGTGCGAGCATCCGTAGAGGTCGGTGTACATCACGCAGTACTCGGTGTGGACGTGGGAGGTGACGACGGTGACGCCGGGAGGAGGCGGCGGGGGGGGGGGCGGGGGCGTCCCGTGGTGATGGATGACGCAGCCGGCGAGCGCGGGGGCGGCGAGGGCGGCGGCGAGCCGGGAGGCGGAGGCGCGCATGGTCGGTTCTCCGACAGGACGGGGCGGTCGGTTCCCTAGGGCACGACGGTCTCGTAAAAGAAGTTTCTCCGGCGCGGCGCGAGCCCGAGATCCCGGATGATCCGCTCGATCTCCGTCCGGGGGAGGATCTCCCCGCACCCGGCGGCGGCGACGACGTTCTCCTCGAGGATCGTCCCCCCGATGTCGTTGGCGCCGAAGCGAAGGGCGAGCTGGGCGATCTTCGGGCCCTGGGTCAGCCAGGACGCCTGAAGGTTGGCCACATTGTCGAGAAAGAGGCGGCAGACGGCAAGGGTTTTCAGGTACTCGGCCCCGCCCGCCATGGGGAGTCCGGCGAGGGCGGGGGTGCGGGGCGACTGGAAGGTCCAGGGGATGAAGGCGGTGAACCCGCCGGTCTCGTCCTGGAGATCGCGGACGCGCCGGAGATGCTCGACGCGGTCGGCGGGGGTCTCGACGTGGCCGAACATCATCGTGGCGGTGGTGCGGAGCCCCTGGCGGTGGGCTTCGCGCATGACGCCGATCCACTCGTCGGCGGTGCATTTGCGGGGGCTGAGGCGGACGCGGACGCGGTCGGCGAGGATCTCCGCGCCGCCGCCGGGAAGGCTGTCGAGGCCGGCGGCGCGCAGGCGGCGGAGGACGTCGCCGGGGGAAATGCGCTCGAGGCGCGCGAAATGGACGATCTCGGGGGGAGAGAAGGCATGGAGGTGGACCCGGAACTCCGATTTCAGCCAGCGGAGGAGATCCTCGTACCAGGCCAGCGGCAGGTCGGGGTGGTGGCCGCCCTGGAGGAGGAGGTGCGTTCCCCCCTCGGCGCGAAGGGCTTCGACGCGGGCACGGATCTCGCCGCGGGATCGGACATAGGCCTCCGGGTGCCCGGGCGGGCGGAAGAAGGCGCAGAAGCCGCAGCCGGTGACGCAGACGTTGGAGTAATTGAGATTGCGGTCGACGATGTAGGTGACGACGGGCTCGGGGTGGAGGCGCCAGCGGGCGCGGTCGGCGGCGGCGCCGAGGGCGGAGAGGTCGTCGCTGGCGAAGAGGGCGAGGGCCTCGTCCGGCGCGAGGCGCCCCCCGGCGGCGGCCTTGTCGAGCAGGTCCGCGATGGGCGGGCGCGCGGCGGGGGGGAGGGGGGTCATGCCGGGTTTTGGAGGCAGCCGGGGAACCGACTCGGACCGGGGGACGCGGGACGGGTCGGGGCGATCGGGCGGCGGTCTCGAAGGCGCACGGGGAAACGGGCGATCAACGGCGTCCTCCCTTCTCTCGGGGGAGAGCCCCGATCGTAGCCCGCGGCTTGATTATCCGATGTACTCGTGAATCTCGGTGCGGCGGGGGCAGAGGCCGAGGGCGGCGGCAAGCTCGTTGAAGCGCAGGAGTCCCCGTTCCTCGTCGGGCCCGAGGTCGTAGCGAACGAGACGGGTGAGGTAGGCGCGGACGAAGGCGGGGTCGAGGCGGAAACGGCGGGCGGCCTCCTCGGCGATGGCGGGGGCGCGTGCGAGCCCGGCTTCGCGCGCCGCGATGAAGCGGTTTTTCAGATCCCCGAGACCGTCCGGGCGCGCCGTGACCCACGCCGCGTAGACGAAGGGCAGCTTCTGCCACGCCTCCCATTCCTCGCCGAGGTCGATCGCATCGAGGGATTGGTAGGCCGGATGGAACGCCGAGTCCCCGATGCAGAGGAAGGCGTCGAAATGGGACTGGTGGAGGCTGCCGGTCGAGGGATCGGCGGTCTCCAGGACCGGGGCCAGCCCGTAGCGGGTGCGGAGGAGGACCTCGAGGAGCGCGTTGGAACTGGCGGAGTGCTGGTCGAGGCCGATGAAACGGCAGTCGGCGAGCGGCTTCTTATGGAAGAGGCGGACGCTCTCGATGCGGCCGCGGGAGGCGATGGCCACGCCGGGGACGATGCAGAAGCGTTCCTCGCGGAAGCAGTCGATGACGGGCATCAGGGCGGCGTCGAACCGGCCCTCGGCGAGGCCTTGGGCGAGACGGCTCGGCGGGTCGTAGGCCAACGCCACGCCCGGGTCCGCCTCGAAGGCGATGGCCAGGGGGCGGGCGTTCAGGTGCGGGACGCAGCCGAGCTTCAACATGGGGATCGCTCGACGAGAACGGGACGCGGGGCGCCAAAGCGCGATCCACTTTACCGGAAAGGCGCCCCGACGGCAACAGGCCATTTTTCGGTTTTCTCGGGGGGGACGCCGCATATAATCACGCGTCCGACCGCGTTCCCCTGGCCCTCACCCGAAAGGCCCCGCGCATGCTCGACCTGAAGCGGATCCGCGAGAATCCCGAGGCCGTTCGCGCCGCCGTGGCGCAGAAGCACGAGAAGGCGGACGTGGACCGGATCCTCGCCCTCGACGCAGAGACCCGGAAGATCCAGTCGGAGATCGACGCCCTCCGCGGCGAACTGAACCGGGCCAGCGAGGAAGTCAAGCGGCGGAAGCTGGCGAAGCAGCCGGTCGACGACCTGATCGCGGCCAACCGCGAGCTCGGCGCCCGGATCAAGGCCGGCGAGGAGCGGTTCCGCGCCGTCGAAGGGGAGCGCGACGAGCTCCTCCGCTGGGTCCCGAACATTCCCGCCCCCGGCGTACCGATCTCCGCGGGGGCCGAGGGAAACGTCGAGGTCCGCCGCTGGGGCGTTCCGCGCGCGTTCGGATTCCAGCCGAAAGCGCACTGGGACCTCGGGGCGGCCCTCCGGCTCTTCGACGACGCCCGCGCCGCGAAGCTCAGCGGCAGCCACTTTCTCCTGTTCACCGGGCGCGGCGCCCGGCTCGAGCGCGCCCTCGTCAACTTCATGCTCGATCTCCACACGCGGCAGCACGGCTACACCGAGGTCGCCCCCCCCTACCTGGTCAATCGCGCCAGCATGTTCGGCACCGGCCAGCTTCCCAAGCTCGAGGCGGACATGTACCGGCTGCCCGAGGACGATCTCTTTCTCATCCCCACCGCCGAGGTCCCCGTCACGAATATCCACCGCGACGAGGTTCTTCCGGCCGGGCGGCTCCCGATCCGCTACACCGCCTACAGCGCCTGCTTTCGGCGCGAGGCGGGGGCCTACGGAAAGGATACCCGCGGCCTGGTCCGCGTCCACCAGTTCGACAAGGTCGAGCTCGTCTCGCTGGCCCATCCGGACACGAGCTATGACGAACTCGAGTCGCTGACGCGGAACGCAGAGGCGGTATTGCAGGCGCTGGGGCTGCCGTACCGCGTCATGCTCCTGGGGACCGGCGACCTGAGCTTCGCGTCCGCCAAGACCTACGACCTCGAGGCGTGGGCGCCGGGGCTCAACCGATGGCTGGAGGTCTCGAGCTGTTCGAACTTTGAGGCCTTCCAGGCGCGGCGCGCGAACATCCGGTTCCGCGACGCCGACGGGAGGGTGCGGCACGTCCACACGCTCAACGGCTCCGGCCTGGCGTTGCCCCGCGTCGTGATCGCGCTCCTCGAGACGTACCAGGAGGCGGACGGCTCCGTCACGATCCCGCCGGCGCTGCGACCCTACCTGGGCGGGGAGGAGCGGATCGCGATCTGAGCGCGACCCCTTCAACCCGTGGAATTCCCGATGGCGGTTCTCCCCGGAGCGCGCGCCGGTTCTATTCGACAGCCCGTGGGGGAGCCGCGTCGGGACCGGGCTCCGGCCCGGGCGGTCGGGGCGGCCTGCGGGTTCGGGTTGCGCCGGGCGGGGGGGGGCGCCTCTCGTGCGCGGGTGCGCCTCCTGACCGCCGTGTCCGCCGCCGTTATCCCGGGCCTCTACCCGGCCGCCTTCGCCCGCGCCGACGGTGAATCGCCGGCCGGCGCCCCCGCGCCGCCCGATCCCGTTCCGGCCCCCTTCGACCCCGCGAAGGGCATCGGGCCCGACGGGCGCATGATGCGCATCGGCCTTCCCGCCGACCTCCCGAACCCCGACCGGTGGCGCTACATCCCCGAGGGGCGCATCCTGCCGGGGAGCCTGCTCGAGCGCTTCCTGGTCACCAGTTTCGCCACGCCGGTTGTCTACTACGACAGCGAGGTCGGCTTCGGCGGGGGGCTCGCGATCACCGACATCGACTTCCGGAGCCAGCGCCGGCAGGAGTTCGCAGGCATTCGGGTCGGGTACACGACGGAGGGCCAGCAAAGTTACACGATCAACTGGCGCCGGTGGATCCATCAGCGGGATCTCCCCGCCGGGGGCGTGATCCAGGAGGAACGGAGCCACCTCCAGGTCTCTGCCGGCTACGAGAAATCCCTCACCCTCCGATTCTTCGGGCTCGGGCCGGATACGAAGGAGGACGACGAGACGAGTTATAGCGACGCCGAGGCGCGGCTCGGCGCGCGGGTCCACCTCTCCTTCCCCGACCCCGGGGGCGATTGGATCGTCTCCACCGGCGCGCGCGTCGAGCGCCACAACCTCGGTCATGGCTGGGTGAGCGGCGTTCCCGATACCCTCGATTCGCATCCCGCGATCTTCGAGGCCGGCGACAGGTACTGGGGCGGATGGCTGGGGGGGGCGCTTCGGTACGACACGCGCGACAGCCCGCATAACCCCTACGGGGGGTGGACGGCGGGCGTCACGGCGGAGGCTCCGCTCCTCCAGTCCGGTCTCGGCCCGGGGGCGGTCCTCACGGTGGACGGATCGGCCGTCCTTGCCGTCCCCGGCCTCTTCCACGGCGGGGGCGAGCCCGGGGAGGAAAATCCGCCGACCGACACGGTGGCGGCGGGCGCGTTTCTTGCCGCGACGGCAGGGGACATGCCGTTCTGGGCGCTGCCGGCCCTCGGCGGGACGGACACGCTGCGGGGGTATCTCGGCCACCGGTGGACGGGCCGCGCGGCCTGGCACGCCGCGGCGGAGTACCGCTTCTGGTGGCTGCCGCGCGGCTTCGCCCTGACCGACACGATCCGCTTCGAGCGCTTCGGGGCCGCCTTCTTCTACGACCTCGGGACCGTCGCGGACACCGTGCCCGACCTCGTCGGCGCGAAGGTCCACGACAGCTATGGCGTCAGCCTCCGCGTCAGTCTCGAGCGGAAGGCGGTCTTCCGCTTCGATGTCGGGTTTTCGGACGAGGGCGTCGTCTATTCGGGGGCGTACGGACTGAGCTTCTGATTTTCTTGGTGCGGCGGACGGGTTGGGATAGACTGCCGCCGCCGTCCCGGCGGCTTTTTCCTGGAATCGACCATGCGCACGGACATCCCCTCCTTCCGGTATGCCGTCTCCTTCGACACCGCCACCCTGCCGATCGAGCGGACGGACGTCGTGGTGGTGGGGAGCGGGTCGGCGGCGCTCCGCGCGGCCCTGGCCGCTCACGACGCCGGCGCCGGGGTCCTGGTGCTGACCAAGCGGGAGCCGGAGGCGTGCAATACAAACTACGCGCAGGGCGGGATCGCCGCCGCCATCGGGCCGGGGGACAGCATCGAGGCGCACCTCCGGGACACGCTCGAGGCCGGCCGCGGACTGGCCGACCCGGCGTTCGTGCGCGGGGTCCTCGCCGACGGGGCGCAGCGGGTGCTGGAGCTGATCGACTGGGGGGCGCAATTCGACCGCCGCGGGGGATCGATCGCGTTCGCGCAGGAGGGCGGGCACGGCCGCCCTCGCATCCTGCACGCCAAGGGAGACGCCACGGGCGCCGAGATCGAGCGCACCCTCCTGGCCCGCGCCCGCCGCCTCCACCTCCGGATCCGTCCCGACTGTTGCGCCGTCGATCTCCTCACGTTCGGCGGCCGGTGCGTCGGCGTGCTCGCCCGCGACGGGAGGAGCGGCCGGCTGCTCGCCGTCTTCGCCCGCGCCGTCATCCTGGCCACCGGCGGCGCCGGCCAACTCTGGCGCGAGACGACCAACCCCGACGTGGCGACCTTCGACGGGCCGGCGATGGCCTGGCGTGCCGGCGCGACGCTGGCCGATCTCGAATTCATGCAGTTCCACCCGACGACCCTCTATGTCGCCGGCGCCTCCCGCGCCCTGGTCTCCGAGGCGGTGCGCGGAGAGGGCGGGATCCTTCGCGACCGCTTCGGCCGCCGCTTCATGCGCGAGCTCCACCCGAGGGCCGAGCTGGCGCCGCGCGACGTCGTCAGCCGGTGCATCCTCCACCAGATGCGGAAGACGGGGGACACGCAGGTGTATCTCGACGTGACCCACATCCCCGCGCGCGTCTTCCGCGCCCGATTTCCGCAGATCGCCATGACCTGCGCCCAGTACGCGCTCAACCCCGCGCGGGACCTCATCCCGGTCCGGCCGAGCGCCCACTACATGCTCGGCGGCGTGCGGACGGACGCGGAGGGCCGCACCGATTTGCCGGGCCTCTATGCCTGCGGGGAGGCGGCGGCGACGGGATTCCACGGCGCCAACCGGCTCGGCAGCAACTCCCTTCTCGAGTGCCTCGTCTTCGGCCGGCGAGCGGGGATGGCGGCCGTGTCCGACACCCACCGTCGCCCCCCGGCGCGTCCCGTCCGGATTGTCGCCCGTTCCGCCCCCCGCAAGGATGCGCTGATCGACGTCTCGGACGTTCTCAACGCCCTCCGCTCGGTGATGTGGCGCGAGGTGGGCGTGGAGCGGACCGAGGAGGGGCTCCGGTTTGCGCTCGGCCAAATCGCCTTCTGGCAGCGGTACATCCTCGACAAGGCGTTCGGGGACGTGGCGGGCCTGGAGCTTCGCAACCAACTGACCATCGGACGGCTCGTGGCCGCCAGCGCCCTCCGGCGCCGCGAAAGCCGCGGCGTGCACTTCCGGACGGACCACCCGAAGGCCGACGATTGCCGGTGGGACCGTCGTCTTTTCGTCAAGCGGACGTAACGTGCGGCGCGCCCCCTTCCTCGCCTCCCGCCCAGCCGGTTCGGTCCTCGTTGCCCGTTCGCCCGCCCTCGCTCACGGCGCTGCGGCGGGCGAGCGGGCCGGGCCTGAACCGCCATCCGATGTCGGGCGCGGCTTCGGCGGGTGACAACGGTCGGGGGTGTTCGAAACCCCGCCCCTTCGAAGTGGGGGCGACACATGCCGGATTCTCTCGTCTCGCTTGGCGTGTCGCAGAGCCGCCTTCCTGTCAATCTGACAGCCTCCGGCGGAGGGCGAATGCCTCGGGTGCGTCGCATCTGCTAGGGCGGCAATGGGATGCGCGTGGCACGCAGTTCGTCCCGGTGGCACGTCGTTTGCTTACTATTTTAATCGGATTGTAGGGTTGATTATTTGGGAAAGCCGCGACGGGCGGCGGGAATCTCGGGGAAACGACCATGAGCAAGATCATCGGAATCGACCTTGGCACGACTTTCTCGGTCGTGGCCGTGATGGAAGGCGACAAGGTGACGGTGATCACCACGCCGGACGGCAGCCGCCTGACGCCCTCGGTGGTGGCCTTCACGGACAAGGGGGAGCGGCTCGTCGGTTGGATGGCGAAGCGCCAAGCGATCACGAATCCGCACAACACGATCTACTCGATCAAGCGGTTCATGGGGCGGCGCCGGGCGGAGGTGGCCCAAGAGGAGCGGATGGTCCCCTACAAGGTCGTGGGGGCGCCGGATGAGCTGGTGTCGGTGGAGGTCCGCGGAAAGACGTACTCGCCGCCCGAGATCTCGGCCATGGTCCTGCAGTACCTCAAGGAGGCGGCGGAGGCCTATCTCGGGGAGAAGGTCACCGAGGCGGTGATCACCGTGCCCGCCTACTTCAATGACTCGCAGCGGCAGGCGACGAAGGACGCCGGCCGGATCGCGGGGCTCGACGTGAAGCGCATCATCAACGAGCCGACGGCCTCGGCCCTGGCCTACGGCTTGGACAAGAAGAAGCGGAACCAGAAGATCGCCGTTTACGATCTCGGCGGAGGGACGTTCGATATCTCGATTCTCGACGTGGGCGAGGGCGTTTTCGAGGTCCTCTCGACGAACGGGAACACCCACCTCGGCGGCGACGACTTCGACCACCGGCTGATGAATCACGTCGCCGACACATTCAAGGCGCAGTCGGGGATCGACCTGCGGAAGGACCCGATGGCGCTCCAGCGCTTGAAGGAGGCCTGCGAGAAGGCGAAGTGCGAGCTCTCCGCCTCGATGGAGACCGAGATCAACCTTCCGTACATTACGGCGGACGCGTCGGGGCCGAAGCATCTCCAGGTGAAGGTGACCCGCGCCCAGTTCGAGGAGCTGATTCGCGACCTGGTCGAGTCCTCCCTCCAGCCCGTCCGCCAGGCGTTGTCGGACGCGAAGCTGCAGCCGAAGGATATCGACGAGGTCGTGTTTGTCGGCGGTTCCACCCGCATCCCCTACGTGCATCGCCTGGTGAAGGACTTCTTCGGCCGCGAGCCGAACAAGAGCGTCAACCCGGACGAGGCGGTGGGAATCGGCGCGGCCATCCAGGGGGCGGTGCTGAAGGGCGATGTCCGGGACGTCCTGCTGCTCGACGTCACCCCCCTCACCCTCGGCGTCGAAGTCGAGGGGGGCCTGATGTCCCCCTTGATCAACCGGAACACGACGATCCCGACCAGCAAGAAGCAGGTCTACTCCACGGCCACGGACAATCAGCCGGCGGTGACGATCAAGGTCTACCAGGGCGAGCGGCCGATGGCGAGCGACAACCGTCTCCTGGGGATGTTCGATCTCGACGGCATCCCGCCCGCGCCGCGCGGCTACCCGAAGATCGAGGTCGCCTTCGATATCGACGCCAACGGCATCCTGAAGGTCTCCGCCAAGGACCTGGCGACGAACAAGGAGCAGCAGATCACGGTGAAGGCCTCCTCCGGGCTCTCCGAGAAGGAGATCGAGAAGATGGTCAAGGAGGCGGAGCAGCATGCCTCCGAAGACCGGAAGCGGAAGGAAACGGCCGAGATCCGCAATCAGGCCGAGCACGCCGTCTACCAGACCGAGCGGATGATCAAGGAGCACGGCGACAAGCTCGGGCCCGGCGGGAAGGAGAAGGTGCAGGACAAGGTGGAGGCGCTCAAGAAGACGCTGAAGGAGGGGGCGGACGCCGCGGCGGTCAAGCGTGCCATGGAGGACCTGCAAAACGTCAGCCACGAGTTGGTGAAGGTCATGTACGAGGAGGCGTCGAAGAAGCATGGGGCCGGGGCGACCCCGCCGCCGGGCGAGAGCCCGGTCCCGGATTCCGCCCCCGGCGGGTCGACGGCCCCGCCCGACGGGAAGGGCAAGGAGCGGGTCATCGACGCCGAGTTCGAGTCCAAGTAGCGCGTGTTTCGGTGGACGCCCCGGCGTGAAATCGGCATAATCCCGCCCGCTTGGGCAAACGCCGGGGCGCGCTGCCGCGTATCGTCCGGGGGCCGCCGACGACGGCGGGCGGCCCCCGTCTTGCCGCCAAGCCCCGGGGGGATGTTCCGGAACGCCATCGAAGGGACCGGTGCATGATCAGCGTCAAGAACCTGACCAAACGGTACGCCGGCGTGCTGGCCGTCGACAATCTTTCCTTCGAGATCGAGAAAGGGCGTGTCATCGGATTCCTCGGCCCGAACGGTGCGGGGAAGACGACCACGATGCGCATCCTGACCTGCTACCAGCCCCCCACCTCCGGCGTCGCCCAGGTGGCGGGGTTCGATGTGATGCGGGAGTCGCTGGAGGTCCGCCGCCGGATCGGTTATCTGCCCGAGAGCGTGCCGCTCTATCCCGAGATGCGGGTCGAGGAGTATCTCGATTTCCGCGCCCGGCTCAAGGGGGTGCCGCCGTCCCTCCGGCGGAGGCGGATCGACACCTGCATCGACCGATGCGGCCTCGGCCCCGTCCGGCGCCGCATCGTCGGCCAGCTCTCCAAGGGCTTCCGCCAGCGCGTCGGCTTCGCCGAGGCGATGGTGCATGACCCGCCGATCCTGATCCTCGACGAGCCGACGATCGGGCTCGACCCCGTGCAGATCCGGCAGATCCGCACGCTGATCAAGGAGCTGGGCCGAGACCACACCGTCATCCTGTCCACGCACATCCTGCCCGAGGTCGAGATGGTCTGCGACCGGGTGATCATCATCGCCCGCGGGCGGATCGTGGCGGAAGAGGCGACGAAGAACCTCTCCCGGGTCTTCAGCACGTCGAACCGCGTCCTGCTCGAGGTCCGGGCGCCCCAGGGGGAGGTCGAGGCCGGCGTGATGGCGCTTCCCGGCGTGCGCGCCGTCTCCCTGCGCGGCGTGTCGGACGACGGGCAGTACACGGCGGTCCGGGTGGAAACGGACGGGCCGCGCGACCGCCGGGAGGAGCTGCACCGGCTGGCGGTGGAGAAGGGCTGGGCGGTCCGAGAGCTGGCGCTGGACCAGGTCAGTCTCGAGGAGATCTTCGTGCAGGTGACGTCGGCCCCGCCGTCCGAGTCGAAGGCGGGGTGAACCCGGAACGTTCAGGGAGCGAGCATGGAAGCGCATCCGGTGGATCCGATGCCCGCGGCGTCCGAGACGCCCCCGCCGGCGGGGGCGCCGACCGGCGAGTCGGACGCGGCGTCCCGGGCCGAGTCGGACGAGGGGCTGACGCTGGTTTGCCGCACCTGCCGCCAGGTCTCTCCGGCGGGTCTGCTGGAGTGCCCGTCCTGCGGCGGCGGGCTGCGAACGGGCGCGGCGGCGCTGCTGGCCGCCGTGGCGGGCCTGTCCGGGCTGGCCGCCTTTCTCTACTACGGCTACGAAATGGGGACGACGCAGGCCAGCGTGCTTCGCCCCGCCTTCTTCGCCGCGACCGGCTTGGCCGGTCTGGTGGGGGCGTGGTCGGTCTGGAACGGGCGGCGGGCGGGCTGGATCGGGCTGCACGTGCTCTGGCTGGCGCAACTGCTGATTCCCCTCGGGTACGCGATCCTGCTCAAGCGGGACGTCGTGCAGGCGCTCGTGCGGGACCCGCGGGACTTCGTGATCGTGAAGCTGCCGATCCTGGCCGGGCTGGCGGCGGCGTGGCTGCCGTCGGCGCGCGCGTATTGCTCGGCGCCGAGCAACCTGATGACGCTCTTCCGGCGCGAGCTGGGGTCCTTCCTTTATTACCCGCTGGCGTACGTCATCCTCACGGCGTTCCTCCTCCTCCTGGGGCTCTTTTTCTATCTCTTCGTAAAGTCCTTCCCGGATTTCTTCCTGGAGATGGGGCTGGAGCGCCTCTTCGGGTCGATTCTCACCTTCCTCATCTTCTGCTCGCCGATCCTGACGATGCGGCTCATGGCGGAGGAGAAGAAGTCGGGGACGATCGAGATGCTGATGACGGCGCCGGTGACGGACGCGCAGATCGTCCTGGCGAAGTTCCTGTCCGTGCTCGCCTACTTCGGCCTGCTCTTGATCCCCTCCCTGGTCTACGTCGCCATGCTCGCGCATTACTCCTTGTCGACGCCGGACTACGGACTGATCGTGGGCGGGTATCTCGGTCTCCTGTTCATGGCCTCCGCCTACTTCTCGCTCGGGCTGTTCGTCTCCTCGCTGACGAAGAATCAGATCGTGGCGGCGATCATCTCGTTTGTCTGCTTCGTCGCCCTTTGGATCGTCCCCGGCTACGTCGAGGAGCGGGTGGCGACCGAGTGGCTGCGGAAGGTCTTCGAGCACATGAATTTCGTGAAATACCACGACGTGTTCACGAAGGGGGTGGTCGATTCCCGGGCCGTCCTGTTTGATCTGAGCCTGACCGCCCTCTTCCTCTTCCTGTCGGTGCGGACGCTGGAGAGCCGGCGGTGGGCGTGACGCCGCCGCGCGGCGCGGACCGGGATCCGGAGAGGGAGTGGAATCCATGAGCGACGAGACGCGACCCGAGACGATCCCGGCGCCCGAGCCGCCGCCGGCCGACGGTCCGGCGCCCGCGGCGCCGGAGTCCGCTCCGGACGCGGGGGCGCCGGAGGAGGAGGCCTGGACCTCCGGCAAGTGGGCGGGGGCGTGGATCAACACGGTCGTGATGGTCCTCCTGTCCGTGGCGATCCTCGTCGGCCTCAATTACCTCGGCGCCCGCCGGTTCGTCCGCTACGACATGACGGCCAACCAGGAATACCGGATCAGCGAGCGGACGCGAACGATTCTCGCGGGGCTGTCCTCGGACGTCGAGATCTACCCCGTCTTTCTTTCCCCCCCGTGGCAGATGTCCTACGAGGAGGGAAATGCCCGGGAGCGGCTCGAGAGCGTCCTGGCGGAATTCCGGAACTGCTCGCCGCGCGTGCGGGTCGAGGTCCTGAACTTCGGCATGGAGCAATCGGCGCTCAAGGCCAAGGTGAAGGAGATGAACCTGCAGTCCGGGCTGGCCGACCGGAACGTCATCGTCAAGGCGGGCTCGCGGAGCAAGTCGATCGCCCTCACCTCGATGTACGAGATGAACTACGGCGGGCGGTTCGGCCGGATTTCCTCCTTCAACGCCGAGGCGATGCTGGTGGCCGCCATTCTGGAGCTGACGGAGGAGAAGCCCCCGGTCGTCTACTTCTCGGAGGGGCACGGCAAGGCGGAGGGGAACGTGAAGCGCGAGGGGCGGGACGACGCCAACAGCCTGGCGTGGATCGTCAACCGCCTCAAGGAGCGCGAGAACATCGAGCAGAAGACGATCAACCTGATCCAGGCCAAGGAGATTCCGGCCGACGTCCGGGTCCTGGTCATCCACCGCCCCGCCACGAAGTACGGCGAACACGAGGTCGGGTTGCTGCGCGACTACCTCCGGCGGGGCGGGCGGCTCTGCGTGATGGTCGACCCGCTCGACGAGAAGGGCTTTCTCGAGACGGGGCTCGAGGGGCTGCTGGCCGAGTGGGGCGTCCGGCTCGGCCGCAATATCGTCTTCATGTCGCTCGGCCCGTTCGTCGTCGAGCGGCCCGTCGTCCAGCTCGACAACTTCGGCGCCCACCCGATCGTCGACAAGCTGCGCACGGAGGAGATCCCGTGCAACCTCGGGCTGTCGCGCACGGTGGACAAGGCCGACGGCGCGGACGCCCGGATCGACGTGACGCCGCTGATCACCCTCTCCAGCGCGGCCTGGGGCGAGACGAGCCTGACGCAGGTCGCCCAGCGCCGGCTCCGGGTCGATCCCGAGGACGTCCAGGGGACCCTGCCGCTCGCCCAGGCGGTCAAGGCCGCCGTGCCCGAGGACGTCAAGGACCCGCTCGGCAAGGAGACGCGGATCGTCGTCTTCGGCAACACGGAGTTCGCCACCGACCGGTTGATCCGGGAGGGCGGGAACGAGGATCTCGTCGCCAATACGATCAACTGGCTGATTGATCGCGAGAAGAACATCGGGATCGGGGCCAAGAGCATCGCCGACCGGCGCGTGACGCTGGACGAGAGCCAGCAGGCGAAGTTCTTCTGGGTCGGCATCGTCGTTCTCCCGGCCTTGGCCGTCCTGCTCGGCCTCGGCCTTTGGTTCGTCCGTCGAAAGTGACCGGCCGCCCTGCGGGGCGCCTCAGGCTTGATTCCCGGGGGATGCCATGAACGTCAGGTCCACGCTCATCCTCCTCGCCGTCGCCGTTCTCGTCGGCCTCCTCATCCTGGTCGACTCCACCAAGCCGCCGAAGGACGACCGGCCGAGCACGAGCGTCTTCCGGGACGTCCAGGACGACGCGATTCGGTCGATCGACATCGCTGTCGGCGACCGGACGGTCCGGCTCGAGAAGCGGACGGAGGCGGCCGAGCCGTGGTGGGAGATCGTCAAGCCCTTGAAGGCCCCCGCCGATAAGCAGGCCGTGACCTCCCTGCTTTCCGACCTGCGATGGCTCTACTTCAAGGGGTTCGTCGAGGAGGCGGAGGCCAAGGCCCGGGGCGACGCGAACTACGGCCTCGATAAGCCCCAGGCCACTCTCACCTGCACGTCCCCCGGGAAGACCTGGGCGCTGACCTTCGGCGGACCCAGCCCCGTCAAGGACGACGAGGTCTTCGTCCGTGCCGCCGGCCAGCCCGGCGTCTACGTCGTCGACAAGCGCCTGCTGGACTCCCTCCGAAAACCGCCCGAGGAACTCCAGGACCGGACCCTCGTCTCGATCGAGTCCTGGAAGGCGGACAAGCTGGCGCTGGTGGTCGGCGGCGAGGAGGTCGAGATCGTCAAGAAGGACGCCGATTGGCACATCGAGAAGCCCGAGGAGATCCGGGAGAAGGCGGAGTACACGCCCGTCAACAAGCTCCTCAACGACCTTCGCGACATCCGCTGGAAGCAATGGGTCGCCGAGAAGCCCTCCGACGAGGAGCTGGCGAAGACCTACGGCCTGAAGCCCCCGGCCTTCCGGTACGCCGTCTCCTCCACGGAGGCGAAGAAGACGGAGGCGGTTCTGCTCGGCGGCTCCGTTCCGCGCGACGAGAAGAACCCGGACGCCCCCGCGCTCGTCTACGTCCGGAAGGGCGACGACGGCCCCGTCGTCGCGGTCGAGTCCGCCGCGCTTGAGAAGCTCCCCCGCCGTGTCGACCTGCTCCGCACGAAAAAGATCTGGACGATGGCCGCCTCCGACCTGGCGACGATCGAAGTCCGGACCGGCGGCGACGCGGCCGTCGTCGAGAAGCCGAAGGACGCCGCCGACTGGGCCTACGCGAAGCCCGCGGGGCTGAAGGCCGACGGCGCGCTCGTCGGCGAGTTCGTCACGGCCCTGACGGGGACCGAGATCGAGGAGTTCTACGAGCGGAAGATGGCCGACCCCAAGACCTACGGTTTTGATGCGCCGGCGGCGTGGCTGGGGCTCGGCCTCCGGAAGACGGAGACGGTCACGACGGGGGAGGGCGACAAGAAGGAGACGAAATCGGTCGAGAAGGTCGAGCCCCACGTCTGGTTGTTCGGGGAGGCGGGCGGCCGAGTTTATGTCAAGCGGGAGGACCGCGGACAGGTCGTGGAGATCAAGCCCGACCTGCTCAAAAAGATCCGCCTGGGGGCGCTGCTTTTCCGCTCGAAGGTCTTGGTCCATGCGCAGCCCGGCGACCTGCAGTCCCTGAAGGTCGAGCGGATGGAGCGCGGGCGGGCGGATTACGCAACGTACGCCTGCGCCCGCAAGGACGGGCAGTGGGTCCTCGAGGCCCCCGGCGGGGCGGCGATCGACGCCCAGAAGGTGAACGCCGCCGTCGGCGCGCTCCACAACCTCCGCGCCCTCGAGTGGATCGCCGCCGCCGCCCCGGCGGATGCTTACGGTCTCGGCAAGCCGACGGTCCGCGTCTCCTTCGCGTGGACCGAGACGCGGGAGGTTCCCAAGGCGAAGCCGGCGGAGGAAAAGAAAGCCGACGCCCCGCAGCCGGAGGGGGCGAAGGGCGAGGCCGCTGCGCCCGGCGCCGCCGCGCCGGCCGGCGACCCGAAGCCTGCGGCGGCCCCGGAGGCAAACCAGGGCGAGCCGGTCAAGCCTGCGGACTCGAAGCCGCCTGAAGTCGAGAAGGTCACGACCTCCCATGCGAAGGTCCTGCTCGTCGGGGACCCGACAAAGGCGAAGGACGCATTTTTCTGCCGCTTTGAGGGCGAGCCGGAGGTCTTCACGCTCGCGAAGTCGACGGTGGATCTCTTGGACCAGGACCTGACGAAGAAGGCGGACTAAGCCGGCGGTCGGCCTTGAAATCGCACGTTCCGGGTTCATGGAGCCCCGAATCCGCCGCGGCCGGCATTTCCGGGTTCCCTGCTGAACTTCCGTCTGCGCAAGCCGTTGCGGCGGGCGTTCTGCGCCATCCTTCGCGTCCTTTCTGCTCGGGTCTTGCCTTTCCCCCGCTCGACCGATAGAATGCGCCCTTCCGGCGGGCTGTCCCGTGGCGGGCGGAACGCAACCATTGCGGAGCAGACCCATGGACCTGGATGCGATCAAGCGGCTCCTGGCCCTGATGGCGGAAAACGATCTGGTGGAGTTGGAGCTGGAGGAGGAGGGGCGGAAGGTCCGGCTCCGGAAGGGGGGGGACCATTCGCCCGTGACCCCGCACGTGGTGGTGACAAGCGGAAACGGGGGGGGGGCGGGGCCCGGGGGGCCGGCCGCCGCCGCGGTCCCGGAGGCCGCCTCGGCGGCGAAACGGCCGGACAACGTCGTGGAGATTCGCTCCCCCCTGGTGGGCACCTTCTACGCCGCCCCGAAGCCCGGTGCGGACGCCTTCGTCAACGTGGGGGACTCGGTCAACCCCGACAAGGTGGTCTGCATCGTCGAGGCGATGAAGGTGATGAACGAGATCAAGGCGGAGGTGTCGGGGAAGGTCGTGCAGGTTCTGGCCAAGAACGGCCAGCCGGTGGAGTTCAACGAGCCGCTCTTCCTGGTCGAGAAGACGGAGTAGGCATGTACTCGCGCATCCTGATCGCGAACCGGGGAGAGATTGCGCTGCGCGTGATCCGCGCCTGCCGCGAGCTCGGGATCGAGACGGTCGCGGTCTATTCCGAGGCGGACCGGGGGGCCCACTACCTCCGCTTGGCGGACACGACGGTCTGCATCGGACCCGGGCCGGCGGGGAAGAGCTACCTGGACATCTCGCGGATCGTGAGCGCGGCGGAGATTACGGACGTCGAGGCGATCCATCCCGGCTACGGTTTCCTCTCCGAGAACAGCCACTTCGCCGAGATCTGCCGGTCCTGCAACATCGACTTCATCGGGCCGGACCCCGAGGTGATGCGAAAGGTGGGGGATAAGGTGCAGGCGCGGGCGCTGGCGCGCCAGGCGGGCTTGCCGCTGCTGCCCGGCAGCGAGGGGGCGGTGCAGGACGAGCAGGAGGCGCTGGCCATTGCGCATCGGATCGGCTATCCCGTCATCATCAAGGCGGCGGGCGGCGGCGGGGGGCGGGGCATGCGCGTCGCCCACACCGACGTCAGCCTGGTCAACGGCTTCCTGGCCGCCCAAGTGGAGGCGAAGGCCGCCTTCAAGAACGCCGAGGTCTACGTCGAGAAATATCTCGAAAAGCCGCGCCACGTCGAGATCCAGATCCTTGCCGATCGTCACGGCGCGATCGTTCACCTCGGAGAGCGCGACTGCACGCTCCAGCGCCGGCACCAGAAGGTGGTCGAGGAGTCCCCCTCCCCGGCCCTGTCGCCGTCCCTGCGGCGGGAGATTGCCGATGCGGCCGTCGCCTTCGCGCGCGCCGCCGGCTACAACAGCGTCGGGACCGTCGAGTTCCTCCTGGCCGCGGACGGGAAGTTCTATTTCATGGAGATGAACGCCCGAGTCCAGGTCGAGCACCCGGTGACGGAGCTGGTGACCGGCGTGGACATCGTCAAGGAGCAGATCCGGGTCAGCACCGGCGAGCGCCTCGGCTTCGCCCAGCGCGACATCCGCTTCAGCGGCGCGGCCATCGAGTGCCGGATCAATGCGGAGGACGCCTCCGACGGCTTCCGGCCTTGCCCGGGGCGCATCACCGCCTTCTGCCCTCCCGGCGGGCCCGGGATCCGTTTCGACTCCCACTGCTACGCCGGCTACGAGGTCTCGCCGTACTACGACTCGATGATCGCCAAGCTGATCGTCCACCGGCGCTCCCGCGCGGAGGCGATCGTCTCGATGCGCCGCGCCCTGGACGAGTTCCTCATCGAGGGCGTTCGGACGAACATCCCCCTGCACCGCCGCATCTTCAGCGACCAGTCGTTCGTCCGGGGCGACGTGGACACGACCTACCTGGAGACGGCCTACAGCAAATGAAGACGTATCGGACCATCGTCCTGATGCTGGACGCCGTGATCGGCTTGGCCGCCACCGTGCTCCTGGTGCTCTGGTCGATCGGGCGCATCGATCCGCAGGAGCTCCTCCGCGGTGGCCCCGAGGTTCCGCTGGCCGGCATCATGACCGCCGTCCTGGTCATCGGCGCCGGTGTCCTGGCCGCCAACCTGCTCCTGGTGGTCTTTGCCCTGCTGCTGCTGCGGGATCGGACGATCGAGACCCCGATCGACGGCGGGCGCGTTTCGGTCTCCATCTCCGCCGTCGAGCAGTCCCTGGCCCGGACCGCGTGCGCCCTCCCCGACGTGCGCGACGTTCGCGTCAGGCTCCGGCGCCGCGCCGGGAACCCCGGCGCCATCCGCATCCGGGCCGATTACACGGCGTGGGAGGGGACGGCGGTCAAGGAGACGACCCGGCGACTTCAAGAGGTCCTCCGCCTCCGGATCCAGGATATCGTCGGGGCGGACGTACCCCTGCACTTTTACATCAACCTGGCGGGGATCGTCCTGAAGGAGGTCAAGAAGCCGGAGGAGAAGCGTCGGAAGGATAAGGACCGCGGCGTGCAGCCGTACGGCGGGCCGGTCTACCCGATCGACGACACGCTGTAAGCGGCGAAGCGGCGAGGGCCCTTGTTCAGTCCAGGTTGGCGTGCCGTCGCGCCATCCGGCTTTCCCCGACGCGCGTCCGTCGCATCAGCGCCAGCACGACCGCGTCGAGATAGATCAGCAGGGCCTGCTCGAAGAGGGACCGGATCGGCTGGATCGAGCGGGTGGCGTGCCAGGACGCCTCGCGGCCGACGCGCGCCCCGACGGTGATCCGCAGGCGGGCCATCCGGGCGAGGGTGGACCGGGGCCGCGCGGTGATCACCACCACGATGGCCCCGACGCGCTTGGCGATCCGCGCCCGGAGAATGTTGATCGGCGTCTCGCCCGTCCCCGAGCAGACCACCAGCAGGTCCCCCCGCGCGATCGCCGGCGTGGTGATCTCCTCGGAGGCGTGCGTTTCGAAGCCGATCTGGATGAGACGCTGGGCGAAGGCCTTCACCATCAGGCCGCTCCGCCCCTGTCCCGTCACGAAGACCCGCGGCGATCGCAGGAGCAGATCCACGAAGCGTTCGGTCGTCCGCTCCGGGACGTTCTCGAGCATCCGGCCCAGCTCGGCCAGGATCATGCCGATCGTTTTGCGCATGGCGTCCCGTCTCCGCCTGTCCGGTCCCGCGGGCGTCATTCCTTCGCGCGAGACGCTCGTCGAGTCGCCGGGTCCGCGCGGACGGCCCCCACCGTCCTCCCTCGGGCGGAACCGCCCGGCGGGCATTCCCCCGCCATTCAGGGGGCCAGCCGGGCCGCGTCCACCACCGGGCCTTCGCGGCAAATCCGGATGTAGTCCCACCCGTCCGGCGACGCGGGGGCCGACACCTTGCAGACGCACGCCCCGCAGGCCCCCAGGCCGCACCCCATCCGGCGGTCGAGCGAAAGCTGGGCGGGGACTTGGCGTTCCCGCGCGATCCGTATCACCGCGTCCAGCATCGGCTCCGGACCGCAGGCGTAAAGCTGGATCGCCATCGCGCCCGGGGCCGCTTCGTCGAGGGCCGGCCCCAGCAGATCCGTCACGAAGCCCCGGTGGCCCGCCGAGCCGTCGTCCGTCGCCACGCGGATCCCGATCCCCAGCCGTTGCAGCGCGTCGAGCGCGTAGAGCTCGTCCTTCGTCCGCGAGCCGAAGAGCAGGGTGATGTCCGGCGCCGGGCCGCCCGCCGCGCGCGCGAGCAGGTGCTCCGCCAGATCGTAGAACGGCGCGATCCCGACGCCGCCGGCGATCATCACATGCCGAGCCGGCTCGGGCGGGGGCCGGAATCCCTTGCCCAGCGGGCCGAGGAGGTCGAGCATCCCCCCCGCGGCGTGCGCGGCCAGCACCCGCGTCCCGTGCCCGACCACCAGGACCAGGAAGTCCAGATGCTGCACCCATCCCCCCGCGTCCGTCTTTACGGCATAGACGCTGAACGGCCGGCGCAGCAGCGGGTCGGTGCCCGCCGCGCAGCGGATGTGGAAGAACTGGCCGGGCTCGTAGCGAACCAGCCGTTCCGGAACTTCGACGCGGATCTTGCGGCACTTCGGACCGCAGGGCTCGTTGAAGACGATTCGTCCCTGGAACTGTCGCATGGCCCCCATCATACCCGGCGCGGCGGATTCTGCAACGGTCGTTTCCTGCATTCCACGTGTGGCGGCGATCCGTTCCCTTTTGACGTTTCCCGTGTCGAGCAGGCGTCGGATGTCTTCGGCGCCGGAAACCGCTCGCGCCGTGCGCGCCGAAAAATCTGGAGTGGGCGGACGGCGGCCGGTATGCTGCAGGTCCTTCTCTCCCGCTTTCACGGAGGTGCTGCATGATGCGCGCCCGCGTCCCCTTCCGGTTCGGCCTGCTCTGCCTCGCGGCGGCCGCCATCCCGGTTGCCTGCGGCAAGTCCATCCCGCCGCCGACATGCCCGGTGCCGACGTTCGGGCACCCGACGCTGCTGGACCTCGGCTCGGCGAAGGTGCAGCCCAGCGTGGAGATGGCCCCGACGCTCGAGTCGCTGAAACGGGACTACCACGGCAAGCTCACCGTGGCCTCGATCGACGTGGAGCAACAGGCCGAGATCGAGAAGCGGTTCGACGTGAAGCGGGTGCCCACGCAGATCCTGTTCGACGCGTCGGGGCGGGAGCTGTTCCGGCATGAGGGCCCGTGGACGCGGGAGGAGATCCTGGCGAAGTGGAACGAGCTGGGCGTGACGCTGGGGGCCCCCGCGGCCGGGCACGAGCCGTCCGCGCCGTGAAGGCCGTCGGGCGGGACGCCGCGCAGGCGGCCCCGCCGGATCCCGTGCGGGTGTCGAGGGAGGTGTCCCCCTTTTCAGGAGCCGGACGATGAGCGAGTCTCTTTCCAGACGCGGCTTCGTCGGTTCTGCCGGCGCGGCGATGGCGGCCGGCTTGGCGGCGGGCGCGGCGGCGGCCGAGGAGGCGGTCGCGGCGCGGGGCGTCAGGATCGTCGGCGTCGCCTGCAGTCTGCGCAAGGGGAAGACCACGGCGGCGGCCGTGCAGGCCTGTCTTGACGCGGCCAAGGCGGTCGATCCCCGCGTGGAAGTCGAGCTGGTCGACATCGCCGACCTGAGCATCCCGGTCGGCTCGCTGGTCGGCAAGCCCCTGGCGGAGGGGCAGGCGGATGATTTCCCCGCGATCGCCGGGAAGCTGGCCGATCCCCGCGTGGGCGGGATCATCATCGGGACGCCGGTTTATTTCGGCTCGATGACCTCGCTCTGCAAGGCGTTTCTCGAGCGCTTCATGCACTTCCGGAAGAACGACTTCGCCCTGGGCGGCAAGGTGGGCGGCGTTCTGGCGGTCGGCGGGGCGCGGACGGGCGGGGGGCACGAGCGGACGATCGCGTGTATCCAGGCCGCGCTGATGAGTCAGGATATGATCGTGGTGGGCGACGGCAAGCCGACAGCCCACACGGGGGCCGCGCTCTGGAACCATTGGAAGGACGACATCGCCCAGGACGAGGACGGGATGAAGACGGCGATCAACCTGGGACGGAACGTGGCGGCGCTGGCGCTGAAGCTGGCCTCTGCGAAATAGCATCCTGCATGGGGGAGCCACGCGATGGCCTCGAGCGTTGGATCGGTCCGGATCCTCGGCATCTCCTGCAGTCCCCGCGCCGGCAAGACGACGGCGGCGGCCCTGGCGGCCAGCCTGAACGCCGCGCGTGAGGCCGCCCCGGACCGGGTCGAAACGGACCTGATCGAGCTGGCGGGGCTTGACATCGACGGCGATGTCGCAGCGGGACTTCCGCTCCGGCCCGGTCGCCGCGACGACTTCGCCCCGCTCGCCGGTCGGCTCGCCGATCCCGCGGTTGGCGGGATCATCCTCGGCACGCCGGTGTACATGGGCGGGCCGACCGCCCTCGGGAAGGCGTTCCTGGACCGTTGGACGGTCTTTCGCAGGGACGGGTTCGCCCTGCGGAACAAGGTCGGGGCATGCCTGGCGGTCGGCGGGTCGCGGAACGGCGGCCAGGAGTTGGCGGTCCTGTCGGTGCTCGTCGCGATGATGTACCAGGAGATGATTCTCGTCGGCAGCGGCCAACCGGCCTCCCATTATGGGGCGGCGCTGCTCAACGACGGAAAGGACAGCGTGGCGGGGGACGAGGCGGGGCTGGGGATGGCCCGGGCGTTGGGTCGGCGGGTGGCGGAGGTGGCGCTCCGGGTGCGTTCGGCATGAAGGAGTCCCGTTGCGTGCGGCCGGGCCGGGCGAGGAGATTCGAATCCATGGGGAACGGCTTGAGGCGGCGGGACCTGTTGAAGGGCGCGGGGGCGGCGGCCGTTGCGACGCCCGCTTGCGCGGCGCCGGAGGATGCGCTTTCGCGGGGCGCGAAGACTTGGCGGCAGCCCGCGGCGGACATCCCGGTCGTCGAGGAGACCGACGTCGTCGTCTGCGGCGCCGGCCCGGCCGGCGTCGCCGCCGCGATCGCCGCCGCGCGCGCCGGCGCCCGGACCCGGCTACTCGAGGTCCACGGCTGCCTGGGCGGCGTCTGGACGGCGGGGCTCCTCTGCTGGATCCTCGACGTTCAGAACAAGGGCGGGCTCCTGCGGCGGATCCTGGACGAGTTGGGCGGACGAGGCGCCGGCCGGCTCCACGGCGAGGGAGGCGGAAAGGCGTTCGGCTACGACGTCGAGATCATGAAGCTCCTGCTCGAGGAACTCTGCGGCAAGGCGGGCGTCAAGGTCCAGCTTCACACGCGCGTCGCGGCGGCGGCGAAGGACCCAACGGGCCGCTTGGCCCTGGTGGTCACCGAGTCCAAGTCGGGCCGTGAGGCGTGGGCGGGAAAGGTCTTCGTGGACGCGACCGGGGACGGGGACTTGGCGGCGCAGGCGGGGTGCGAGTTCGACGTGGGGCGCGAGGGGAGCGGGCAGGTGCAGCCGCTGAGCCTGATCGCGCTGCTGGCGGGCGTGCAGGCCGACGACATCGCGCTTTTCGTCCGCAGCCTCGCGGAGCCGCGCGGCGAGCGGGACCCCAAGGGGCGCCTGTTGGCGGAATTCAAGCGAGCGGGGGTTGAGCCCTCCTACCACCAGCCCACCCTCTTCCCCCTCCCCGGCGGTCTCTTCTGCCTGATGGCCAACCACGAGTACGGCGTGCCGGCGCACGACGCGGCGAAGATCTCGGAGGCGACGGTCCGCGCCCGCGCCGAGGTCCACCGCCTCGTCGACGCCCTTCGCGCCCTCGGGGGGATCTGGAAGGATCTGCGCGTGGTGGCGACGGCCGAGCAGATCGGGGTGCGCGAGGGGCGGCGGATCCGGGGCCTGTACACGGTGTCGACGGACGACCTCGTGAGGGGGGCGCGGCACCCGGACGCGGTTTGCCGGGTTACGTTCCCGGTCGACGTTCACAGCACGGACCCGAAGGCGACGAAGGGGATCGAGGGGGGAAAGGTTCGGGCAAAACCCTACGACGTGCCGTTTCGCGCGCTGGTGTCGAAGGACGTGGAGAACTTGCTGATGGCGGGGCGGTGCATCAGCGGGGACTTTCTTGCGCATTCGAGCTACCGGGTGACGGGCAACTCGGTGCCGATGGGGGAGGCGGCGGGGGCGGCGGCGGCGCTGGCGGCGGCGAAGGGCGTGCATCCGGCGGACGTCGGGTGGGAGGCGATCCGTGCGGCGATGCAGTAGGCCCGCGGATCGAGCGGCAGGGGGGCTCCGGGTTCGCATGCCGGTGCCTCATCCTGCCGGCGGCGGAGCAACGGCGGGCGGATGCGCCAGCCGGAGGGCGCGGCTGGCGAGCAGGGCGGCAACGCCGAAAAAGGCGGCGGCGAGTGCGAAAGCCGGCCGGGAGCTGTCGCAGAGGTCCGCCACGCCGCCCCCGATGACATTCCCCAGCAGCGCGCGCACGCCGACCAAGGCCAGATGCACCCCCATGTATCGGGCGGAGGCGCCGGGCGGCGCGTAGAGCGCCGGCCCCATCGTCCAAATGATGCTGACGCCCGCCATCCCCGCGCCGTAGAGCGCGAAGAGCACGACCGCCTGTACCGGCGTCGCGGCGAAGGCCATCCCCCCGGCGAAGACCAGCAGGGCGGCGTAGGAGGCCATCGCAAGGCGCTCCAGGCCGATGCGGTGGAGCAGGCGGCCCGCCCAGCCGATCACCGCGATGATGGCGAGGTTTGTGACTACCCCCTTGGCCAGCGAGGCGTCGCTGTAGCTCATGCCCAACTCGGTGTCGAAGAGCCGGGCGAAGACGGGCTGGATGCTCATGAAGCCGAGGCCGTAGACGAAGAGGGCGGCCTCGAAGCGGCGGAAGGCGGGGTTGAGGACGAGCGTTTCGCGCACGGTGTCGGCGAAAAGGGCCGCCGGGCCCTTCCGGGGGGCCGCCGCCGCCGCGTCGTCCAGCCGCGCGACGGCCCCGACGGCGAGGGCGGCGCGGCGGAGACGGATGCGCCCGTAGGCGAGGCAGGAGAGAAAGCCGACGGCGCCGGCCGCCGGGTAGAGCCAGCGGTAGGCGTCAGGGGCGTGGTCGAGGATGAAGCCGGCACCGAGGGCGCCGAGGCAGGCGGAGAGGGTGCCGAACATCGCGGCGCGGCCGTAGAGCCGGCCCCGGACACGCGCGGCGTAATTCTGCTGGTAGAGGGCGTTCTGGGCGGGGATGATGAAGGTTTGCATGAGGCTCTGCAGGACGAAGAGCGCGAGGTAGGGCCACGGGGCGGTGACGGCGGCCATGCCCAGCAGGGCGAGCCGGCCGATCAGGCCGGCGGCGAGGAAGAGGCGGAAGCGGGCGACCCGGCCCCCTTCGCGGGCGGCCAGGGGGGCGAGGAGCTGCAGGACGTTCGGCGCCATCGTCAGCAGCACGATCTGCCATTGCGTGGCCCCGAGCGTCTTCTGGGCGACGACGTCGTTGGTGACGATCAGCCCCGAGAAGAGGCCCTCGAGAATGGCGGCGCGTACGTGGAGCCGGTAGGTGTAGCGGGAGACGAGGGGGGCGGCGGGGGACATGCGGCGGCCGCGGCGGGCCGGGTTGGGGGCGGATCGCGCCCGCGGTCACGCCGCGCGGCCGCGACTATAGCACATCCCGCGGCGGAACCCCAATCCTTTTGAGGCGCTGCGACCGTCCGAGCCGCCCGGGGATGGCGCCGCGGCCGCGGAAGCGGATCCGGGATGCGCCACGCGAATACCGGCCCGTCGGGTGTCAGACGTCGCAGATCTTGAAGGCCTCGGCCATGGAGGTGAGGGGGTCGCGCTTGGGGATGAATTCCTGGCCGACGTAGCCGGCATAGCCCGACTCGGCGATCGCCCGCATGATGGCCGGGTAGTAGAGCTCCTGGGTGTCGTCGATCTCATTTCGACCGGGAACGCCGCCGGTGTGGACGTGGGCGATGTAGTCCTTGAACTTCCGGAAGGTGGCGATGACGTCGCCCTCCATGATCTGCATATGGTAGATGTCGTAGAGGAGTTTGACCCGCTCGGAGCCGACTCCCTGGCAGACCTTCACGCCCCACTCGGTGCGGTCGCACATGTAGTCCTTGTGGTTGACCTTGCTGTTGAGGAGCTCCATGCAAATGGTGACCTTCTTCTCCTCGGCGTAGCCGGCGACCTTCTTGAGCCCGGCGATGCAGTTGGCGGCGCCCTCGTCGTCGGAGATCCCCTTCCGGTTGCCGGAGAAGGTGATCACGTTGGGGAACCCGTGCTCGGCGGCGAAATCGATGGTCTTCTTGAGCCCCTCGACGATCTTCTCGTGGTTCTCCGTCCGGTTGAAGCCGTCGGCAATGGAGACGCCGGTGCAGTTGAGCATCGCGCACGTCAGTCCCGCCTCCTTGACGGCGAGGGCGTCCTTGGGGTTGAGGAGCTCGATGGAGAGATAACCGATCTTCTTGCACTCCGCGCAAAGCTGATCGAGGGGGATCTTGTTATAGCACCAGCGGGAGACGGACTGCTTGATCCGGCCCTTGGGGGCGGCTTCGGCGGCGCGGGCGGCGCCGCGGGCGACGAAGGCCCCGGCTAGCCCGGTCCCGGCGGTTTTCAGGGCGGAGCGGCGGCTGAGCGAGACCTTGCGGGTCATGGCGGTCCTCCTTCGGGAACGGGGCTTTGGTTTTCGGGGCATCGCCGGACCGAGAGCGTATCAGAATCGAGTGCGCGGGGCAAGGGGACCGGATTGCTCAAGCGCCCCAGGACTTTTCGAAACCCCACCGCATCCCCGCGAGCCGGCGGTAGTGCAACACCGAACGCGATGCCGGAAGATCGGGCTCGTGCGTGGATCCGGCGAGCTGTCAGCCGGATTGGGAGTCCGAGGGGCGGCACGCCTGTGCCGCCCGTGATGGGAAAGGCCTGCGCAAGATGTCTCGAAGAGGCCTTGTCGCCGGCGACGAAACCCTCCGGCGCAAAAGGCGATTTTCACCCTGTCCGTGACGGACACCCGTTGCTCGGGACGCTCCCTGCATCCTCGACCCCACCTCGTTCTCACCATCCAAGTCGGCTGCATTCATTGCTTTCTTGTCGAAGTGGCGTCACGCCGGTGTTTCCGGCGGCGCAGCCGTTCCCGGGCCGTGGGGCCGTCCCGCGCGGCGCGCCGCCAAGCCCTCCAGCGCGAAGAGCAGCAGCGCGATCCAGACCAGGCCGAAGCCGACCGATTGGCCTTGCGTGAACGGCTCGCCGTAAACCGCCACGCCCAGGAGGAGCTGAAGCGTCGGGCCGACGTATTGGATCAGCCCGATCTGGAAGAGGGGGATCCGGCGGAGGGCGGCGTTGAAGAGCAGCAGCGGCGCGGCGGTCAGCAGGCCGGTGCCGACGAGGAGCAGGTCGGTTGCCGCGTCCATTCTCAGGAAGGCGCCGCGTCCCGACGCATCGGCGTGGATCAGGAGGGCGAGCAGGGGGGGGACGAGGAATCCCGTCTCGAGCGCCAGCCCCTGCATCGATCCCAGCGGGCTTGTCTTCTTGAGCAGGCCGTACAGGGCCCAGGTTGATGCGAGCACGAGCGCGATCCAGGGGACTGTCCCGTAGGCGGCGGCCAGGTAGCCGATGGCAACGGCGACGAGGGCGACCGGGATCCACTGGAGGGGGCGGAGGCGCTCGCGCAAGACGAGGAGACCCAGGACGACGCTCAGCAAGGGGGTGACGAAGTAGCCGAGGCTGGTCTCGACGATAAAACCGGCGTTCACGGCCCACACGAAGGTCATCCAGTTGATGCCGACGAGGGCGGCCGTCACGGCATGGCGTCCGAGCACGCGCGGCTGGCGGAGCGCCAGGCGAAAGGTCTCGCGGCGTCGCGCCGCGGCGAATCCGGCGACCAGCAGGAGGAAGGACCAGACGATCCGGTGGCCGAGGAGTTGGTCGGCGGGGACATGGCGGAGCCATTTCCAGTACACGGGGGAAAGGCCCCAGCAGACGTAGGCGCCGAGGGCGAGGAGCGTGCCGGCGCTCATGGGGTCGGGGCCCGGTCCGGTTCGGTCCTGGGCGCCGGCGCGCACGCCGGCCAGGAGAGGCGTGGGGAGACGGGGGGATTCGGCATGGGGTTCGGCTCCGGACGAGGGGACTGCCCGATCATAGCCGAGCGGCCGCTCCGGTCAACCGCGAAACCGGTTCGCGGTCGTCACGGCGCCGCCGCATGGTCGAGGATGAACTGCACCACGGGGGACGGGTCTTCGAGTCCGTGCGGGTGGTGGCCGACGCCGGGCTTGTGGTAAACCTGGATCGTTCCTCCCAACTGCCGGTAGCGCGCCTCGATCACGGCGGTGTTTTCCGCCACCGGTACGACGTCGTCCGCGTCGCCGACGACGTGGACCAAGGCGATCCCGGCCTTCGCGAGCGGCTCCAGCACGTCGACCGGATTCCCCCGGTAGGCCAGCGCCTCGGCTTCGTTCTTGAATCCGTAGTGTTTCATCAGCTGCGCCCAGTCGCCGGGGCTGCCCTTGCCCTTGCCCTTGCCCTTGCCGCCCGGCCAACTTTTGAAGTCGCAGACGGGGGCGTCGCCATAGATGACGGAAACCTTCCCCGGGTTCTCCGACGCCCAGCGGTAGGCGTAGAGCCCGCCGCGGCTGATGCCGATAAGCGCCGCCTGCTTCGCCAAGCCGCGGGACGTGAGCGAGGCGTGGAACGCGTCGAAATGCTTGAGTGCCGCGGGGCAGCCGAAGGTGTTGCCGACGGCGATGTGGGCGTGGTGAAAGCCCTTTGCCAGCAGCGCCGGCGCCGCGCACCGGTCGGCGAAGGCGTCCGGGAACTCCAGGCACCAGGACCAGGGGTTTCCGGGGAGCGCCTGTTTCGGCTCGGCCACCCAGGCCCTGCAGCCATCGACCGTGAAGGTGTGGCGCCTGAACCCGTGCCAGGCGTCGATCGTCTCGTCGGGCCAGGACAGCGTCGCCGGGGTTTCGGCCCTCGCGGTCGGGGCGAGCCCGGCGGCGAGCGCCAGAAGGCAGAGGGCGGTTCGAGGCGGCATGAGGCGATCTCCTTCCAGGGGGCCCGGGCGGCCGGTGCGTCGGCTCGACCGACTTGGCCCGGTCGCCCCGCCTGGGGGGCGAGGTTTCTTACTTTCGAAGCAGCCGCAGCGCGCGCAGGTTGATCGAGGGGGCCCGGCCGTCGGCCGAGCGGACGGCGAGCGTGACCCTTCCTGCGGGGAGAGCCATCTCGCCCAGCGCCTGCTCCTGGAAGATGTCCCAGGATCCCGTGCCCTGTCGTTCGGCCTCCAGGCGGCCCGCCGGCTCGGTCCGCCCGTCCGTTTCGCGGAGCGCCTCGACGGCGAATCGGCCGCCGCCGCCGGGCGAGGCGTAGACGGCGGAGACGCGGAACGTTCCGGCGGAGGGCACCGCCAGCGACCAGCTCACAAAGTCCTTCGCCTCGACCCAATGGCCGATGTTGAGCGCTTCGCCCTTCTTTTCCACGAAGAGCTGCGTGCCGTGGAGGCGGGCGAGCCGGGCGGTCGCCTCGAAGCCGCCCGCCGCGTCCGGACGGACGGGGGTCACCTTGCGCGAGCCGTAGTGGTTGAGCCGGTCCGGTTGGGGCTCCACCGGCTCGATTCGGAGGGCGCCGGCCGCCGCCGGGTCCTTCCCGGACCGCAACAGGACGGTTTCGCCCTGCTTCAGGTCGACGGTCGTGATCGGAAGACCGTTCCGGTCCTTCGCCGTCTCGATCGCGAAGGCGCGGGCGCCGGAGGCGACGACCGGTTCGGCGAGGCCGGTCCGGACGCGGCAGGGCGATCCGGCCAGGCTGGTGATGCGGACGAAGCGGGTTGTCCCGCCGCGGCGGACGGCCGAGACCTCAAACGCTCCCTCGGCGAGCATCCGGTGGATCGTCGCGTCCTGCCAGGCGGCGGGGACGGCGGGGAAGACTCGGAGGTGTGTCCCGAAAGGCTCCTGGCACCTACTCTGGAGAAGCACCTCGTGGAGGGCGGCGGCGCCGGCCAGGGGGGTCTCGATGACCGGCCCGGCCTCGAGGTACATCGTGTTGGGCTTGACGAAACGATCGAGGAACTCATCGAGGAGTTTGACGGCGGCCTCCCCGCGCCCCAGCCACGAGGAGATGGCGCTCGCCCCCGTGAACGAGTACCCCTGCAGCGCCCCCTCGAACCCGATCCAGTGGGCGAGGGATTTCTCGATGAGCGGCCGGTCGTCCGCCGACTCGGGGTCCACGAGGTGAAGCGGGTAGACCATCAGCAGGTGGGAGAAGTGGCGGTGCGACTCCGCCAGCGGCTGGCCCGCCCCGATCATGTAGCCGGTGGCGGGGTCGACGGGGTAGGGCGCCAGCCGATCCAGCGTCTCGCGCCAGCGCGGCGCGAGCGGGTCCTGGAGCCCCAGGCGCGCGTCGCACGCCAGCAGCGTCTGCAGGCCCCACCGCAGGAGCGCCAAGTCGTAGTTTGTATCGGGTGCCGTCTTCGGATACTCGGGCGAGAGCGAGACGGGCAGGTGAAGCCTGCCGTCGGGGCCGGGCTTGAGGATGTGGAGGTAGTAACCGACGGCGCGCCGGAGGAGGGGGACGAGTCGGCTCTTCAGCATCGTTTCGTCGCCGCTGTGGCGGTAGTGAAGCCAGTAGTTGTGAAGGGCCCACGTCAGGTTGCCGCGCTCCTCGCCCTCCCGGCCCGAGACACCGCCCCGGCAGTCGTACGAGCTGACGCGGCCGATGGCGGCCGAGTCCTCGCGCCAGTCCGCGGGGACGTTGGCGATCAGGTTTTCCGTCCCGGCGTCGAGCATGCGCGTGAGGGATTCTCCGAGCTCGAGCCGGTTCGAGGCGTAGACCGGCCAGTAGGTGAGCTGGAGGTTGAGATTCCACCAGATCATCGGCCAGGGGGTTCGGCGGAACCAGGGGCCCATCAGGTCGAGGGCCGGGCGGTCGGCACGCGTGCCGGATGCGAGCTTGTAGATCTGGATCCAGTAGAAGCTCTCCATCCGCGTGTCCGGGATGGAGAGGAACCCGCCGCGGGGCCAGAAGGCGTGCCACCAGGCGCGGTGGGATCGCTCCAAGGCGGCGGCGCCGTCCCGAAGGGCGGCGGCCACGTCGGCGGCGGCGCGGTCCGGGGCGGGGGCGCCCGTCGCAACGCGGTCGACCGACCAGGCGACGAGGCGCTTCCCGCCCGCCGCGCGTTCGCCCCAGGCCACCGCGTAGCCGCCGCCGGCCTTGAACGCCTGGAGGCACCACGCGACGTCGTTCGTCCTTCCCTCCGCCGGCGGCGGGTTGGCCTTATCGGGGGGGATGGGGGTCTTCTTGAACTCGTCGCGGGCGGGGATGGCGGGGAGGGGCTGGTAGGCGAGGCGCGCGGGGCCCCCCTTCCGGTCCTCCAGCTCGATCACGGTCACCGGTCGCTCCGCGTGGGTGAAGGATCGCCACGCGACCTCGGCGGCATCGGTGCGGAGGAGGCCGCGCGCCTCGGCGTTCCAGAGGTCGAGGCGCATCGTGCCGGCGGGCGACGCGCCGGTCGGGAGGATCGCGAAGCGGCCGATGGCGAGGCGACTCCCGCGGTCCGTCACGTCCGAGCGGCCCACGTCCCACTGCAAGGCGTTGCCGCCTTCCGAGTAGATCGTCGCGCCGACGAGGCCGTTGCCGAGAAAGGCCGCCTCGTGCCAGGCTGTCGGGAGGGACTCCCAGACCAGGTCGTGCCGCCCCAGGAAGGCGGGCCAGTCGATCTCGACGCGGACGTCGGGGGCGGCCTCGGCCGGCGCGGGCGACGCCGCCCGCGGGCCGGCCAGCGCTGCCGCGAGGAGGAGGAGGAAGCGCCTCATCTCGAATCCGTCGCCTCCAGCACCTGGAATTCCTGGTAGGCGGAGTGCTCGCCGGTGGCGTTCAGCGGATGCGCGGCCCAGACGAGCCAGCGGAAGGCGCCCAGGGGGCCGCCCGTGCTGAAGCGGATGCGGGTGGCTTGGTATGTCCCGGCCGCAATGCCGGCCGTGTCCACGTCCGCGATCGGCGTGAAGTTCTGGAGGTCCCAGCCCGGGTCGGTTGCCGCGCCGCTGCCGTAAAGGGTGAAGCGCTGCGTGCCGCGGTTTCCGTTCTGGTTGTAGGTCCAGGTGGAGACCGACGCGACGGTCCGGACGGACCCCAAGTCGAGCCGGTAGAGGCCGGTGAATCCCCCGTTGCCGAAGACCGGCCCGTAGTGGGCGGCCAGCTTCCCGTCGTACAGGGTTGGGGGAGGCTCGTTGTTCGTGGCGGGGCGCGTGGCGACGGCCCGGATCGGGATCACCCGCTCTGCGGGCGCGAGCGGGAGCGTCTTGAAGGCGCCGTCGGGGGAAACCTCCGTCGCGACCAGGACGTAGTCGGCGAGGCGGATGGTCTGCGGCTGCTGCTGGCGGACGATCCCGGCCTCGATCGGGCGGCCGGCGGCGGCGTCCGTGAGGCGAACGAGGTCGACCACGGATCGCACCGGCCGGTCGTCGAGGGTCAGGACGAGGTCGCCGGTGCGGAGGCCGCCCCGGGCGGCGGCCGAGCCCTCGGGGACGCTCACGAGGTGGACGCCGCCGGCGTCCTTGCTGACGCCGAAGGCGGAGTACGCCTCGCCCTCGAGGGCCTGGACCGACGCCTGCTGCCAGACGGCGGGGCGGGGGGCGGACGCGGTCCGATCGGGGGGCTGGCGGCCGGCCGCGCTGGCGGGGGCGAGCGGGGGGATCTCCGGGGTACGGGCGATCTTTCGGAGCTCCGGCTTCCGCACCCCGAATCGGTCCATCGGGAAGTTCCGGAAGCCGAGGCGGAGCACGGGGGACCCGTCCTTGACGCGGAAGTCCCCCTGCTCGGCGTCCAGGAACAGCGGGTCGCCGACGAGGGAGTTCGCGTCGCAGCCGTTGGCGGCGAAGCGCGTGCGATCTGCATCGGACGTGGTGAAGAAGTTGCGGTCGATTTCCTGCCCCCAACGCCCCTTCGGCATGCCGCCGGCCGGCCGGTAGGCGCCCATCCAGATGTTGCCGGTCACGACGTCCATGCTGTTGTCGTACCAGACGTGAGGGTGAAGGGTGTTGTTGACGGCGATGTTGTTTCGGACCGTCCGGTGGAAGCCTTCCCGGAGCTTGAGGCCGCCGCGCAGGAAGAGGTTTTCGACGATCTCGTAGTTCGAGGATCCGTCGTCGAGGTCGACGTCCCAGCCGTGGTCGCAGCGCCAGCGGTTGTTTCGGATGACGGTCGTTTCCGCGTCGAGGAGGGCGAGGCGGGGCAGCTCGTCCGGGGGGGCGTTCTTGAGGCCCCAGAACCGGTCGCGGCCCCAGGCGTTGAAGCTGCCGTGGTCGCCGGTCTCCTTGACGGTGTCGAAGACGTCGCAGAACTCGATCCGGTGGCCGCCGAAGGTGCCTTCGCTGATGTTGATGCCGGCGCGCCCGACGTCGTAGATCGAGCAATGGCGGATCGTGATGCCCTTGGCCATGGAGATCTGCACGCCGGCGGCCTGCTTCTCGACGACGCCGATGCCGTGGATGAGGTTGTCGTCCACGAGGCAGTCCTGGGGGTAATCGTCGGTCTTGGGGCCCGGGGTCTTGTCGATCGCGGCGTAGTCCAGCCTCTGGCCGTACTCGAACAGGGGATTGCGCACGGAAGCCGGGTCGCCGACGAAGCAGACGCCGCTGGCTCCGGCGCCGTGGATATGGCAGCCGCGAACGGCGACGCGGCGGTTCCAGCCGCTGACGAAGACGCCGTTGCCGCCGGGCTGATCCAGCTCGCAATCCAGGAGGGCGCAGTCCTCGGCGCCGCGGAAGACGATCGCGCCGCCGCGGTAGATCGTCCAGTCGCTGCGGAGCAGCGGCTCCTTCGTGTCCATGAAGGTTCGGGCGGCGTGGCGGAAGGTGAAGCCCTGGAGGGTGAGGGACCGGACCGGCTTCGCCTTCGTGCCGTTGATCTCGACGAGGTGGCGGAGCCGGACGATCTCGATCCGGGCGGTTTTGAGGTCCACGCCGGGTGCGGGGAGGTAATAGAGGATGCCCCTCTTGGCGTCATGGAACCACTCGCCGGGGGCGTCGAGCTCCTCGAAGATGTTCTCGACGAAGCGGTGGTCCTTGTGCATGCCCATCTGGCGGTTGTTCTGCCAGCCGCCCTCGTAGACGATCTCGCCCTTTTCGTTCTTACCGGTGATGCGGTAGTGGTAGCCGCCCCAATGGGCGCGGTGCATGGCGTGGATGAAGCCTCCGGCCGGGTCGGCCCAGCGGGCGGCGCGCTCCCGGCTGAACGCATCGGCGGCGAAACCGTTGTAGGGGAGAATGTCCGGGTTGAAGTTGGGGTAGCGGGCCATGGGCTGGCGGCGGCCGTCAACAAAGAGCTGGTCGATGGCGAGGCCGGGCGGCGTTTTCGCCTGCTGGATGCCGTTCTTGTAGGGCGCCCAGGCGAGGTGGAGCCGGGATCCGCCGCTGAGGACGGCTGTTGGGCCGGGGGCGGCGCGGTAGACGACGGGGGCCTCGGGGGTGCCGGCGTCCGCGTCGGTGAAGACCAGGGGCTCGGGCAAATAATACGTGCCCGCCGCGAAGGTGACGAGGACCGGCTCCTTCCCGGCCCGGCCGGAAGCGCGGATGGCGTCGCGGGCCTTCGCCGGGGTGGCGAACGGCTTCTCCCGCGTGCCGGGGTTCGCATCGTCGCCCGAAGGGGAGACGAAGCACTCCGCCGCAGGGGTGGGGGGCGGCGAGAGGACGGCGAGAAGGGACGCGAGGGCGGTCGCGGGGCGTGTGCGCATCCTGGCCTCTCGTTCGATTGCCGCCGAGCCTTGCGCGGGCCGCTCGGCAGAACGACGGACCGCGCCCGGGGCGGGAAGAAAACTCGCCCGCTCCCATCGACGAAGTTCCGGCAAGCGTCCTGCCGATGTCAGGGGTCGCCCGGCTCGCCGTCCGCGCCGGCGGGGTCGGGGAGGGCGTCGAACTCGAGCTTCGCCACGAGCACGGTATTGGCCATCGCGTTGACGGGGAGTCCGCGGACGCGGAGATACCCCTTTTGTTCCGCGTGATCGCGGGGGGCCATTTCGATCGTGCAGGGGAGGGCCCGACCGTCGTTGAGAAGCGTCGCCTGCTTCGGCAGGACGGAGATCGGCTTCAGCTTCACGGCGTCGCCGGCGGGGTCGAGGAAGCAGTGAACGTAAATCGTGTTCTCCCGCCGCGTGAGCAGGACCTCTCGGTTCACGGTCAAGTGGGAGGCCGGCCGGGTCCCCTCCAGCGCTTCCTTCACGGCGTTGTACCAGGCGCCGATGCGATGGAGGATGGCCACGGCCTCGTCGGGGATCGTCCCGTCGGCCTTCGGGCCGACATTGAGCAGGTAGTTGGCGTCGCGGGCGAGGTAGCGGTCGATGCTGCGGATGAGGTGGCGGTCGCTGTAGTAGTCCTCGTCCCGCCGGTATCCCCAGCTCTCCATGCCGACGGACTGGCAGGCCTCGGTGCGCTTCTCGAAGCTGGGGGCGAAGCCTTTCTCCGGGGAGTAGTCGCGCTCCGGGGTGCCGAAGTCGCCGGGGTCAAAGCCGCGGTCGTTGATGACGGCACAGGGCTGGAGCGACCGAATCATCTCGTTGATGGACGGATCGACATGCTTATCGACGTTCATGTCCCACCAGAATCCGTGGATCTCGCCGTAATTCGTGCAGAGCTCGCGGACTTGGGCCTTGAGGAACTCGAGGTACTTCTTCAGGTCCGGCTGGTCGCCGGGCTGGGGCGGAAGCTCGTGGTGGCGCCCCTGGTTGGGGTAGTTCGGGTGGTGCCAGTCCGCGATGGAATAGTAGAGGCAAAGGGGGATCTTCCGGCGGTGGCAGGCCTCGGCGAGGAGCCGGACGACATCCTTCCCGTAGGGCGTGTTGACCGAATGGTAGTCCGTATGCTTCGACGCGAAGAGACAGAATCCATCGTGGTGCTTGGTGGTGAGGCAGATGTACTTCATCCCGGTCGCCTCGGCGAGGTCGAGCCAGGCATCGGGGTCGAACTTCACGGGATTCCACTGCCGCGCGAGCTTGACGTACTCGGCGCGGGGGATGCGGCGGCGCCACTGATCCTGCTCGTGCCAGCCGTTGATCGCGTAAAGGCCCCAGTGGACGAACAGCCCGAACCGGCGTTGGAACCACCAGTCGCGGCCGTCGCCGAAGCGGGGGGCGAGCCGGGGGGGCGCCGGGGGCCTGGACGGGGCCTCGGCCGCGAACCCGAACGGGGGGGCGAAGGGAATGGCGGCGGACGCCGCGGCGGCCCGGACGAAATCGCGTCGCTTCATGGGAAGCTCTCCTGGCGGGGGATCGATGCGGGCGCCGAGCGGCGGTTCGTGGCCGATCAGGGTTTGCCTTCCTCGTAGAGCCGGCGGATCTCGTCCGGGTCCAAGGCGCGGGCGAAGAGGACGAACTCGTCCATACGGCCGCTGAAGTGGCGGATGGGGAAACCGCTGCGGTTCTCAGCCGGGTTCCAGTTGCCGAGGTCGGCGGTGCCGAGGCGGAACGGACGCGGGGGGGCGGGCTCGTGCGTGCCGATGGCGGCGCCGTCCACATAGTGGAGGATGCGCCTCGCGTCCGCGTCGATGGCGACGGCGACGTGGGTCCATTGGCCGAGCCGGTCCGGGCCGAAGACCCTGGGGCTGTGGAAGATGCCCGTGCCGGAGAGGCCGAGGTCGAATTGTCCGGAATTCAGGATCTGCCAGTGGAGGGCGCCCGACTCGAATCCCTCGGACATGAAGATCGCGTTGTAGGCGCGGTCGAGGCCGTGGACGCGGATCCAGGCGGCAAGGGTCAGCGAGCGATGCAGGCCGGGGACGCTCAGGCGGACGCGGTCACTGACGGAGCGGAACTCCAGGGCGCCCTTGCCGCGCCAGCGGCCCTCGGACCATCGGGCGCCCACGATGGCGCCGTCGGTCCCGCGCGCGGCCGAGGTGGCCGTGTTCCGGAGGGCACGGTCGGAGCCGGACTCGTTTTCGAAGGTGAAATGGAGGATCGTGTCGGGATCCGCGTCGATTCGGCGGGAGACGTCGAGCCAGGCGGCGCGGCGCCAGCGCTGCGCCTCGTCCGCGTACCGTTCGAGATCCTCGGCGAAGGCGAAGCGGGCGGGGTCGGCCAGCAGGCCGCGGAGGACGCCGTCCCGCCCGGTTGTCGCGCCTTCGCCCGCCGACAGGGTGCGCCGACCCGCGGCGCCGGCATCGAGATCGGCCCGGCCTTCGAAGACATGGACGATGGAGGCCTCGCGATTCACCTCGAGGCCGAAGACGGTGCCGCGGTCGGTGATTCGGGCGTCGGGGGTCCCGACGCGGAACCCGCGAGCGGGCGCGGGGACGTCGGCGACGAGACGGCCTTCGCGGCAGAAGGCCTCGTCGGGGGAGACGAGGCGGATCTCGGCGGGGCCTTGGGCCCGGACGGTGGCGCCGCCGTGGAACTCGATCTGGACGAGGCCGGAGCGGAAGCGGAGCCACCCGGCGGGGATCGCCGCCCCGGTGCGCGGCGCCTCGGAGGGTTCGACCCAGTCGACGTCGATGGCGCGCGTGAGGGCGGCCACCGCGTCGGTGGTCGCCTCCCGGGGGGGGCTCCCGGTCAGAATGAAGGCGGCGGCGACGGCGAACGGCACGGCGGCGGCCGCCGCCAGGAGGAGTAAGCGGGCGGGGCGGTGGAGCCGGCCGACGCGGCGGCGACTGGCGGACGAGGCGTCGCTGGACAGCGACTCGGCGGCGGCGGCGGCCAAGTCCGCGGAGAGGCCCAAGAGGCGGACGTAGTGGCGTCGTGCCGCCTCTGACTCGCGCAGGCGCCGCCCGAGGCGCACGCGGCCGGCGGGATCTATCGTCCCGTCCATCGCCGCGTTCGCCAGCGCCTCCAGTTCCAGGATCTCGCGGTCCATCATCCCGAGGCCCCCTGCGCGGCCGTGCGGTGGCTGACGCAATCGTGCAGGATCTTCCGGATGCGGGCGAGCGCCTTGTAGGCGGCGACGACCGATCGTCCCGACCGGCGCGCCGCCTCCGACACCCCGCCGCCCGGCTCGTAGCGGGCGAGGACCAGGTCGCGGTCGCGCGGCGGCAGGCGCTCCAGGCAACCCGCGAGGGCTTCGCGGCGGCAGTCCAGCTCGCTCGTCATCTCCCGCGCCGTCGTGGCGACCGACTCCAGGACATCATCGTCGAAGAGGATTTTCGAGCGCGCGTACTTTTGGCGCGCGGCCCGGACCCGCCACCAGGCGATTTGGAAGGCCCACGCCAGGAAGTCCGTTCCCGGCTCGAACTCGTGGAACTTTTCGCTGATGACGAGGCAGGTCTCTTGGAGGAGGTCCTCGGCGGCATGCGGATCGGGGACCAGGGCGTGGAGATAGGCGAAGATGCGCCGCTGGTGTGTCGCCAGCAGGGCGACGAGGCGGTTTCGCAGGTCGCGTTCCGACGTGGCGCCTCCGCCGCCCATGGCGGGATCTCCTTTCTGTACAGCCAATAGCGCCCGGGGCGCGGATTGGGACGCGCCCCGCCGTCATCCCGGGAAGAGGTCCGGGGTCCCGTCGGCGATGGCGACGTCGAGGATGCCGTCGAGGCGGAAACTGCGCTCGTCCTGGCGAAGGTGGCAGTGGGCGACGACGTACTCGGTGCCGTGCGATTCGACGATGTCCTTCGGGTCGATGACGCGCTCGGTCAGCTCGCGCTTGGCCGTGGAGGCGTAGCGAATGCGGAGCCGGAGGCCGAACTCGATGGCCTGCTCGACAAGGCCGCGGAGGGCGGGATCGACTTCGCGGGGGGCCTTGACGCTTCGGGGGGCGCCCAGCAGCAGCAGCTCCTCGCGCGTCGGAAGGCCGGACTCGGCCATCCGGGCCAGCAGTCGGCGAAAGACCTCGGTTGTGACCTCGACATCGGCCAGGGCCCGGTGCTGGACGGGAAAGGGGATGCCGAGGACTTGGGCGACCTGCCAGAGGGGATGGCGCATGCCGGGAAGGAGCCGGCGTGCAAGTACGAGGATGTCGAGCACGGGGGCGTCCCACGGGGGGGCGCCGATCCGCCGGAGTTCCTCGTTGAGGAACCCGAGATCGAACGCGGCGTTATACGCGGCCAGCGTTGCGCCCTCGACGAACCCGAGCCAGTCGGCGGCGAGATCGCGGAAGCGGGGGGCGGAAGCGACCATCGCGTCCGTGATGTGGTGGATGGCCGTGACGCGGGGCGGGATGGCTCGCTCGGGGTTGAGGAGGGAGTGGAATCGCCCGAACTCGACCCCGCCCCGGAGCTTGATCGCCCCGATCTCGCAGATGCGGTCCCCCGACCGGGGCGACAGGCCGGTGGTCTCGGTGTCCAGGATGACAAACGTTGTGTTGTCAAGCGGTGTGTTCATGGAGATCCGGCGGGCCCCCGTTCCCCGGCGGACGTCCATCGGGGCTCCGAGTGTACCTCAGAAAAAGCGGCGAAGGCAGGAAAATGGGGTTGCATTTCGGCGGCCCAGTCCCATGATGATCCGGGAACTGCCCCGCGAACGGCGTATGGCGTCACTCGTATGGTGGCGTGGAGCGGAGAAGCATGGCGCATCCACGAGCCGGGATCCTGGCGGGAGTGATCCTCGCGGCCTGCGGGGGGGGGGAGCCCCCCGTCCCTGCCGTCCCGCCGGCGCCTCGGATGGCGTGGACGACCGACCTGTCTTCGGCCCTGGTCCGGGCACGGGAGGAAGGGCGGCCGATCCTCCTCGCGTTCGTCTCGGACGGGTCTCCGAGCTGCCGGGAATTGGAGGCGGGGCCGTTCGCGGATCCCCGCGTGATCGAGGCGGCGCAGCCATTCATCGCGGTCCGTGTCGAGATCGGCGCGGATCGTGCCACGGCGCGCGCCTATCGCGCGGGGGTAGTCCCGGACGTGCGATTTCTCGCCGCGGACGGGCGAGAGGCGGGACGGATGCGCAATCGGGGCGCGGGGGAAGCGTGGGACGCGGCGGCGGTGGCGGACCAGATGCGGACGGTCGTCGGGGCGTTGTCCGCGACGGGCGGACCCTGAACGCGCGGGCGCGGGGTCTTGAGCGCCCGCAGGCGGATCATCTGGGCGGCCGTGCTTTCGAAGGCTGAAAAATGAAATCCGGGTTGACCCTTGGCGGTCGAAGTGTATAATTTATGCGTCAGGGGGAAACGGTAGAGGGATTTTCCGGCGCGGCCGGGACCGCTGCAACGACCCAACCGGTTGCAGCGGCCGGCCGCGCCGGGGGGATCCCGGACAGGGTCCGTCGCGGGGAGGAGGCGACAGGCCCCACGACACCAGACAGGGTACTTGGCGGTCGTGGGCGGACGGAGGCCCGCCGGAGACTGAGTTGTGGCGCGAGCGGATCATTCTGCTTTCATCCGGCGTTCATAGCGTCACTCCGCCCCCGATCCCCGCCAGTTTGTCCGCATGCCGTTGCACCCTCGCGGGATCGTCCCGCTCCCGCACGTTCGGACATCGTCCGGATCGAGCGGATCCCGTGTCGGCGCTCACGGGAGTAGTGGCCGGCAGGGGAGCCGACCCGGGCAGGGCGCTCTTTGCCCGGTGTGATCATTGGGGGGTGTCGGGTGTGGGGTGCCGGCGTGCCGGAACGCGGGCGAAATCCGGCCACGGTCGCCCGTCGAGGGAGTCCCTCGTCCTTGAGTCGGAGCGTCCGGCCAACAGGGCTAGTCGGGGATGCAGAGCAGGACAGGGACCATCTGCTGGTCGCCCCATTTGCGGCACTGGGAGACGGAACCGAGGCGGACGTCGATGTGGTACTCGCCCTTCTTCCAGGATCGCTTCATCGCCGTGCCGGTGTCGTCGGCCATGCGCCAGCCGATGCCGGGGATCCAGACGAGCGTGCCATAGGGAATGGCGCTCGGGTCCACAGCACAGCCGTCCATTTTCCACGCATTGCGGAGCGTCGACGTCTTGCCGTCGGAGAATCGGCCGCAGGAGAGTCGGGACGGCTCGTAGGCGGTGACGCGGGCGGTGACGGTTCCCCAATACCGGTAGCCGGGGGGGATTTCAGGGGCCTTATGGCCGGTGATGTTGAGGGCCTGCATGAGATAATTCAGGCGGGCCTGAGGGCTGGGAGATAGGGGGGGCGGGAGCGTCCACTCGATGCGGGGCGGCTCAGGGGACAACTCCGGCTGTGCTGCGAACTCGTTGGCGGCGAACCCGAGGCAGAACAGAGCCGAAATGACGATGAAGGTGAACGTCTTCATGTCCTCTCACCCGATCCGCAAGCCGGCAGAACCGGCGAGCCATGGAAAGCCCAGGACGTGGGATGGCTCCCACGACATCGCTTCCTGGAGTCTCTTTCCGGGGACCGGCTCCGCCGCGGGTCGGAGGACGGACTGAAGCCCCCCACGGATTACTGAACATCATAGCGACGTGGGGGACGGAAATCAAGGGGAGGAGGCACTTGGAAATGGGTTGCTGGAGTTGTATCTGCCGTTTGGGCAATGAGATGTGATTTTGCCGGTGTCCGTCCTGCTGATTTAAAAATGGGTCCGATAATCTTTTGGGGCCGGACGGGGCGTCAAGGGGTTACTTCAGGAGGTCCTTCAGTCTCTTCTGGAAATCGATTACGGAGGTCCTCCGGACAACCTCCACGCCGGTGTCGATGATCTTGCCGGGTGGAATGACCGTATCCGCCTGTCCATCACGGATGGCCTTCAGGACCCGCATCGACTGATAGCCGAACTCCAGCGGTTTCTGGACGATTGTGGCGTGGATGACGCCATCCTGGAGACCCTGGAGGGTGGCCTCGTCTTCATCGAAGCAGACGATCGCGACGCGTCCGAGCTTGTCGGAGTCGCGCAGGGCGGCGGCGAGGGCGGGACCGTTGTAGGACCAGAGGCCGAGCAGGCCCACGAGATTCGTCTGGGACTGCAGGGCCTCCCGGGCGTGTTGGGCGGCCCGTGCCCGGTCCGTGTAGTCGAGGTAGTCGCGGACCAGTTCGATCTTCGATCCCAGGATCTCATCGAGGAATCCCTGTCGGCGCTCCTGGGCGTTCTGGGCGTCGAGGCGCCCGACGAAGAGGGCGACCTTGCCGCCGGCCTCGCCGATCGCCTCCTTCATGGCCTTCGCGGCCTCCCGGCCGGCCTTGACGTTGTCGGTCCCGATGTAGCATCGGCGCTTCGATCGCGGGGCATCCGAGTCGTGGCAGACGAGGGGGCAGCGGTCGGCGAGGCGGTCGAGGAGGTCGGCGATCCCATCGGGGTCGATCGGGCTGACGGCGACGCCGTCGATCCCCTTCGCCAGGAGGTCCTCGAGGATCTGCCGCTGCTCGTCGAGCTTGCCGGAGCGGGGGGCTCGGAACTCGACGTCGATCCCGAACTCTTGGCGCGCCTTCTCGAGTCCCTTCTGGGCGATGATCCAGAAGGGGGAGAAATTGTTGGAGACGAAGGCGAAGCGGGGGCGCAGCGGCGCGCTCGCGGAGGATCCCGGGCCAGGCGAGGACGCGTCGCAGGCCGCCAGGGCGGCAACGGCCAGCACGGGCAATAGGCGTCGGTGGGAGCGTGGCATCGCCGGTTCCACAAGGCGTCCCGCACGCTTCCATTAGCATACTTCAAGAAAACCGAAAGAACAAGCGGCGGCGGGAGGTTTCCGGTCGCCGCGATTTACAAACGCGGGCCGGGCTGCTATAAGAGCAATTCCGGATGCGGTTCGGATCGGAATCGGATACGGGGAGGCGGCCATGTATGTGGTGGTCGTACGCGTGCGCGTGAAGCCCGGCCGGGCGGATGCTTTCCTGGCGGCGTCGAAGCTGAATCACGAGGGGACGCGGCGCGAGCCGGGCAACCTGCGCTTTGACGTACTCCGGCAGGAGGACGACCCCGACCGGTTCACGCTCTATGAGGTCTATCGGACGAAAGCGGACTTCGAGGCGCATCAAAAGACAGCGCACTACCTGGCGTGGAAGGCCGCCGTGGCGGACTGGATGGCGGAGCCTCGTCAGGGGATCCGGCACGCCAGCGTTTTTCCCGAGGACGAGGCTTGGTAGAGGGTGGGCATGGCGGCGCATTTCGCGGGCTCGATTCCCCCCTTCGACGTCGAGTTGCCCGGCGAGGTCCGTTTCGGTCCAGGGCGCGCGAGGGAGTTGTCCTCGATCGCCGCGCGCTACGGCCGTCCGCGCATCCTCGCGGCGGCTCCGGCCTGGGCGTTCGACGGGAAGGGGCCGGCGGCCCTGGTTCTCGAGGCGCTGCGCGTCGCGGCGGAGGCGGTGATCCCGTTCCGCCTCGGCGAGGGCGAGGCGGTCTCGAGCGAGGTGGACGCTGGCGCGGCCCTGGCGCGGTCCGAGGGGTGCTCCCTCGTAGTCGGGATCGGGGGCGGGGCGGCGGTGGACACGGCCAAGGCGGTTGCGGCGATGGCGCCTCGGGGGGAGCCCGTGGAGTCCTATCTTGAGGGCGTGGGCGACGGTCGCGTCCTCGATCGGCCGGGGCTGCCATGCGTGGCGGTGCCCACGACGGCGGGGACGGGGGCGGAGGTCACGCGCAACGCCGTGCTGTCCAGCCGGGACCGGAGATACAAGCGCAGTCTTCGCAGCCTTTACGTCGTGCCCCGCATCGCGGTTGTGGACCCGGAGCTGGCGGTTACCGCGCCGCCGTTCGTCACCGCCGCGTCCGGTCTGGACGCGATCGTGCAACTGCTCGAGCCGTACGTGTCGCGCCGGGCGCAGCCGTTTACGGACGCCCTGGCCGCGCAGGCCTTGCCGGCCGCCGTGGCGGCTCTGCCCCGGGCGTACGCGGACGGAAGCGATCTCGAGGCTCGATCCGTCATGGCGCTGGCCGCCCTCTACAGCGGGATCTGCCTGGCGCACGCGGGTCTCGGGGTTGTCCACGGGCTGGCCTCGGCGGTCGGGGCTTGCACGACCGTGCCTCACGGCGTGGTCTGCGCGCGGCTCGTTGCGGAGGCGGTGCGGGCGAACGCGGAGGCGCTGGCCGGCCGGAAGGACGATGCCGCGGCCACGGCACGGCTTGCGCGGTTGGCGCAGGCCGGCCGATGGGTGACGGGGCGGCCGGCGGGCACCCCGCTCGGGGACGCCTTGGCCGGGGCCGACCGTTTGGCGGCCCTCGTCGAGGCGCTTCGCGTTCCGCGCTTCCGCGATTACGGTGTGACGGAGGGGGATGTGGCCGCCATCCTGGCTTTGCCGCTGGGCGGGAACATGAAGACCAACCCGGCGGACTTGGCGCCGGGGGACGTGGAGCGGATCCTGCGGAGCGGGTTATAGCAAGGTCGGCGGGCGACTCGCCGCCGCTCACGACGGGGGGGCGTAACTCGTCAGGTCCATGGCCAGCGCGTTATTGAAGCGGTTGAAAAAGTTGAAGATGCCCGCCACGCAGCCGATCTCGACAATCTCCCCCTCGGTGAAGTGCGATTTCAACTCCTCGACCAGGGCGTCGGGGACATTATTCGAATCCTTTGTCATGGCGAGGGCGAAGGCGATGGCGGCGCGCTCGCGCGGGGCGAGGGGGGCCGATGCCGGATCTTGGAGCGCGTCAAGGGTTGCGGGGGGGATCCCCAGCTTCTGGGCGATCATCGTGTGCGAGGCGTTGCAGTACGCGCACCGGTTCGCGCGCGAAACGGCGACGCCCACCATTTCCTTGAGCGCCAGGGGGAGCGTTCCCGTGCCCAGAATCGCTTTGAAGGCGGCGGTGATTGTCCTCAGGATCTCCGGACGGTGGGCGAGGGTTTTGAACATGTTTGGGACGGCGCCCCGCTCGCGGAGGAAGGCATCGTAGATGGGCTTCAGGTCGGGCGTCACGCGGTCGGGCTCGACGGTGCTCAGACGGGCCATGTGTTTCTCCGGGGCGAGGGGCCGTTTTCGCCAGCGGGTTGTGTCCGTAAACCTGTGGACTTTGGCGTAGCTCCCGGCGGCTGAAACCGAAAGATAAACTCAAGACGCCCGCTTTGTCGACTCAATTCCGCGGCGCTCGTTGACGACTTCGGCGATCTTTCTCCCGCCGTCGATCTTCCTCAAGCGGATCTGGCCGGACACGATCAGGCCAAACAGGAG